>ERZ778025.358-NODE-358-length-103014-cov-14.630329_pt1 | contig 103014 bp, 87 predicted proteins | sample MGYA00375755_ERZ778025 | MGnify/ENA primary metagenome ERZ778025 (study PRJEB29350, sample SAMN05389825) | bioreactor metagenome | isolation source: Thiocyanate bioreactor | place: South Africa: University of Cape Town | collected 2014-03-17 ... | reverse complement strand
CTCTCGCTCTCGCTCTCGCTCTCGCTCTCGCTCTCGCTCTCGCTCTCGCTCTCGCCCTCGCCCTCGCCCTCGCTCTCGCTCCCGCTCCCGCTCCCGCCCTCGCTCCCGCCCTCGCTCCCGCTCCCGCTCCCGCCGTCGCCCTCGCCCCAGCTTCACGTCCTTGATGGAACCGCGAGAGTCGACGAGCGTGGTACTCCGGCGACGCGCGAAGCGCCGCCGGAGTACCGTGCGCGGCTCAGCGGACGTGTACGACCCGGTACAGGGTCCCGATCACGTGATCGAAGCGCGCCTTCAGCTCGAGTGAGGGCCCCTCGACGTAGCCCCAAGCCGTTGCGGTGAGCAGCGCCGACCAGGCCTCGCGAGCGGACCCGAGCGCGATCGAATAATGCGACCCGCGCCGTTTCCCGCGCTGGTCGCTTCCCTCAGCAACGTTGAGCGGCACGCTCGACAGCGCCCGCCGCAACTGCCGCGCGAGATCGCGATCCTGGCGTTCGATCTTCTTCGCCATGGGCGCCACCTCCCGCACCAACTGGACGCTCACATCGTGAATCCGAAGCATGATGTTCTCCTTCCGCCCTCTCGTCTCTCGAGAAGGCGAAGCCCCGCCCGCGCCGCGCGCAGGGGCAGTCAAGGGTTGCGAAGCAACCGCGCGAAGCGCGGCGCGAAGCGCCCTTGACTGCCCCGAGCACGGCGCGACGATGGGGAGAGCCGAGAGAGCCCCCCGCGTCAGCGCCACATCGTCCGACGTAGTCGCAAGCCAAACGAGCACTCGCACCCGCACTCGCTCTCGCCCCCCGCATCGCCGGCCCGGCGCGCGTCGGTCGCGACTCGCGACCTCTCTTCCCACGCGAGCCGAAGCGCCGCGCAATCGGCCCGCACGCACGCCGCTATCTACGCGCCCCCCCGTGCGCCGCGAGCCCAAGCTCGAGCTCTACGGTACGCACTGCCGACGCCCCCTCGCTGGCCCGACCTCGATCGGTGGACTAGCGTCCGCCGCCGAGCTCGTCGATGCGCCTCCTCGATCGCGACCTGTTGTGGGACATGCAAGTGCTGACCGCCGTCGTCGATGGCGGATCGATCGCGTCAGGCGCACGTTCGGTCGGCGTCTCGCCGTCGGCCACGAGCAAGCGCATCGCGTCGCTCGAACGCCGCCTGGGGGTACAGCTCCTCCATCGGACGACGCGGCATCTGCGGCTCACCCTCGAGGGGCGGGGCTTCGTGGAGACCGCGCGGGACGTGATCGCGGCGCTGGACTCGCTCGAGACCTCGACGCGGGATACGCGCAGCGCGATCCGGGGTGAGGTCCGGCTGACGGCTCCGACCGTGCTCGGTCAGGAGCTCGTCTCGGGCATCGTCGCGCGGTTCCTCCTCGAGCACCCGGAGGTGTGCGTCCACCTCGATCTGTCCGATCGGGTGATCGATCTCACCCACGAGCCGTACGATCTCGCGGTGCGGGTCGCGCCGCGCTTGGCGACGAAGGACCTCGTCGCGCGGCGCGTCGGCATCATGCGAACGGCGCTGGTCGCGAGCCCCGCATACCTGGAGCGACACGGCGCTCCAGCGAACGTAGCGGGCCTCTCCGAGCACACGGTCCTCGATGGGGCGTACGAGACGGACCGAGGCACGTGGCAGGTGCAGACGACGTCGGGCTTGAGGACCGTCCCGGTGCGTACCGCGTTCGTCTGTTCGAGCCCCGGCGGGCTCCGCCAGGCCGTCCTTGCCGGACTCGGGATCGCGCGGCTTCCCCTCTACTTCGTCAAAGGCGACCTCCATGAACGTCGGCTGATCCGGCTCTTCCCGAGCTGCGTCGTCGACCAGCGCCCCGTCTTCCTCGTTCGACCCTCGCGCAGCTACCTCCCGTTGCGCGTGCGCGAGCTCGCCGACCGGATCGCGCGCGAGCTGCCCGCTGCCCTCGCGTGTCGCTGAGCCGACGCCGTTCCTGAAGACGGCGATCGGAACGCCGATTCGGTCCGGCAGGGAACGACTGACGTTCCGCCCAATGGGCTTTCGCGACGCGTCGTCGCGGTGAATTGTAAGCCGCCCGTTCGGCATCCCTCTCGTCCGCGGTCCGTCCTTCCTCGACGCGGCCGGCGGAGAAACAAGGCCGCGAGCTCCGACGATGAACAGGCTTTTCATGCTGATCTTCGCGTTCGCGCTGCTGCTGGTCGCGCCACTCGCGCGCGCCGAGCCGCTGCGCCTCGAAGAGGCCGTGTCGCGCGCCCTCTCGCGTTACCGCAGCCTCGCGGTCAAGAAGCATGAGCTCGCCGCCGCCGAAGCGCGCGCGACCGGCGCGCGTGACGCTTACCTCCCCGACGTCACCGCAGCCGCACAGCAGAGCTTCGGTACCGTCAACGGCGCGTTCGGCCCCCAGACGCCGATCGGCCTCCAGGGGATCTCGTCGGCGGGTCCGACCGCGAGAGAGCAGAGCTGGAACGCGGCGTTCGGCGCGAACTACCTCCTCGCCGTCAACTGGGAGCTCTTCACCTTCGGCCGGGTCGACTCGCGGATCGATCTCGCCGACGCGAGCACGCGCCGCGCGAAGGCCGATCTCGAGCAAGAGAAGTTCGTCCACGGGGTGCGCGTCGCGAGCGCCTATCTCGATCTCCTCGTCGCGACGCAAGTCGCACGGGTCGCCGCGTCGAACCTCGAGCGCGCCGCCTCGGTCGAGAGCTCGGTCGAGGCCCGCTCACGCACCGGCCTCGTCCCCGAGGTCGACCTCTCGACCGCCTCGGCGGAGGTGTCGCGGGCGCGCCTCGCGGTCGTCGACGCACGCGATCGCGAGCAGCGCCTCGCGACGCAGCTCGCCATCTACCTCGATGCGCCGTCGGCCACGTTCGTGCTCGACGAGTCCTACCTCTCACGCGCGCCCGCTCGGTTCTCGACCGCCGCGACCTTCGCGAACAACCCGCAGCTCCGATTCCAGGCGGCGCGGATCGACGAGGCCGAAGCGCTCGCACGCGCCGCCGCGAGGTCGATCCGGCCCGGGCTCAACCTCGTCGGTGCGTACCACATGCGCGCGTCGGGCTTCGAACACGACTACACGCCTGCGTCCGGTCGTTATTCCACCGGTTACCTCGACGGCATCTTACCGGACCGATCGAACTTCATCGTCGGTCTCACGCTCTCGTGGAACCTCATGTCGCCGATCAAGAACCGCGGTCCCAACGCGGCCGCGGAGGAGACGGTGGCGTCGGCCCGGAGCGAACAAGCGCTCGTCGAGTCGCAGCTCCAGAATCAGATGGCGCTCGCCGACACGCGAATCGAGAACATGCTCGAATTCGTCCGCGAGGTCCCACGCCAGCTCTCCGCCGCCGAGGCCGCGTACAAGCAGAAGAAGGCCCTCTACGACAACGGCCTCGCCACGCTGGTCGAGGTGCAGCAGACCCTCTACGCGCTGAGCCACGCCGAGGTCGATCGCAGTGCCGCCTACGTCGGCCTCTGGCAGGCGCTGCTCCAGAAGGCGGCGGCCGCCGGCGACTTCGAGCTCTTCTCCAGCCAGGCACGACAGCCATGAATTTGATCCGCCTCGCGCTGCGAAAGCCCATCACCGTCCTCGTCATCGTCGCGAGCCTCTTCTTCTTCGGCGCGCGCTCGGCCCAGTCGGTGAAGGTCGACATCTTCCCGGCGCTCGACCTGCCGGTCATCTACATCTCCCATCCCTTCAGCGGGTACACGCCCGAGCAGATGGAGGCGTACTTCGGGAAGAACTACGTCAACATCCTGCTCTTCGTGAACGGCATCAAGGCGATCGAGACCAAGAACATCCAGGGTCTCACCTTGATGAAGATCTCGTTCTACGAGGGCACCAACATGGCGCAGGCGGCCGCCGAGCTCAGCGCCTTCTCGAACCGCATCCAGGCCGCCTTTCCACCGGGCTCGCAGCCACCGTTCATCATCCGCTTCGACGCATCGACGCTCCCGGTGGGTCAGCTCGTCATCAGCAGTCCGACGCGCTCGAACAACGAGCTCCAGGACATGGCGAACGTCTACGTCCGCTCGTCGTTCACCTCGATCCCCGGCCTGGTCTCGCCGCCGCCGTTCGGCGGCAACGCGCGGACGATCGAGGTCCGAGTCGACCCCCGAGCGCTCCGCTCGCACAACCTCAGTCCCGATCAGGTCGTCGAGGCGATCCGTCTGAACAACCAGACGGCGCCGTCGGGCAACGTGAGGATCGGGGACATCAACTACCTCGCGCGCTCCAACGCCACGATCCCCACGGTGAAGGAGTTCGAGTCCATCCCGCTCTTCAAGGGAGACGTCCACAACGTCTACCTGCGGGACATCGCGACCGTGCGCGACGGGGCCGACGTGACGAGCGGCTACGCGCTCGTGAACGGGAAGCGCTCCGTCTACATGCAGATCACGAAATCGGCCGACGCCTCGACCTGGGAGGTGGTCCAGCGCTTGAAAGCCGCGCTGCCGCGATTCCAGAGCTCGCTGCCCGAGGACGTGACGCTCTCCTACGAGTTCGACCAGTCGACCTATGTGATCAACGCCGTCGAGAGCCTGCTGAGCGAGGGCGCGATCGGCGCGCTCCTCACCGGCCTGATGGTCCTCCTCTTCCTCGGCGACCCACGCGGAGCCGCGATCGTCGTCATGACGATCCCGACGTCGATCATCTCCTCGGTGCTGTTCCTCCAGCTCTTCGGGCAGACGATCAACATCATGACGCTGAGCGGGCTCGCGCTGGCAATCGGCATCCTGGTCGACGAGTCCACCGTCACGATCGAGAACATCCACCAGCACCTGGCGATGGGCAAACCGAAGTCCGTCGCGATATGGGAGGCGTGTCAGGAGATCGCCTTCCCCAAGCTGCTCATCTTGTTCTGCATCATGGCCGTGTTCGCGCCGGCCCTCTCGATGTCGGGCATCCCGGGCTCGCTCTTCCGCCCGCTGGCGCTCGCGATCGGCTTCGCGATGATCACGTCGTACCTCCTCTCGCAGACGTTCGTCCCGGTGATGGCGAACTGGCTGATGAAGGGCGGCCACGCGCACCACGCGCCGACCAAGCCCGGCCGCTTCGACCGGTTCCGCGCTCACTTCCTCGTGGTGCTCGACACTCTGCTCGCGCGGCGCCGCGCGCTCGTCCTCGTCTACGCCCTCGTCGCGTGCCTCGGCGCCGGCGCGCTCGTGAGCCACATCGGCCGCGACGTGCTCCCGAAGACCGAGGCCAGCCAGTTCCAGGTGCGCCTGCGCGCCCCCGAGGGCACCCGGATCGAGGAGACGGAGAAGAAGGTCCTCGCCACCCTGCACCTGGTCGAGGAGATGGTCGGCAAGGAGAACGTCGCGGTCTCGTCGGCGTACGTGGGCCTTCACCCGTCGCTCTACTCGATCAGCCCGATCTACCTCTTCATGGGCGGCCCTCAAGAGGCCGTCCTCCAGGTGCAATTCGGCAAAGGGCACCACGGGAAGATCGACGCGTTCAAGGACGCATTCCGCGCGCGGATGAAGACCGAGCTGCCCGACTTGGCGGTGTCCTTCGAGCCTGTCGAGCTCACCGAGAAGATCCTGAGCCAAGGCGCGGCGACGCCGATCGAGGTCCGGATCGTCGGCCGGAAGAAGGACGTCAACGAGGACTTCGCCAAGAAGGTCATGGCCTCGCTGAGCGAGCTCGACTTCTTGCGCGATCTGCAGCTCGCGCAGTCGACGCAGTACCCGACGATCGACATCAACGTCGATCGCACTCGCGCGGCCCAGCTCGGCGTCGACCTCTCCGACGTCACGCGTTCGCTCATCGCATCGACCTCGTCGTCGCGATACACCGACAAGAACACCTGGATCGATCGAATCAACGGGCTCAGCTACAACGTGCAGGTCGAGGTGCCCGAAAGCCAGATGTCGAGCCTCGAGAGCGTGAACGAGATCTCGGTCCGTCGCGACGCGCTCCGCCCGGTGCTCGGCGACGTGGCGAAGATCACGACGGGGACGACCTACGGCCAGACCGACAACCTCGGCGCGATGCCGATGCTCACGATCACCGCGAACGTGCACGGGCTCGATCTCGGGTCGGCAAGCGCACAGGTCGGCGCCGCGATCCGCGCGCTCGGGCCGCCGCCGCGCGGGCTCACGGTCGAGGTCAAGGGTCTGACCGAGACGCTCGAGGGGACGCTCGAGGGCTTGCAGTCGGGGCTCCTCATCGCCCTCGTCGTCATCTTCCTCATGCTCGCGGCGAACTTCCAGTCGTTCAAGCTGTCGCTCGCGGTGCTGACGACCGCGCCGGCGGTCCTCGTCGGCTCGCTGACGCTTCTCTTGCTCTGCGGCTCCACGCTCAATCTCCAGTCGTACATGGGCATCATCATGTCGGTCGGCGTCTCGATCGCGAACGCGGTCCTGCTGATCACCAACGCCGAGGAGATCCGGCAGAAGACCGGCGACGCGCTCACGGCCGCGCGGGAGGCAGCATCGCTTCGCATCCGCCCGATCGTGATGACGAGCCTCGCGATGATCGTCGGGATGATCCCGATGGCCGTCGGGCACGGAGAAGGCGGCGACCAGGTCTCGCCGCTCGGGCGCGCCGTCATCGGAGGACTCTTCGCGTCGACCTTCGCGACGCTCCTCGTCCTGCCGCTCGCCTTCGCATGGGTGCAAGGTCGGTCGTCGACGGTCTCCGTCTCGCTCGACCCCAACGATCCGGAGAGCAAGTACTTCGCCGGCCCGGTCCGGCACGGAGCAGCGGAATGAAGAACGGTTGGAACCTCGTGCGCGGGCCTTTCGCGCGAGCCACCACGGCGAGCGTCCTCGTGGGCTCTCTGCTCCTCGTCGCCGGGTGCAAGCCCGCCGGCGGCGCGGAGCGCGAACAGAAAGCGGCGGCGACTACGACGGAGACGCCCATCATCGCGCTCGGCGAGGAGAGGCTCGACACGTCGCTCCGCCTCCCGGGCGAGCTCGTCTCGTTCGAGCGCGTGGACCTCTACGCCAAGGTGAGCAGCTTCGTGAAGCGCGTGCACGTCGACGTCGGGAGCGAAGTCACGCAGGGGCAGCTCCTCGCGAGCCTCGAGGCGCCCGAGCTCGGCTCCCAGGTCGCCGAGGCCGAGTCGAGGCTCAAGGCACAGGAGGCGGTCTACATCGCCGCGAAGGCGAGCCACGACCGCCTCGCCGAGACGAGCAAGACGCCGGGCACGATCTCGGAGAACGATCTCGAACAGGAGGCGGCGAAGACGAGCGCCGAGCTCGCACGGCTCGACGCAGCGAAGGCGGCCAAGCTGGCAGTGGCTGCACAGAGCGGCTACCTCGAGATGCGCGCACCGTTCACCGCGGTCGTCACCGCGCGCAACGTGAGCCCGGGCGCCTACGTCGGTCCCGCCGGCCGCGGGTCGGAGGCGCCCCTCTTCACGCTCCAAGAGCAGGACCGGCTCCGCCTCGTGGTCTCGGTGCCGGAGGCTCGCGCCGCCGACCTCGCGGTGGGACAAGAGGTCTCCTTCACCGTGCGCTCACGCCCCGGCGAGCGCTTCGTCGCCAAGGTATCGCGCGTCGCCGGCGCGATCGACAGCCGGCTCCGCGCAATGCGCGTCGAGATGAACGTCGAGAACTCCGGCAAGCGCCTGCTCCCCGGAGCGGTCGCGGAGGTGACCCTCCCGCTCACGGCGGCCAGCGCGCGTTACGTGATCCCGAAGGCCGCGCTCGTCGACTCCACCACCGGGACGTTCGTCGTTCGGGTCGAGGGTCAGAAGGCGAAATGGGTCCGCGTCGAGGTCGGGCAAGAGCACGACGGCAAGGTCGAGGTCTTCGGCGACCTCCGCCTTGGTGATCTGTTGGCCGCGCGGGCGAACGAGGAGCTCCGCGACGGCGCAACCATCACGGCCACCACCATGGTGAAGCCGTGACGTGAGGAGCGCGACGCCGAACGGTCAGTGACCGATCGGACCGGACGCGCCGAGCGTCCGCGGCTTCACCGGGGGCGCCGCGAAATGCCCGGAGGGGAACGACGGCAGACGTTCGACGACGAGATCGACGAACGCGCGCACCCGCGCAGCGAGGTGACGGTGGCTCGGGTACACGAGGTGGAGCGTCGTCTCGCCGGCGGACCAATCATCGAGGACACGAATCAGCCGTCCGCTCTCGATGTCGTTCACGCAGAGGAACGCCGGGAGCGTCGCGTAGCCGAGGCCCGCGAGCGTGGCGCGGTAGACGAGCTCGAAGGACGTTACCGCGTAGCGCGCGTTGACGACGACCGGCTGCGCCTCTCCCTCACGCTCGAAGGTCCATGTCATGCTGCGCGTGGGCCCGTTCACGAGGCACGCATGTTCGGCGAGGTCGAGCGGTCGTCCGGGACGGCCGTGCTTCTCGACATACGCCGGCGACGCGACGCAGACGCGCCCGCCGATGCCGAGCTTGCGCGCGACGAGCTGCGCGTCGATCGGGCCGACGACGTGGATGGCGACGTCGAGCGCCTCCTCCACGATTTCGAACGGGCGATCGGCGACGACGAGCTCGACCTGCGCTTCCGGGTACCGGCTCAGGTACGTCGCGACGACGTCGGAGAGGAACGATTGCGCGAAGAGGAGAGGACAGCCGATCCGTAGGACGCCGCGCGGTGTCTTGTGGGCGGCGGTGACGGCAGCTTCCGCTTCTTCGAGCTCGTGGACGATGCGGCCGACCTGGGCGAAGTACGCCGCGCCCGACGCCGTGAGGCGGAGACTCCGGGTCGTCCGCTCGAGGAGCCGGACGCCAAGGCGGGCCTCGAGTCGGGAGACCCGCTCGCTCACCGTCGACTTCGGCATCTGAAGCGTTCGGGCCGCCTTCGTAAAGCTCAGCGCTCGTGCCACGGCAGTAAACGCTGCGATATCATTGAGGTCTGCCATGACGATTCGGTCGGTTGCCGGCGGGTGATTGTTCGGCTGGGCGTACAGACTATCCAAGAACGGCCAACTGTTCACCCTGCCGAACGCGGCATCGGATGGGGCAATGAGCGAAGCCGTCGTGATGCGAAGTGGATCGAGAGTCTCGGAGCCCGATGCCGCGGCCTCGCCGACGCCGGCGAAACGTCCGAGGGCGAAACAGGTCCTCGGAGGTCTCGTCGTCGCGGGCCTCGTGGTCGGCGGAGCGGTCTGGACGCTCGGCCGCGGGAAAGAGTCCACCGACGACGCATTCGTCGAGGCGCACGTCGCGAGCGTCGCTGCGCGGATCCAGGGCCAGGTGATCAAGGTCAACGTGAAGGACAACCAGCTCGTCGAGGTCGGAGATGTCCTCGTCGAGATCGACGATCGCGACGCGAAGGTCCGTCTCGTCACCACGGAGGCCGATCTCCTGTCGGCGAAGGCGAGCCTCTCCGCCATCGAGACGCAGCTCACGCTGACGGAGAAGAACGTCGACGCGAACCTCCGTCAGGCGAAGGGCGGCGTCGTCCAGGCGTCGGCGCTCGCCGGCTCGTCACGCGCGACGATCGATCAGGCGAAAGCCGACGTCGACGCCGCGGAGTCACGACGGGCGCTCGCCGAGATCGAGCTCCAGCGCGCGACGAAGCTCCACGGCGACGGAGCGACCGCCCAGGCGGATCTCGACGCGAAGAAGGCGCTCTTCGATCAAGCCGTCGCCGCAGTCGCACAGGCGAAGGCGCGCGAGCAGAACGCGCTCGTCGGGATCACGAACGCCGCGGGCAACATCGAGACCGCCCAGGGCCGCCTCGTTGCTGCGCAAGCCGGTCCCGAGCAGGTCGAAGCGGCCCGCGCCGCGGTCGCCGTCGCGAAGGCTCGCGTCGCACAAGCCGAGGCGGCGGTCGATCAAGCCAAGCTGAACCTCTCGTACACGCAGGTCAAAGCGCAGGTCCGCGGCGTCGTCTCCCGCCGAAGCGTCGAGGTCGGCCAGATGGCCGATCCGTCACGTCCGCTCATGGCGCTCACCGCGCTGGACGACGTCTGGATCGTTGCAAATTACAAAGAAGACCAGATCGCCGAGATCAAGCCGGGGCAGCCCGTCACGATCAAGGTCGATGCCTTTCACGGTCGCGTGCTGAACGGTCACGTCGACTCTCTCTCGGGCGGCTCGGGAGCGCGCTTCTCGCTCCTCCCGCCGGACAACGCGTCCGGCAACTTCACGAAGGTCGTCCAGCGTATTCCCGTCCTCATTCGTTTCGACGACAAGGTCGACGACCTCACACTGCGACCGGGCATGAGCACGTACGTGACCGTGAAGACGGCGCACTGAGCCTCGCTGTATCGAGCGCTCGAACACGAGCGCTTTGCTCGCTGGAGAGTTCGTCATGCAAGGTCAAGGCGTCATCACCGGTAACAAGGCGGGGATCACGTTCGTCGTCATGTGCGCAGCGCTCATGGCGCTCGTCGACATCACGATCGTCAACGTCGCGCTGAACGACATCCGCGCGAGCTTCGGTACACCGATCGACCAGATCGGCTGGGTCTCGACCGGCTACATGATGGCGAACATCGTCGTCATCCCGATGACGGGCTGGTTCCAGCGGCGCTTCGGCTTTCGTCGCTATTTCGCCGGCTCGATCTTCCTCTTCACCGTCGCGAGCGCGCTCTGCGGTCTCGCGTGGAACCTGCCTTCACTCGTCGTCTTCCGCGCGATTCAAGGCCTCGGCGGCGGCGCGATCATCCCGACCGCGCAGACGATCCTCTTCGGGCGTTACCCGAAGGAGCAACACGGCATGGCCGGCGGCCTGTTCGGTCTCGGAGCGGTGACGGGTCCGCTCCTCGGTCCGACGATCGGCGGGTACCTCATCGACTGGTCGAGCTGGCACTGGTGTTTCCTCGTCAACGTCCCGCTCGGCATCCTCTCCATCATCCTCGCGCTCCGTTTCATCGAGGAGCCCAACTTTTCGCCTTCCAAGCAGCCGGTCGATACGTTCGGGATCGTCCTCCTCGCGGTCGGCATGGCCTCGCTGCAGTACGTGCTCGAGGAGGGAAACCGCGAGAGCTGGTTCGAGAACAACCTCATCGCTGTCCTCGCGGGGGTCGCGGTCTGCGCGCTCGTCACCTTCGTCGTCCATCAGCTCGAGACCGAACATCCGATCGTCGATCTCCGGATCTTCAAGAACCGCACGTATGCGGCCGGGACCGGGATCAACCTGCTGATGGGCCTCGCGCTCTTCTCCGGCAACTTCCTCTTCGCGCTCTATTGCGGATCGATCCTTCGCTACGCCGCGCTCGACATCGGCAAGGTGTTCCTCGTCTCCGGCGCCTTCCAGATCGTGCTCATGCCCCTCGTCGGGCGCTTCGGCGGAAAGTTCGACCAGCGTGTGCTCCTCGCATTCGGCATCGCCGGCGTCGCGTTCAGCCTCTGGATGAACGCCCACCTCACCGATCGCTCGGGCTTCGGCGATCTCGTCCAGTCGATGTTCGTGCGCTCGGTCTCGCTCGCGTTCGTCTTCATCCCGCTCAGCGTGATGGCGCTCTCGGACGTCCCTGCGGACAAGCGTGGCAACGCGACCGGCCTCTTCAACCTCACGCGCGAGCTCGGCGGCTCGATCGGCACCGCGTGGATGGGCCTCCTCGTCGATCGCGGCACGAAGATCCACATGTCGTATCTCTCCGAGTCGGTCACGCCCTACGCGCCGCTCGCGCAGGAGCAGTACGCCGCGATCAAGGGCTCGATCGCGATGCAAGCGCCGGGCGGACCCGATCTCGTCCCGGAGACCATCCTCGCGCTGAAGGTCCGGATCCAGGCGATGACGCTCGCCTTCCAGGACGGCTTCATCAAGGCGACGGCGGTCTTCCTCCTCGCCCTTCTCCTCGTCCTCGCCCTCAAGAAGGCGAACCCCGCCGCCGGCGGCGCCCCCGGAGCGCACTGACGGGCCCCGGGGATCGATCCGACGCTCGTTCATGCGACGACGACCAACGGAGTACGCTCGCCAGACCGCCTCGTCTGGAGCGCGAGCTCGAGATTCAGCCCTTGAGCGCGCGGATGTAGCCGAGGTCGACCAGATCCTTGGGCCGCCCCGCTGCCCGCTTCGCCCGCTCGAGGCCCTCGAGCGTCAGCGCAAGCATCCGCACCCCGTCGACTTCGATCTCGCTCGAGGCAGCGTCGACGTGGTCGAACGTGCCGAGCCCTGGTACCTCGCCGAAGAGGTCGAGCGGGCCGAGGTCGGTGTCGAGCGTGAAGTTCAAGCCGCTCCTCAGCGACGCCTCGTCGAGAACGAAGGGAAGACCAGGGGGTACACCTCGAAGCCGCGGATGAATGGGCCCAAGCGCGGAGGCGAGCCTGCTCAGGTTCTCGCGATCTCTTGCGTAGGCAATGTCCAGGTCTTCGGTCGCGCGCTGGACGCCGCGTGCGATCAGCGCGATCCCGCCGATCACCGAGAAGCGCACCTGATGCTCCGCGAGGCGGACGAGAAGGTCCCTCAGCTTCATCGGCCTTCGTCTTTCCGCCTTCTCGCTTCTTCGGCAAAAGCCTGCATCTCTTCCAGCCAGATGAACCGCTCCACTACGGTCTTGGCCACCGAACGTCGGAGCAGCTCTCGGTCGATGTCTCGAGCGAAGAGCTCAGCTAGCTCGTCGAAGCAGGTCTGCTCCATGCGAGCTTGATAGCACGCAGCCTCACCCCCCGCGACCCGCCCTCCGATGCGGCTCTCTCGCGTGGGCCTCGCTCTCGCGGACATCGACATCGCATCGCGCTCGGGGTCGGCCTCCTCCGACGCTCCGGTCGGGCACTACACGCTGACGACCAACACTGCGCTCGACACGCGCACCAAGCTTCGCTGGATGCGCGGCTACGCTCCCGGTGGCAGCTCGGGCTCGCAGACCTGTCGGCGGGCTCGTCGTCGCGCTGACGCGCCACGCGACGGCTCGGCCCGCGCCGCCGTCGCGTGCAGTGTTCACGGGTGCGGCCTCCGCTTCTGACGGATCGACGAGCGCGCTCGGCATCCTTCTCGTTTCGCCTCGTCGAGCTCGGGGCTCGTGTGCCAACCTCGAGGCAGACGTGGGCCTCCGGCCTGCGTCGATTGCCGGTCGCGGAGGTGCATGTTACCTCCGAAAGAGCGGCTTTCAGCGATGAGCAACTACAACCCGTACGCGTACACCTCACCGCAGTCCCCTCCGCAGCCCGCCCGGCCCGCAGCTGGCGCGCCGCAGCCCTGGCAGATCGGCGAGGTGATCGGCCACGCCTGGAACATGTTCAAGCCGTCCTGGCCGACGCTCGTGCTCACGCAGCTCTTGAGCGGTCTGCTCAGCGGCATTCCGAACTACGTCCCGGGCATCCTCGTCGCGACACGGGCCGTCGAAATGCACTCGACGGAGTACTGGACGATCTACAGCGTCTGCGTCTTCATCGGGCTCGTCGTCGCCGCGTTCTTCACGGGTGGAATGGTCAAGGTGTGGTGCTCGGCGGCGCGCGGGCAGACGCCCCAGTTCGGTGACATGTTCGCGGGCGGGAGCCGCTTCCTCCCGCTGCTGGCCGTGCTCTTTCTGACGCTCCTCGCCGTGCTCCTCGGGTACGTCCTCTTGATCGTCCCCGGGATCATCATCGGCCTCGGCGTGGCCTTCGCTCAGTTCTACGTCGTGGACCAGAACATGGGCCCGATCGACGCGATGAAAGCGAGCTGGAAAGCGACGAAGGGTCACAAGGGAAACATCTTCCTCTTCGGCCTCGTCTCCATGCTGATCGCGTTCGCCGGATACGCCGCCTGCTGCGTCGGCGGGTTGGTCTCAGTCCCGCTCGTCATGGTCGCCTTCGCGACGGTCTACACGCGCCTCAGCGGGACGGCGGCGCGCTTCGACGACGCACCCCCGCCGCCGCAAGGCGGATACGGATACTACGGGTCCCCGGGTGGATTCGGTGGACCGCCCGGCTACGGACCGCCCCCGGGTGGATTCGGTGGATACGGCGGACCGCCCCCGGGTGGATTCGGCGGCCCGCCGCGCTGAGCACGATGACAGGGGCGCGTGTCTTCCACCCCCTCGACGTCGCGTAGTATCATCCCTCGCGCCAGTGTGGGATGACTCCTCTACGCGTAAGAAGACGCCTTCCGGGGACGCGGGTGAGCAACTCCTCCGTGTGGGGGAGCTCATCGCCGGCAAGTACCGCGTCGAGCGCGTGCTCGGTGTGGGCGGGATGGGGGTCGTCGTGGCGGTCACCCACCTGCAGCTCGGTGAGCTCTACGCGCTGAAGTTCCTGCGCGGGGCAGCTGCCTCCGACACGGGGAACGTCGAGCGCTTCCTCCGTGAGGCGCGCGCGGCGGTGCGCATCAAGAGCGAGCACATCGTGCGCGTGAGCGATGTCGGTCAGCTCCCGAACGGATCACCGTTCATCGCCATGGAGTACCTGAACGGTCGCGACCTCGCGCAGGTGCTCCAGGACAACGGCCCTCTCCCGGCCCACGATGCGGTGAGCTACGTCGTCCAGGCCTGCGCCGGGATCGACGAGGCCCACGCGAACGGCATCGTTCACCGCGACCTCAAGCCGTCGAACCTGTTCCTCACGACGAGGTCGGACGGCTCACCGCTCATCAAGGTGCTCGACTTCGGCATCTCCAAGGTGTCGCTCGACGGAGGCTCTTCGTCGCTCACGGAGACGCACGAGGTGTTCGGCTCTCCGGCGTACATGCCTCCCGAACAGATCCGGAGCGCGAAGCGAGCCGACGTGCGATCCGACGTCTGGGCGCTCGGCATCATCTTGCACGAGCTCTTGACCGGCGCCTTGCCGTTCGAAGGCGAGACGGCAGCCGCGCTCCTCGCTGCCATCTCGGTCGATCAACCTCGGAGCGCACGCGCAAGCCGGCCCGATCTGAGCGAAGGGCTCGACGCGATCATCCGTCGGTGCCTGGAGAAGTCGCCCGAGGCGCGCTTCGCGTCGGTCGCGGAGCTCGCTGCCGCCCTCACCCCCTTCGCGAACGCGGATAGCGCGACGCTCGCAGCGCGGATCGTCCGCCGAGCATCGATGATGCCGCCGGCGAACACGGCCCCGGCCGCCGTTGCTTCGCCGTCATCGCCGGCGGCGTTCGCAACGACCGAGAGGCGGCTCTCGACCCAACCCGCGGGCCGAGTCCGGATGCTCGGAGGCGTGGCCGCACTCGCGGTGACCGTCGTCGGACTGCTGGGCGGCTCGGCGATCTACATGCGGCGCGGGACGGAGCGGCAAGCCAACGAGCTGCAGCTCCCCGACTCGACGTCGCCTGCCTCGCCCGCGCTCTCGACGGAGGCGCCGTCGGCCGTCACGACCGCCGCCTCGACTCCGCCTGGCCCCTCGACGGAGGTGCCGCCGGCCCTCGCCTCCGCGACCGCCGCTCTCGCGCCGACGACGCCGCCCGCACTCTCGGCGTCTGCGGTTTCGGCCCGTCCTTCTGCTGCGCGCCCGCAGCGCCCGACTGCTCCCAGACCCTCGGCGCAACCCACTGCGCCCACCTCGACGAAAAGTGAGCCCAATGGTCCGACAGACACGAGCCATTAGGCTCTACGCTTCGGCGGTCGTGTGCGTGGCGGCGATGCTCGGCGCAGTGCCCGCGCAGGCAGACGACGTGGCCATGGCGGAGAAGTTGTTCCTCGAAGGCAAGCGACTGATGGACGAGGAGAAGAACTACGAGCGCGCCTGCGAGAAGTTCGAAGCCGCCTACGAGCTCGATACGACGGCAACAGGAACGCTCCTCAACCTCGCGCTCTGCCACGAGCAGATCAAACGAACGGCGACCGCGTGGGCCGAGTTCAGGCAGGTGGTCGCCCGGTCCATCGGACGACGCGAGGACCGTGTCGCGCTGGCGCGGGAGCACGAAGCGAAGCTCACGCCCGTCCTGTCGTTCATCATCGTCGACGTCGCCGAAAGCGCCCGGGCCTCCGGGTTGCGCATCGAGATGGACAAGCGCCGACCGATCGCCGAGGCGAGCTGGGGCGTCGAGCTGCCGGTCGATCCCGGAAAGCACGTCTTCGAGGTCTCGGCCCCCGGCAAGGTGAGCCGCACCCTCGAGATCGTCGTCGGCGACAACGCCGACAAGCAGACGATCGCGATCCCCGTCCTAATCGACGCACCCGCCTCGCCTGTCATTCCCCCCAGCACCGGCGAGCCCGGCGTCGTGACCACGGACTCGGGCCGAACGCGACGCACGGTCGGCTACGTCCTCGGCGGGCTCGGGATCGCCGCGCTCGGGACGGGCGCCGTCTTCGGCGTGCTCGCGATGAACAAGAACGGCGACGCAGAGGACGCGGCGGCCCGATGCCCGGGCAACCTGTGCCCGAACGAGGCGGCACGATCGAAGGCCGTGAGCGCGATCGACGACGCGAACGCCAACGCCAACATCGCGAACGTCGCCGTCGGCGCAGGCATCGGCTTGCTCGCAGCCGGCGTCGTCCTCGTGCTCACGGCGAAGCCGACGACGAGCACCGCGAGCGCTCCACCGACTCTGCGTATCGTCCCTCAGCCGAGCGGCGGGACGATCTCGTTCGCGAGGGCATGGTGATGCGTCTTCGCCCCGCCGCGCTCGCAACGGTCGCCCTCTCGGCGCTCGTGATGTCGTGTCAGCTCTTGCTCGGCATCCGCGACGCCGACTTCGACGTCGCGGACGGTGGAAGCGGTGGCAACGATGGCGGCGTCGAGGCCTCGAACGAAGCCGGAACGAGCTGCAGCGCCCCGCTGCCCCCCCGACCGCCGGTCGGCACTGGAGGCGGCGACGGAGGCACGTATATCGTCGCGATGAAGACGATCGTCCTCGGTGGCGGTCCGAATGCGGGGTTCGATCTCGATCGCACGTGCACCTGCACCGCCGAGGATCCAGCACAGGCGCGGGCGAGCTGCGTTCATCCCAAGACCAGCCGCGGCTGCGATCTCGACGGCGGTGTCGACAACGCGCTGCTCACGATCACCTCGGGATTCGCCAAAGCGAGCGTCGACAAGTTCAACGACAACATCAACGACACGCTCGACTGCGGGAGGCAGACGGTCCTCCTCGTCCTGCAGGACTACAACGGCGGGCCTGACGACGACAAAGTCGTCGTCTTCGCAGATCCATCGTTCGGGATTCGTGCGCCCCACACCGGAGGCGAGGGCCCGGACGGCAATCGGTGCCTGCCGACCTACCCCGCGCGGTGGGACGGGACGGATCGCTGGGGCTCGGCTCGCATCCGTGAGGACGGCTACGTGACGTTTCCCTCGTTCGAGGGTTACGTCCGCGACCATCAGCTCGTGGTCGACGGCCGGGATCAACCGAGCCCGGGCCCGATCGCCTTGACCGGCCTCGGCGCATCTCCGCTGCGAGTCCACCGTCCCGTCATCGTGGCAAAGCTCGAATCGAGGGACGGAGGCCTGGAGCTGAAGGATGGCGTGCTGGCCGGGCGGGTCCTGGCGACGGACGTGCTCACCTCGTTCGGAAAGAGCGTCCCGCCAGACGGCGGGGAACGTTATTGCCAGGATGACGAGTTCAAGGTCGTCCAGACGCTGTTTTGCCAGGCCGCCGACATCATGAGCAATCCCGACCGCGACTTCGTCGGGGATCGATGCGATGCGCTGGCATTCGTCGTGGGCTTCACCGCAACGCCGGCAGCCGTCGCCCCCGGAGCCGCGCCGGTCGATCCCGAGATCGATGCGCCCCCGTGCACCGAGGCATCGCTCGCCTGTCCGTAGTGTCCTGACGTCCCGTCGGTCCCCGCACTTGGAGCGTGCGCCTGCCTCACTCACTTCGACGCCGGAGCACGTCTCCACTTCGAGACGTGCTCCGCGTCGCGCCGCTCACTGCTCGAAGCAGTAGAACGCCAGCGAGGAGTTGCAGGGCGCAGTGCCGGTGAACGACCACGACCCGGTCGTCGACGACGAGATGCCCTGGCCGCCGTACTGGTTACCCACGAAGGCCGTCCAACCGTTGCACGCCACGCTGCCGGAGTACCTGCCGTCGGTGTACGTCGACGTCCACACGGACCCATCGTACGTCGAGCCGGTCTCGGTGACGTTGATCGGGGCCTCGAGCGTGCCGCTCGTGAGCGCCGTGAAGTTCGCCGCCACCTGAACGCCGTCGACGCGCACGTACGGCACCGTCGACCGCTCGAAGCGCGCTGCCGGTTCAGAGGAGTGGGTGTCCGAGATCCACGTCAGGTACTTGCCACCGAGCGACGCGTTGCGCGCCGCCTCCTGGCAACGAGCATCGGCGCCGAAGACGCCGCTGACCGAACCATGCGAGGTCGCGCTGGTGACGAACGCGAGACGGCGCGTCGCCGTGCACGTCACAGTCACGTTCGACACGCTCGAGCTCGGCATCGTCCCCGACCCGTTCGTGACGGTACAGGAGCGTCGCGCGGGCTGGGTCACGACCGTGACGGAGTACGTCTGCCCCGCGGTGACCGGCGCCGGGAACGCGAACGAGCCGTCCCCCGAGACAATGAGGTCAGCGCCGTTGCCGTTTCGGAGGACGACGCGATCGGAGATGCCGGAGACCGAGCCGCCGAGCGTGTGCGAGTCGGGGCTGCAGTTGAGGCCGATGTTGGTGACCGCCGCCGTGGCGTTGCCGTTCGGGTTGACCACCGAGCACGCCTGACCGGCGGGCTGCGATTGGACGTACACCGAGTAGCTTCCCCCGTGCGTGACCGGCGTGCCGAACGTGAACGCGCCGTCCGCGTGGACCGTGACCAGGTCGTCACCGTTGCGCAGCACGACCGGGCCCGTGATGCCGGTCGCCGTCCCGCCGATCGGATAGGAGAGCGCCGAGCACGTCACGACGATGTCGGAGACCGTCGTGGAGACCACGCCGGAGCCGTTCGACACCGTGCAGGACCTGCCTGCCGGGTACGAGAGCATCGTGATCTCGTAGCTCGAGCCCTGCGCGACCGGCTGCGCGAACTGGAAGGACCCGTTCGAGCTGATCGTCAGGCTAGTCGTCCCGTTGTTCTGGAGCACGAGGAGGCCGGCGTAACCGACCATCGTACCGCCGAGCGTGAACATGTTCGTCGAGCAGGAGACGTCGACGTTCGTGACGTTGCCGGCGCCGACCGTACCAGCGCCGCGCGACACGACGCAGGTCTGGTTCGCGGGCTGCGACTGCACCGCGACGGAGTACGGCAGGGAGAACGGGACCGACGAAGAGAACGTAAACGCTCCGTTCGCCGAGACCGTCACCGGGTTGCCGCCGTTGTTGGTCAGGACCACGGTCCCGGTGAGGCCGCTCACGCTGCCTCCGACGGTGTACGGGTTATCGGTGCAGGTGACGCCGATGTTCGTGACGTTCCCGGCGCCGACCGTGCCGCTGCCGTTCGACACCGTACAGGTCTGCCCCGCCGGGTTCGTCCGAACCGTGACCGCGTACGCGGAGTTGAACCTCACGGACGAGCCGAAGGTGAACGAGCCGTTCTGGTTCACCGTGAGGTCGGTGCCGTTGTTGGTGAGAACGACGCTCCCCTTGAGGCCGCTCGCGGTGCCGCCGAGCGTGTAGGAGTTCGAGGTGCACGAGATGGACACGTTGCCGATGTCCGCGGCGCCCATCAGACCCGTACCGTTGCTGACGGTACACGCCTGACCGGCCGGCTGCGTGAGCACCGAGACCGCGACGGTGCCGCGGTACGGCACCTTCGTCGGGAAGGTGAACGCTCCGTTTTGCGAGATCGTGATGTTGTTGCCGCCGTCATTTCGGAGCGTGACGCTGCCGATCAGGCCGCTCACGGTCCCGCCGAGGTTGTACGTCTGATTCGTGCAAGCGACCGCGACGTTCGTGACGTTCGCGTTCGGCACGGTCCCGGACGCGTTGGTGACCGCGCAGCTCTGCCCCGTGGGCTGCGAGCTGACCGTGACAGCGTAGGGCCTGCTCTGCGCGACGGTCTGCGAGAAGGTGAACGCTCCGTTCTGAGTGACGACGCGCGCGTCCCCGCCGTTGTTCTGGAGGGTGATGCTCCCGCCCGTCTCGAGCCCGGTGAGCGTGCCGCCAACGGTGTGAGCGCCGCCGCAGATGCCGCCCAAGCAGACGCCAGTCAGGCAGTCCGAGCCCACGCTGCACGCCTGTCCTGCCGCGCATCGAGCGCACGACGACGTGCCGCCACAGTCGATGCCGGTCTCGCCGCCGTTCTTCACCTGATCGTCGCACCGGGCCGGTCGGCAAACCTTGTTGCCCCCTTCGGCGGCGCAGATCGAGCTCTCGCAGTCGGCGGCGACGTTGCAGCGCTTCGCAGCATCGCACTTCTTGCAAGAGCCGCCGCAGTCGACGTCGGTCTCGTTCTGGTTCACGATGCGGTCGTCGCACGTCGGCGCCGGGATCGGCGCGCATCGACCGGCGGTGCACTGCAGGCCCGCGACGCAGTCGCTGTTCTGCGTGCACGCGAGGCCGACCGAGCAGCGGTAGCAGCCCGTGTTGCCACCGCAGTCGCGATCGGTCTCACCGCCGGAGCGGATGCGGTCCTCGCACGAGGTCGCCACGCAGTGCGTCCCGTTCGAGAAGCCGGACGCGCAGTCGGAGGCGACGCTGCTTGCCGTGCCGGTGGGGCACTTGCCGCAGCTCCCGCCGCAGTCGGCGCCGGTCTCGTTGCCGTTCCGAAGGCCGTCGGTGCAGCTCGTCGCCACGCAGAGTCCGGCCTTGCTACAGAAGCCGGACGCGCAGTCCGTGCCCACGCGGCAGGTCTGGTTCAGCGCGCACTTGAGCGTGCACGAACCACCGCAGTCGACGCCGGTCTCGTCCTTGTCGCGCACGCCGTTGACGCATGAATCGACGCGGCACACGCCCGCGATGCAGGTGGCCTGTCCCGCACAGTCGACCGTCGACTTGCAGCGCTTGTCGACCGCGCACGAGTTGCATGCGCCGCCGCCGCAATCGGCGTCGGTCTCGTTTCCGTCCTTGCCGCCGTTCTGGCAGGTCGGAAGGCAGTAGCCGAGCCCGCCGTTCTCGAACTCCCACTTCTTCTCGAGCAGCGGGAACGACTTGTTGATGGGCTCGAGCGGGGGCGTGTCCCAGCCGAGGTCCTGAAGATCCTTGGAGAAGCTCGAACCGGGAGCCTGGAGACGGCCGCCGATCTGAAGGCCGACGTTGGCTGCGAGCTCGAGGGACACCTCACCGTCCGGGGTGCTCGAGGTGGCCTTACCCTCGCAGGACGACGCGTACTCGGCCTTGGCGACGAGGCTGCCGCGAATGCCGGCGTACATGCCGACGGTGTCGTAAGCGAAGACGTTGACTCGCGGGACGAGACCGCAGTGGGCGACGATCTCGCCGCCACCGAGGACCTGGACCTCCTTGATGTTCGCTTCGGTGCCCTGCGGCGCGACCGGAACGGAGGTGTTGCCGTTCTCGTACTCCGCCCTGAACTTGAACGTGCGCGCGGTGGCCCAGCGGAGCTTGCCTTTGACCGACGCCTTCGCTTCGAAGCCGCAGACGAGGTTGACCTGCAGGGTGCTCGTGATGACGACGGGAACCGGCCCCGCCATGAAGGCCTTCGTCTTCGGGCTCGAGAGGAAGAGGACCTTCGTGAAGGTCCCCTCCGGCTTCATGTCCTTGTCGCCGGTAAGGTGCTCCTTGTTGGCAGCCCAGACCTCCTGCGCGTAGTTGACGTTCTTCTCGACGTTCTCGATGAACTCCTTGCTTCCCTTCACGAAGGAGTTCGGGCCGACCTGGACGGCCCTGACGCCGGCCTCGAGGTCGACGTCGAGCGCGACGTCGGTCTCGACGCGCGAGTCGATGTTCATCCACACCTTGAGCGGAGGCGCGTCCCGGTTGATCGGGTTCGGGATGCGCGCGCCGACCTGGAACCCCGGGTTGAGCAGCGCCGAGGTCGTGACCGACGCCTGTCCCTTGACGAACAGCTCGATGCCGATGTCTTTCCGCTTGATCGTCTTCTTGAACTCCATGTCCTTGAAGAGCGGGAGCGTCGACTTCGGCCACGACATGTCGGAGTCGAGGCCGACCGCGTCCTCGAACGACGCAGGCGTGATCGCGGTCGTGACGTCGAGCGCAGCCTCCTTCACGGCCGAGACGCCATTGGACACCGCGTTCCCGACCGCCTTCGCGGCGCCACTCACCGCGTTGACGAAGGACTTGCAGCAAAAGCCGCTGCCCGGCTGCGTCGGGTCACCCTCGCTGCTGGAGAACGACGGATCGTCCTTCAGCGAGTGAATGCCCTCGGGCCAGTACATCGGCTCGGTCTGGACGTAGAGGTGGTCCGCGAGCCACTTCTTGTCGAGCTTGGACACGTCGACGTCGACGCCGTCGTTGTCCGCTCGAACCTGGAACTCGCCCTCGGCGATGTCCTGAAGGCCGAGGCTGTCGGTCTTCACGATGATCCGGCCGTCCTTCTCGATCACCTCGACGACGCGGCGCGCGTAGCCGAACGGGTTCGAGCCGAGGCCACCTTCACCGGGGGCCGCCGCGACGATCTTGCCGGGCTGCCAGTGGCGGACGCTCTCGGCCTTGTCGGCCGGGAACTCGAGCGAGTCGTCGGTGACGATCGCGTGGTCTTGCTCCTCTTTCGTCGCCGCCTCGACGCCCGGAACCGGCGTGAGGTTGACGTAGTCCGGCTCGAAGGAGGGCTCCCACTTGACCGCGGCGAGCGGGTTTTCGGGCGCCTTCTCCTCCGGGCTGCTCGAGCACGCGCTGAACCCGACAAGCGCGCCGCCCGCGACCAGCGTGAGCGCCAGGCTGCGCCGCAGGCGGTGCCCTGCCGCAGAATGTAATCCTCGCATCTTCATCCCACGCATCCGACGCACGCTCCTTGTTCCCCTCGATCGACTCCGTCGAATTCGACGACAACATCAGCTCCGCCCGTTTCGGCGATGAGCTGATCGGCAACCGTACGGCCGGACGGCACGAGTCTTAACCCCCAAACTTGTCCGATGACGACGAGCCACGGCTCGCACGTGCGCGGGTGCACGTCCTCCACACGACAGCCGAGCGTGGTCGCTACGCGCGCTCGTGCGCTCGTGCGCGACGGCGTCGAACGAGCGCAACGCCCACGGCTCCGAGGAGCCATGCAAGCTCATGCAATGACGACGCCGGAGCCCGGCGAGCGAGCGCGCAGCCTCCGCTGTCCTCGATCACCGCGGAGGCCGGCGAGGGCATCGCGTCGAGGAAGGTCAGCGAGAGGGCGTCGTACGAGCCGCTCTCCTCGCCGGCGTTCGCGAGCTGGACGAACGCCTCGCGCGCGCCGTCCGGGATCGCCACCTCGAAGACCTCTCCGTCCAGCGGAGCTCGCACGCCCTGGGGCTCCGCGCTGTCCCAATCGAGCGGCGCATCCCACGCAACGAGCGCCACGAGCGACATCGGCGTCCCCGGAGGAGCGCCCCAGACGCCCGCTCGCGAGGCGAAGATCCGCGCGCTGCCGCGCAGCACCTTCACCCCGGAGGGTATCGCGACGCGAACCTGAAAGAGGCCGGGGGCGAGCGCGGATCGCGTCGACGGAGCCGAAGCCGCCAACGTACCGGGGGCGAGGAACGCTCCAGCGGGGCTGAGCAGCGCGCCGTCCGGTCGAACGTCGACGATCGCGCGAGGCGTCGGCAGGATCCGGCGCTCGCGCAGCGCCTCCTCGAGCGAGGAGGTGTCGACCGCCGACGCCTGGAGCTCCTCGACGAGGAGAGCCCCTAGCTCATCCATTTTGACCGTCGATGGCGTGTCGGGGCGACGCGCGAGCTCCGCGATCGCGGCGTCGAAGCGAGAAGCGTCAGCGGCGGAGAGCGCTCGGCGCGCGGACCACAAAGCGCCCGCGAAGACCACCCCCGCTCGATGGGGATCGCCGGTCAAGCGCGCGAGCTCGGGCGGCGTCGCCTCGAGATCGCGCGCCGACGCGGGCGCGACGCCGTCGAGGGCGTACTCACCGATCACCGGATCGCCCGTGACGACGGCTGCGAAATAGTCCGCGAGCGCCTCCGAGAGCGCCTCCGGATCCGCGCTGAGCCCGTCGATCGTCCGCCGATAGCCGTGGATCCGAGAACCGCGATCGAGCACGGCGTGCGCGGTCTCGTGCACGACGACGTCCGCGTCGTACGCGAAATCGACCGACGGCGTCGCGCCGACCCAGATGAGGTCGCGCTCGGTGCCGAGGTAGGCGCGAAAGGGAGCGCCCGCACCATCGCGTGCCGGTAGATAGAGCGCGCCCGCCCTCGGCGCGAGGCGATCGTCGCCCCCGAAAAAAGCGTCGGAGAGGCGGCCGGAGACGACGACGTCGAGCGGAGGACGTCCAGCGAGCGACTCGCCGAGCAGCCCCTCGAAGAACGTGAGGGTCCGAGTGACGTGATGGTACGCCGAGGCTTCGGCGAACGCGTCGGGCTCGCCCCTCGCGTCGGGCACGCTGCGCGGCGGCGCGTCGTAGTCGCCGTCGTCGTTCGGACGCGCGGCCGCCTCGAGCGTGCACGCGCGGATGGGCGTCGGAGAGACAGTCGGTACGAGCGTGGTCCGTCCGCGATCGGCGCACGACCGGACGCGCAGGAGCGGGCTCTCGAGCGACGCGCCCGTCGGAGCGATCGCGAGCGACTTCAGCTCGACCGCGGGAGTTCGCACCGGATTGACCGGATAGACGAGCGCTCGCGCCGCGTGAGCCGGCGCGTCGACGAAGAGCGCGACGAGCGCAACGAGCAACGGAGCCACGACACGCGGCCAGCGCTGCGTGCGGCCCGCGAGGTCCTCGACGAGCGCGATCGCCACCCGAGAAGGCTCGAGCAAACTCATCAAACAGCGAAGACTACTTCACGTCCGCTCCGACGACGACGCCGAATCAACCGCAGCACGAAGGAGATACGCCACGCTCACGACGGACGTGTAGAGGCGGAGCCTCTACACGTCGCCACCGCCACCGCGCATCGAGCTCTCGTGTCCGTAGAGTCCTGACGTCCCGTCGGTCTGCTCGCAGCCTCGATTGTTCCGCTGGCGCAAAAGTGTTGCGCTGTGGAGGGGTCTACTGCGACCGCCCGCGATGACGCATTCTCAAGGCGCGGCAGACACTCGCGTCCTCAGCCGCCGCTCGAGCGGAGAGATGGTCCTCATGAACGAGGTGGTCAAGGTGCTCCCCGTGCTCGCCCTGATGCTGGGGACGAGCGCATGCACACCACGCGCGCGCGTCGAGCAGAAGGAGACTCCGATGACCGATGCGCAGGAGCTTGGATCGTCGTTGACGGAGGCGGCGCCCTCCAATGCCATCACGATCGCTCCGCGCGAGGGACCGACCTCGCATCTCGTCGTCCTGCTTCACGGAGTCGGCGCCGACGCGGCGTCCTTCCAGAGCGTCGCGCGTGCGCTCGCGAGAGGACTTCCTCGCGCCGAGCTCGTCGTCCCGGACGGCTTCCATCCGTTCGACGGCGGCGCCACCGGACGACAATGGTTCAGCCTTCGCGGCATCACGGAAACGAACCGACCGGGGCGCGTTCGCGAAGCGGGCGCCGAGGTGTCGCGATGGATCGACGGCGAGCTCGATCGACGCAAGCTCGGACGCGACCGCCTCGTCGTCGTCGGCTTCTCGCAAGGCGCGATCGTGGCGGCGTGGCTCGCGATGCATCGCGCACCGGGGCCGGCCGCGGTGGTGATGCTGTCCGGACGCGTCGCCGAAGACGAGGTCGCGGCGAAGGCCGTCACCTCCACGCCGGTGCTCGTCCTTCACGGTGCCGAGGATCGCGTCATCCCGGTCTCGGTGGTCGATCCCGGAACGAAGGTCCTCGATGCGTGGGGCGCTCGCGTCGAAAAACGCGTCTATCCGGATCTCGGCCACGAGGTCGATGCGCGCGAGCTTCGCGACATCGACGACTTCTTGAGACGCGCGCTCGGTCCGACCTGAGCACGCGAGGGAGTGGAGCATGCCGATCATCGATGTCAGCCTGATCGAAGGCCGGTCGCGAGAGCGCAAGGCGGCCCTGATCGCCGAGCTCACCGATGCCGCCGAGCGCGTGCTCGAAGTGCCGCGCGCCAGCATTCGCGTGCTGCTACGCGAGATCCCCGCCGAGCACTGGGGGATCGGCGGGACGGCAGCTGGTTCGAAGGCCGCTCGCGAAACGCCGGTGCCCGGCCCGTCCAAGCGGCCTCGCGCAAAGAACGAGGCCTCGCGGAAGCGGAGTCGATAGTCTCTGCGGGATGGACATCGAGCGCGCGCGGCTCGGGTTGCGCCGTCTCGGCCTCCTGGGCTCGGGGCTGACCTTCGGGAGCATCGCACTCGCGTCGCTCGCCGTCCCGGAGAAGGTCGCGGCGCAATACGCCTATTCCGTGGGGACGCCCGACTCGTTCAACGAGTTCCACGCGATCTTCACCGGCTTCTGGCTCGGCCTCGCCCTGCTCATGTTCACGGCGGCACGCCGATGGGAGGATCGCCGCCTCGGCGATCTGGCCGGCGCCGCGATCGGCCTTCAGGCGCTCGCGCGGCTCCTCTCGATCGCCCTCCACGGCGCACCGAGCGCGTCGTTCTCGAGCGCGATGCTCGGCGAGCTCGTGACGGCCATCCTGATCCTGCAGGGCGGTCCGATCGCCGCGGCGAGAGCGTCCGGCCGCCCACCTTGATCATCAGGGCAAGCTCGGGCGTGGGTCGTCGTCAAGGGAGGCGCCGCGGCCGCGATGGAGACCTCGTGATACCTTCCAATGCATGAGCGTTTCGGGCTCGCCTCTTTCGCGGATGAGCCCGACGGAGTACCTGGCGTGGGAGCGCACGCAACGTGACAAGCATCAGCTGCTGAATGGGGAGGTGTACGCGTCGGCGGGGGGAAGCCCGCGGCACAACCGCCTCTGCGCGCGGATCCTCGCCCGCCTCGATGACGCCCTTCGAGGAAGCTCATGCGGGTCGTTCTCCTCCGACCAGAAGGTCTTCATCCCTTCTACGAAGAACTTCGTTTATCCGGACGCGACCGTGGTGTGCGGTCCCGTCGAGCTTCATGCGGGTACGACCGACGTGATCGACAACCCGAGGGTCGTCGTCGAGGTGCTCTCGAAGAGCACCGAACAGCACGATCGCGGCGACAAGTGGGAAGACTACCGCAGCGTCCCGTCGCTCACCGACTACGTGCTCGTGTCCCAGCGACTCCCTCGTCTCGAACACTTTGCTCGCGAGTCGGACGGCTCGTGGCGATATCGCGCCGTCGCCGCGGGCGGCCGACTCGAGCTCACGACCGGCACGGTCCTCGTCGTCGACGAGATCTTCGAGGGGGCGCTCGACCTGCCTGGCGACGTCTGACGCTTCGGCAGGCCCCACTCACCCCTTCTGGTGGGTCAAGGTGCAGCGCGACGGCGCTCCTCGATGACCGCGCCGTCGATGAGCCTTGGGCGGCCTGACCTGCATCGTCACCCGAGCTGCGAGCCCGTCGCCTCCGCCGGCATCGCACCGGCGAAGGCGACCTCGCTCACGCGCTGGCGATCACTGGATCGAGATCAGCGGCGTATCGACGAGCTTCCGGAGCGCCATGCCGCCGGGATAGGCGTAGCTCGCCGCGGTTGCCCAGCCCCAGATCGTGGCCGTGAACGGCCCCTCGCTCTTCATGCGGTGAAGCCCCGTCTGACAGACCTTGTCGCCGAACGCCTGACCGGGCCCGCCGTCGCGCTGTAGATCGACGCGCACGAACTCGTACTCGCCGCGCGTCCCGATCGGGGTCCAGCCCTCGAGGGTGCCGGCGCACTCGAGCCAGACGTCCTCGAACTTGTCCCGCTGCTTGCCGCGGATGACGACGAGCGAAGTCTCCTCGTAGGTCGGGTCCGCGTAGAACGAATACGAGCTCCGCCACTGCCCCGCGGGAACGACGTTGACGAACTCCGGATCCCCGCGGCCTGCCATATCCGGACTACCGTAGTAGCCCCCCTGACACCCGTGCATGTAGGCGGCCATGTAGATCGGGTGCGCGGCATCTTGCGTCCGCACGACGAACGGCACGTTGACGCCGACGGGGAACGTCACGACGTCGCCCGCGTTCATCTCCGTCGGCGCGCCGGGGGGGATCACCGGATCGTAGTCGAGACGCGTGCCGTCCTTCGCGGCGACGATGCGGTACGGCATCAGCTCGTGCGGCGACGACGCGCGCTGGCGATAGCCAACGCCGACGTACTCGGAGCCCCACTGCTCGAATGACGGGATCTGCTGCCAGAGCATGTCGCACGCCCCTGCGGTGATCGGGACGTACGCGCACGAGTTCCCACCGAAAATGGTCGTGGGCTTGTTCGAAAGAACGATGCTCCCTACGAGCTCGTCCGTCTGATGGATTTGAAAGTACTGCCCGCTGTCGATCGAGTACTTGAGCGGTGTGTTGGCAGGGCCGCCTTTGACGTCGAGACCGTTCTGAAGCGCCTTGTTGGGGAGGATCGTGATCTCCGTGCCGTCCTGCGACGCGACGATCTGCGAAGCCGGATTCCCCGCGCTGGCCTCCCACCCGTCGATGAGGACGTGCTCCTTGGCCCACGTGACGACGGGCATGAGAAGGGTCGCCGCCGGCTTGAAGCTATTCGCCCCGCCGAAGGGGAACATGGCCACCGCTGAAACGGGAGCCGATGCAGTCAAATGGAGCGACGTGCCGATGCCCGTTCTTCTGAGCGCAAACCCCTCCGTGGCAGGAACGACGCCGTCGGGACAGTAGACCGGCGGGGAGCCCCCGAAGCTCCCTGGAGAGTTCTCCCTCGGTCCAGCGATGAACAGGACGACGCTCTCCCCGGGCGGGATGGGGCCTGCGTGCTCGATGAGCGTGGCATCGCCGGGGTTCGTCCGCCAGACGGCCTTCGACAGGTCGAGAGCTTCACCTCCTTTGTCGAGGGCGATCTCCACGGGCTGCGCCGAGGTGTTGACGACGAACGCCGCGAGGCACCCGTCGTCGTTGGACGCGAAGTTCTGGACGTAGAACTCACAGCCGTCCGACCTCGAGTCCGCCGCGGCGGCGGCGCAAGGCTCCTGGCACTTGGCGGCGCCGCACGCCTGGGTATCCGGACACCTCTCGACGACCGCACCATCGCACGACTGAATGACGGAGCGCCCGTCGAGCGAGCATTGGAGCGGACAGCTGCCCGCATCTTCGTCCGCCAGCGGCCCCACGAGGTCGGGCGCCTTGACGAACCCATCGCGATCGCTCGCGCATGCCCCGGCGACGGCGAGGAGCGCAAAGCCGGCCATCGAGAGGGCCACCGGCGTGGCCAAACGTCTGGTCATGGAAGCACCACCTCTGTCGGAGCCAAGCTCTTGCCTCGATTCAGCCCGTTTCCGAGCTGACCGCTATAGTTGCTCCCCCAGCAGTACACTTTGCCGTTCGTGAGCAGCGCACACGTCGTGTTGACCGTGGTCTTCACTTGCGCGACGAGCGCCTTCTCGGGGAGACCGACGACCATCGCGGCACGCGTGACGTACTCCTCGGTGCCGGTCCCTGCCTGCCCGCTCTCGTTGAAGCCCCAGCAGTACACGCTTCCCGAGTCGCCCACGGCGCACCACCGGTACGGCTTGAAGTCCCGTATTTTGGTGTCGTCGGAGAGGAGGTAACCCTCCGAACGCGTCGTGGCGATCTGAACGAGCGGCTCCGGCGCAGCGGCAGGTTCGGGAAGCGCCCGATCGATCACGGTACCTTTGAATGGCGTGACGCGCGCGCCCCAGCAGTACCCGATTCCGTTCGCGACCGCGCACGTGTTGTCGTACGCGGAGTCGATCTGCGTGACCCTCGCGAGCGAGACGAGCTGAGGGAGCGGATCGGGAAAGCTGGGCGAGACGCGCCCGATGCCCGGGTTGCCACCCCAGCTCAGGACCGATCCATCCGCGCGAAGGACGAACGTAGCGTTGCCCACCTCCAACGCGGACGCCGCGGCTCCGTTGGGGAGCGCCGCGCGCTTCGGCTCGCCGGTGAACGTCTCGGTCAGCGGTCCGAGCTGGCCGAGCGCGTTGCTCCCCCAGCATTGGACATCGCCGCCGACGACGGCGCACGCGGTCTCGAAGCTTCGCGCCACCTTCGTCACGGGAGGGAGATCGAGCTTCACCGGCGTAGTGTGGGCCGCCTTTGCGCCCCCGCCGTCTTCGGCCCACGAGACGGGGCCCGTTCCCCAGCACCACACGCCGCCGCTCTTGTCGACGGCACACGTGTGGTCGAGCGACGCGATGTTCGAGAGCCCCACCACCTTGGCCGCCGTCGAGCTGTCGACGAGCGTCGTGCCCTCGCCCTCACCGCGCCCGAGCTGGCCGGCGCCGTTCGCGCCCCAGCAGGCCACGGTGCCATCGTCGAGCAAGACGCAGAAGCCCTCGCCCTTGTCCTCGACGCTTCTGCCCAGGGTCGTCACGAGCGCGGTCGCGCACGGGCTCGACTCGCAGACGACGGGCAGCGGCTGGCCGTCGTAGATGCCAGCGTCGCGGCCGCTCGAATCGACCGCCGCGTCGGTCGGTTCCATCGTATCCGCCCCGGCGTCCGTGAGCGGCGGTTCGCTCGGCTCATCGCCGCTCGAGCAGCTCACCGCCGCCGCGGCAGCGGCGAGGACGGAGAACGCAACGAGCCGCCGTGCATTTAGCACGGCGACATCTACGGTCTTCGACTCGAATAGCCCCGAGCGGCGCGGATCAAGGAGTCTTCTTGTGAAGTGCATAGCGATTTCCGACTGCCCAGAGGTTTTTCGCCGACGTCCCACGCACCTGATAGAGCGGCTCATCCAAATAGCGACCCTTCATCGCCACACTCGTCTTCTCGACCAAGGCGCCATAGCCCGTCCCCGCCTGCGCGAACGACTCGGGCGTCCCGATGCCGAGGCCGTCGTTCCACGCGGCCGGCTTGATCTCCGAACCGAAGACGATTCCATGACCGCTGAACCACAAGCGATCGTCCATGCGGACGACGGAGTGGACCAGTGGGGGCAAAAGCAGCCCGGTGGGAGGACGGACCCCGCTCACCCAGTTGTAACGCGCGACGTTCGACGCGGTGTCGACGTAGTACCACTCGAGAGCGTTCCCGACGATCACCAGGGCTGCGCCCGGAGCAACTGGGGCGACCGCCGTTGCCCAGCCGCGCGTCTGCCATGGAATTTCGAACACGCCATAGCCCGGAATCTCGAGCTTGACACTCGGTTGGATGGCGCCTGGCTTGGTCGCGCAGCTACCGCTCGCGTAGGTGAACTCGAGGACAACCGAGTAGCCCGACGGTGTTCGACGGAAGAGCGTCGGACATCCCTTGTAGCCCTCCACTGCGTCGGTCGGGCCATGTCCGCCGACGAACCAGATTTCATCGCTGCTCGCCGGCGACGCATTGAAGATGTAGAAGGACTCGTCGGCCGTGGAGCTCGGGTCCTCCGTGACGAACTCCGAGCCCCACGTCGGCGGCCCGCCGCCTTCGCTCGTGCGGCGGAAGATTCGGTTGCCGTACCACGCGTAGACGTCGTCGGCCGACGTTCCCGTGACGCCGAGTGCCGTTGCGTAACGCGTCACGGTCCCATTGGGTACCTCCACGCTCCAGGCACGTCCCGGATCGCGATTGGCATACGCGGGCCCTTCGTACGGAAGGCGCGCCGACTCCCACGTAAACGCCGCCGACGGGTCCACGCGCTTCCCGTGGTAGACGATCCCGGGCGCCGTCGTGAAGTACAGCTCGTTCTCGCTCGGCGCATACATCTTGCCGGCGTACTGACCGCCGCCGTAGGCGTTCTGCGAGTTGTCGTCGATGTACGACCAGGCCTGCGTCGCCTCCGTCCACTCGAGCACTTTCGTCCCGAGCGTGTCGCTCTCGGCGACCGCGAACGCGCGATCGACGAACGGCCAGACGTCGATGAACGTCAGCTTCGGATCGGGGAGCTCCGTCTCACACCAACCGTGGTCGTTGCAGGCCGACCAGACCGGTGCGGACGCGTCCGGTCTCGACGTCGCGTCGACCTCTTCCGGGGACGCATCGTCGACGATCGTGGATCCTCCATCGGGAACGGGGTCGAGCGAGGCGCCTTCCCCATCCGAGGTCGCGCAGGCGGCTAGCGTAGCCAGGGCAGCCAGCGTCGCCGTCGACCATGCGAGCAAAATTCTGCGTCTCATCGCTTGCCTCCGACGGATAGGAGCACCCCTTGGCCGCCAATCCACACTTTCCCAGGCTCTGGCACCCACACCGAGAGAAGCTCCGGTCGACGACGCCCGAGCCCGGCCACCTTCACCCGCGACCACGTCGTTCCGTCGTAGTGAAGGACCACGCCTCGGTCACCGACCGCCCAGACGTCGGACGAAGACGAGCCCGCGACGGCGTAGAGGTGCTCGTGCGTCGGCACCTCCATCACCTGCCAACCGAACGTCGCCCCCACGTTGTGGATGACCAAGCCGCGCGCTCCGACGGCCCACGCCTCCGTATCCGAGACCGCCCACACGCCGTTCAGCGTCGACCACGTGAGCGGGTTCATCACCTCCACTGTCGGCGATTCGCTGTCGGCGCCTATGATTCGAATCGCGGCGCCCTTCTCGCCGACGCCCCACACGACGTTCGGAGATGCTCCGTCGAGGCCTCGGAGCCACTTGCACGGCAGACTGCTGCAGACCGACGTGGGCACCCCCGCCTTTGGCGTCAGCGTCGTGCCGTCCGCGTCGATGCGCCAGACTTCGGTGTTCGTGGCGACCCACATCGTGCTGCCGCCGGTCCGGCCCCACCCCGCGGTGACGTAGCGGCTGGCGCCCGGCGGCGCGGTCAGCTTGCCTCGGTTGGCCCAGCCGTCCGGCGACGGATCGCCGTCGCCCGCGCCGAGGCCACGCGTGAACACGCGATCGAGGGTGCCGAACGTGAGCTCTCCACCGTTCGCGAGCCAGACGTAGCCGAGCGATTCACGGGTGCCGAGATCGGCGGCCTTCCACGCGGTCCCGTCGAAGTGCGCGGCCGTACCGACCGTCCCGACCAGCCACGCGTCCGTCGTCGAGCGAGCGCGAATCGTGTGGAGGCGCGTGCGCCAGTCGACTCCCGCAGACGGATCGGCGCCGAAGAGGCCGCTCGGGCAGAGCGCCCCCGGCTCACACTCGGCCGGAAAGAACTCGCAATCGCCTTCCGCGCACGAACCTCCGCCGTCTGCTCCGTCCGCTCCACCCGCGTCGGGCTCGGGAACGACGGTCTCCGTCTTCTCGGGATCGAGATTGACGTTCTCATCGACCGACGCGCACGCGGCGACGAACGAGCCGGCCAGAGCGCAGGCGAAGCCCGCGCCGGAGACCAACATGTAACGCCATGCGCTCGCTGTGCTCGCCCCTTGTCCCAATCGCGCTCGAGTACGAGCGCTCATCGGGTCACCTCGCCCGCGTCGGCCTGATCGCACGGCTCGACCACGCATTTGCCCGCCACGCAGGCTTGACCCATCTTCAGATCACAGGTGATCCCGCATCCACCGCAGTTCCGCGGATCGCTCCTCGTGTCGATTTCGCATCCGTCGGATTGCGAACCGTTGCAGTCCGCCGCGCCATTCTGACAGCGGAGGACGCACTTTCCGAAGTCGCACGCCACCCTCTGGCTGTAGCCAACGCCAAGGTATGGGCAGCTCACGCCGCAAGCACCGCAGTTGGAAGCGCTGCTGCTGACGTCGACGCAGTATCCCTCTGGGAGGCCGTGCTTCTCATCACCCGTTTGGCAGAACGTCAGCCCCTCGTCGCACATGCACGACGGTTGGCCCATGGCATCGACGACGCACTTCTGCCCTGCACCACACTTGTTGCCGCAGTAACCGCAGTTGTCGTCCGTGAAGGTCGACGTCTCGCAGCCATTCTCGAGTTTTCCGTCGCAGTCGGCGAAGCCGCCTTCGCACTTGAACTTGCCGCACTGGCTCGAAAGGCAGCCGTAGTACATGTTCGCGTACTGCGGGGCGTCCGGCCCTCCGGTCGGATCGCAAGCATTGTCGCAAGCGCCGCAATTGGCGTCGTTGGCGCGCACGTCCGTGCACAGCCCACAGTCGAGCTGGCCCGGAGGACATCCGCATCCGACCTCCTTGAAGAGGTCGTCCCGCCACTGGCACCTCTCCCCCACGGCACAGGCCACGCCGCACGCACCGCAGTTGGCCGGATCGCGGACGTCGCTCTCGCATCCATTGTCGATGAGGCCATCACAATCTTTCGCACCAAAGGCGCATTCCAACTTGCAGGCGCCCTCGTTGCAGAAGAAGCTCTCCGCCCCCGTGCCCGGTGGGCAGGCCATTCCACACCCACCGCAGTTTCTCGAGTCGGCGAGGATGTTGGTGTCGCACGGGAAGCGCGAGTCCGGACACGTCGTCCATCCCGGAGGGCACTGGGACGACGGGCAGTACGAGATGAGCCCGAGGCCGGCTTCCGGCGTGACGGCGCCGCTGTCCACCTCGCCGAAGGCCGCTGGCGCCGACGCGTCGGGTAGCGTGCCGATCACGTTCGTGTCGACGCCACACGAAGCGACGAGCGCCGCGCTGAGCAGCGCCGCGACGATGACTCTACCTATGCTTCTCATGGGGACGTCTTCCTCTGGACGAGGACCTTCATTCGGCCGGCCTGCGGACTATTCGGATAGCGAGCGATGAACGTCTCTGCTTCGGTCCGCGCTTCGTCGAAGTGACCTGCGGCGAGGAGTACGTCGATGCGCATCGCCTTCGCTTCGGGTAGCAGTGCTCCGTTCGGGAAGCGCTTCTCGTACTGCGTGAGGATCGAGCGTGCATCCTCGGCACGCCCCGCCGCGAGCGCAGCCCGCGCCTCCCGCAGGAGTGCCAGCTCGAGCGCGAATTCGTCGGTGGGCGACACACCGGCGCCCGTCGCCGTCGTCTTCAGCGTAGTCCTGGTGCTGGCGACGCCCCGCTGCCCCGGCGCGTCGGCGGAAGCAGGCGCTTCGCTCGGAAGCGCATGGATGTCGATCCCTTCGTCGCCTGTTGGTCCGCTCGCGGGCGGACGCTCCGCAGCCTCGGCGGAGGTCTCCGTCGGCGGAAACGCGCGCTCTGGAGTCGGTGTAATCATTGCGCTCGGTGGCGTGGGCTTCGAGTCGGGATCCGAGACCAGCTGCCGTCCCTCTTCGACGGCGAGAGCCCCGACACAGAACACGGCGCAGACGAGCGCAGCTTTGGCAGCGGTCACGAGCGCCGGAGATCGGCTCTCAGTCCCGGAGGCGAGGGGCGGGGACGCCTCCGGAGTCGCCGCCTTCAGGCGCGAGAGCGCATCGTGCACGAGCGCGGGCGCCGGCGCCTCGTTCCGCGCGGCGCGTACCAGCTCGTCGATCCTGTCGGCCTGCGTTTCGTCCACGTTCTTGCTGTTCGGTCCGCTCACGGGGAGGTCCCTTTCGCAGTGCGCTCGATCTCGGCGAGTGCGCGCGCAAACTCTTCGCGCGCGCGGCGAACGCGAGAGGCCGCCGTGCCCTCCGGGATCCCGAGATGCGATGCGAGCTCGCGTTTCGAGAGCTGTTCGATCACGTGAAGGACGAAGACGTCGCGCAGATCGTCGGGCATACGTTGAAGAGCAGCGTCCAGTAGCGCGACGGCCTCGCGCTGCTCTGCACGTGCCTCCGGGTCTTGTCCTGGCGCCTCGATATCCGGGCCGTCCTCGACCGAGAGCGGTTCGAGCCGGCGCGTGCTTCGCGCGCGCGAGCGACAGAAGTCGCGTGCGACGCCCACGCTCGCGCAGCAGGCATAGCTGCGAAGGCCCTCGGGGGACGACCCCTCGAGCCGCTCCCAGTTGCGAAAGAGACCGAGAAGGACGGTCTGCAGCGCGTCGTCGAGCTCGTCTGGCCGAACGCCAAAGCGGCGAAGACAACGCCACACCGCCGGGATGACGGCCTCGACGGCGCTATGGAAGTCTTTCGCTGAACGCACGGCTGCCAGCGCAGGTGCTGGTTTCCCTGGCAGCATCGACGGAGAGTGCACCTTCCATTCGAGCATCCAGAACGTTATCGAACGGAAGCCCGACTTGGATCACGGTCCTCACGACATTTCCCGGATCCACCAGGCGCTCGCTCCGATCAGGGCCGCAGGCTCTCGAAGGCGAGCGTCAAGCTCAGCGTTACGGGCGCAAGGCGATGAACGACTCCGACGGGAAGGAGCGCCCACTGGGTACGTCTTAGATGGACGGAGCCCTCCGCCGAAAGGCGAAGGCCAAGCGAATCCGTGAGCCGCAGGCGCGAGACCGCTGCGAGGCCCACGAACGGCACAAGCGACACGGTCGACGTATTCTCGGCAAAGCCTCGACCATTCGCCTCGACCCAGAGCGCTCCGAGCGAGACGCAGGGAGAGACATCGATGCCGCCAGCGTTGCCGAAGGACGTCGGACACGCCGCGACCTGCTCTCGCAGACCACGGAAGCGAACGACACCTTGCTGGATGTCGAGCGCGCTCGGCAAGAGGACGGTACTCCAGAGCTCGAGCCGGCGGCTCCCTTGGAGCTCCGTTCGGCCCCCGCTCCTTCGCGCCAAGCCCGCCCACACGCCAAAGTGGGCCCCGAACGCGGCGGTGGGGAAGATGCCCGACGCGAGCGTGGCGCCTGCGGTTGCCCCGAAGATGAAGCGCGTTTCGTCTGCCCGAGGGAGCGGCCGAGGTTGCGGCTCGATCGATGGGCGCGGCGTTCCACCCGACGCCCCCGACGACTGCGTAGACTCTGCCGGTTTCCCGGACTCGACGGGCGAGCGTTCAGGCTCGACGTCGCTCGCCCCCCTTCCTTCAACGTCTTCGGGGGACGCTGCACCAGCTTCACCGACGTCCTCGGTCACGGGGTTCAGCGTCTGCACGACGATGAGGACGAGCGCCTCCGCGAGATGTGCACATGAAGGAGCGCGCGTGGTTCGCTCCCCGCGCGAGGGGTCGGCACCTCTTCCGGTCGTTCGCACCGTTCCTACGGCCGTGCCGGACCGCACGTCGACGACCAGATCGACGGCTGCCGGGCCTTGTGCGTTCGGAGGACGCTCCAGCGTGCGACGGATCGAGTCGAGCAGGTCCCTCTCGGAGGGACATCCGCTCGTCGCAGGCGCTCGGAGCGTTGCCGAGACGACCACGTCACCGATCGTCGTGGTCTCGCGGGCCGAGGCGGGACCGATGCGGAGGATGAACGCAACTGCGACGAGGCACGCAAGGCACCACGCGTGGAGCACACGAGCATGGACGCGATCGCCTCGCCGCGCTCCGGCCTTGCCTGGCAATCCTCGTCGAGCATCGAACCTCGATCGCGATCCATCGCCGGCTCGCGTGACGTGGGCTTCGAGCGCGAGATCGCCGCTTGGGCTCGAAGAGCCGGCGCGTCCTGACCATCCGTGCGTGTCGCGAGCAACCATGGAACCCGGCACGACGGGCACATGGAAGGTGCGCTGACGGAGCGCGCGAAGCAAGTGGGCACCGGGGCGGGCGCGCGAAGAACGCGATCCGCACGCGATTTCTCGGTGAAGGCGTGACGTCGGAGCGAGAGCTCGATCTCACCGTGGAATCCCGCTCGCCGGCGTCGAAGGTCTCCTTGTCGACGGAGCAGGGGACATGCGGATGCTCGTCGAGCACATCCTCACGAATGAGCGCGACGCCGCTGATGGCCGATCGAGCCTTCGGCTAGGCCGAGCTTGACGAGCTGCTTGGCACGTACGGATGAGACAACGTCATCCCGTCTCGCGAGAACTGAACTGCCTCGATCTCGCGGACAGCGCCGCCGCAGCCGAGCGCTCGAGCAAGGCGCGCCCGCCCGCGCCTTGCATCGGGCTGACGATCACTGGATCGGGAGCAGCGGCGTATCGACGAGCTTCCGGAGCGCCATGCCGCCGGGATAGGCGTAGCTTGCCGACTGCGCCCAGCCCCAGATCGTGGCGGTGAAGGGCCCGGCGCTCTTCATGCGGTGAAGGCCGGTCTGGCAAACCTTGTCGCCGAACGCCTGACCGGGCCCACCATTGCGCTGCAGATCGACGCGCACGAACTCGTAGTTGCCGCGCGTGCCGATCGGAGTCCAGCCCTCGAGGGTCCCGGCGCACTCGAGCCAGACGTCCTCGAACTTGTCCCGCTGCTTCCCGCGGATGACGACGAGCGACGTCTCCTCGTACGTGGTGTCCGCATAGAAGGAATACGCGCTGAGCCACTGCCCCGCGGGAACGACGTTGACGAACTCCGGGTCTCCCATGTTCAAAAGGCTCTGCGTGCCATAGTAGCCGCCGGCGCCTCCTTGCATGTACGCAGCCATGTAGATCGGATGCTCGGCATCCTGCGTGCGCACGACGAAGGGCTCATTGACGCCTACGGGGAACGTCGCGACGTCGCCCGCGTTCATCTCCGTCGGCGCACCAGCGGGGATCATCGGATCGTAGTCGAGGCGCGTGCCGTCCTTCGCGGCGACGATGCGGTACGGCATGAGCTCATCAGGAGACGCCGTGCGCTGGCGGTAGCCGACGCCGACGTATTCGAAGCCCCACTGATCGTACGACGGGATCTGCTGCCAAAGCGTGTCGCACGCCGCTCCGTTGATCGGGATGTCCGCGCACGAGTTCCCTCCGAAAATGCTCGTGGGCTTGTTCGAAACGACAACGCTCCCTACGAGGTCCTCTCGCTGGTGGAATTGCAAGTACTGCCCCTTGTCGAGCGAGTACTTGAGCGGTGTGTTGGCGGGTCCGCCTTTGACGTCGATGCCGTTCTGGAGCGACTTGTTCGCGATGACCGTGACTTCGGTTCCATCCTGCGACGCGACGATCTGCGATGCCGGGTTCCCCGAGCCAGGTCGGCCATTCTCCCACCCGTCGACGAGGACGTGCTCCCTACCCCAGGTGACGACGGGCATGAGGAGCGTCGTCGAAGGGATGAAGCTCGCGGCGCCTCCGAATGGATACATCGCAACGAGGGATATGGGCGCGCTCGATTTCAAATGGAACGACGAGCCAAATCGGGTGCCGGACGGCGAGATCCCCGAGATGACCGCAGGCGTGACACCGGCCGGACACAGAGCGGACTTGGGGTCGCGGTCCGAGAGGAAGAGGACGACACTCTCATCGGGAGGGATTGGCCCCGTGTGGCGAATCAACGTCGCGTCCCCGGACGTCGTGCGAAACATCGCACCGGAGAGGTCGAGCTCTTCTCCGCCGCGGCCGAGCGAGATCTCCACCGGCAATGTCGACGTATTGACGACGAACGCCGCATAACACTCATCCGGCGCCTCGTGAAAAGCTGGCGGCGACTGGAAATAGAACTCGCAGCCATTCGAGCTGTTCTCCTCGGCCGCTGCCGCGCAGGGCTCTTGGCATCGGGCGCCACCGCACGCCAGCTCATTCGGGCAGGTCTCGAGCACCTCGCCCGTGCACGAACGAACGACCGATCGGCCGTCGAGCGAACACTGGAACAGACAGCTGCCCGCATCTTCGTCCGGCAACGGCGGAACGAAGTCTGGCGCCTTGGTGAATCCATCGCGATCGCTGGCGCAGGCCGCGAGGGCGGTAATGAGCGCAAGGGCGGTCACCGAGAGGGCCACCGCCATGGCCGAACGTCTGGTCATGGAAGCACCACCTCTGTCGGAGCCAAGCTCTTGCCTCGATTCAGCCCGTTTCCGAGCTGACCGCTATAGTTGCTCCCCCAGCAGTACACTTTGCCGTTCGTGAGCAGCGCACACGTCGTGTTGACCGTGGTCTTCACTTGCGCGACGAGCGCCTTCTCGGGGAGACCGACGACCATCGCGGCACGCGTGACGTACTCCTCGGTGCCGGTCCCTGCCTGCCCGCTCTCGTTGAAGCCCCAGCAGTACACGCTTCCCGAGTCGCTCACGGAGCACCATCGGTAAGGCTTGAGGTCGCGAACCTCTCCCTGGAGGACGTAGCTTTCCGAACGTGTCGTGGCGATCTGAACGAGCGGCTCCGGCGTGGCGATCGCTTCGGGAAGCGCCCGATCGATCTCGGTACCTTTGTACGGGGTGACCCGCGCGCCCCAGCAATAGCCGACTCCGTTCGCAACCGCGCACGTGTTGTCGTACGCGGAGTCGATCTGCGTGACCCGCGCGAGCGAGACCAGCTGAGGGAGCGGATCCGGAAAGCTCGGCGAAACGCGCCCGATGCCGGGGTTGCCACCCCAGCTCACGACCGATCCATCCTCGCGGAGGACGAACGTAGCGTTGCCCACTTCCAAAGCGGACGCCGCGACCCCATTGGGGAGCGCCGCGCGCTTCGGCTCGCCGCTCGACGTCTCGGAGAGCTGTCCTAGCTGGCCGAACGCGTTGCTCCCCCAGCATTGGACGTCGCCGCCGACGACAGCGCACGCGGTCGCAAAGCTTCGCGCCACCTTCGTCACGGGAGGGAGATCGAGCTTCACGGGCGTGGTGTTGGTCGTCGTTACGCCCCCACCGTCTTCGCTCCACGAGAAGGGCCCCGTTCCCCAGCACCACACGCTGCCGGTCGTGTCGACGGCACAGGTGTGATCGAGCGAGGTGATGTTCGAGAGCCCCACGACCTTGGCCGCCGTCGAGCTGTCGACGAGAGCTTCACCCGCGCCCTCCCCGCGCCCGAGCTGACCGGCGCCGTTCGCCCCCCAGCACGCCACGGTGCCATCGTCGAGCAGGACGCAGAAGCCTTCGGCCTTGTCCTCGACGCTTCTGCCGAGGGTCGTCACGAGCGCGATCGCACACGGGCTCGACTCGCAGACGACGGGCCGCGGCCGGCCATCGAAAGTGCCCGCGTCGCGGCCGCTCGAGTCGGCCGCCGCGTCGCTCGCGTCCGTCGTGTCGGCACCGTCGACCCCGGCATCCGAGAGCGGCGACTTGCTCGGGTCATCGCTGCTCGAGCAGCTCACCGCCGCCGCGGAAGCGGCGAGGGCGGCGAGGGCGGCGAGCGCAACCATCAGCCCAGAGCGATGCGGGTCAAGGAGTCTTCTTGTGAAGTGCATAGCGATTTCCGACTGCCCAAAGGTTCTTCGCCGACGTCCCGCGCACCTGGTAGAGCGGCTCAGCCAAATAGCTCCCGTTCATCGCGACACTCGTCGTCTCGAGCAAGGCGCCGTAGCCCTTCCCCGCCTGCTCGTACGACTCGGGCGTCCCGATGCCGAGGCTCTCTTCCCAGGCGTCGGGCTTGATCTCCGAACCGAAGACGATTCCATGGCCGCTGAACAACAAGCGATCGTCCACGCGGACGACGGAGTGGATCAGCGGGGGCGAAAGCGCAGCGGGAGGCTTGACCTCGAGCACCTGGTTGGGACGCGCGACGTTCGACTCGGTGTCGACGTAGAACCAGGTCAGGTCGTTTTGGGCGATCACCAGGGCTGCGCCCGGAGCGACGGGGGCGACCGCCGTTGCCCAGCCCTTCGCTGGGTAGGGCACGTCGAACACGCCATAGCCCGGGACCTCGAACTTGAAAATCGGTGGAATGGCGCCTGGCTTGGTCGAGCAGCTGCCGCTCGAGTAGGTGAAATCCAGGACAGTCGAGTAGCCCGACGGTGTTCGACGGAAGAGCGTCGGACATCCCGCGAAGCCTTTCGCGGCGTCGCTCGGGCCATGTCCTCCGACGAACCAGATTTCATCGCTGCTCGCCGGCGACGCATTGAAGATGAAGAAGGACTCGCCGGCCGCTTCGCTCGGGTCTTCCGTGACGAACTCCGAAACCCACGTCGGCGACCCGCCGTCTTCGCTCGTGCGGCGGAAGATTCGGTTGCCGTACCACGCGTAGACGTCGCTTGCCGACGTTCCGGTAACGCCGAGCGCCGGCGCGTAGCGCGTCACGTACGCGCCCGGATACTCCACGCTCCAGGCACGCCCCGGATCGCGATCGGTATACGCGGGCCCGTCGTACGGAAGGCGCGTCGACTCCCACGTGAACGGCGCCGACACGCTCCCACGCGTCCCGTGGAAGACGATGCCGGGCGCCGTCGTGAAGTACACCTCGTTCTCGCTCGGCGCATACATCTTCCCTGCGTACTGGCCGCTGCCGTAGGCGTTCTGCGAGTTGTCGTCGACGTACGACCAGGCCTGCGTCGCCTCGGTCCACTCGAGCACCTTCGTCCCGAGCGTGTCGCTCTCGGCGACCGCGAACGCTCGATCGACGAACGGCCAGACGTCGATGAACGTCAGTTTCGGATCGGGGAGCTCCGTCTCACACCAACCGGCGTCGTTGCAGTCCGACCAGACCGGTGCGGACGCATCAGGTCTCGGCGTCGCGTCGACCTCTTTTGGGGACGCGGCGTCGGGGATGATGGTTCCGCCATCGGTGACGGGGTCGAGCGCGGCGCCTTCCCCATCCGAGGTCGCGCAGGCGGCTAGCGCAGCCAGCGCCGCCGCCGTACATGCGAGCAAAACACTGCGTCTCATCGCTTGCCTCCGAGGGAGAGGAGCACCCCTTGGCCTCCTATCCACACTTTCCCAGGCTCCGGGACCCAAACCGAGAGAAGCTCCGGGCGACGACGCGCCAGCCCGGCCACCTTCACCCGCGACCACATCGTTCCGTCGTAGTGAAGGACCACGCCTTTGTCGCCGACGGCCCAAACGTCGGACGACGACGAGCCCGCGACGGCGTAGAGATGCTCGTGCGTCGGCACCTCCACCACTTGCCAACCGAACGTCGCCCCCACGTTGTGGATGATCAAGCCGCGCGCTCCAACGGCCCACGCCTCCGTGTCCGAGACGGCCCACACGCCGCTCAGCGTCGACCACGTGAGCGCGTTCATCACCTCCACCGTCGGCGATTCGCCGCTCGCGCCCGTGATTCGAATCGCCGCGCCGGTCTCTCCGACGCCCCACACGACGTTGGGAGACGCCCCGTCGAGGCCTCTGAGCCACTTGCACGGCTGACTGCTGCAGACCGACGTAGGCACCCCCGTCGTCGGCGTGAGCGTCGTCCCGTCCGCGTTGATGCGCCAGACCTCGGTCATCGTTGCCACCCACATCGTGCTCGAGCCGGTCCGGCCCCACGCTGCGGTGACGTACCTGCTCGCGCCCGAAGGTGGAGTCACCTTGCCTCGCTTGGCCCAGCCGTCCGGTGACGGATCGCCTTCGCCGGCGCCGAGGCCGCGCGTGAACACGCGGTCGAGGCTACCGAACGCGAGCTCCCCGCCGTTCGCGGGCCAGACGTACTTGAGCGACTCATACGTGCCAACATCGACGGTCTTCCATTCCATCCCGTCGAAGTGCGCGGCCATGCCGACCGTCCCGACGAGCCACGCGTCCGTCGCCGAGCGAGCGCGAATCGTCTCGAGCCGCGTGCGCCAGTCGGCTCCCGCCGACGGATCCGCGCCGAAGAGGCCGCTCGGGCAGAGCGCCCCTGGCTCGCACTCGGCCGGGAAGAACTCGCAATCGCCTTCCGTGCACGAATCGAAGCCGTCTGCCCCGTCCGCTCCTCCCGCATCGCCCTCGGGAACGACGACCTCCGTCTTCTCGGGATCGAGATTGACGTGGGCGTCGACCGAGGCGCACGCGGCGACGAAAGAGCCGGTCAGAGCGCACGCGACGCCCGCGCCAGAAACCAGCGTGTAGCGCCACGCGCTCTCGCTTGTTCGCGCTCGAAGACGAGCGCTCATCGGGTCACCTCGCCCGCGTCGCCTTGATCGCACGGCTCGACCACGCATTTGCCCGCCACGCAGGCTTGACCCAAGGTCAGGTCACAGGTGATGCCGCATCCACCGCAGTTGCGTGGATCACTCCTCGTGTCGATTTCGCACCCGTCGACCTGCGAGCCGTTGCAGTCAGCCCAACCATCCCTACAACCAAGAACGCACTTTCCGAAGTCGCACACCGGCGTCTGACCGTAGCCACCGCCGAAGACTTCGCAGCGGTTGCCGCAAGCACCGCAGTTGTCGACGTCGCCGCTGACGTCGACGCAGTATCCCTTTGGGAGGCCCAGCTCTTCACCGGTTTGGCAGAACGTCAGGCCCGGACCGCACACGCACGACGGTGCAAGACGGCCATTCACGATGCCGCCGAGCAAATCGATTCCGCACCTCTGGCCTGCACCACACTTGTTGCCACAGTCCCCGCAGTTGTCGTCCGTGGCCAACGACACCTCGCAACCGTTCTCGACGTCACCGTCGCAGTTGGCAAAGGGAGCTCGGCATTTGAGCTTTCCGCACTCACCCGAGCCGCAGCCGTAATACGTGTTCGAGTACTGCCGGGCGTCCGGCCCTCCGGTCGGATCGCAAGCATTGTTGCAAGCGCCGCAATCGCTGTCGGCTTCACTCAGGTCCCTGCACGACGGGCAAGCGACCTTGCCTGGAGGACATCCGCATCCGACCAACTTGAGCTCGTCGTCCTGCCAAATGCAGTGCTCCCCCACGGCACAGGCCACGCCGCACGCACCGCAGTTGAGCGGGTCGCGCTGGTCACTTTCGCACCCGTTGTCGACGACCCCGTCACAGTCTTTGAAACCAAACCCGCTGACGCACTCCATCTTGCAGGCGCCCCCGCTGCACGTGAATTGCTCGGGTCCCGTGCTCGTTGCGCAGGTGCGCCCGCACCCGCCGCAGTTTTTCGAGTCGGCGAGGATGTTGGTGTCGCACGGGAAGCGTGAGTCCGGGCACGTCGTCCACCCCGGAGGGCACTGGGACGACGGGCAGTACGAGATGAGGCCTTCCTCGGTCGCGGCGCCGTCGCTCCTCCCTGCGTCGGGGTCTGTCAGGACGGGCGGCGCCGGGTCCTCGACGAAGCCGAGCTGCTGGCTCGACGACGTGCAGTCACAGATCAGAAACACCGACCCGACGAGGCCCACGGCTCCTGCGGTCCTGCGTGCGAAGAGCGTCAAAGGTTCTTTCACGGACCTTTTCCTTCCGAAAGCGTGCCGCGAGCGGCCCTCTCTACTGCGGGACGAAAGAAGCTGTTGGGAAAGCGCTCCTTGAAACGAGCCGCCATTTCCCGTGCCGCGTCGCCCTGACCGGAGGCCGCGAGCCATCGGATCTTGAGGGCCTGCTCCTCTTCCGCGAGCTGCCCGTCGCCGAACGTGTTCTCGTACGTTCGGAGGGTCGCTCCCGCGGACGCGTAGTCTCGCGTCGCAAGCCCATGACGCACCTGATCGAGAAGACGCCTCTCCAGGTCGAGTTGATCAGACTCGCCTACCGGACCTGGCGCGGCGAGCTCTCGAGTACGAGCGCTCGCGGCCGTCCCCACAGGGTGGTTCGGCAACGGCGCTCGTGCTCGCTTCGCTTGGGGCGAAGATGGAGCGTCGGTCGGCGGAGGCGCTGACGGTAGCGCGTTTACCGATACCGCATCGATCCCCGAGGGGACTTCCGCCTGGCTCGGCGGAGCGACCTCCGCCACTACGGCAGCACTCGGCAGAGCATTCCGCTCACCTGGCGCGCTATCGCCGCTCGTTCTTCCAGCGAACGACACGACCGCTGGCGCAACGGCGAGGACGAACGTCGCGAAGAGGATCGTCTTCCACCCCCAGGTGACCGCCGGCCTCGCTGCGACAGGCGCATCGAAGTCCGGGTCACCTCTTCCGCTCATGATGCTCGCCTGCGTACGCGCCCAAACTCGGTCGCGCATCGCCTTGCCGCTGGGCGTCGCTTCGAGGTCGCAGAGCCCCGCAGCGCGTTCGGGTTCGAGGAGCTTTTCGAGAGGTCGCATGGAGATCAACCCTTCAAGAGACCGAGTCGAGTGAGAGGCATGTCTCTTCGCGTGGCGCGCTCGATCGCGTCGCGGAACTCCGCGCGTGCGAGGCGAAGGCGCGAATAGGCGGTATTGAGCGGGATGGAGAGCAACGTGGCGATCTCGGGTATGTCGTGCCCGTCGATGTCGTGCATGACGAAGACGACGCGACGGTCCGCCGGGATGGACTGGAGTGTATGGAGAACGAGCGAGCGCTCTTCTTCGAGCTCGAGGAGCTTGTCAGGACGCTGGCGATGGTCCTCGGGCTCCGGCATCGCGCCCGGGTCGGTGACCTCGACGCGGCGTTCCGTCCTCTGACGCGATGACAGCGCCGTGAGGTACGCGATCCTGGCGAGCCAGGGGCGAGGACTGCTGACGGTGACGAGCGACTCCAGCCGCCGGTAAGCGGTGAGGAAGACCTCGTGCGCTGCGTCCTCGACGTCGCTTGCATGCACCCCGAAACGTCGGAGGCATGCACACACGTAGAGGAAGTTCTCGTGGAAGAGCTTGTGGAAGAGCTCGGTGCGTTCCGTTTCGCTCCTCACGAATGCCAATACGGTGAGGAGGGCCGATCCGTCACGGAATCGTCAGTGCCGTGTGACGACGCCCCCGTCCCCCGTCGAAGTGCATGATCCAGTCGAGGCCGAACGCCCCTTGAATCGTGGGCGAGGTCCACACGGCCTCGCGCCCCAGATAGAGGGTCGTCGGCGCTGGAGAGACCGCGCCCTCGAGGTAGGGCCCGATCCCGAACGCCGAGCCGAAACGCCATTCGATCCCTGCGCGGACTCCCACCGCGAGACGAATCGAGGCGCCCTGGCGGGTACCTCGGTCGCTCGTACCCACTCCACGTAGCTCCCCTGCGGCGGCGAACGGGCACACGACCGCGACGGAGCTGTGCGCACAGAACATGGCAGACAGACTGGCCAGCTCCGTCCGTACGGTCCCCGCAGCCGTCGTGAGCGTCGTCGGCGCGAAGAGTCTGCCCCCGAGGGCCAGCGACCACCACGCTCTTCGCGCTGCCAGGCGGAGCTCGAGCGCGGGATCCACCGCCGGCGCGGCGCCAAACACGACCGCGCCTCCCGCACTGGTCGACCATGCGATGGAGTCGCGCCGGTGGTCCTCGTGTCGGTTTCGATCCGGTCCTCGCACGTCCGGCGCTCGACGCTTCGCGGGTGCCGTGACTTCGGGCGGAACCTGCTCGAGTCGGGGATGGGCCGGCACATCATGCTCGGCGTGGGTGCTGTCGAACTGCTCGATGACGAGGCTGATCGCCAACGCGACGGCGGTCGTGAGCTCGTCGCAGTTCGCGGAGCGCGAGACGATGCGCCGGCGGCCGAGAAGCTCGCTCGCGGTGTGCGCCTCGATTTCGGCCACGAGGAAGGCTCGTTCACTCTCGAAGGCCACTCGCGTCCGAAGCTCGGCCCCCCCCTCGCTCGTGGCGAACGGATCGTACCCGAGCCGTACGCGAATGCGATGACGTAGCTCCACCTCCGGTGGACAGGTGGCCGCGGCATCCGAGCCATCGCTGTCGACATGCAGCGCGACCGTAGCGGCGGAAACCGTCGGCGCGAAGCTCAGGAGTAGAAGGGCACAGGCGCAAGCGGCCCAGATGCGCACATGGCTGAAGCTAGGTCAGCCCAGAAGCGAGGGCGAGCGCTTTGACACGCAGCCTCCTCACGGCCCGTGACGCTCGCCTACTTCACCGAGGTGATCAGCGCCAGAGTGCCGGGGCCGGGGACCGCCAGGAGCGCGGGCGACGGGCTGACGCCACGTAGACGAAGTCCTGGCGCGTGAGCGCGTCGAGCCGCTCTCGAATCGCGAGATGCACTTCGGGAAGGCGCGTCACTGGATTGGGAGTAGCGGCGTGTCGACGAGCTTTCGGAGCGCCATGCCGCCGGGATAGGCATAGCTCGCCGTGCGCGCCCAGCCCCAGATCGTGGCGGTGAAGGGCCCCTCGCTCTTCATGCGCTGAAGCCCCGTCTGGCAGACCTTGTCACCGAACGACTGACCGGGCCCACCGTCGCGCTGCAGATCGACGCGCACGAACTCGTACTTGCCGCGCGTGCCGATCGGGGTCCAGCCCTCGAGGGTGCCGGCGCACTCGAGCCAGACGTCCTCGAACTGGTCCCGCTGCTTGTCGCGGATGACGACGAGCGAGGTCTCCTTGTACGTGGGGTCCGCATAGAAGGCGTACGAGCTCCGCCACTGCCCCGCGGGGACGACGTTGACGAACTCCGGATCCCCGCGCCATCCCAGATGCGGAGTACCGTAGTAGCTGCCCGCTCCCCCTTGCATGTAGGCGGCCATGTAGATCGGGTGCGCGGCGTCTTGCGTACGCACGACGAACGGCTCGTTGACGCCTACGGGGAACGTCACGACGTCGCCCGCGTTCATCTCCGTCGGCGCGCCGGGGGGGATCACCGGATCGTAGTCGAGGCGCGTGCCGTCCTGCGCGGCGACGATGCGGTACGGCATGAGCTCGTCAGGGGACGCCGTGCGCTGGCGGTAGCCAACAGCGACGTACTCGGAGCCCCACTGATCGTACGACGGGATCTGCTGCCAGAGCGTGTCGCACGCCCCTCCGGTGATCGGGACGTCCGCGCACGAGTGCCCACCAAACATGCTCGTGGGCTTGTTCGAAAGAACGATGCTCCCCACGAGCTCGTCTCTCTGGTCGACTTGAAAGTACTGCCCTTTGTCGAGGGAGTACTTCAGCGGTGTGTTGGCAGGACCACCTTTGACGTCGATGCCGTTCTGAAGCGTCTTGTTGGCGATGATCGTGATTTCCGTTCCATCCTGCGACGCGACGATCTGCGAGGCCGGGTTCCCGTCGCTGGCCTCCCACCCGTCGATGAGGACGTGCTCCTTGCCCCAGGTGACGACGGGCATGTGGAGCGTGGCCGATGGCATCATGCTCGCCGCGCCTCCGAATGGATACATCGAAACGAGGGATACGGGCCCACTCGATTTCAAATGGAACGAGGAGCCAAATCTGGTGCCGGACGGCGAGATCCCCGAAAGAACCGCAGGCGTGACACCGGCCGGACACCGCACCGCGAGCCTGTCCGTGCCACCCAGAGGCACCGCCGGATCGTGGTCGGAGAGGAAGAGGACGACACTCTCGTCGGGCGGGATTGGTCCCGTGTGGTGGATCAGCGTCGCATCCCCAGGCGTCGTGCGAAACATCGCACCAGAGAGATCGAGCTCTTCTCCTCCTCGGTCGAGCGAGAGCTCCAGCGGCAATGTCGACGTATTGACGACGAACGCCGCATAACAATTATCCGGAGTTTCGGCAAAACTTGGCGGCGATTGAAAGTAAAACTCGCAGCCATTCGAGCTGTTGTCCTCGGCCGCTGCCGCGCAGGGCTCTTGGCATCGGGCGCCCCCGCACGCCAGCTCCTTCGGGCAAGTCTCGACGACTTCGCCCGTGCACAAACGAATGACCGATCGGCCGTCGAGCGAGCACTGGAGCGGACATTCGCCGGCGTCCTCGTCTGGCACCTCGAAGCCGCCTGGACCGTTGTCGAACGCGTCGCGACCGTCCCCGCAGGCGAAGGCCGCGGCGAGGAACGCAAGCCCGATGACGGAGAAGGTCGCCGGCGTGGGGGCGAAATTGCTGCCGCTCATGGAAGCACCACCGCTGTCGGAGCCAAGCTCTTACCTCGATTCAGCCCGTTGCCGAGCTGACCGTTGAAGTTGCTCCCCCAGCAGTACACTCTGCCGTTCGTGAGGAGCGCGCACGTCGTGTTGACCGTGGTCTTCACCTGTGCGACCGCGATTCCTTCGGGGAGGCCGCTGACTCGCACGGCACGCGGGGCGTACTCTTCGGTGCCGCTCCCTGCCTGCCCGCTCTCGTTGAAGCCCCAGCAGTACGCACTTCCCGATTCCCCCACGGCGCACCATCGGAAGGGCGTGAATTCGCGTACCGTATCCGGCAGGAGGAAGACGCTCTTCGAACGCGTCGTGGCGATCTGAACGAGGCGCTCCGGCGCCGCGACGGGTTCGGGAAGCGCCCGCTCGAGCACGGTACCTTCGATGGGCAGAACGCGTGCGCCCCAGCAGTACCCGATCCCGTTCGCAACCGCGCACGTGTTGTCGTACGCGGAGTCGATCTGCGTGACACTCGCGAGCGAGACGAGCTGAGGGAGCGGATCCGGAAAGCTCGGCGAGACGCGCCCGATGCCGGGGTTGCCACCCCAGCTCACGACGGAGCCGTCCTCGCGGAGGACGAAAGTCGCGTTGCCCACTTCCAAAGCGGCCGGAGCGGCTCCGTCGGGGAGCGGCGCGCGCTCCGGCTCGCCATTGAACGTCTCGGTCATCGGACCGAGCTGGCCGAGTGCGTTGCTCCCCCAGCATCGAACGTCGCCGCCGACGACGGCGCACGCGGTCGCGAAGCTCCGCGCCACCTTCGTCACGGGAGGGAGATCGAGCCTGACGGGCGTGGTGTAGGTCGCCGCGACGACCCCGCCGTCTTCGGTCCACGAGAAGGGGCCGGTTCCCCAGCACCACACGCTTCCGCTCTTGTCGACCGCACAGGTGTGGTCGAGCGACGTGATGCTCGAGAGCCCCACGACCTTGGCCGCCGTCGAGCTGTCGACCAGAGCCTCTTGCTCTCCCTCTCCGCGCCCGAGCTGACCGGCACCGTTCGCTCCCCAACACGCCACGGTGCCATCGTCGAGCAAGACGCAGAAGCCCTCGGCCCTCTCCTCGACGCTTCTGCCGAGCGTCGTCACGAGTGCGGTCGCGCACGGGCTCGACTCGCAAACGACGGGCCGCGGCTTGCCATCGAAGGTGCTTGCGTCGCGGTCGCTCGAATCGACCGCCGCGTCGCTTGCGTCCGTATCGGCACCGTCCACCCCGGCATCCGCAGGAGGCGACTCGCTCGGGTCATCGCTGCTCGAGCAGCTCACCGCCGCCGCGGAAGCGGCAAGAACGGAGAGCGCGACGATTAGCCCACAGCGATGCGGATCAAGGAGTCTTCTTGTGAAGTGCATAGCGATTTCCGACTACCCAAAGGTTCTTCGCCGACGTCCCACGCACTTGGTAGAGCGGCTCATTCAAATAGCGCCCCTTCATCGCGACATTCGTCGTATCGAGCAAGGCGCCCTGGCCGACGCCCGCCTGCTCGTACGACGCGAGCGTCCCGATGCCGAGGCCGCTCTTCCACGCATCCGGTTTGATCTCCGAACTGAATACGATTCCGTGGCCGCTGAACCACAAGCGGCCGTCGACGCGGACGACGGAGTGGATCAGCGGCGTTTGCGTCGGCACGGGGGGCGAGATCCCGCCCAGATGGTTGATAAGCGCGACGTTCGACCCAATGTCGACGTAGTCCCACAGCAACTCGTTTTGGACGGTCACCATGACTGCGCCCGGAGCAACGGGGGTGACGCCCGTTGCCCAGCCGACGGGCTGAAATGGAAACTCGACCATGCCGAAGCCAGGGAGCTCGCGCTTGATACGCGGTTGGAGGCTGCCTGGCTTGGGCGAGCACGTGCCCCTGGAGTACGTAAAGTCCAGGACAGTCGACGTGCCCGACGGTGTTCGACGGAAGAGCGTCGGACATCCCGTGTAGCCTTTCACTGCGTCGGTCGTGCCATGTCCTCCGGCAAACCAGATTTCATCGCTGCTCGCGGGCGACGCATTGAAGATGTAGAAGGACTCGTTGGCCGCTCCGTTCGGGTTTTCCGTGACGAACTCCGAAACCCATGTCGGTGGTCCGCCGTCTTCGCTCGTGCGGTGGAAGACTCGGTTGCCGTACCACGCATAGACGTCGTCGGCCGACGTTCCGATGACGCCGAGCGCCACCGCATAGCGCAGAAAGGTCGTCGGAGCCGGCAGGCTCCAGGCACGCCCCGGATCGCGATCGGCATACTCGGGCCCCTCGTACGGAAGACGCGTCGACTGCCACGTGAACGGCGCCGACGGCTCGTCGCGCGTCCCGTGGTAGACGATGCCGGGCGCCGTCGTGAAGTACAGCTCGTTCTCGCTCGGCGCATACATCTTGCCGGCGTATTGACCCTGCCCGTAGGCGTTCTGCGAGTTGTCGTCGATGTACGACCACGCCTGCGCTGTCTCCGTCCACTCGAGCACCTTCGTCCCGAGCGTGTCGCTCTGAGCGACCGCGAACGCCCGATCGACGAACGGCCAGACGTCGATGAACGTCAGGTTCGGGTCGGGGAGCTCCGTCTCACACCAACCGGCGTCGTTACAAGCCGACCAGACCGGGACCGACGCGTCCGGTCCCGGCGCTCCGTCGAGCTCTCCCGGTGACGGAGCGTCGATGAGCGTGGCTCCGCCGTCGCTCCCGGGGTTGAGCGAGGCGCCTTCTTCGTCCGACGTCGCGCAGGCGGCTAGCGTAGCCAGCGCAGCCAGCGTCGCCGCAACACATGCGAGCAAAACCATGCGTCTCATCGCTTGCCTCCGAGGGAGAGGAGGACGCCTTGGCCTCCGACCCACACTTTTCCAGGCTCTGGCACCCACACCGAGAGGAGCTCCGGTCGACGACGCCCCATCCCGGCCACCTTCACCCGGGACCACGTCGTTCCGTCGTAGTGAAGGACCACGCCTTTGTCGCCAACGGCCCAGACGTCGGACGACGACGAGCCAGCGACGGCGTAGAGGTGCTCGTCCGTCGGCACCTCCATCACTTGCCAACCGAACGTCGCCCCCACGTTGTGGATGACCAACCCGCGCGCGCCGACGGCCCACGCCTCCGTGTCGGAGACGGCCCATACGCCGTTGAGCACCGACCACGTGAGCGGGTTCATCACTTCCACCGTGGGCGACGCGCCGTCGGCGCCCGTGATTCGAATCGCGGAGCCGGTCTCTCCAACGCCCCACACGACGTTCGGAGACACGCCATCGAGGGCTCTGAGCCACTTGCATGGCAGATTGCTGCAGACCGACTTAGGGACACCCGCCGTCGGCGTGAGCGTCGCCCCGTCCGCGCCGATGCGCCAGACCTCGGTGCTCGTTGCCACCCACATCATGTTTGACCCAGTCCGGCCCCATGCTGCGGTGACGATGCTGCTCGCGCCCGACGGTGGGGTCAGCTTGCCTCGATTGGCCCAGCCGTCCGGCGACGGGGCGTCTTCCCCGGCACCGAGGCCACGCGTGAACACCCGGTCGAGGGTACCGAACGCGAGCTCGCCTGCGTTGGCAAGCCAGATGTACTCGAGCGACTCATACGTTCCAACATCGACGGTCTTCCACTCCGTACCGTCGAAGCGCGCGGCCATGCCGACCGTCCCGACGACCCACGCGTCCGTCGCCGAGCGAGCTCGAATCGTCTCGAGGCGCGTGCGCCAGTCGACGCCGGCGGACGGCTCGGCACCGAAGAGGCCACTCGGGCAGAGTGCCCCGGGCTCACACTCGGCCGGGAAGAACGCGCAATCACCTTCGGCGCACGCATCTCCCGCGTCTGCACCGTCCGCTCCACCGGCATCGGGCGCGGGAACGACGGTCTCCGTGTTCTCGGGGTTGAGATTGACCTCGGCGTCGATCGCCGCGCACGCGGCGACGAACATGGCGGCCAGGCCGCACGCGAAGCCCGCGCCAGAGACCAACGGGCAACGCCATGCGCTCGCCCCTTGTCCCAATCGCGCTCGAGTACGAACGCTCATCGGGTCACCTCGCCGGCGTCGGCCTGATCACATGGCTCGACCACGCATTTGCCCGCGACGCAGGCTTGACCCATCGTCAGATCGCAGGTGATGCCGCATCCACCGCAGTTGCGCGGGTCGCTCCTCGTGTCGATTTCGCATCCGTCGGTTCGCGAGCCGTTGCAGTCCGCCGCGCCATTCCTACAACGAAAGACGCACCTCCCGTAATCGCATATCGGCATCTCGTTGAGGTTGGCGCCTCCGCAGCTCACGCCGCAGGCGCCGCAGTTGAGAGTGTCGCTGATGACGTCTGCGCAGCGTCCGACTGGGAGGCCGTCCTTCTCACCTGTTTGGCAAAACGTCCGGCCCTCGGCGCACAGGCACGACAGCTCGCCAGATGCCTCATTTACTCCGCACTTCTGCCCTGCACCACACTTGTTGCCACAGTACCCGCAGTTGTCGTCCGTTGACGTCGACGCCTCGCAACCATTCTCGATGTCACCATCGCAGTTGGCGAAGCCCGGCTTACACTTGAGATTACCGCACTGACCCGATCCGCAGCCGTAGTAGGTGTTCAAGTACTGCGGAGCGCCCGGCCCTCCGGTCCGATCGCAAGTATGGTTGCAAGCGCCGCAATTGTCGTCGTCGGCGCTCACGTCCGTGCACACCTGGCAATCGACCGTGCCCGGAGGACACCCACAGCCGACCTTGGTGCGCTTGGCGTCCTGGTAGTGGCACGACTCCCCCACGGCACAGACCACGCCGCATGCACCGCAGTTGAGCGGGTCGAACAGGCCGCTCTCGCAACCGTTGTCGACGAGGCCGTCACAATCTTTGCGATCACCTGCGGTGGCGCTGCACTCCATCGTGCAGGTGCCCTCGTTGCACACGAAGCGCTCGCCCCCCGCGCCCTTCGTTGGGCAGGCCATCCCGCACCCTCCGCAGTTTCTCGCCTCGGCGAGGATGTTGGTGTCGCACGGGAAGCGCGAGTCCGGACACGTCATCCACCCCGGAGGGCACTGGGACGACGGACAGTAGGCGATGAGCCCCGCTTCTGCGTCCGAATCGCTCGCGTCGATTGGAGCAAGAGGCGAGAACGTTCCTCCCTCGGGCACGCCGGCGGTTCCGATGAGGCGTCCGTCGGAGCATGATGACTGCGCTACGAAGAGCGCGCAGGGAACGATTGCGAGCAGCAAGGTTCGCGAGCGCCACGTACGACGCTCGGCTTTTTCCATCCACACCATGACGATTCGCTTTCTCGCGCCGGCTGGACCGGGGACTCAGAGCTTGGCCGCTCGCCGAACACTCGGAGCAAAAGGACTCTCGGGGTAATTCTCCAGGAACCGAACAGCTCGCCGATTCGCTTCCTCCGTCCGGCCGAGACGCGCGAGGCACGCGATGGCGATCGCCTCACGCTCCTCGCCGAGGATGCCTCGCCGAAAGCGGCGATCGCCCTCGGCGGCGAAGGTGATCGCGGCTTCGGGATCGTGCTCCGCGAGGCGGCGAAGCGCGGCGAGGTGGCGGGTCTCCTCGAGCGGATCCGCAGCCGGCGGAGGTTGGGCGGCGCTCTCGACGTCCTTCGCACCCAACTGCTTTGCACCGACGGACGGCGTTGCGACGGCCTTGGTGCGTGGAGGCACGGTGGGCGCGATGGGCGCGGGAGGTAGAGACTCCACTGCGATACCCGGCTCCGACGGCGCGGGAGGCGTCTCTGGCGAGACCGGCCTCTCGTGGGCAATGACGGGTGCGGGCGGCGGTGTAGGCGAGCTCTCTTCCGACGACGACGAGATCGTGACGACGGCGCCGACGGTCACGATGACGGCGACTCCGCCGAGGGATCGCGCGAGCCAGCGCGGGACTCCATCTCGTGCAGCAGGCGCGGGGCCCGCTGCAGCGATCGCGTCACGGAGGCTCGCAAGGCCCGCGGCCTCGTCGAATCCAGGCGGGGCCGCGCTCACCTCGTCGTGCAGCGCCTCTCGGCACCATTCCGGGATGGCCTGATCGTCACGAAGGCGCGTAGGGTCCGAGCTCATTTGCCTTGCTCCGGGCTGTGCAATTCGATGGCGCGTCGAAACTCTTCACGCGCCACGCGCAGTCGCGAGAAGACCGTGCCTTTGGGGATCCCAAGGCCGGCCGCGATCGACGCGCACGACTCGCCCTCGATCTCGAAGAGGACGAAGACGATCCGCCTCTCCGGATCGAGCGTCGAAAGCGCGCGGAAGACGATCGAACGAGACTCGTCTTCCGCCAGCTTGGTCTCTTGCGGCGCGGGGTATCCTGCTTCGAGTCCCTCGTCCTCCGCGGCCATCCGCTGAAGCCGGCGACGGGTGACGCGCCGGTAGTCCGACGCGATCCCGAACGCGATGCGCGCGAGCCACGTCAGCGGTTGCGCCGGTCCCGGCAGGTAGCCGCCCTTGCGATGGGCGACGAGGAAGACCTCCTGCGTGAGATCGTGGAGATCCTGCGCAGGTACGCCGAGGCGGTAGAGGAGCGCCGAGACGTTTCGCGCGTAACGCCGAAAGAGGAGCTCGGCGTTCATTCCGTCCTGGGGAACGTCCACGTGACACCGTTCAGCTGCGCTGGCGGAGGCGACCACTGCCAGGTCTCTGGACGCACCCTCTCGATCGCATCACGGGAGCTCGAAAAAAATGCCAGCCGAGGGCGCGACGCCGAGGACCGGAAAATCCACGCGGTCGATGGCGCCTCCGATCTCGTAGTCGACGAGAAATACCGGCCGGCGCACGGCGACGAGCGCATCGACGGCCGCGAAGGCGCCGGCCGTCCACTCCGCAGGACGAGCGCCCCACCGCTTCAGCGGCACACGCCCGTCGATTCGCCCCGCGACCGCCGACCACGGGAACAAGCGCGAGCGGTCGTCGAGGAGGCCGGTCGTATTCGACGTCACGAGCCCCGTCGCGTAGCCCCCGCATGCGCGGGCCCTCGCGGCAGAGATGTCGATCGCGATGCAAACATCGGCGCGAAACGCGAAGAGCTGCGCCTGTGCACGCCCCACCGGCAGCGCGATGTCGACTGGCGCCGCGACGAGGAACGACATTCGCGTCTCGAGATGGCGCGACCATGCGATGTCGGCGCTCGCGACGCCTCCCAACGTGGGCTTGGGCAGGACGTTCCACGAGAACAGTGGACCCGCCGCCAGGCTCCAGCGGGGGGCCTCCTCGCGGGCCGGCCTCGGCGGAGCTTGTTCTCGCCTCTTCTCTGCGCGAGGAGGCGGGCTCTCGCGTTCGGGACTCGCCGGGGCCTCCGGGCTCGCGTCGAGCGGAGCCGAGAGGAAGTTCGCTTCGATCGCCACGGCGATGGCGAGGCTCAGCGTCTGGACGACATCCGGGCACGCGTGCGCGAGATCGCGAAACCACCTCTTGCCGACGAAGGCATCGCCCAGAAAGAACGAGTACGAGATCGCGTCGCCCTCGTAGCGCACGACGACGCGGATCCGCGCGTCGAGGCGATCGCGCTTCAGCCATGCGCTGACGGAGGGCGCGAGGACAGCGTGATCGAGGCACCGATCGCTTTCGACATCGAGTGCCTCGCCGATGTCCCGTTCGGCGACCGGGCTCTCTGCCTCGGCGAGAGAAGCAACCGTCGCAAAGACCGCAGCGATCGCTGCTCCACACATGCGCGCGCGCGGCTTCGTTCGCGATCTCTGCGCGCGCGGACCGACCTTCACACGACTCAGGTTCGCACAGGATCGCGACCGCGCGTCAGAGCCGCCTTCCGTCGGGGGGTCGACCTCTGCCGTTGGCCCCCGCGTGACCGGGGCGGCCCCCTCGCGAGGTCGACGCGCGCGCGCTCGTGCGCTTCACCGCGAAGCTCATGCAGACCACGACGTTCACGCCGCGCGGAGCGCGAACGAGGCGCCCTCCCGCGCCTCGCACCGAGCCGACCTCACTGCACCGGAACGAGCGGCGTGGTGACGAGCTTCCGCGTTGCCGTGCCGCCGGGATAGGCGTAGCTCGCAGCGAAGGCCCAGCCCCAGAGCGTGGCTGTGAACGGCCCCGTGCTCTTCATGCGCTGCAGCCCGGTGCGGCAGGTCTTGTCACCGAACGATTGCCCCGGACCACCCTCGCGCGAGAGATCTACGCGGACGTACTCGTAGTCGACGCGCGTACCGACGGGCTTCCAGTCGGTGAGGGTACCGGCGCACTCGAGCCACACGTCCTCGAACTTGCCGAAGTGCTTGCCGCGGATGACGACGAGCGACGTCTCCTCGTAGGTCGGATCGGCGTAGAAGCTGTACGCGTTCAGCCACTGGCCGGCGGGGACGACGTTGACGAAATCCGGGTCGCCCCAACCCGCCATCTTGCCCGAACCGTAATAGCCACCCTCATACCCAGTCATGTACGCAGCGAGGTAGATCGGGTGCTCGGCGTCCTGCGTCCGAACCACGAACGTGTCGTTGACGCCCGCGGGGAAGGTCACGACCTCGCCGGCGTTCATCTCGGTCGGCGCCCCCACCGGAATCTTTGGATCGTAGTCGAGACGCGTCCCGTCATGAGCCGCGACGATGCGATAGGGCATCGTCTCGCCCGGCGAAGCGGTGCGCTGACGGTAGCCGACGGCGACGTACTCCGAACCCCACTGTTCGTGCGACGGGATCTGCTGCCAGAGCAGATCGCATGCGCCGGACGCCGACGGGATGTACGCGCACGTTTGGCCGCCGAAGGTCGCCGTCGGCTTGCTCGAGGTGAGGATGCTCCCGGTGAGCTCGTCATTCTGAACGAACTGGAGGAACTGCCCCTTGTCGAGGCGGTACGTCGCTGGGAGGTTCGCGAGCGCTCCCTCGACGCCCTGTCCGCTCTGGATCGGCACCTTCGGAACGATCGTGATCTCCGTGCCGTCCTCGGACGCGACGATCTGCGTGCTCGGCCTCCCGATGTTGGCCTCCCACGGATTGACGATCACGTGTTCCTTTCCCCACGTGACGACCGGCATGAGGAGGGCCGTCGTCGGGAGATGCCCCGCCGCTCCGCCGAACGGGTACATCGCGACGAGCGACACCGGCGCGTTCGTGGCCAGGTGGAACGACTTGCCGAACGCGGTTCCGGTGAGCGCCTTCCCTTGGACCGCGGGGACGACGCCTTCGGGGCAGCGGACGCTGTTGATCGCGTTCGGGGTGGACGGATCTCGCTCCTCGACGAAGAGCACGACGCTCTCGCCAGGGGGAATCGGCCCTGTGTGCGCGAGCAGCGTCGCGTCGCCCGGGGTCGTTCGGAACACTGCCTTCGAGATGTCGAGCGCCTCGCCATCCCGATCGAACGAGAGCTCCACGGGCTGCGTCGATGTGTTGACGACGAAGGTCGCGTAGCACGAGCTCGCGTACGGCGGGGGGGCCTGGAAGTAGAACTCGCAGCCGTTCGAGCTCCGGTCTTCCGCGGCAGCGGCGCACGGGTCCTGGCACTTCGCACCGCCGCACGCCGTGGTCGCCGAACAGGTCTCGACGGTCTCGCCAGTGCAGCTGCGGATGACGGAGCGCCCATCGAGCGAGCACTGGAGCGCGCATTCTCCGGCGTCCTCCGTCGGCGTTTGCACGAAATTCCTCGGCCTCTCCTCGAAGCCGTCACGACCGTCGCTGCAGGCACCGGCCACAGCGAAGAGCGCGAGACCGATGACGGAGCAGATCGCCGGCGTGGCCAAACTCCTACTCATGGAAGCACCACCTCTGTCGGAGCCGACGGCCTGCCCCGGTTCTGTCCGTTGCCGAGCTGACCGTAGTAGTTGCCGCCCCAGCAGTAGACCTTGCCAGTCGTGAGGAGCGCGCATGTCGTGCTCGTCGTCGTCTTCACCTGCGCGGCGGTCGCCGGCAGCCCGTCGACCTTCACCGCGTCGTACACGAAGTCCTGCGTGCCAGGACGCGCCTGACCGCTGTCGTTCAGCCCCCAGCAGTAGACGCTTCCGGAGGTCGACACGCCGCACCATCGGTACGGCTGGAGCTCGCCCGAAGACAGCGTGGTCGTGCGCGTCGTGGCGATCTGGGCGAGCGGCTCCGGCGCGATCACCGGCGCGGGGAGCGCACGGTCGAGCACGGTCCCCTTCTTCGTGTTCACGCGTGCCCCCCAGCAGTAGCCGACACCGTTCGCCGTCGCGCACCCGTTGTCGTAGGCGAGATCCGTCGTCGTGACCCCTTCGAGCGCGACGAGCCGCGGCTGTGGATCGGGGAAGCTCGGCGAGACACGTCCGATCCCCGGGTTGGCTCCCCAGGTCACGAGCGAGCCGTCCTCGCGAAGCACGAAGGTCGCGCTCCCGACGTCCATCGCACGAACCGCCGCCCCGGAGGGCAGCGACAATCGCTGCGGTCCCCTGAACGTCTCGGTGAGCGGTCCGATCTGTCCGTTCGTGTTGTCTCCCCAGCACGAGACGTCGTCACCGACGACCGCGCACGCCGTGCGGTAGCCGAGCGCGATCTTGGTGGCGGAAGGGAGATCGAGCGTCACCGGCGTCGTCTCGGTCGTCGTCGTCACGCCAGCGTCGGACCAACGCAACGGGCCGGTTCCCCAGCACCGCACGCCGCCGCTGCCGTCGATCGCGCACGTGTGGTCGAGCGAGACGACGCCCGAGAGCCCGACGACCTTCCCCGCGTTCGCGCTGTCGACGAGGCCTCCGTCCTCGCCACGCCCGAGCTGTCCGGCGCCGTTCGCGCCCCAGCACGAGACGGTGCCGTCGTCGAGCAGGACGCAGAAGCCTTCGCCGCGGTCGTCCGCGCTCTTGCCGAGCGTCGTCACGAGCGACGTCGCGCAAGGGCGCGACGCACATACGACGGGCAGCGGCCCCGCGTCGACGACGGGCCCTGCATCGCTCGGGCTCGTCGGCGCGTCGACCGTCGCGTCCGTCGCGCTCGACGCATCGACGCCGGCATCCTCGAAGGGACGCTCGTCGGGATCATCACTGCTCGAGCAGCCCGCGGCCGTGGCACACGCCGCGAGCAGGAAAGTCGCGACCATTCGCCCAGGGCGACCTCGATCAAGGAGTCTTCTTGTGAAGTGCATAGCCGGTTCCGACTGCCCAGAGGTTATCGTTCGAGGTGCCGCGCACCTGGTAGACCTGTTTGTCGAGGCGCACTCCGTCGAGCGCGACACTGGAGATCGAGAACGTCGCGCCTCCATCAGGCACCGTACTCGGCGGACTGACGCCGAGGCCCTGGGCCCACGCATCGAGCTTGTTCTCGACATCGAGGACGACGCCCCAGCCGCCGAGCCAGACATGCTCCCCGTCGATCCAGACCGACTTGAGCTTTCGGTCGCCACGCCCAACCCCCAGTCCGGGAGTGACGATTTGATTGAGGCGGGCCACGCCCGCGCCGGCCATGTCGACGTGGATGAAGGTATTATCAGCCAGGAGGATGACGGCCATCCCCGGACGAGGCGAATCGACGCTCGTCGCCCAGGCCGCGCCTTGCCAAATGCTGCTGAAGTGCTGGTAGAGCACCGGAAGGCTCCCCGCCGATAGGCAGCTGTCCATGACTCGCTTGTAGCCATCCGGCGTTCGACGGATCAGCGCAGTGCATCGGCTTCCGGAGGAGACGAACCAGATCTCGTCAGGACTCGAGCCGGCGGCGCCGAGGAAATAGAAGGACCGTTGTGGGGTGGTGGTCACCGCTTCGCGGTATTCGGGGACCCACTCCGTCGCGCCGCCGTCCACGCGCGTTCGGCGAAAAATCCTGTTTGCGTACCACGCGTAGACGTCTTCGGCGGAGGTCCCCCAGACGCCGATCGAGGGGACGTCCTTCTTCGACAATTGCGAAGCATATTGGGTATCCTTTTCAGGATCGACGCCGGGGCCATCGTACTCGAGGCGAGTCGACTCCCACGAGAAGGGAGCTGACGAGCTCCCACGCGTGCCGTGATAGATGAGCGAGGGTCCAGTGGAATAATAAAGCTCGTTCTCGCTCGGCGCCCAGATCTTCCCCACGTAGTGGCCAGAGCCGTAGGCGTTTTGACTGTCGTCGTCGATGTACGCCCACGACTTCGTCGACTCCGTCCACTCGAGCACCTTCGTACCGAGGGTGCTGCTCTCGGCGAGCGCGAAGGCTCCCTCCTCGAGCGGCCAGATGTCCCTCAACACCAGGTTGGTGTCGGGCAGCGCCGTCGCGCACCACCCGACCGCGTTGCACGACGACGGCGGCTGGACGTTCGCGTCCTCGACCGGTGCGCCTGCGTCCGCGGGACGCTCGGGTTCTGAAACGGTGGACTCGCCCGCGTCGTCACTCGGCGGCGCGGGGCGCGCGTCCTCTTCGGACGACGACGTCGCGCAAGCCACTACCGTCGCGAGCGCGATCGATCCAGATGCAAACAACAACGCGTGTCTCATCGTTTGTCTCCGAGGGCGAGCAGCACCCCTTGGCCACCAATCCAGACTTGACCGGGCCCAGCCGACCACACCGTGTAGAGGTCCGGTCGTCGCGTTCCGAGCCCGGCTATTTTCACGCGCGACCACGCCGTGCCGTCGTAGTGAAGGACGACGCCCGCGTCGCCGACGGCCCAGATGTCCGACGACGAGGAGCCCGTCACCGCGTTGAGGTGCTCCGTCGTCGGGACGTTCGTGACGACCTCCCAGGAGGATTGTGCGCCAGTGTTGTGAAGGATCGTCCCGTCGACGCCGACAGCCCATGCCTCCGTGTCCGAGACCGCCCAGACGCCGTTCAATCGCTTCCACGTCAACGGGTTGGTGACTTGGAGCTCCGGCGCATCGCCGTCGGCGCCGAGGATACGGACGGCCGCGCCGTTGTCGCCCACCGCCCAGATCGTTCCGGCGGAGGTGCCATGGAGGCTCCTCAGCCACCGGCACGGCCTGCTTTGGCAGACGGACGCGGGGAGCCCCGGCCGAGACGTGAACGTCGACCCATTCAACTCGAGGCGCCGAACATCGGTGTTCGTCGCGAGCCAGAGCAGATTCGACCCCGGCATGGTCCACGTGGCGGTGACAACCGAGCTCGCAGAGTACTCGGCGATCGAGCGGACCGCCCAGCCGTCCGGCGATATCCCTGCGTCTTCGGAGCCGAGCCCACGTGAGTAGAGCCGGTCAGGCGTTCCGAACGCGACCTCACCCGCGCTGGTGAGCCACAAGAAGCGCAAGCTCTCGCCCGTGCCGAGATCGGCCTGGTTCCATGACGTGCCATCGAAGTGGGCGGCCATGCCGACCGTACCGACGAGCCACACATCCGCCGGCGAGCGCCCGCCAATCGCGGTGACGCGCGTCCGCCAGCTTGGCTCCGCGGACGAGTCCACCGAATCGAAGAGGCCATTCAGACAAAGGACCTCGGGGCCGCACGCGTCCGGGAAGAACACGCAGTCGTCCGTGGTGCACAGGGCACCACCATCACCTCCGTCGACGACGTCCAGCGCGCCCGCGTCACTCTGCGGGGTGACGGTCTCCGTGCCATCGGGCTCGAGGACGGCGGCCTCTTCGTCCGACGCGCAGGCCGCGAGGGAGAGGCTCGCCGCCACGAACGACAACCCCACTCCGGCACCGAGAACAGTAAAGCGCGTGCTCATCGTGTCAGCTCCCCAGCGTCGGCCTCGTCGCAAGGCGCGACCACACACTTGCCTGCGACGCACGCCTGCCCAGCGACGCCATCGCAGACGATCCCGCACCCGCCGCAGTTTCGCGGATCGCTCGTCGTGTCGACCTCGCATCCGTCGGCTTCGTTGCCATTGCAGTCCGCGTAGCCGTCGAGGCATCGCCTCACGCACGCGCCGAAGTCGCAGACGAAGCGTGATCCAGGCGGGTAGCCGGCTGCCCAGCAGTACGCACCGCACGCACCGCAGTTCGCCTCGTCGCTGTTGAGGTCGGTGCAGTATTTCGCCTTCGGGTCGCCGGGGACGTCGCAGAGCGTCAAGTCGCCGGCGCACAGGCATTCGGGCGCTCGGGACTTATCGTAGTTTTGATAGCAGTGCTGCCCCGACGGACACGCGTTGCCGCAGCCACCGCAATTGTCATCCGACAGGACCGGCGTCTCGCAGCCGTTCTCGATATCGCCGTCGCAGTTCAGGAAGTCCTTCTTGCATTTGAGATTTCCACAAGTGCTGTTGACGCACCCGTAGGCCATGTTCGTATATTGCGGCGCGCCGGCCCCCCCGGTCTCATCGCACCGATTCCCGCATGCGCCGCAGTGCTGATCGTTCTCAGAGGTTTCGAGGCAGAGACCGCCGCAATTGAACAACCCCGTCGGACAGCCACACCCAACGTCACTGGGCAGACCGCTCAGCAGCTTCGCGCCGTCCTGATACGCGCAAGGGCTGTCCGCCGGGCACGCGTTTCCACACGCGCCGCAATTCAGCCTGTCAGGGACGTTCGCGGTCACCTCGCATCCGTTGTCGGGCAGACCGTCGCAGTCCAGCCTCCCCGCGGCGCACTCCGCGACGCAAGCCCCCGCGACGCACGAGAAGTTCTCGTACTTGGCTACATTCGGACAGGCCGCGCCGCACGCCCCGCAGTTGAGGGGATCGGCGAGGATGTTGGTATCGCACGGGAAGCGCGAGTCGGGACACGTCGTCCACCCCGGCGGGCACTGGGACGACGGACAGTAGGCGATGAGCCCCGCTTCGGCATCGACGCCTGCCTCCGGCACCGAGGTGAACGACGGCGGATTGGGCAGGTCATCGCCGATGAGAAGGGGCTTGCCCTCCGTCGTGCACGAGACCGCGCACAGCGCTGCCACGGCGCTGACTACCGAGATGGCGTAGGCGACGCTCGCGCGGGCGCCACGCCGACGATCGAACTGAGTTTCGTTCATGAGAGCTCTCGGAGCCCGAGTTCGGGCCCAATCGTGAATTGGTGAGGGTGCCCGAGGGTCAGTCCCTGGTACGTTGCGCGAGCGAGCGAACGCGGGCCGCGTAGGCGCTGCTCGGATTGTCCGCGAGGAATCGCTCGGCAAGAGCAAACGCGCGGGCGCGCTCTCCCGAGTTGGAGAGCGCCTCGATGCGGATGACTTCGATCTCTTCCGCGAAGAGCCCGGAAGGAAAGCGCGTCTGGTAACGCTCGACGGCGCGCAGCGACGCCGGGATGTCATTCGCCGCCAGGCCGGCGCGCGCCGCCGACAGGAGCCCGAGCTCTTCGTCGAAGGTCGATCGCTCCGCGCCGGCGGATGCCCCCCGCGCATTCTCGTGTCGGTCCGCGCTCGCCTTCGAGGTCGGCGGTCGTCCGCGAGGCGCGACGGCTCGGATGGCGCTCGCCGAAGCGACGGCAAGCACCGGCGGCTCTTCGGCCGACGGGACGACGCAATCCGCCATTGCCGACGGCTCCGCAACCGGCGCGACGACGGGGGCAACAGTCGACGCGGGGGACGCGGCCAGCGGCGCCGTCCCTTCGGCGTTGTTCGCGGTGCCGCTGCCGGAGGAGATGCTCGACGCGGCAATGAGGCCGAACATCGACGCCCCGACGATCGCGGTGCCCGCCCCGAACCACTGCCACCACCGCGGTCGCGACGCCGACGCCATGCGCTTCGCGAGCGACACGGCTTCGTCGACCTGGGCGGGCGTGGGACCGTCCTCCTCGCTCGCGGCGACGAGGTGCGCGAATCCCGGATCTTCGTGAACGAGGCGCGTGGGTTCGATCGTCATTTGTCTCGGCCCCCACCCGTACGTGCGCGATGACGCTCGAGCCGTGCACGGAAGTCGTCGCGCGCGCGTCGTAGGCGAGATGCGACCGTCCCGAGGGGAACATCGAGCACGTCGGCGATCTCCTGCATCGTCATCTGTTCGAGCTCGTACATGACGAACACCGTGCGCAGGCTCTCTTCGAGCTCCGACAGCAAGCGGTAAAGGAGCTCACGCGCCCTCGCTCCGTCGAGGCGCTCCTCGGGCGATGCCGCCATCTCGTCGGACGCGTCGCTCGTCACGGGGTCGAGATGCTCGGTCGGCACCTCGCGCGCATTCTTCTTCTTGAGGTTGGACGCGATCCGGAGCGCTGCCCCGAAGAGGAACGCACGTTCGTTGCCCGGCTTCACCTCGTCGATCCGCCGGAGCACGACGAGGAAGAGGTCCTGCGCGGCGTCGTCGATGACATCCGGCTCGAAGCCGAGTCGCCGAAGAAAGCGCCAGACGTTGGCAAAGTGAGCGCGTACCAGCTCGGGGAGGAGCTCCGCCCGTTCGTTCACGTGTTCGTCCGAGCGCGCCGTCGACAAGGCATGCCCGTGGACCGTGGATCCGGCCACGCTGGCAGCAGCCGCAGAAGCGGTCGACGGGGTGAGCACGCGGCGTAGTAGTGCCGGCTCGACGTTCTGATCACGAAATCGTCCTCGGGTCCTCGGGTCCTCGGGTCCTCGAATCCCCCTGGCATCACAGTCTAAGGCCTATGCCGATACCTCCAAGCAGACCGACCGCGGGCACGCTCGCGGCAACCGTCCCGCTGGAGAGGACGAACGGACGCCGGACGAGCGGCGCCGTCACGAGAACGGTAGAGCTCAAGAAGACGCTCTTCGAAAGGTGCACCGCGGCCCACACCGACCCGCCGAGATCGAGCCAGGTGATCGACGCTTGGCGGGCACGGGCAAACCCCTCGGCCGAGCTGCGAAGGATCCCGAGGTTCATCTCCGCGCACGGCGCGACCTCGACGACCCGCGCAATCGTGAGCTCGTGCGGGCATGCGCGGAAATTTCCCGCCATCCATAGAAAGTCGACGCTCCCCCCGCTCAGCGCGCGCTCCTTCGGGAGGCTCTGGCGCAGCCCGAGCCCAAAGCTCGGCTTCCATCCGCGCAGCCAGCGAGGCTCTTCCGCGGGTGGAAGGATGAGCTTCATCGATGCTCCGATTCCGGGAAGCGCGCCCCGGACGACCGCGGACGTCGACTCGAGGCGGACGTCGAACGCGACCGTCGGCCCCGAGGAGCGCGGGTGACCCGCGGTGAGGCGCTCTCCACCGTCCCGCCGGCGCTCGGCGCGCGGCTCCTCGCGTGGTCGGTCGGCGGGAGCTTCGTTCGGAGGCCCGTCGGCGCTCGGCTCCTCGGGCTCTTTGTCGACACCCGCCTTCGTGTCGTTCGGGCCGTCGGCGCGGAGATCGATCGCCACCCCGACCATGATCGCCATGGCGCGGGCCACTCCCGCGCAGGTCGGGCCGACGAGCCGGCGCTCGGCGAGGGGCCCCGCCTCGTTCGCGATGACCAGAGTGCCGAGCCATTCGTCTCCGTGCACGGACAGGCGAACGCGGAACGTTCGCTCCGCCTGGGTCCCCTCGGGAACGGCCGACCAGCGACTCGTGTACGCGCGCACCGTCGCGAAGAAGTCGCCTTGCGAAGGGCATGTGCTCGTCGCGCTCGTCTCCGCTTCGTACAGAAGGGTGATCGGCTCCACCTCCGGCGCCTCCGCTCGCGCGGGCAGCGGGACGATCAGAGCGGCCGCCGCCACGACGCGCCCGAACATCACCGAGAGCCTCGGCTCGCTTCGCCTGCTCACGTCCGCCATCGGGCCACTCTCGAACGTACCCCACGAGCCACATGGGGAGGGACTTCGTTGTCCGTCGATCGAAGCGAGAAAGACGCCGAGAGAGCTCAGGCGGCGCGATTCTGTCCGGCAGTTGGCGGCTCACGAGTCTGCCGCGGTGACGCGAGCGACGATCGCGAGGAGCTCCTCGGTCGCGAAGGGCTTCGCCAGGTAGCCGGCGGCCGCGAGGCTCTTCGCACGCTGCGCGGCCATCGTGTCTCCCGTCACGACGACCACGGGAATGGAGGCGATGGTCGCGTCGCGGAGCATGCGCTCGCGGAGCTCCCAGCCGTTCATGACCGGCATCATCAGGTCGAGGAGGATGACCGCGGGCCGCAGGCCGTTCTCCAGCGCCGCGAGCGCTTCTTCGCCGTTCGCAGCGCTGACGACGCGGTAGCCCGCGTCCTCCAGCACGAGCTCCTCGGCTTCACGGATGTCGATGTCGTCATCGACGAGAAGGACGACGCTCATGCTGCCCTACCGGCCCATGAGCGGAGACTCGACGAGGAACGCGTCGTCGATCTTGGGAGCGAGCGGGAGCTCGACATCGAACACGGCGCCTTTTCCGGGCTCGCTCTCGACCGAGATCGTGCCGCCGTGCATGCGCACGATCCGGCGCGCGATGTAGAGCCCGAGTCCGAGCCCACCGTAGTGCTGTACGGAGACGCCGCGTTCGAACGGGTTGAAGAGTCGCTTCATCGCTTCGGGCGAGATGCCGATGCCTCGATCGCGCACCACGAGGTGGGCTCGACCGTCCTTGGCGGTGACGTCGACGGTGATTGGGCGCCCTTCCCCGTACTTGATCGCGTTGTCGAGGAGGTTCGAGACGACCTGCTCGAGCCTCGCGGAGTCCCACGTCCCGACGACCGAGCCGGCACCACGCAGCTCGATCGCGCATCCTTTCAGCTGACGCCCGGCCTCCAGCGAATCGATGACGCCGCGGGTCAGCTGGACGAGATCGACCGACTCGCGTTCGAGCTTGATGCGCCCGATCTGGAGTCGGGTCGTGTCGAGCATCTCGGTCACGAGGAGCTTCAGGCGATGGACTTGTCGCCTCAGGACCTTCGTCGCGCGCGCCGCGCCGTTGGGCAAGTCGGCCTTCTCGAGCCTGCTCAACGTGAGCTCCATCGCCGTGAGCGGGGTCGCGAGCTCGTGGGATGCGATGCGGATGAAGTCGTCGCGGACGCGGAGCTGGCGGCTCTGCTCGCGCTCGAGCTCCAGCACGCGCTCCGCGTCGAGTGACAGATGGCGCCCCGTGTCGGGCTCCGGCCCATCGGGCTCGAGATCGGCGATGCGCTCCCAGCTCTCGACGCAGTCCTTCTCGAGATCGAACTCGTTCTTCTCGAGAGCGAGCTCCTTGCCCAAGGGCTCGAGCCCGTCGTGGAGCATCGCATTGAGCGGGCACGAGATGAACGTCTGGCCGCCCGCTGCGACGATGCGCTGGTAGGCGCGGAGCCCGAGGAGGTGACGCCATCGGCCACGGATCAATCCGTCGGTCCAGCTGACCACCTCGAAGTCGACGAAGCCGTTCGCGACGAAGAACGCGGTCGTGTTCTCGAAGACCTCCTTCGGAGTGCTGCCACTGCTGACGTGGTAGCCGACCTCCTCGAAGTACTCTCGAATGCGGCGCCCCATCTCGCGCACGAGGACACGAACCGAGGCGGGGTCGTAGAGCGAGAGGGTTCGTCCGAGCCCGTAGAGGACAGCCTCGTAGAGCGTCGCGCGGAACCGGGTCCGCTCGTCTTCTCCGCGCTTCTCCGCCGAGGCGAGCCGGCGTTCCAGCTCCTCGATTCGAGCACGGAGCTCGGCGACTTCATCCCCCCGCTCGCCACGGACCTCGGCCAACTGTTCCGACACCCGAGTGCTCCTTTTGCGGGGTGAAATCTAGTGCGAGCGTCCTCGTGCGCAAGTGAAGCGGGAGCGTGCGATCGAGATGCTCATCGGATGCTCCACGGGCCTCGCCGCCGGCGCGCTCGTGTTCCGACCGAGGCGCCACGAGCAGCCCCCGGCGTGCTTCTCACGCTACCGTTGCGCGGCGCCGCGCGAGCTCGAGCTCCTCCTGACGAAGCGCGGCCGCGCGATCCGTCTACCTCTACCCCTGCCGTGCCGCTCGCCGATGCAGGAGGACCCGAAGCGCGCCCGCCATCTCGAGCACCGCGTCGCGTGCCGTCCGGCTGATCCCGACCATGTTCACGAAGCCATGCAACTGCTCGGGGAAGCGTCGCAGGCTGACGGGCGTCCCCGCGCGGGTGAGGGCGTCGGCATACGCCTCCCCCTCGTCGCGCAGCGGATCGAACCCTGCGGTGACGACGTACGCGGGCGGCAGACCAGCGTGGCTCGAGGCGACGAGAGGATTGCGGCGCCAGTCCGGATGGCCGTCGGTGTCCCGCATGCCGTACTGCGCGTCGAACCAATCGATGCTCGCCTTGGTGAGCATGAAGCCCTCGCCGAACAAGTCGAGGGAGCGCCACGGCGGACGCCTGTCCACCGGCGGGTAGATGAGAAACTGACACGCGGGAAGGACCTCGCCGGCTTCGCGCGCCATGAGTGAGACGACGGCGGCGAGGTTGCCGCCCGCGCTGTCGCCACCAACGCCGACGCGATCCGGATCGGCGCCGAGAGACGCGGCATGCTTCTTCGCCCACGAGAAGGCTGCGAACGCGTCGAGCGGCGCCGCCGGGAAGCGGTGCTCGGGGGCGAGCCGGTAATCGATGGCGAGGACATGCACGCCCGAGTACCGACAGAGGTAGCGGCATGGCGCATCGTGCGTGTCGAGGTCGCCGAAGACGAAGCCGCCGCCGTGGAAATAGACGAGCAACGGGCGCGGGTGCGACGAGTCGAGCTCGACGACCGGCGCGTAGTGGCGCGCGCGAAGCGGGCCTTTGGCACCGTTCACGGTGAGATCACGGACGGTCCCCACGGCAAGGCGCTCGCCGCCGGCGATGCGGGCGCTCTTCGCCTGCTCGGCGCGGTACCGCTCGAGGGTCATGCTCCCCGGCGAGAGCGATCGGCCGCCGACCTTGATCATCAGGGCAAGCTCGGGCTCGAGCTCGCTGCCCTCACGAACGACGGGACCGCCAGAGAGGGCACGCTGGATCGAGACAGGGAGGGCGCTCGCCACGCGACCTGCACGGTAGAGCAAACGCTCGTCGAAGCTCTTCACACCGCCCATTGTCGTGGAGTCCGACGGGCTCGAAAAGAGCGCAATCGAAGCGGGCACCGCGCGGCCGAAATCGACTTTCGGCTACATGGAGAGCGTCGCGCAGTTACTTCTTCCGCTTGCCGCCCTTGGGCTTCTTCTTCGGGCCCTTCGCCTCCGGCTTCTCGGCGCTTGGTTTCTCGGCGCGCTCGGCCTCGTCTTCCATCCCGCCCGTCTTGCCTTCCAATGCCCGCCACGGCTTCGGGGCGATGACCCAGTGGCCGTTGATGAAGGCGAGGCCATCGTAGGCCGTGCCTACGTCCTTCCCGGGCTCGACGAACTTGAAGCGGAAGAAGAGGACCGTGGGCGAGAGGTGCTTTGCCACCTTCTTGTAGCCAGCAGGGAACTCCCTCGCGTTGCCGGTCCCCTTCGCGATGTCCGAGCCGGTCGCGGCCCAGACCTTGATCTCGGTCTGACCGGGCTTCGGCTTGATGACCGCTTTGTTCGAGTCCCAGTCTTTCGCCTGAGCAGCCTCGACCTTAGCCGCGGTCTTCGCGTCGAAGAGAGTCTTGTAGTCGCTCGACGTCGGGCGGAGCGATCGCGTGAGCGCGAGATGATCGGCGTTCGGAGCGACGAACTGCTGGAGCAGCGCGCGCGCTCCGTCCTCGTTGCCCTGGAGGATCGCCACGCTCTCCGGCTTGTCGCTCGCGTCCGTGACGCGAGCTTCGCCTCGCTCACCTCTCTCGGTGTCGCCCTTGCTCTCGGAGGTCGAGACGTCGGCGACCGGCTCTTCGACCTCGGCAGACGCCGTCGAATCGGCCACCATCGGCTCGCGCTTTCCACCGGCGCCGCCGCCGCATGCGACGAGCGCCATGAGGAACAGGGAGCCTGCCACCCTTCTCGCGAAGGACGGCCAGATGCTCATTTCAGGCCCTCGCTGCCGACGAACTCGTCGGGCCAATCGTCTCCCTCGAACGGCCAGTACTCCTCGTTGTCGCGCAGGTAACGCGCGGCATCGAGCGAGTCGATCGCGTCCTTCGGTAGATAGCCGGCGTTGATCGCCTCGATCTCCACCTCGAGCGCGCGCTTCTTCCCGAGCACCGACTCGATGCGCCCGAGGCGCGCGCGCCGTAGGAGTCGCGAGAGCCGGAGGTCGAGGCGATGGAGAGCATCCTTCGCGAGCGCGCTCTCGGCGACGGCGAGCTCGTTCCGTATCCCTTCGATCTCGCGCGTGAGCGCCGCGGCATAGGCGGCGTCTGCGCGGAGGAGGTCGGGAAGATCCTTGCCCTCGGCCTGCGCGGCGGCGGCCTCGGCGGCAACGGCCGCGCCCTGACCGAAGCGCTCCTCGAGCTCGGCGAGCTCCTTCCTGAGAGGCGCGAGCTTGTCTGCCGGCGCGCGAGCCTGCTCGAGCTCGTCGATCTGACGGCGCACGCCGTCGAGCGCGGCGCGCGCGTCGTTGGCCTTCTCCTGCGGATCGCCGCCCTCTTCGACGGCCGGACGCACACCGCCGGTCGTGGCCAGACTCCGCTGCATGTCGCCGAGCGTCCCGAGCGTGAGGCGAAGCCCGCTCGTCTCGCGATCGAGCACGGCACGTCGCTTCGCGATCTCGCCGTAGACCGGATCGACTCGGACGAGCGCGGCGACCGCGCGGAGCTGCTCGGCGGTGACGGCCGCGCCCGCGGCGTCGGTCCCGGCGGCATCGGCACCGCTCCGCGCCGCGGCGAGCAGCGCCCGCGTCCCGCGCTCGCTCTGTCCGAGCCGGCGAGCGGCATCGCGCGCGGGCTCGTAGTCCCGGAGGAAGGCCTGGAGCTTCGCGTCCGCGGAAGGAAAGCGGCAGAGCGCGAGGTCGATGTACGCGTCGAGGACGCGAGCCTCGTCCTCGTAGTGGTGATGCACCTTGAGGCTCGCGAGCTCGTCGAGCAGATCGCGCGCGCCCTGGTAGTCCTTCTTCTCGTAGCGCGTGGTCGCGGCCTCGTAGAGCGCCTCCGCGAGGCGATCGGAGTCGCGCGGCACGAGATAGTAGTAGTAGCGCGCGTCGTCGTGACGGAGCTGCTCGTGCGCGACGCGACCGAGCGCGAGGCGCGCGAGATCGCGCACCGCGAAGAAGCGCTCGTCGGCGAACACGGGCACCGATTTGTCCTGGCGCTTCGGGTCGGCGACCTTGCAGAACAGGTTCTCGCCTTCCTTCATCCGGCCTCGCTCGACCTGGATGAGCCCGGAGAGGTACGTCGCCTGCGACCAGAAACGCGACGTCTGCGGGACCTCCGCATACGCAGCGAGGGCACCGTCGGGATCGCCGGCCGCTTGCTTCGCGCGACCGCGAAGGTAAGCGATCTCGGCGCGCACCTCGGGCGGAGCAGAGGGCGGCACCGCCTCGAGATCGGAGAGGCCCTTGTCGTAGGCGCGCGTGTCGAGCGCGATCTCGACGATCCGCCGGACGGCGCGGCGCGCGTAGGGACCGTATTGGTCCCACGATCCCTTCGCCGCGAGCGAGCGCCGGAGATAGGCACGCGCGGACTCGTTGATCCCGGCCGACGCGAGCGCATGACCGAGGAGGTAGAGCGCCGCGCGCCCCTCCGGAGTCTCGGCCGAGACCTCGAAGCGGGGGTGCTCCACGATCTCGGTGAGCTTCGCGATCGCCTCGTCGTGACGTCCCATCGAGACGAGCGCCTCGATCTCGGCGACGCGCTCGGAGAGGCGCTCGGTCACGCCCTCTTGCGACCCGAGCCGGCGCTTCTGCATCGCATCGTGGTACGCGCGCATCCGATCGCCGCGCGTCGGATCGACGGATACAGGAGCCGCGGCCTTCGGCGGAGGCGGAGCCGGTTCGGGCGCCGGCTCGGCCGCCTGCTCGTCCGTGGGAGAAGGCGGAGTGGTGGACGGCGCCGGCGCTTGTGCGTGCGCGATGACGATCGACGACACGACGGAGAAGCAGACGCCGAGCGCAATGGGGCGTCGCATCGTCACTTCCCCACGGGCTTCGCCACCGCCTTCACGCGGAAGCGGAGATCGTACTTGCCGCTTCGATCGGACGGGAAATCGGCGCCCATCGAGGAATCGTCGATGATCTTCACCTGCACTTCGACCTTGTGGTCGCGCGGGACGTCGACGGTGAACCGCGAGCGCTGCGAGGTGCGGAACGTCTCGTCGCGCGTGTCCTTGCGATCGACGTCGACGGTCACTGCATGACGGCCGGGCGCGACGGCGTGGTCGTAGACCGCCGTCATGTCAGCGGCCGCGAACGTCTGCGGCGCGGTGAAGACGACGCCGTCGTCGAGCGAGACGGTGAGCCGACCGATCTTCGCGCGATCGCCGTCGGTCTGGAGCGCGACCGAGATGCGCGACTGATAGAGGTTGTCGGAGACCGCCGCGACGCGTGCCCGAAGCGCTGCGATGTCGGCGAGCAGGCGGTCGTAGTCGACGGGGACACCGGCATCGACCGCGTTGCTCGGCAGCTCCTCGGGCCGCGGCGTCAGCGGCGAGAGACGCCCTCCGTCGGTCGCTTCGCTCGGCGGCGGAGGCGGGGCTTCGTTCGTCGCCGTCGCCGCCGCTTTGGCGGCCTCCGCATTCGCGCCGTTCGTCTCCTCGGGGGGCGGCGCCTGCGCATCGACCTTCGCCGCCGGCGCAGGCTTGGGCTTCGCCGCCTTCGGCTTCGTCTGCGCGAGCGCCATCGTCGCGAGCACGGGCGTGCACGCGACCAGCGCGGCGAGGAGGAGACGGCGTAGACGACGACGAGAGCGCATCGAGAGACCGCCTCCCATGTTACGGGTCATCCGCCGAACGGGAAGAAGATGCTGACGCCGCCGGTGACGAGGATGTCGTTGACCAGGTGCTCCTCCCCGATGAGCGTCTCCTTCAGGATGTGGTCGCGCACGTCGATCCGGACGGCGAACCATTTCCCGAAGTACCACTTGGTGCCGAAGCCGAAGCTCCCGGTGAGGCCCTGCGAGGTGGAGTCATCCGTCACGCCGCCGCCGAGCGCGGCATTGAAGTCGAAGCGGGTGATGCCTCCGCCAAACCAGCGGAGCTTGCCGTAGGCGAACGTCCACACGAGATGGCCGAAGTAGAGCCGGCCGGGACGGTTCGTGCGCTCCTCCACCTGGACCTGCGGATAGCGCCGCTCGTACGAGTCCGTCGCCGCCGTGCGAAAGCGCGTGAACTGGACGCTCGCCTCGAGCCCGAGGTCCTCACTGAAGTGGAACGTGTACGCGCCACCCGCGAGCCAGCTCGACGAGTACAGGTCGCCCGCGTAGTACCCGCCCATCCCCGAGAGCTCGTGGCGGAACGCTTTCGTGAAGAGGCGCTCCTGCACCCCACGGTAGTGGCGGCCGCCGACGAGCTCCTGCTTGAGCTCCTCGTCGACACACTGGGCTTCCGCCCGTCCCGGCGCCAAACACACCAACGCGCCGAGGGCAGCTCCGAGGACGACGGACGTGGTCCTACTTCGTGAGGGCCAGGCGCGCCGCATTGGGGCCCATAGTCGCTTGCGGCGGCGTCGAGCACAAGACCACGTCGAGCCGGGGGTTCCGGATCGGGTCGGTGACCTCGATCGGGGCCCGGACTATCGAGCGGGATACGCGAGGCCGGAACCGACGACCACCGGCGGGGAGCCGTCCCCGCGACTCCGGCGCGCTACGACCACTCTTCTTTGAGACGACGCATGTCGGTCTGCATCCCGCGGAGCGATCGAGGTGCCTCGTCGACGAACTCCTCGACCGAGCCCGCGCCTTCGCGGACGACCATCGGCGGCTGCACCGTGAGATCCACGACCGTCGCCGGGACGAGGCCGCCCGCGCCGCCGTCGAGCACGAGGCCGAGGCCCGAGAAGTCGTCGTCGAGCTCGCGCGCGTCCACGTGAGGGTCCGCGCCGGCGCGCTGCGCGGTCGTCGAGATCACCGGGCGCCCGAGCGAGCGCACCACGTTGCGGATGACCTCGTGGTTGGGGACACGGATCCCGATCGTCTTGCGCTTCGTCTGGAGGAGGCGCGGTACCTCGCGCGTCGCCTCGAGGATGAAGCAGTAGGGACCAGGAAGAAACCGCTTGAGGATGCGGTAGGTCTGGTTGTCGACGATGGCGTACTTTGCGATCTCGGAGAGGTCCGGACAGATGAACGCGAGCGGCTGCGCGCGGTCCATTCCCTTGATCTGGTACAGGCGATCGGCGGCCTTCTTGTTGCTGATGTCACAACCCAACCCGTAGACGGTGTCCGTCGGGTAGCCGATGACCTCGCCGGCAGCGAGGGCGTCGACCGCGCGCTGGATCTTGCGCGGCTCCGGGTGAAGTGGGTTGACCTGAACGAGCATCGTTTCGCGTGTCCGGAGGGGCGGGAGGGCGCGCACCGTACCAAACCGCGCGCTCGCGCGCGACCACGAGCGCGAGCGCACGACGTGGATGGCACCCCCGGTTGCCCCGGACGTCACCCGGCCGTTTCCGCGCACGACCGCGCTCCTCGACCACACGAAGACGTGACACGCCTGCTACGATGAGCCGCTTGCCACGGCGACCGCCGTCCGCGGCCTCGAGCTCAGGGCGATCGCTCGTGATCCCAACGAATCATCGATGCGCCTCGACGAGCTCCTCTCGATAGTCCCGCTCTGGCTCGTTCGGAGCTCGGTCTTCGTCTTCGGGCTCCTCTGGGGGAGCTTCCTCAACGTCGTCATCTACCGCGTGCCGCGCGAGATGAGCGTCGTTCGGCCCGCGTCGCACTGCCCTGGCTGCGGGAAGCCGGTCCAGGCTTACGACAATCTTCCTGTCCTCTCGTACGTCATCCTCCGCGGACGCGCGCGCTGCTGCGGTGCACGGATGAGCCCGCGGTATCCGCTCGTCGAGCTGATCGGTGGCGCACTGTCGCTCGCGATCCTCGAGGTCATCATCCTGAACCTGCCTGGCTCGGTCTCCGTCGGCCGAGCCGCCGCGATCTACGGCGCCGACTTCGCGCTGTGCCTCGCGCTCGTCGCGGCTGCGTTCATCGACGCCGAGCACATGTTCCTCCCGGACAGCATCACGATCGGCGGCACGGCCCTTGGGATCGTCACGGCGACGCTGCGCGACCTCCCGACGCTCGACTCCGTCATCGGCGCCGCGGTCGGCTTCTTCGGCATCTACGTCCCGTTCATCTTCCTCTACAAGGGCCTGCTCGGCCGGACGGGAATGGGCCTCGGTGACGCCAAGCTCCTCGCGCTCGCAGGTGCCTGGTTCGGATGGCCCGGCGCGCTCTTCGCGCTCCTCGCAGGCGCGGTGCAGGGCTCGATCTACGCCGGCGTCCTCCGCGTGCTCGGGATCGAGCCGAAGCTGCCTCAGGCCGTCCTCGAGGACATCGCCGAGCTCGAGAAGGCGGCCGCCGAGGGCGACGAGGAAGCGAAGAAGGCGCTCGCCGAGGATCCCCTCACCGAAGACGAGAACGACGCCTTCATCGTGCGCTTCTTCCAGCGCCTCTTCAACGCCGCGCCCCCCGAGGTGGCCGAGGCCGGCGAGACGGCGCCGGGAGCAGAGAACGCAGCCGCCACCACGGACGCGCCCCCCACGACGGCGGACGCTCCTCCGGAGGAAGAAGAAGAGGTGGCCGACACGGCCCCGCGCGCGCGGATCCCGTTCGGACCGTTCCTGATCCTCGCGATCCTCGAGCTCCTCTTCGCGGGAGACTGGCTGCGCGAGCGGCTCTTGCCGCTCCTCTGGCCCGTCCTCTGACCGAGACGGGCCGGCGTCGGCGTCGGCACGCCTGCGAGCTTCACCGCCCAAACGAAACGGGAGACGAAGCGCGGCTTGCGCTTGGTCTCCCGTTCTGCGGCGCCTCTCGGTGAGGCGTGTGTCTTACTTACGCTGGTCGATCGGCACGTACGAGCGCTCGGTCGGGCCGGTGTAGATCTGACGGGGACGACCGATCTTGGTCGAGGTGTCCTCCATCATCTCCTTCCAGTGCGCGATCCAGCCGGGGAGACGCCCGATCGCGAAGAGGACGGTGAACATGTTCGTCGGGAAGCCGAGCGCGCGATAGATGATGCCCGAGTAGAAGTCGACGTTCGGGTACAGCTTGCGCTCGACGAAGTAGCTGTCCTTGAGCGCGGCCTCCTCGAGCTCCTTCGCGATGTCGAGGAGGGGATCCTTGACGCCGAGCTTGTCGAGGACGCGGTCGGCCGCGGCCTTGATGAGCTTCGCGCGGGGGTCGAAGTTCTTGTAGACGCGGTGGCCGAAGCCCATGAGGCGGAAGTTCGAGTTCTTGTCCTTCGCGAGGTCGACGAACTTCTTCACGTTGCCGCCGTCGGCCTTGATGAGATCGAGCATCTCGATCACTTCCTGGTTCGCGCCGCCGTGCAGCGGGCCCCAGAGCGCGAGGATGCCCGCGGCGACCGACGCGAAGAGGTTCGCGCGCGAGCTGCCGACGAGGCGCACCGTCGACGTCGAGCAGTTCTGCTCGTGGTCGGCGTGGAGGATGAAGAGGAGGTTCATCGCCGCCTCGACCTCGGGATCGACCTCGTACGGCTCCGACGGGACCGCGAACATCATCTGCATGAAGTTCGCGACGTACTTGAGGTTGTTCTGCGGATAGATGAACGGGTGGCCGATCGACTTCTTGAAAGCGTAGGCCGCGATCGTCCGCACCTTCGAGATGAGGCGCGCGATCGTGACGTCCATCTTCTCCTTGTCGTTGATGTCGTGCTCCTCCGGGTAATACGTGGAGAGGGAGCAGACCATCGAGGAGAGCACGGCCATCGGGTGGGCCGTCGACGGGAAGCCGTCGAAGAAGTGCTTCATGTCCTCGTGGATCAACGAGTGGCGCGTGAGCAGTCGGCGGAAACGGTCGAGCTCCGCCTGCGAGGGCAGCTCGCCGTAGATGAGCAGGTACGCCGTCTCGACGAAGTTCGACCGCTCGGCGAGCTGCTCGATCGGGATGCCGCGGTACCGGAGGATCCCCTTCTCTCCGTCGAGGAAGGTGATCGCGCTCTTCGTCGACGCGGTGTTCATGAACGCCGGATCGAGCGTGACGAGCCCGGTCTTGTTCCGCAGGCTTGCGATGTCGATCGCCCGTTCGTTCTCCGTGCCCACGATGACGGGTGCCTCGAACGTCGAGTCCTTGAGTTTGATTTCGACCTTGTCGCTCATGGGTGCCTCACGTCTGACCGCCGCGCACGGCCCGCCCCCGGGGGATGGGGACGGCTCGCTTGGTCTCTCGAGCCCACGACGGGGATCACAGAGATTCCTGCGGCGGAGGAGAGAAGCCCAAGTCTTGGGCTTCACGGGGAAATGGAAAGCGGAGAGCCGCGACTATAGGGAAGCTTGCGCGACGCGTCACCTCTACAAAACATGTCTGTCGAAGCCGACGTATGTCGACCGGCCCTCGTACTAAACGCATGTCGAGCCCCCATGGGGTCGAGAGCGTCTCGGAACCGACGCTCCCATCGTCGGATGGCTCGACGAACCGGCTGCGATCCCCGGCAGCGCCGAGGCGACCGCACGTCCGCCGGTCTCGTCGGCGGCAAGGCGTCTCCGGTCTCGCGGCCGCCACCATCGCTCGAACTGAACGGGCACGATCCTCGGGCGGCGCCACGTGCACCTCCTCCGACTCGCTGGAAGCGAGAGACGCGCCAGCGCACGGTCTCGAAACGTTCGAGACTCGACTTGCCTCAGCGCACGAGCCCGAGCCGTCGATCTAGCTCCGCCACATCCGGCGCTGATCGGCCTGCGCCTGCGAGAGGCGACGCTGCTCCTGGATCATCGCGCCGTATGCGCGCGGGACCCGCGGATCGCGGCCGAGCGCGTACATCACGCGGAGGGCGGCCTCGGCGTCGTCGCTCGCGCGGTGGGCGTTTTCGAGCTTCACGCCGAGCCGGGCCGCTACGTCGCCGAGCGAGCGGGACTTCTCGTCGTGCTGGATGTCGCGGGCCCAGACCAGCGGGTCGACCCACTCGACGTCACGCGTGAGCGCAGGAATGCCCGTCGTGTCGGCCTTCGCGCGCGCGAACTCGCTCATCATGAAGGCGCGGTCGAACAGCGCGTTGTACGCCGCCGGGATGCAGCCGCGGAGCGCCTGCGCGATCTCGGAAACGACCTGCTCGAAGCGCGGCTTGTCCTTCACCATCTCGTCGCTGATGTGGTGAATGGCGGTGACCTCCGCCGGGATCGGGATGCCGGGATTGATGAGCCAGTTGTATCGGGACACGACGTCGCCGTTCCGGCCGACGACGATGCCGACCTCGACGACGCGATCGACCGAGGCGTCGCGGCCCGTGGTCTCGACGTCGAGGAGCGCGACGTCGAGCTCCTGCCACGGCGCGTCCTGGGCGAACCCCTCTGCGAGGCCGCGAATGGCGACCTTCAGGAGGTGGGCGATCCCGGGATAGTGACGGCCGGTCGGAAAGCAACCGCACCCGTCCCCGAGCGAGCGCGTCACTTGGCCGGCCTCATCGCTTCGGCGCCGCGCTCGCCCCGCTCGCCCCGCCGTCGGGGGTCGCCGCCGGAGCCTTGCCGGCGTCGGCCTTCGCGCCCGCGTCGGCTGCCGGAGCCGCGGTCTCGCCGTGCGACGCGGGCTGCTTGCCCATCATCGCGAGCTCCAGGTCGAGCCACTCGTTGAGGTCCTGATGACCGTCGAACTGGCGACCGTTGATGAAGAGCGCCGGCGTGCCCTCGATCTTCAGATCCTCGCCGAGCTTCCTGTCCTTCGCGATGCGCTCGGCCGTGTCGGGCGCCTGCATGTCGGCATGGAGCCGGCTCACGTCGAGACCGATCTCCTTGGCCATGCTGTCGAGGGCCTGCTGGCTGAGGTTCTCGTGGTTCGCGAAGATGAGGTGGTGCATCTCCCAGAACTTGCCCTGCTTGCCCGCGGCGTACGCGGCGCGCGCGGCGTTCTCGGAGTTCGGGAACTTCCCGAGCACGTAGAGCTTGTAGGCGAAGCGGACCTCGCTCTTGCGGCTCTCGACGACCTTGTCGATGACGGGCGCGAACTGCGCGCAGTGCGGGCACTGGAAGTCGGCGAACTCGACGATCGTGATCGGCGCGCTCTCCGGTCCCTTCGTCGGGGATCCGTCGATCGGGACGTTCTTGACCTTGTCGGGATCGAAGCGGTTCTTGTAGCTCTTCTCGAGCGGCTCGCGCGGCATGCCGTCCTTGACGAGCTTCACGAGGTACTTCGCCGCGGGCGCGCACTTGTCACACTCGCGCTTTTCCTTCACGCACTGGGCGATCGAGACGGGGACGTTCGGGCAAGGCGAGAGGAACTCGGAGACGTACGAGCTCCATTCCTTCTTCTCCCGCTGCGTCAGCGTGTTGGTGTCGATGCCGTCGAGGACCACGACGGGCGCTTCGGCCGCTCCCTTGTCCTTGGTGGGGTCCTCGGTCGACTTCCCGCAGGTGGACCCGGACAGCGCAAAAGCCCCGAGAATTACGGCAGATAGTGCTCTCATCGCCATGGGATCGCGGCGGGAGCTTACCAAAAGGGCGGGGACATGGGGACCCTGCGTCTTCGAGGGGCGCTCACGAGACGCCACGGCGGGCCTCCCGGCCTGCGAGGGCCGCCGCAAAGAGCTCGGCCTTCGCGGCCCTCCTTCGACCTCCGTGGGCTCCGAGCAGCGAGGCCGGACTCCGTCCCCCGATTCATGGGCTTTGCGTGAGCCGCCGTCCGCGGCTAGACATTGCCCACCTTGCGTAGCGTGATCTTTCGCTATGGGGACGTCGCCTCCCTTTCCGGGGCGTTGTCCGAGACCCGGGGCTCGCTCCCTCTCCCCGAGGGCGAGACCGTGGCCGACGGCGAATGGGTCCTCGCGATCTTCGAGATCGGGTCGCGCCGGCGCGCTACCGCGGCCGCGGCGCGGGGCGTCCGAGCCGCCGGGGATACACATCTCGCGTTCGAGCGCCGGGACTGGGACCGCCTCGTCGGCTTCGTCGCCGCGCGAAGCGAGCACATGAAGACCGCGCGCCCCTCCGCCGGGCCCATGTCCTCATCGCGAGGCGCGATCACCTCGGAGGCACCGCCGATGAGCGAGGCCCCGGCGCGGTCGCGGCGGTTCGACGACATCCCGGCCTCGACCCCGATCGAGTCGAGCCGCCTCCCCTTCGGCGCGCGCGTGCTCGTCGTCGACGAGGACGGCGGCGCGGGCGACGAGCTCCGCGCGATGCTCGCGGAGATGGGCCTCGTGGTCGAGCTCGAGAGCACCACCAAGCGGGCCGAGGAGCGGATGAAGGCTCAACAGTTCGACGCGATCGTCCTCGATCTGCGCGCCCCCGGATGCGACTCGCGCGGGTTCGTGAGCAAGCTCCGGGCGGACGCGCGCATCGCGGACATCCCCGTCCTCTTCCTCTCGAGCAAGCCCACCTCGCGCGACGTCGTCGATGCGTTCGCGAGCGGCGGCGATGATTTTCTCCCGAAGCCGTTTCGTACGCCCGAGCTCGCGGCGCGGATCTTCGGTCTCCTTCGTCGAGCTCGAATGGCACGTGGGGCGGTAGGGAGCTCGGGACGTTGATCGAGAGCTTTCCGCCTCCTTCGCTCGGCCCCGACGCCATCGAGGTCGAAGGTCTGCGCGGCACGCGACGCATGCTCGCCGTCGGCGGTGGCCGCGGCGGCGCGGGCAAGAGCCTCGTCGCGCAGAACCTCGCCGTCTACTTCGCGCAGCTCGGCAAGAACGTCATCCTCGTCGATCTCGATCCGACGGGAGCGAACCTCCACGCGCAGTTCGGGGTCACGGCACACGCGAACCCGCCCAGCGACGAGACGACGGAGGAGCTCGCGAAAGGGCTCATCCCGACGTTCGTGCCCGGCCTCTCGATTCTCCCCGGCCCCCACGACGCAATCGAGCCGCCGCTGCAGCTCCGCGCGGGCCGCAAGAGCCGCTGGCTGAGCCGCCTCAAGTCGCTGCCCGCCGACTACCTCGTCGTCGACGTCGGCCCCGGGCATGCCCACCTCGCCGTCGACGTGATGCTCGCCGCGGACATCGCGATCTGCGTCACCGTCCCCGAGCCGCCCGCGATCGAGGCGACGTACCGCTTCCTCCGCGCCGCCTACCGGCGCAAGCTCCGGCGTTCGCTGGTCAGGGATCGCTTCCGGCTCTCCCTCGTCGACCGCGTGATGAAGGAGATCGGGCGTCTCCCCTCCCCGCTCGACGTCGTTCGCCTCCTCGCGAAGACGGACCGTACGCTCGCCGAGCTCGCATGGGTGGAGGCGACGCGGATGCATCTTCATCTGGTCGTGAACCAGACGCGCGTCCGGACCGACCTCGAGCTCGCCGGCGCGATGAGCGGCCTCGCGAAGCGACACTACGGCATGACGCTGGACGAGCTCGGCTGGGTCGAGCACGACGACACCGTCTGGCTCACGGTCCGGCGCCGCAGGCCGCTCCTCGTGGAGAGCCCCACGTCGAAGTCAGCGCGCAACATCGAGCGCATCGCTCGACGCGTGGTCGCGCTGACGGCCGTGAAGACGGAGCCGAAGGAGCCCGCGCCGCCGCTCCCGCCCGTGCTCACCGCGCCGGATCACTACACCGTGCTGGGGATCGGCCGCTCCTCGAACGACGAGGAGGTACGCCGCGCCTTCAAGCGTCAGCGCGAGATCTACGCCACCGGCGGCCTCCCGACGTCCTCGCTCCTCGACGACGAAGAGCTCGCGATCGCGCAGGCTCGCATCGACGAGGCGCACGACAGCCTGCTCGATCCGGTGCGCCGCCGTGCGTACGACCTCTCCATGTTCCCGGAGCCGGACGCCGATCGCCCGGACGCCCAGTCGGTGCCGCGCCCCGCCCTCGCGGCCGAGCAGCTCATGCTCCAGAGCGAGCTCGCTCGGGAGATCGGCCCGGACACCGAGTTCACCGGACCGCTCCTCCGGAAGGTGCGCGAGTCGCAGGGCATCGAGATCGCCGAGATCAGCTCGCGCACGAAGATCTCGAAGGCTCACCTCCTCGCGCTCGAGGACGAGACGTACGACCACTTGCCCGCGATCGTGTACGTGCGCGGCTTCGTCACGGAGCTCGCGAAGTACCTGCGCCTCGATCCGGCCCAGGTCCAGCGGACCTACCTCCGGCGCATGCGCGAGAAGCACGTTTCGTGACCGAGCCGAGCTCGGTTGGTTCGCCGTCTCGCCACCGCGCGCTCTCGGACGACTCGGCGCCAACAACGACGAGCGAGCGCGACGTCGGAAGCGGCGCGCGACCGGTCGCGCGCGACCTCCAGCCCGTCTTCTTCGCGCTCGGCCTCTTCGCGGTCGCCTTCGCGCTCCGGTTCCTCGCGGCGCGCCTCTTCGCCGGCGAGCCCGTGTGGGACGGACACTATTACGACTTCGGCGCGCGCCGAATCGCCGAAGGCCATGGCTACTCGGACGATCGGATCGTCGCCGGCGTGGTCGAGTGGCATCCGTGGTGCCACTACCCCGTCGGCTACAGCGGCTATCTCGCCTTCTTCTACTGGCTCCTCGGCTCTCACGGGAGCTGGGTGCCCCATCTCGCCAACGGGCTCGCCGGCGCCCTCGCATGCGCGGTCGTCTACCTGCTCGCGCGCGAGGGACTGAGCGAGCGACGCGCGCGCCTCGCCGGCATCCTCACCACGCTTCATCCCGGCCTCATCCTGTACGGCGCGCTCGTGATGGGCGAGGTCGTCTCCGCGCTCAGCGTGATGACCGCGTTCTGGATCGCGATCCGTCTCACGCGAACGCTGCCACCTCACGCGAGCGTGCTCGTCCGCATGCGCGGCGTCGCAGCAGGTGCGCTGATCCTCGGAGCCGGCGCCCTCGTCCGCCCGCAAGCGCTGCTCTGTGCGCCGTTCCTCGCGCTCGCGCTCCCGCTCGCCTCGCGATCGTCGACGCTCCTCCGTTGGGCACCGCGCGCGATCGCCACGATCGTCGCCTGCGTGTTCGCGCTCGTGCCGGTGCTCCCGTGGACCGCACGCAACTGCCGGGTGATGGACGGCTGCGCCCTCGTCAGCACCAACGCGGGATGGAACCTCGCCATCGGCTCCTTCCCTCGCGCGACCGGCCGCTTCGAGACGTTGCGCTCGTCGGACGGCTGCCGCGAGGTCACCGGGCAGGTGCAGCAGGACCGCTGCTGGCTCCACTACGGCATCGAGAACATCGAGCGCGAGCCCGGACGCTGGCTCGGCCTCATCCCGGCGAAGCTGTCGAACACGTTCGATCACGAGTCGTTCGCGGTCGAGTACCTTCGCGAGGCGCGCCCCTCCGAGTGGCCCGAGTCGCGTCGCGTCGCGTGGCGATCGGCGCTCACCGCCGTGCATCGCATCCTGATGGTCGCGTCACCCCTCGCGTTCGTGGCGCTGCTCTTTCCTCTCCGCCGTCGCGCGGAGCCTCGCGCGCTGGCAGCCCAGGGCGCGCTCCTCGTCGCAGTCGGCCTCGCGGGCTACCTCGGGATCTCGGCCGGCACGCCGACGTTCTGGCCGATCGTGCTCGGCGCCTGCGTCCTCGCGTGGCTTCCGCTCCCCGGACGCCCGGCGACCCCGCCTGCGCTGCTCCTTCCCGTCGTCCTGATCGCGACGACGGCGCTCACGCACGCCGTGTTCTTCGGCGATGACCGCTATCACCTCGTCGCCACGCCGGCGTTCTGCCTGCTCGCAGCAGCCGCGCTCCGACCACCAAACACGCGCGGCGCGGACGCTACGGAGACTCGAGGTGTGCGCGCCGCGGGAGCAAGCTCAAGCTAACGAGCCGGGTTCTACCCGGGCTCGCGGGCTGGACGAGAAATGCGCTTGCCACGGATGTGCCAGGCTGCGCCGAGGGCGATCGCCGGGTCTTGCCACGACGCGATCGCCCCTTCACTCCGCGGCTGATTCTCGGCTTCTGGCCCCGCCTGGCCCACTGGCACGAGCTGTGCTGTTCAGCGCCGGTCCACAGTGCGCCGCCGCGCCCTGGGGGTGGAAAGGGGAGCCGATCGATGCGCTTTGGATCGTCGCAGGGTCCGCTAAGCTCGGCCATGAAGCGCAGGGAAGACGGCGTCCGCGGAAGCGAAGGGCGCGCAGGAGGCTCGAGATGAAACGCTTCATCATGACGAGCGCGATCGCGCTCGCTGCTGCCGTGACCACGACGGCGATCCTCGAGCGTGATGCGAGCGCTTGCGGCGGATGCTTCAACCCGCCGGAGAACCCGACGGTCGTCACCGACCACCGGATGATCCTCAGCGTCTCGCAGTCTCAGTCGACGCTCTACGATCAGATCCGCTACTCGGGCTCGCCCGCCTCCTTCGCCTGGGTGCTTCCGATCTCGGGCGAGATCACGGTGGGGCTCTCCGCCGACATCGTCTTCGGCGCGCTCGACTCGATGACCCAGACGCAGCTCGTGGCACCGCCGCTCAACTGCCCCGCGCGGCCCGCGAACTGCCCTTCCCCGCCCCAGGCGTCGTTTGACTCTGCCTCGGGCGGGAACGGGGGCGTCAACGTGATCAAGAAGGAGGTCGTCGGGCCGTACGAGACGGTGCAGCTCCAGGCGTCCGATCCCGGCTCGCTCCGGAACTGGCTCTCCGCGAACGGCTTCAACGTTCCGCCCGACGTCGCTCCCGTCGTCGACACGTACGTCGCCGAGAAGTTCAACTTCCTCGCGCTCAAGCTCGTGCCCGGCAAGGGCACGCAGGACATGCGACCGGTGCGCGTGACGACGAAGGGCGCGAACGTCGCGCTCCCGCTCCGCATGATCGCGGCGGGGACCGGGCCGGTCGTCGGCATCTCGCTGTGGGTCGTCGGCGAAGGCCGCTACGAGCCGCAGAACTTCGCCTCGTTCTACATCCAGACCGACGAGATCGTCTGGGACTGGACCGCGAACAAGAGCAACTACACCGAGCTCCGCGCGCAGAAGACCGCCGCCGGCAACGGTCGCACCTGGGAGATCGAGAGCTCGATCGACGTCCAGCGTCTGCAGCTCGAGTCGATCGTGAAGCAGGGCACGTGGAACGGCGGCGGCCCCTACCCCCAGACCGACGAGGCGCGCGCCGCGCAGGACTACCTCGAGGTGAAGGACGAGCAGGGCAACGTCACGAAGACCGCGGTGGCGGCGCGCGAGGAGGACCTCGCCACGCTCTTCAGCAGCATCGGCACTCCGCGCGTGACGCGTCTGCGCGCCGACCTCCAGCACGCCGCGCTCGACGTCGATCTGCTCATGTCGGCTGCAAAGGATCAAAGCCCCGCCTCGAACGTCCGTCAGATCACGAGGGAGGCAAGCCAGCCGCTCTGCCCCGTGTGGGACGGCTGCTCGAGCACGGGTCAGGCGCCGCGCGACGAAGCGGTCGCGCGCTCGCGGCCGGCATCCGGCGACGGAGAGTCGTTCTCCTGCGAAGCGGCACGCCAGCCCGCCGGCTCGAGAACGTGGGCCGCGCTCGGATTCGCCGCGCTCGGTATCGTCGAGCTCGTTCGACGCGCCCGCTCACGCCGCGTGCATTGAGAAGTCACATCAGACAGCACGCGAAGCGGCTCCGAACGCGCCGCCTCGCTCGCGCTCCCGGCCCCACATGCTAACAAAGGCGCCATGCGCCTAGCTTCCTCCCTGCGGATCGCCGTGGGCTCGCTCGTCTCCATGCTCGCGTTCACGGTTTCGATCGCTGGATGCTCCGACGAGACGGAAGGCTCGTGTAAGGACTACTCGCCGCCGTCTTCGTTCGACGCGCTGAGCCCCACAGTCTCGTTCGCGAAGGACGTGATGCCGATCTTCGCGCAGAGCTGCGCGTTCACCTCGTGCCACGGCTCGCCGACGGGGAGCACGAACGGCGTCTTCCTCGGGGGCGGCGATCCGAAACGCGTTCACGAGGCGCTCGTCGAGGTGCGCTCGACCAAGCTCCCGACGATGTCCTTCGTGAAGGCCGGAGAGCCGCGCGAGAGCTTCCTTCTCCGGAAGATCGACGGGAGCCAGTGCGCGCTGAATGCACAGTGCACCGGATCGAGCTGCGGCGATTCGATGCCTCACAACGACGACGCCTTGCCGCTCGAGCTGCGCGACACGATTCGCCGCTGGATCGCGCAGGGCGCGAAGAACGACTGAGACGCGGCTAGCGAGCACGCGCAGCATGCGCGACGGGCCCGCGGCGCGGCAGCGCGTGAATGGTGTCGGCCTCGGCTTCGCAACCCTGGCCGCCGCCCACGCGATCCGCCGCCGTCGCGACCCACGCTGACGAGCACCTGCCCTCAGGAGCGCTTCCCGAGCAGGCCCGCCCACGTGAGCGCGCCGCCGAGGAGCGAGACGTCCTTCAGCAGCCCCATCATCGCCATCTGCTGCATCTGCGGGTTGCTCAGGCCCGGGAGGTGGACGCCGACGATGAAGGTGACGAGCAGCGCCGCGAGGCCGAGCGCCGCGAGACGGCCGAGCTTCCCGGTCAGGATCCCGAGGCTGCCGGCGATCAATGCCGCACCCGTGAAGTAGATCCAGAACACTCCGCCCGGGATCGGGACCATGCCCGCCATCGCGCCGGCGTTGAGGAAGTGGAACAGCCCGAAGACCGCAAACGGGAGCGCGAACGCGCCGCGCGCCACGGTGGTGGTGAGGACATCGAGCACCCGGCTCTGCGACGAACGCGACGAGGTGGACGAGACGGCTGCGTCGAAGTTGCGAACCTGCGAGGCCATGACGAGAGCTCCTTGAACGAGGTGAGCGTCGTTCGCTCACTCACGAAGCCATCATGAATCGTTGCCGGAATAGGATTAGTCTCCCCCGACCGCGCAAACCGTTCCCCTCATGGAACAATCGACTGGATAGCCGAGGCCGCACCAGACGGGCTATCGTCCGCGCCGATGATCGGCCGCCTCACCGGCATGGTGATCGAAGAGGATGACGGCACGACGGTGCTCGACGTGAACGGCGTCGGGTACGAGCTCGTGATGCCGCTCGGGACCATCGGCCGCTCGAAGGCCGACCCCGAGGGCAGGGTCACCATCTTCGTCCATACACACGTTCGCGAGGATCAGTTCTCGCTCTTCGGCTTCGCCTCCGAGGGCGACCGCCTCGCCTTCCGCACCCTCATCGGCGTGAGCAGCGTCGGTCCGAAGACGGCGATCGCTGTCCTCTCCGCGCTTCCTGCGCACGAGCTCGGGCAAGCGATCGCCAGGAAGGAGCTCGGCAAGCTCACGTCGATCAGCGGCATCGGCAAGAAGACGGCTGAGCGCCTCCTCCTCGAGCTGAAGGACAAGCTGTCGATCCTCCAGGCCGCGCCGCCTCGCGGCAGCGATGGCGCCGGTCTCGTCGCCGCGGCGCCTCCGTCGAGCTCGAACGGGGAGCTGCTCGCACGCGCGCTCGTCAACATGGGCTACAAGGCCGGCGAGGCCGACCGCGCCATCGAGCAGCTCGGCGGGAAGGTCGTGGAGCTGCCGCTGGCCGATCTGCTCAAGGAAGCGCTCGCGGTTCTCTCGAAGTAGATCGGCCGCAGATCCCTCGACGCGGAGGCGTGCTCTCGCGGAGGAGCGGGTCCACGGCATAGCCCCGAGGCCTGTTTCCCGCTAGAAGGGTTCGTCGGCTCATGGATAGGGTGCTTCGCTTCATCGACGACCACCGTGCGCGATTCGTCGCCGAGCTGTCGACGTGGGTGAAGATCCCCGCCATCTCCGCCGCGCCCGAGCACAAGGCCGATCTCGTCCGGAATGCCGAGCACCTCGCCGCCGAGCTCCGCCGGCTCCGGGCCGACCGCGTCGAGATCTGGCCGACCGGCGGCGGCACGGGCCACCCGGCCGTGTTCGCCTCGTTCATGCACGCGCCGGGCAAGCCGACGCTCCTCGTCTACGGGCACCACGACGTGCAGCCGGCCGATCCGCTCGACGAGTGGGTAAGCCCTCCGTTCGAGCCGGCAATCCGCGACGGTCGGATGTGGGGCCGCGGCGTCGTCGACGACAAGGGGCAGGTCTGGATCCACGTGAAGGCGATCGAGGCCTTCCTCGCGAGCTCGCCGGACGGAAAGCTCCCGATCAACCTGAAGCTCATCATCGAGGGCGAAGAGGAGATCGGCTCCGACAACCTCGAGACGCTGATGCGCGAGAAGGCGAGCGACCTCGCCGCCGACTACGTCTGCGTGAGCGACACGGCGATGTTCGGTCGCGGCATCCCCTCGCTCTGTGTCGGTCTCCGAGGCCTCGCGATCCTCGAGGTCCACGTCGAGGGGCCGAAGCAAGACCTCCACTCGGGCTCGTTCGGCGGCGGCGTCGCCAACCCGATCAACGTGCTCGCCCGCATGCTCGCGAGCCTCCACGACGACGACGGCAAGGTCACCGTCCCCGGCTTCTACGACGACGTCCGCGAGCTGACGCAGGCAGAGCGCGCCGAGATCGCCGGGCTCCCGTTCGACGAGGCCGAGTGGCTCGCCTCGACCGGCTCGCCCGCGGTGACGGGCGAGAACGGCTTCTCGACGCTCGAGCGCGTCTGGGCGCGCCCGACCCTCGACTGCAACGGCATCGCCGGCGGCTTCCAGGGCGAAGGCTCGAAGACGATCATCCCGGCGCGGGCGATGGCGAAGATCACCTGCCGCCTCGTGCCCGATCAGGATCCGGAGGAGATCACCCGCCTCCTCGCGGCTCACCTCGAGAAGGTCGCGCCGCCCGGCGTTCGCGTGCGGTGCGAGCCGAGCCCCGGCGGACGGCCCTACCTCGCGCCGACGAATCATCCCGTCTTCGACGTCGCCAAGCGCGCCTTCGCGAAGGCATTCGATCGCCCGACGGTCTTCATCCGCGAGGGCGGCTCGATCCCGTTCGTCCGCACGATCGCCGACGCGACCGGCAAGCCCTGCCTCCTCATGGGGTTCGGTCAGCCGGACGAGAACGCCCACGCGCCGAACGAGTGGATCGACCTCGACAACTTCCACCTCGGCATCAAGAGCGCCGCACACCTGTACGACGAGCTCTCGCGGCTCGGCGCCGGCTGAACGACACGACGGAAGACTCATGTCCAAGAAGACCAAGGCAAAGCAGACGTCGAAGAAGGACAAGCGCGACGTGCGCCGGCAGGAGCGTCGCTTCGTCTCCCAGGCAGCCACGAACCCGACGATCGTGAGCGGCGCCGGCGCGCTGTCGGCGCTGCTCCTCGGCGCCGGCCTCTGGGCTTACTTCTACGCGAAGAGCTTCGCCGAGGACGATCAGCTCAAGGCCGTCCCGTCCTACCTGATCGCCGCAGGCGCGGTGATCATGGGCATCACGATCTGGATCGGCACGAGCAGCGAGTCGCCGATCCGCGTGGGCGCCCCGGGCATCGCCGTCGAGAAGGGCGAGCTCCGCCGCATGGCGTGGTGGGCCGTCGAGAAAATCAGGTTCGAGGCAGGCGCGCTCGCGCTGGTGATCACCGGGAAGGACGAGGCGAGCTCGGACTGGACGTTCAAGGTGCCGGTCAAGGCGCACCCCGAGGCAGTCGCCTGGATCGTCAAGGAAGCCCAGGACCGCATCCCGCGCCGCGTCGACATCGACGACGACCTGCTCGAGAAGCTCCCCGCAGCCCACGAGCACGTCGGACAGCGTGTCGATCTCGAGCCGCTCCAGGTGGTCGGGAAGAAGTGCGCCGTCACCGGCAAGACGATCTCCTACGAGCCCGACGCCCGGGTCTGCCCGCAGTGCGAGCGCGTCTACGTCAAGACGTCGGTCCCGAAGAAGTGCCGATGCGGAAACTCCCTCGTCCACCTGCGCCCGAAGTCCCTCCAGGGCTTCGACGACGCAGAAGAGGTCGCGGACGACGAGGAGGACGACGAGCGCGTGTCCGCATCGGACGAGCGAACGTCGACGGAGACCAAGGCCGCCGAGGAGACGGCGGAGAGCTGACGTCGAGCGGCGCTGCCGCCGGCGATCCCGATCGGAGGAAACATTCGATGGCCAAGCTGGTTGCGAAAGGAATGGGGGCGAGCCCAGGCACTGCGACGGGTGCGATCGTCTTTCGATCGGAGGACGCCGTCGATCTCGCCTCCCAGGGCAAGGCCGTCATCCTCGTGCGCATCGAGACCACGCCCGACGACGTCCCCGGCATGAAGATCGCGGCGGGCATCGTCACCACGCGCGGCGGCATCACCGGCGACGCGGCGATCGTCGCGAGGAGCCTCGGCAAGCCGTGCATCGCATCGTGCGCTCCACTGCACGTCGACTACGCAGCCAACAGCCTGACGGTCTGGGGCAGCGCGGCGTCAGGGGATCCCGACGACGTCGTCCTCAAGAAGGGCGACCTCGTGACGATCGACGGCGGCAAGGGCGAGATCTGGATCGCCTGACCTGAGGCGACGGAGCGGGTCGAGAGCTTAGGCCGTCTCGACTCGGTTCCGGCCGCGGTGCTTGGCGGAGTACATCGCCTTGTCAGCGCGGCCGAGCAGATCGTCGATCTGCCAGTCGGGGCCGTCCGCGCTCGCGAGGCCGACCGAAGCGGTCGCGCGATGCTCGGTCCCGTTCGGCAGGACGTACCGCGCTTCGGCGAGCGCACGACGGACACGTTCGGCGGCGACGCGCGCGCCCGCCTCCGCCGTCTGAGCGAGCGCGACGACGAACTCCTCACCGCCCCAGCGCGCGACGAAATCGCTCTTGCGCGCGATGCTCGAGAGCACCCGCGCGACGCCTTGGAGCACGGCGTCGCCGGCATCGTGACCGAGCGTGTCGTTGACCTTCTTGAAATGATCGACGTCGAGCAGGAGCATGCTCATCGGGAAGAGGCGGCTGTCCGATGCGGCACGCGCCTTCTCGATCCGCTCGACGAAAGCACGGCGATTGAGGAGCCCCGTGAGCGTGTCGGTGGACGCGAGGCGGCGCGCCTCCGCGACGAGCGACGCCATCCGGAGCGGCCCGCCCAGCTCGTTCGACAGCAGCGCGATGAAGCGACGGTCATCGTGCGAAGCGCCACGGCGGCTCGGTGAGATCGCGATCCGTCCGATCGACGTCGTGCCGAAGCGAACCGGGAGCAGGATCGGCGGCGTCGACCACTCGGCCTCGACCGATCGCTTGTCCGCGATGATCACCGCGTCTGCTTCGGCCGGCTTGCGGCGCTCCAGCGGGTGCTGGACGTCGAGCGCATCGCGCGCCTCGCGCTCGGCGGCCTCACGCTGCTCCGGATGCGTGTGGATGAAGAGCCGCGTACCGTGCTGCCCCTCCGCCGGTTCGGTCACGAGCGCGAGCCAGCGATAACCCGCGACCTCGGAGGCAAGCGCGACCAGGCCCTCGAAGAGCTGCTCGAGCTCCTCGGCCTTCTGCGCGAGCGCACGAACCTCACCGGCGATCGTCGACTCGAACAGCGACGCATCGAGCAACTGCGAGAGCCGCTCCTGCACGTTGCCGCGCGTGACCACCGGCGGCGTCATCGCCGGGGGCGGCCGGGTCTTGGGCGACGACGTCAGATCGCCGAGGACGTCGATCAGCCGGTCGATCTCCGTCTTCGTGACGTACGCGGTCGCGCCGGCATGCCGCGCCCAGAAGCGCGAGCGGCGGTCGTCCGACGCCGTGAGCAGGACGACGGGCACGCGCGCGGTCGCGGGCTCCGCCCGGAGGAGCCGACAGAGCTGGAGCCCGGAGATCCCTGGCATCCAGAGATCGGTGACGACGGCGTCCGGCTGCTTGTCGATCGCGAGCTCCGCGGCCTCGGCCGCCGTCGGGACCTCGACGACCTCATAGGCCTTCTCGCGGAGGCGGACCCCGAGGAGCGCACGTGCACTCGCGCTATCGTCGACCAGGAGGACTCGGGCCACAGCTTTATCGACTATGGTCGCGCCGAAGCCCCAAGAAAGCTAGTTCGAGCATTCGAGAATGCGCCTGCGAGACGCACGAAGCAAAGGAGCTGCCAGGATATGAGTGCAATCAGCCTCACGGTCACGGTCCTCGGGACGGGAACGATGGGTCAAGGCATCGCCCAGGTGGCCGCCCAGAGCGGGCACACGGCCCGCCTCTACGACGTGGCCGACGGCCGGGCCACGGCGGCCGTGCAGGCGATTGCGGCTCAGCTCGAGAAGCTCGTCGGCAAGGGGAAGATCACGGCTGACCTTCGCGCGGGGACACTGAATCGTCTCTCGGCCGCCACGTCGGCGAAAGACGCCTGTGCCGGCGCGGATGTCGTGATCGAGGCCGTGCCCGAGGACATGGCGCTGAAGGTCGCCGTCCTCGAGGCCGTGCTCCCGAGCGCGGCGAGGGGCGCGATCATCGCGTCGAACACCTCATCGCTCTCGATCACCGAGCTCGGCGCGCGCCTGAAGGCTCCGGAGCGGACCGTCGGCCTGCACTTCTTCAACCCGCCGCCGGTGATGGAGCTCGTGGAGGTCGTCCGCGGGCTCGGCACGTCCGAGGACACGCTCGCGCGCGCGCTCGCGTTCGTGAAGGGTCTCGGCAAGACGCCGATCGTCGTCCGCGACGTGCCCGGCTTCGCGACGAGCCGCCTCGGCGTCATCCTCGGAGCCGAGGCGATGCGCATGCTCGAGACGGGCGTCGCCAGCGCTCAGGACATCGATCGCGGGATGGAGCTCGGCTATCGCCACCCGATGGGCCCGCTCAAGCTCACCGATCTCGTCGGGCTCGACGTCCGACTCGCGATCCTCGAGCATCTCCAGCGCGAGATCGGCGACCAGTTCCGTCCGCCCGCGATCCTCCGGACCATGGTGCGCGCCGGCAAGCTCGGAAAGAAGACCGGCGAGGGCTTCTACACCTGGGTCGACGGACAGCCCGTCGCGAAGTGACGGAGCAGCAGCTCAGCGCCAGACGCGCATGAGCTGCATGCCGTCCCTCATCGTCAGGATGGTGGCGCGGCCCGGGGACAGGCCGATGGAGACAGCGTCTCCTGCCGTCGGGTAGAGCGCGAAGCCGTTCTTCGTGAAGGTCGGATCGAGCTGCCCGTCCTTGCCGACGCGGAGCGCGAGCGACTGCTTCTCGGCGGCGTTCGCGGCTTGACCGATTCCCGTCAGGAGGAGCTTTCCGTCGTCCCAGACCGCGCCGAAGAGCGACTCGGACTTCGAGAGCGCGAACGTGATCCAGCCGCTGGAGCCGAAGGACGAGAGCATCGAGCCCTTCGCATCGAACGCGACGACGGCCATCTGCGAGCCGGTCGTCTTCCCCACGAGGTAGACCTCGTCGCTCGGCCCGAGCGCCATGCCGTACGCCTCCATGCCGAGCATCCCGGTGGTGCCCTTCGCGAGGCCGCCGCCGTAGGTCGTATCGATGTTCCCGCTCGCGTCGAGGCGCCAGGCGCACGCCTTCTGGTCGACGAGGTCCCTGCCTCCGACCACGATGCGACCAGCGCTGTCGATCGCGATGCCGACCGGCTCCTGATCGCCCGCCGAGGCGAACGTCACGCGGCCGGCGATGCCGAACGTCGCGTCGATGGCACCGTCCTTGGTCACCTTCATGACCGACATGTCCTTGTCGACCGTCATCGCGTAGCCGACCGCGTAGATGCTTCCATCCGGGCCGACCACGGCCGCGTGGAGCGGCATGCTCACGCTCGTGGGAGCGCAGACCTGCCCGGCGGTGCCGAACGCTGGGATGTGCTTGCCCGCAGCGTCGAGCTTCACGAAGCACGTCTTCGGTTCGTTGTTCGCCATGAGGATGGCGCCGGCAACGACGATCGAGCCATCATCGAGGAGCACGGAGGTGTGAGCCATGGACATCGAGCCTCCGGTGAACACCTCCTTCAGCGTGCCGCCCGCCCCGAACGAGGTATCGACCGAGCCGTTCGGGAGAAAGCGCGTCATCGTCGACTCGTACTTCTGCGCCGCGAGTCGGCCGCCGGTCACGAGCGCGCGGCCCTGACGGTCGAGGACGAGCGAGTGGCCGAAATCGTCGGTGAGCTTGGCGCCGATGCCCGCGACGCCGAAGGTCGTGTCGAGCGTGCCCGGCGCGCCCGCGACGACGAGCGGCGCCCGGACCTCTCCGCCGATGCCACCGGCCGAAGCGCGCAGCCGGAGCGGGTGATCCCCGAGCGCGGCCTCCGCGGTCGCGTCGAGCGTCACGGTGACGACGTCTTTCGCATCCGTCGTCGACTGCGCCGCCACGCCCTGCGGAACGTCGAGGATCTCGAAGGACGTCGGCCCGACCGCATCGGCGGGACGCGTGAGCTTCACCTCGAATGTCATCGATCCTCCCGCGCGCACGACGAACGCGGTAGGCGCCGCGATCCCGATCTGGCTCGGAGGCTTCGCGGAGGCGGGCGCCTCCGAGCTCTCGGAGCCGGAAGGAGCGGTCGCCGCAGGCGGCACGTTCTCGGGCGCGGGATCCGACGAATCACCGCCGCAGGCGAGGAGGACGAGAGAGACGAACACACCGAGGGTCGAGGAGGAGCGCATGCCGAGGCCCTACGCAGAGGACGTGCCAGCCGAGCGGCCGCGAGGCCCTTCGACGGAAGCCCTGAAAACAGGCCCGAAGCGTCGGCGCGCGGAGCGTCGACGGGCGTGCACGCACGCGGAGAGGCCGTGCGCGCACGCTCCGAGCTCGGCTCCGGCGTCGGCCCACGCGCGGAGACCCGCACGGCGCTCGTCTGGGGCCACGTAGGCGGTGAGGCGGACTCGGTGAGCCCTAGCTCGGTTCGGGAGCCGGACACGCTACGACCGCAAGCGTTCGCGGACCTGGCGATCCGCGTGGCGCAGCTCTTCGAGTAGCTCAGCGCGTCCCGAGGGTGCCCTCCGCGCTCGAGCTCGGCCGCCCCTCGAGAGCCTCGGCTCTCGCGTGGGCACGACAGGCACCGCACATCCCGCTGCAAAGAGAAGTCGGTCGCGAAAAAAGCCGACGAGCTCGGTGGGCACGCGGAGAGGACGGTATTAAGCTCGCGCCGTCATGCGTCCTGCCTACCTGGTCGCCGGAGTCCGCTCCCCCATCGGCAAGCATCGTGGCGCGCTCGCGAGCGTCCGCGCTGACGATCTCGCCGCCCACATGATCACGACGCTCGGCAAGCGCGTCCCGGCGCTCCTCCCGCGCGTGGATCACGTCGTCTTCGGCGCGACCAACCAAGCTGGGGAGGACAACCGCAACGTCGCCCGCATGGCCTTGCTCCTCGCGGGGCTCCCGTACGAGGTCCCCGCCTTGACGGTGAACCGCCTCTGCGGCTCGGGGCTCGAGGCAGTCTCGGACGCCGTCCGGCGCATCGCCACCGGCGACGCCGAGTGCGTGATCGCCGGCGGCGTCGAGAGCATGACGCGCGCGCCGTTCGTCTTCGGCAAGAGCGACGAGCCGTTCCCCCGGAGCGCGCCGAAGGTCTTCGACACGAGCCTCGGCTGGCGCTTCGAGAACCCACGCATGGCGGAGCGCTTCCCCCTCCACTCGATGGGCGAGACAGCGGAGAACGTGGCCGAGAAGTGGAAGATCGGCCGCGAAGAACAGGACGCCTTCGCGCTCGCGTCGCATCAGAAGGCCACCGCCGCGCAGAAGGCCGGGGACTTCACCGACGAGATCGCCCCCGTCTCGATCCCGCAGAAGAAGGGCGATCCGATCGTCGTCTCGACCGACGAGAGCCCGCGCGCCGATTCGTCGCTCGCCGGCCTCGCCAAGCTCCAGCCCGTGTTCAGGAAGGGCGGCAGCGTCACCGCGGGCAACAGCTCTCCGCTCAACGACGGCGCGAGCGCGATCATGGTCGTGAGCGAAGACGTGCTCCGCGCCGAGAAGCTCGAGCCGCTCGCACGCGTCGTCGCCCACGCGACCGCCGGCGTGGAGCCCGCCTTCATGGGTGAGGGGCCGATCCCCGCAGGAAAAAAGGCCCTGGCGCGCGCCGGATGGAGCGTGAGCGACCTCGATCTCGTCGAGCTCAACGAGGCCTTCGCCGCCCAGTCGATCGCCTGCATCCGCGGCCTCGAGCTCGATCCGGAGCGCGTCAACGTGCGCGGCGGAGCGATCGCGCTTGGTCATCCGATCGGGTCGAGCGGTTGCCGCATCCTCGTGACGCTCCTCCACGCGATGCGCGCGAAGAACGCGAAACGCGGCATGGCTGCGCTCTGCATCGGTGTCGGCCAGGGCATCGCCATGTGCGTCGAACGGTGAACGCTCCCGTCCCCCCGCCCTCCTCCAAGCCGCGGCCCCCGCCCGGGCCGCCTTGGGATACGCCGCTCTCGGAGGCGCCGCTCGCGTTCATCGATCTCGAGATGACGGGTCTCGACGCCAAGCGCGATCGCGTCGTCGAGGTCTGCATCGAGCGCGTGCGCGGTGGCACGGTCGAAGAGCGCCTCCACACGCTGGTGCGTCCCGAGGGCGGCGAGATCGGCAACGTCCACGTGCACGGCATCGACGCGGCCGCGCTCGCCGGAGCGCCCACGTTCGCCGAGATCGCCGACCGCGTGGAGGAGCTGCTCTCGGGCGCGGTGCTGGTCGCGCACGGCGCGGCCTGGGACGTCGCGTTCGTGCACGCGGAGATGCGCCGCGCGGGCCGCGACTTCACCGTCGGTTTTTGGCTCGACACGTTGAACCTCTCACGGCGCGCCTTCGGGCTCGCCAAGCACTCCCTCGATGCGCTGCGCGCACACTTCGGGATCGACTCGGCACGGGCACATCGAGCCGATGCCGACGTGCTCGCCCTGCGGGAGGTGTTCGCCCGCTGCGTGGCCGCCCTCGACAGTACCGCCCCCGGCCCCGTGACGACGCCGCGCGACCTCTGGGAGGTCCGCATCGCGGAAGGCAGGGTCCGGGAGCAGATCCTTGCACAGTGCAAAGAGGCGGTCGCGGCAGGGCGGGAAGTCACCCTGGTTTACCGGGCCCGGTCTCGCCCGGCCGAGCCCATGCGCATGGTCCTGACCACCCTGGAGCTTGGGCTCGACCCCCCACGGGTGATCGGCTATCAGCTCCCCGGACGCGGGCGCCGCGATCTTCGCGCCGACCGCATCCTCCGCATCGAAACCGACGACGACATCGACCGAACCAACCCGTCCCGAAACCTACCGAAGGACGGTCACTGAAAATTCCTGGAGCACGGATGCGACGCCCCGTTCGATACCTCGCCCTCTCGGCGCTCACCGCGCTCACCGTCGTCGCCTGCGGTGACGGCCCGGATGCGAACAGCCCCGGTCGCTCCCAGCTCGCGGACAAGTGGCTGAGCCGCGCCCAGCAGAGCTACCGCAGCGGCGACGCCGAGGACGCCAGCGTGGCGATCGAAGGCGCCCTCAAGGCCGCGCCGCGCGACCGCGAGACACGCCTCCTCGCCTCCCGCATCGCACTCTCCAGGCTCGAGTTCGAGGAGGCGATCAAGCTCTCCGAGGGCCTCGAGGGTAGCGACGCGAAGAGCGTCCGCGGTCGTGCGTTCTGGTACACCGGCGACATCGAGCGCGCGGCCGACGAGCTCGAGGACATGCTCAAGGACCCCGCGGTCAAGGATCCGTGGGCACGCGACGTCGCCAAGCTCGCCCGGCGCGGCCATGGCCGTCATCCGTTCGCGATCGAGGGTGCCGTGGTCGCCGCCGTGGAGATGCCGGGCGCCGGCGGTCCCGCGCTCGTCGTCCCGTGCGAGCTCGACGGCGAGCGCATCCTGGCGCTGGTCGCGACCAACTTCGGCGAGCTCATGGTCGACTCCTCGAGCCGGAAGGAGCCCGCCTGGGTGAGCCTCCGCTTCGGCGAGAGCTTCGAGGTGAAGGACGTCCCCGCGCTCACGCACGATCTCTCGGGGATCTCGCGCACGCTCGGCGCCACGATCAAGGCGCTCATCGGCGTGAACGTGCTCCGCCACATGCACGTCACGTTCGATCGCCGAGGCTCGCAGTTCGTGGTCCGCAAGGACGAGCCGATGCCTCCGCCGGAGGCGAGCAAGATGCCCGTCTTCTACGCCCGCGGCGGCGCGATGATGATGCGCGCGTCGATCTCGAACAAGGACGACGGCAACGCTCTCCTCTTCGTCGACTCGTCGGCCTTCTACCCGCTCGCGCTCGAGGACGCGTACCTCAAGCGCTCCGGCGCCAACCTCTCGACGTTCCGCTCCGAGCCGGGCGCTCCGCCTTCCTGGAAGATGGGATCGCTCCCGTACTTCAAGCTCGGCGGCATCGACATCTCCGGCTTCCCCGCGGTGCAGGGCGCGCCGTTCAACGACTACAAGAACTCGTTCGACGTCGAGCTCGGCGGCATCGCCGGCGCCGGCCTCCTGTCCGTGTTCCGTGTCACGTTCGCCGAGTCGGGCAAGTCGCTCTGGCTCGAGCTCGATCCGTCGATGGGCGGCCCCGGCGGGCTGCCGCTGGCCGACGATCCGCACCCGCATCCGTCGGGCGCCCCGGCACCGTCCGCCCCGAGCGGCGCGCCCGGCCCGACCGAGCCCGGCGCGGGAGCGAAGCCGCAGGCTCCGAAGCCGCCGGCCGCTCCGAAGAGCGAGCCGCCGAAGCCCGGTCCGACGCCCGACCCGAAGAGTCAGCCCCCGGTGCCGAAGGCCGCCACGCCGACGGAGAGCAAGGGAGCGGCGCGATGAGCGCGCGGATCGCGGTCTACGCAGGTAGCTTCGATCCCGCAACGCTCGGACACCTCGACCTCATCGAGCGCGCGGCAGCGCTCTTCGAGAACGTCATCGTGGCGATCGGCGTGCACCCCACGAAGCACCCGCTCTTCACTCCCGACGAGCGCATCGCGCTTCTGAAGGAGATCACGAAGCACCTGCCGAACGTCACCGTCGACAGCTTCGACGGTCTCCTCATCCAGTACTGCATCAAGAAGGGCGCGGGCGTCATCGTCCGCGGTCTCCGCGTCACCACCGACTTCGAGTACGAGCTCCAGATCGCCCACGCGAACGCGGACCTCGGACCGCAGGTCGACACCGTGTTCCTCCCGACGCGCACGCGCCACGGCTTCGTCAGCGCCTCGCTCGTCCGCGAGATCGCGAGCCACGGCGGCGACGTCTCCCGCTATGCGCCCCCGGTCGTATGCGAGGCGCTCGCGAAGAAGTTCGCCACGGCGTAGGACGCTCGCGTTCGACGCCTCCCGCTTCCGCGAGCCGAACGCCTGCGAACGACGCGTGACCCGCCTCTGCCGCCGGTCGGGAACACGAGCACGAAGCGAGCGCCGCCGTACGAGCGCTCCGCTCGAATCTCCACTCCTCGGGACGGCCATCGGCGTCGGCGAGCGGGTGGCGCCGATCAGCTAGCGCGAGGCGATCGGCGACCGCCGCTGACTCCCCGAATGAGGACGGGTCTCCAGGTCTCCGCGCCGCGGGGCCGCGTCCGCCCACCTCGATCTTCCCCCCCCTGCTCGCACGACGGGGCAAGCCTGGATTGCCTCTCGCAACGAGGCGATTCCCATTCAGGTCGGACGGCGATTGCCCGGAGGGATATTGGCCCCCGTGTACTTACCGCTCTTCGTCGCGGAGGTCGGCGCCCAGCCGGCCTTGTTGCTGAAGCTCTCCCAGGAGAGCGGCGTCAGGTGGTCGTACTCGCCGCCGGTCTTCCTCTCGTAGGCCATTCTTGCGAGGTAGAGGAGCGCTTCGAACTCGAGCTCCTGAGGCGCCTCGCTCGGATCGGCGAGAACCGCATCGAACAGCTTCTTGCCGTTCGCGACGACCACGCAGCGAGCATAGAGGAAGTCGTCCGCAGAGATGTAGTCGTCCCCATTGTCCGGATCGAGGCTGCCGCGGTAGATGCCGCGACAGACCTCGCGCGTGTCGAGCGCGTAGAGTTTCTCAGCCAGCAAATCGTCGAAGGCGAAGATGTCTTCGACCGTCATTCTCGAGAGCGCGGTCACGGCGGGAAGAAGAACGGCGTCGTCGTCGCCGGTCTCGTTCCAATCGAATCGGCCGATGAGGTCCCAGAAGAGCGCTTCGTTCATCGGACCGGGTGGGTGGATGGTTTCGTCATCGAAGTGCGAAGATACCTCGTTGCGTGCTCCTTGGAAGTGCCGGCCCGGCACGGGAGCATTCGATTGCCCCCGGCTACCGTCTGCCGCTCCGTCTGGCTCCGAGCGACATCCTCACGGGCGTGCATCGAAGCGTGAACCCGGCCGTTCCCCTCCGCGGCCTTCCATTCGCAGGCAGGTCGGCCGAGCAGCGCGAACGCCTCGTCCGACCTCTATGTCGATCGCGCGACCGGAGAGATCGCGTGTGCCGTGTGGGCACGCTTCGAGGCAATGGGCCTCGAGAGGATCACCTTCGCATGGCCTGGCAGCGACACGCCGGGCGAGGGACACTACTACTCGGTCAAAGGCCCGACGTTCCTCATCGAGTACGACAATCCCCAGAACCGCGCAAACCACATCCACTCGGTGTGGCGCGACTTCACCGACGACTGGGGTGAAGATCTGCTCGCCTGGCACTACGCCAGCGCACAAGGACGCCGCACTGAACGATGATGGTCGAGGAGCTTGACGATCGGCCCGTAGCGAGCGTGCTATCGCCTCGTCGATGTGAAGAGGCGCGGTGAGCTTTCATAACTCGTACGAGCGCATCATGGTGGTCTCGAGCACGAGCCACGCGTGGATCCACCTTCATCGACTCGTCGAAGCCTATTGCCGAACCTCCGGAACCCCATTCAACGTGGTCTTCGAAGAGCTCGAGCAGCGCTTTGGCTTCAGGAGAGCCGACCGCGCGCGCTGGCCCGACCTCGACACGATGCGCCGCGCGGCGGAATGGCTACGCGAAGCGCGGAACCGACTCCTCGACGAACGACGTGAGCTCGTTCGATTGCAGCGCGAGGCCAAGCGTCAGGGACGGCGCACACGAGTCGCGCGACGACTGCAGGCAGCCGAAGCCCGAACGCGAGCACATGCCGAGGGCATCCCAAGGGTTGGTTACTGGGGTTGGCGAAAGAGGCGTGAGGCGGGCTCGTAACAGCCCTCATGCCCCCCGAGTGGAGTCTTGTCTGACGACGAGCGAAAGCGCGTCGACTTCAGTGATCGATGCGCTCGGCGAAGGCGCCGTCGAGGTCCGGAGCGCTGAGGGTTTCCCGCCGGGATACAGAGCAGGTTCTGGCGCTTCGAGCTCGAGCACCTTCTGGCGCGCACCGGGTTCGCGCTGGAGGCGATGTACGGAGGCTTCTGACAAGCGGCCGTACGACGCGAAGAAGGAGACGGTCGTCGTGGCCCGCTGACTGATCGCTCCGACAACGAGCAACGACCGCCGCCGGCGTCAGAGCAAGCTCGGCCTTGGCATTTGGCCTCTAGAGCCTTCGCTCGCTTGACGGGGCCTGTCCACGTCGTGCGAAGATTTTCCCAAAGTGAAAAGTCATCCGGACCGCTCCTTCGCCGCGTTGCTCCTCTTCATCTCCGCCGCGGTGACGATTGCGCCGGCCTGTGAACCGGACTCGGGCGGCGGCGCGAACATCGCGATCACCGGGATGGATGCGGGCGTGACCATTCCCGACGCCGCCCCTCCGTTGCCCGGCTGCTCCATCGGTAGCGGAGCGGCGAACGTTGGCGATCTCGACCCCGCAAATGCGTGTCGACGATGCGAGGGCTCGCCTGACGCTCGGCAGTGGACGACTCTGGCCGACGGAAGCGCATGCAGCGCGGGCCGCGTCTGCGCCAGCGGCACCTGCGAAGCACGGTGTTTCATCGGCGGCGCCCTTCATGCCGCCAGCACGCCGAACCCGACCGCTCCCTGTCAGAGCTGTGAGCCGACCGTATCGACGACCGCATGGACCCCGCGCGCCTCGGGCGCGAGCTGTGAAGCCGGGAAGGTCTGTGAATCGGGAACGTGCGCAGCGAAGTGCTTCATCGGTGGCACGTTCTACGCGGACGGAGCTCCGAATCCAGGCAACGACTGCGAGGCGTGCACCCCGGCAACGTCGACCACGGCATGGTCACCGCGTCCGAGCGTCCCCTTGCTCACCGGAGGAACCGATATCGTGGCTCAGGGGTGGACGACCGTGTCTCAAGATCCAAATACGGTCACCTACGGACCGGACTACGTTCGCCTTGCCACATCGACGGTAGAAGGCGCCAGGACGAGTGGGCAACTGCTGCTCGTCCGGTCGATGGCGGTCGATCCGACGAAGCCGTTCAAGCTCCAAGTCGAGCTCCAGGTAGAGTCGGTGAACAACCACAATCAGCTCGACAGCGCGGCCGCGATTCTCGGGTCGTTCACGTCGCCGGCTGGCAACGGCACGGATCGGTCGCAGATGATCTATCTCGACAACGCCGCGATCGGCTGGTCCGACGACACGCAGTCTGCGGCCTTCACCGTGGTGGACGGCGCGTACCACACGTACGAGCTCTCGGTCGACGCCGCCAAGGTCGCCACCGTTTCAATCGATGGAGTCGCGAAGCTTACGCGCAACAACTTCACGTCGAACGGGACGATCGCGATCGGCGACCAGACGAACGATCCGAGAGTCGACGGTGTGATGCGGATTCGCGCGGTGCATCGCATGTGTCCCTGAGGCGACCGCTCGCGCGGAGACCGGCGCGAGCGGTTCGTGTACCCGATGGTCGTGGATCAGCCGTCGCTCCGTCCCCGACTCCATCTGTGGAGCGAATCATGCGCCAAGGGCTTCGTCTTCCGTTCATGGAGCAACGTCGGCCATATCCCGCGGCTCGAGGTCCCGGAGCGGGTCCTTCCGGAGCTCGAGAAGCTTCTCGCGATCCATCCGATCAAGACGGGTAGCGCGGCTACGTAGCGGGCTGCTCTTCACTGTCGGCGACGTTGTTCAGCGTCGTCGACGAGCTCAGTGCGGTCGTCGACGAGGATGTCCACTTCGAGGCCGCGAGCATCGATGACGGCGCCGACACGCACGCGAGGAGCTTCGAGCTCGGGAGACGCGACGCCTTCGACCGGCGGGGCCGTCACCTCGAGCACCGAAGAAGAGAGCGGTTTGAACAAGGGTGACACGACGCCTTCGACCGGCGGGGCCGTCACCTCGAGCACCGAAGAAGAGAGCGGTTT
>ERZ778025.356-NODE-356-length-103097-cov-13.767677_pt1 | contig 103097 bp, 92 predicted proteins | sample MGYA00375755_ERZ778025 | MGnify/ENA primary metagenome ERZ778025 (study PRJEB29350, sample SAMN05389825) | bioreactor metagenome | isolation source: Thiocyanate bioreactor | place: South Africa: University of Cape Town | collected 2014-03-17 ... | reverse complement strand
TCAGTTGGTAGAGCGCAACCTTGCCAAGGTTGAGGTCGAGAGTTCGAGACTCTTCTGCCGCTCCAGAAAAAAAGGGAAAGTGCGCAAGCACTTTCCCTTTTTCGTTTTTCGGCCGGATCGCCCGTCGAGGCGCTTATAATCGCCGACCGTCCGCCCGGATGGTGAAATTGGTAGACACAAGGGACTTAAAATCCCTCGCCGAAAGGTTTGCGGGTTCGATCCCCGCTCCGGGCACCAAAATGCTTCAACGGCCGCGCCGGAAACCCAGCCCGGGGTCCTGTCTTTCAATGGCTTTGCCGCAACCGGGCCAGCCAAGCTGAAAATCAGGGAAGCGCGTGGAGTCCCCGTCGATGATCCGGAACAGCCTTCTTCTGCTCGCGATTCTTTCCAATGCTCCGCAGGCGCTGGCCGATGCCTCGCGGCCCGGCAGCGCCGAGGCGGTGGGTGAGAACGCCTGGACCTTCAAGCTCACGCCTTCCTACTACGCGACAAGCAATCAAGCGGCGGCGACGGATACCAATCTGCGCGCCAGCTACGGTCCGCACGCAATCTGGCTTGGCTACTATCGGCGCAGAGGGGAATTCGAGCAAACCAGAACGGGTTACGAATTCACTTTCGAAACGCCGTTCGGGAAGCTCGTTCCCTCGCTGCAATTGGCTAGCCACGGCTTCGCCGGTGGCTCGCTGAACCTCGAAGCCGGCGACAGGATCTTCGTGCTTCTGGGCCTGGGAAGAACCAATGCCCGGGACTATTACAACCTGAATTTCGATCCGAACGATTCGGTCGTCTACGGTCTGGGCACGCGCCTCTTGCCCAGGACCGCGCTTTCCGTCTTTTCGGTCAAGGACAATCGCCTGCATACCGGGCAGGTGGTGACGCACATGCTCTTGCGTTATCAGGCCGACGACCATGAACGCCTGACGCTGGACGTCTCGAGCAAGCATGGCCGGCCCGGTGCGGACGAGGCGAGCGTTTCCGGCGGCGCGGTTTCATTGACCTACGACTATCGCTCCTTCTTCGTCCGCCTGGCGCGGGACCGGAAGGTCAATTTCACCGCCGACGACCAAACCCGCATCTCGCTCGGCCTGCGTTTCTAGCGAGCACCGAGGGGAGGCCGGCGCAGGCCTCGCTACGCCGGCCTGCCCGGCCGGCGCCCGAGCAGGGCGCTGCGCGTGAGCGGGCTTTCCAGCCTTGCCAGCCACCAATCCAGGGCCTTGCCGTGCGTCGCTTCGGCGGTCTTGCGCCAGGCGTAGCTGGAATGAATGTGACGTTCGGCGCGCTCGACGCGGCGGGGCACCAGGCGGCCGGTGTCGATGTACGGCTGCGCCAGGCATTCCGGCAGGAAGCCGCAGCCCAGACCGCGCAACTGCGCCTCCAGCTTCGCCGGCATGCCGGGGACGGTGAAAACGTCCTGGCCCCCCAGCAGGCCGACAGTCAGCCCGCCGCCGCGCTGCACCGAGTCGGCGACCGCCACCGCGCGGTGGGCGCGGATCGTTTCGTCGCTCAGCGGCTCGGGCCGGCCGGCCAGTGGGTGATGGGGGGCCACCGCGAAGACGAAGCGCTGGCTGCCGAGCGGGCGTAGCTGCAGCCCGGCGACGCTGCTGCCTTCGGCGACCAGCCCGAGGGCGAGGTCGGCCTGGCCCGAGGTCAGCGCTTCCAGCGTGCCGGACAGGGTTTCGTCGCGCAGCTTGAGGCGGGTCGGCGGATTGAGGTCGAAGAATTTGGCGCAGAGTTCGAGCACGACGGTGCGGTCGATGATGCTGTCGACCGCGACGGTGAACTGCGCCTCCCAGCCGGTGGCGACGCGTCGTACGCGATTGGCGACGGCGTCGATCTCGACCAGCAGGCGCGCGCCTTCGCGCAGCAGCTCGCGGCCGGCTTCGGTCAGGCGCGCTTGGCGCGAGCTGCGGTCGAAGAGCAGCACGTCGAGCGCTTCTTCGATCTGGCGCACGCGGTAGGTCAGCGCGCTCGGCACCATGCCGGCGGCGCGGGCGGCAGCGGCGAAGCTGCCGCTCTCGGCGATGCGCTGCAGCATGGCGAGCGCGTCGGGGGTTAGCACGTCGCGGGCGGAAAGCGGTTTGGTCTGCATGATTGACGAGGTTGTCGTTCAGAATTATTGAATGATGCCATCAAAGCGCGTGGACGGTGCCGGCGTCTTCCGGGGCTACAGTACGAGCACTGGAGGTAGATCATGTTAACGCTACGCAAATCGCAAGACCGCGGTCACGCCGACCACGGCTGGCTGAAGAGCCAGCATTCGTTTTCCTTCGCGGGTTACTACGATCCCGCGCACATGGGCTGGGGCAACCTGCGCGTCATCAACGAGGATCGCATCGCACCGGGCAGCGGCTTCGGCGCGCACGGTCACCGCGACATGGAGATCGTCAGCTACGTGCTGTCGGGCTCGCTGGCGCACAAGGACAGCATGGGGAACGGCACGGTGATTCCGCCCGGCGACGTGCAGCGCATGAGCGCTGGAAGCGGCGTGATGCACAGCGAGTTCAACCACGCGCAGGACGAGACGACCCATTTCTTCCAGATCTGGATCGAGCCGAACCGGCGCGGCATCGCACCCGGCTACGAGCAGAAGACCTTCGCCGAGGCCGAGAAGCGCGGCCGCCTGCGGCTGGTCGCATCCCCGACCGGCGCCGAGGGTTCGGTCACCCTGCACGCCGACGCCTCGCTCTACGCCGGCCTGCTGGACGGCGACGATACCGTCGCGCTGGCGCTGGACCCCGCGCGCAAGGCCTACGTGCATCTGGTGCGCGGCACGCTCCAGGTCAACGGCCGGACGCTGCAGGGCGGCGACGCCGCGCTGCTGGCGGACGAAAGCTCCCTGACCCTGTCCGGGGCGGCTGCCGCCGAGGTGCTGGTCTTCGACCTTGCGCCCTGACCCTTTTTCAACCCCGCATCACCCGAGGAGATTTCCGTGACGAAAGTCGCCGTCGTATTTCATTCCGGCTACGGCCATACCCTGCGCATGGCTCAGGCCGTCGCCGAGGGGGCCGCGGCCCAGCTCGTCGCGATCGACGCCGAGGGCAACCTGCCCGCCGGCGGCTGGGAGACGCTTGCCGCCGCCGACGCCATCGTGATGGGCAGCCCGACCTACATGGGCACTGTCAGCTGGCAGTTCAAGAAGTTTGCCGACGCGTCGAGCAAGCCGTGGTTCTCCCAAGGCTGGAAGGACAAGGTGTTCGCCGGCTTCACCAACAGCGCGACGATGAACGGCGACAAGCTGTCCACGCTGCACTATCTGTTCACCCTCGCCATGCAGCACAGCGGCATCTGGGTCGGCACCGGCATGATGCCGTCCAACGCCAAGGCGGCGCAGCGCAACGACCTGAACTACGTCGGCTCGTTCAGCGGCGCGATGGCCCAGTCGCCGTCCGACAGCGGTCCGGACGAAATGCTGCCGGGCGACCTGGAAACCGCCCGCCGGTTCGGCGAGCGCGTGGCGCGGGTGGCGGCCAGGCTGCAGGACTGAGAAGCCGCGCCCGCCGTCGCCAGCGTTTTTGCGGCGGTGTGTATCGATAAAAAAACAGACCGGCCTGTGCCGGTCTGTTTTTTTTTGCCTGTCGGGTTCGAAACGTCCCCTTCGGCGGGCGCCGCACGGTGTGCCGTTAGCCCCCCAGGTAGGCCTCTTCGACCTTGGGGTTGGCCAGCAGGTTGGCGCCGGAGTCGGCGAGGACGATCTTGCCGGTCTCGATGACGTAGCCGTGGCTGGCGATCTTCAGCGCCTGCCGCACGTTCTGCTCGACGAGCAGGATGGTGAGGCCGGCACGGTTGATCTCGACCAACGTGCGGAAGATCTCCTGCACCATCAGCGGCGCCAGGCCCATCGACGGTTCGTCGAGCAGCAGCAGCTTGGGCTTGGCCATCAGCGCGCGGCCGATCGCCAGCATCTGCTGCTCGCCGCCGGAAAGGTTGCCGGCGAACTGCTCGGCGCGGTCCTTGAGGCGGGGGAAGAGGGCATAGACCTCGTCCAGCGAGGCGGCGATGCCGGCCTTGTCCGAGCGCGAGTAGGCGCCCAGCGCGAGGTTCTCGGCGACGGTCAGGGTGGTGAGGATGGCGCGGCCTTCCGCCACCTGCACGACGCCGCGCTGGACGATCTTGTGCGGCGCGAGGCGGGCGATGTCCTCGCCGTCGAACTCGATCTTGCCGCGTGCCGGCTTGAGCAGGCCGGAGAGCGCCAGCAGGCTGGTGCTCTTGCCGGCGCCGTTGGCGCCGACGAGCGCGGTGATCTCGCCGCTGTTGAGGTGGAAGTTGATGCCCTTGACCGCCTCGATGTGGCCGTAGCTGACGGACAGGTCGTGTACGCGCAGGAGGACGCTCATGCCGCTTCCTCCTTGCCGAGGTAGGCCTCGATCACTTCCGGGTTGTTGCGCACCTCGTCCGGCGAACCTTCGGCGATGATGCGGCCGAAGTTGAGGACGGCGATGCGGTCGCACAGGCCCATGACGAAGCGCATGTCGTGCTCGATCATGAAGACGCCGTAGCCCCGGTTGCGGATGTTGTTGATCTCTTCCATCAGGACGGTCTTTTCCGAAGGGTTCATGCCCGCCACCGGCTCGTCGAGCAGCAGCAGCTTGGGTTCGGTCGCCAGCGCCCGGGCGAACTCCAGCTTGCGCTGGTCGCCGTAGGAAAGGTTGTCGGCCAGCATGTCGGCCTTGTGGTCGAGCCCGACCCAGGAGAGCAGTTCGAGCGCCCGCTCGCGGGCGCGCTTTTCCGCCGCCTTGCAGGCGCCGGTGTTGAAGAGCAGGGCGGCGGGGCCGTACCGCAGATGGTCGTGCATGCCCACCATCACGTTTTCCAGCAGATCCATTTCCTTGAAGATGCGGATGTTCTGGAAGGTGCGGGCGATGCCCTTGCGCGTGATCTGGTGGGGCTGTTGGCCGACCAGGCTTTCGCCCTTGAACTCGATGCTGCCGCTGCTCGGGGCGAGCAGGCCGGTGATCAGGTTGAAGACCGTCGTCTTGCCGGCGCCGTTGGGGCCGATCAGGCCGTAGATGCTGCCGGCCGGCACTTCGAAGCTGACGTCCTGCAGCACGTGCAGGCCGCCGAAGTGCTTGCCGACGTTGCGGATGGACAGCAGGGAATGCTGCTTATCGGCGCTCATGCCCGACCTCCCTTGAAGCGTTGGACCCAGGCCCGGATGCGGCGTGGCTCCCAGATGCCCTTGGGCAGGAAGAGCACGACGAGCACCAGCACGGCGCCGTTCACCAGCGAGCGGAAATCGTGCAGCGAACGCAGCAATTCCGGCAGCAGGGTCAGGATGGTGGCGCCCAGCATCGGGCCGATCAGGTTCGAGAAGCCGCCGAGGACCGCCATGGTGAGGATGTCCACCGCGTTCTCGAAGCCGTATTCCCGTGGGCTGATGAAGAAAGTGAAGTGGGCGTTCAAGGCGCCCGCGATGCCGGCGATGAAGGCGCCGAGCGAGAAGGCCAGCAGCTTGTAGCGATCGACGTCGATGCCCATCAGGCGCGCCGCGATCTCGTCTTCCTTGATCGCCTCGAAGGCGCGTCCGACCTTGGAGCGGCGCAGGCGGGCCAGGCCGTAGACGGTCACGGCGAGGATCAGCGCAATGTGCCAGGCCTCGGTGGACAGCGGAATGCCGTTGAGCCCCTCGGGGCCGCCGGTGATTTCAAGGTTGAGCACCGTGATGCGCACCACTTCGCCGAAGGCCAGCGTCGCCATGGCGAGGTAGACGCCCGACAGGCGCAGCACCGGCGCGCCGATGATCAGCGCCACCGCCGCCGGGGCGACGCCGCCCGCGAGCAGCACGGTGCCGAAGGACCATTCGAGGTGCAGGGTGAGCAGCGCCGCGACGTAGGCGCCGATCCCCATGAAGGCGGCGTTGGCCAGCGACAGCAGGCCGCAGGACAGGGTCAGCCAGATCGACAGGGCCAGCAGGATGTGCACGCCCACGGAGAACACCAGGGTGCTGTAGGTGGACCAGAAATCGTTGAACCATTCCATCATGCTTTCCTTTCCAGCTTGCGCCCGAACAGCCCGGACGGCCGCACCAGCAGGATCAGGAAGAGCAGGCCGAAGGCCACCGCATCGCCCATCTGGCTCGACAGGTAGGCCTTGCTGATGACTTCGGCGAAACCGAGGAAGAGACCGCCGATCAGGGCGCCGCGGATGTCGCCCATGCCGCCGAGGATGATCACGGCGATGCCCTTGTGCAGCATCGGCTGCCCCATGTAGGGGGTGATCGCGTTGAAGTTGAGCCCGATCAGCACGCCGGCGATGCCGCCCAAGGCGGCCGCGGCGAAGGAAGTGACGTGGAACAGGCCCTCGACGTTGATGCCGAGCAGCGAGGCCGCCTTGGGCGATTCGGCGATGGCGCGCAGGGCGCGGCCGAGCTGGGTGTATTTGAGGATCGTGAAGAGCAGCGCCATCAGGACGAAGGCGATCATGACGATCGCGATTTCCAGGGCGCGCACATGCACGTCGCCGATCACGAATTCGCCGGCCGGCAGGGTTTCCTCGGGGAAGCGCAGCACTTCCGCGCCGAACAGCCCTTGCGCCGCGCTGGTCAGCATGATGCCGACGCCGATCGTGGCGATCATGGGGATCAGGTGCGGAGCCTCGCGTGCGCGCAGCGGCTTGAGGACCAGCATGTCCACCAGCAGGCCGAGAATGCCGCTGGCGAGCATGGCGCCGCACATGGCCATCCAGAGGGGCGCGTTGAAATGGGTCACCAGGGCGAGGGCGGCGTAGCTGCCGACCATGAAGACCGCGCCGTGGGAGAGATTGATGACCGCCAGCACGCCGAACACCAGGGTGAAACCCAGGGCGAACAGCGCGTAGACGCTGCCGAGCGTCAGGGCGTTGAGAAGTTGTTGTTCAAGCATCGGAGGAGTCCGTAGTCGTGCCCAGTACAAGCAAGTGCGGGGCAGATTCGCATCCGCCCCGCAGCTTGAGGGTGTTGCAGGATTACTTGGCGTCGTAGAGCGTGAACTTGCCGCCCTTCACCACGTAGATGAACGGTTTCTGGTCCGCGTCCCAGCCGCCGGGCTTGCCGGACTTGGTCTGCGCCGGGCGGAACTTGAAGGGACCGGTCACGCCCTCGATTGCCGTCTTGGGCAGCGCGTTCTTCAGCGCTTCGCGGTCGGCGTTCAGGTCGCCGGTCAGCTTGACGTCCTTGAGCGCGGTCGCGGCGATGTACAGCGCGTCGTAACCCTGGGCGGCGAACTGGTTCGGCTCGGCGTTGTACTTCTTCACGTAGGCGGCGACGAAGGCCTTGTTCACCGGCGTTGGGTTGGTGTTGGCCCACGGGCTGCCGACGAAGGTGCCTTCGCCGGCCAGCTTGGAGATTTCGAACAGCTTCGGCGAGTTGAAGCCGTTGCCGCCGATGAACGGCGCCTTGATGCCCAGGCCGCGCGCCTGCAGCATGATGTTGGCGGCTTCTTCGGCGAGGCAGGAGCAGACGACCGCATCCGGGTTGCTGGCCTTGATCTTGGTCAGCTGGGCCTTGAAGTCGACGTCGCCCTTGACGTAGGTCTCGGTCGTGGTGACCGGCAGCTTCTGGTCTTCGAGCACCTTCTTGAAGACGTCGTAGCCGCTCTTGGTGAAGGCGTCGTCGTTGCCGTAGATGACGGCGACCTGCTTCAGCTTGTAGTGCTTGGTCGCGGTGGCGACGGTGACCGGCAGCACGTCCGATTCCATGACCGAGTTGCGGAAGACGTAGGGGCCGACGTCGGTGATGCCGTTGGCGGTGGTCGAGGTGCCGAAGACGACGGTCTTGGCGGCATTGGCCACGGGGCCGGCGGCGAACATCGAGTTGGACAGCGTCGGGCCGAAGACCATCAGCACCTTGTCCTGGAAAATCAGTTTCTTGAAGACGTTGATGCCTTCTTCCTTCTTGCCCTGTTCGTCCTCGATGACGAGCTGGATCTTGTTGCCGTTGATGCCGCCCTTGGCGTTGATTTCCTCGGCGGCGAGCTGGAAGCCGTTGCGGATGGATACGCCGTACTGGGCGGCGCCGCCGGTCAGGGCTTCGGCAACCCCGATCTTGATGTCGGCGGCTTGGGCGAGGCCGGCACAGGCCAGGGCGCTCACCAGGGCGAGGGTTTTGGGCATGAAGCGCATAGGTTCTCCAAGGTAGTCGGTTGAATGTGGACACGGAAGCAGCAGCGGGGAGAGCTTACCTCGCCTGCGACGCATGTCGAGCATGTCGAGCACGTAGATTTCGGCGCCGGCGCGGCGGGAGGCGCCTTTTGGGCGCCGCGGTTCGTCGCGCCGGCACAGGTCTCCTGCAACCTGGTCCGGGGCTGGGCTGGGAATCTTATGGTTCCAGCGGTCCCGGAGTAACCGGCTTCCCGTTCGGAGGGGGCCGTCGCGAACGGATGCCGTTCGATTCGGCAGCCCGGCGATGGTTCCGGAAGGGGAAAAGCGTCGATTATACCGGCTCGCCGGCCCTCCACGTCAGTCCGTAGTGACCGCAGGCCCGGAAAAAAACGCGGGCCACCCGCAGGTGGCCCGTGTTCGGGCGAAAAAACCGCGTATCCGGCTTACTGCAGGTAGGCGGGGCGGGCGTAGCCCTGGAAGTGCTTGTCGAGCACGGCCTTGTACTCGGGGGACTTGAAGGCGGCGACGATGTCCTGCGTCCAGGCCTTATCCTTGTCCTCGGTCTTCACGGCGACGACGTTCAGGTAGTGGTCTGGGGTCTTTTCGAGGACCAGCGCTTCGGTCAGCTTGAGGCCGGAGGCGATCGCGAAGTTGCCGGGCACGGCGACGAAGGCGGCGTCGTCCAGCGTGCGCGGCAACTGGGCGGCTTCGATCGGCGTCAGCTGCAGCTTGCGCGGGTTTTCGGCGACGTCCTTCTCGGTCGCCTTCAGCGCGTCGATGCCGGTCTTCACCTTGATCAGGCCGTTCTGTTCGAGGAAGTGCAGGGCGCGCGCCAGGTTGCTCGGGTCGTTGGGCAGGGTAATGCGGTCGCCGTCCTTGACCTCGGCGAGGCTCTTGCGCTTCTTCGAGTAGAGACCGAGCGGCGCGACCGGCACCTTGACCACGTCGCTCAGGTTCAGGCCCTTATCGGCGGAGAACTTCTTCAGGTAGATCACGTGCTGGAAGACGTTGGCGTCCAGCGAACCCTGCGCGAGGGCCAGGTTGGGCTGCACGTAGTCGTTGAACTCGACGAGCTTCACGGTGTAGCCCTTCTTTTCGAGAATGGGCTTGATGCCGAGCTTGACCTGATCGAAGTTGGGGCCGGCGGTGGCGCCGATGGTCAGGGTCTTCTTTTCCTGGGCGACGGCGCCGCTCTGGAAGGACGCCACGCCGAGGGCGAGGCCGGCGATGAACAGGGAACGGATCAGTTTCATGGTGTCTTTTTACTCCGTGGTCGTTGGGGAAGGAATTTGCGTTCGGGTCAGCGTTTGTCGACGCGGCGCGCCAGCCATTGGCCGAAGAACTGGATGCCCTGCACGAGGATCACCAGCAGGACGATGGTGATCAGCATCACGTCGGTCTGGAAGCGGTAGTAGCCGTAGCGGATGGCAAGGTCGCCGATGCCGCCGCCGCCGACGACGCCGGCCACCGCCGAGTAGGAAAGGAAGCTGACGGCGGTGATGGTGACGGCCAGGATGAGGCCGGAGCGGGCCTCGACCAGCAGCACCTGGCGGACGATCTGCAGCGGCGAAGCGCCCATCGCCTCGGCGGCTTCGATGACGCCGCGCGGCACGTCGCGCAGCGTCTGCTCGATCAGGCGCGCGAAGTAGAAGATCGCGGCGAGCGAGAGCGGCACGCTGGCCGCCAGCGGGCCGATCGAGGTGCCGACGATGTGGCGCGTGAAGGGCGAAACCGCGACGAGCAGGATGATGAAGGGGAAGGAGCGGAAGACGTTGATGAAGCCGTTGGCCACCAGATTGAAGCGGCGGAAGCGGCCGAGCACCTGCCCCTTGCTGGTCAGGAAGACGAGGATGCCGAGGCTGCCGCCGAAGAGCAGGGCGGCGGTCAGGCAGATGACGAGCATCAGGCCGGTTTCACCGGCCGCCTTGCCGATTTCCGGCAGCAGTTCGATGAAGGTGGCGAGCAGGGATTCAAGCATGGCTGGCCTCCCGCTGCAGCGAGGCGGTCGGATCGACTTCCTCTTCCGGCGCGTCGCCGGTGCCATCGCCGTAGTCCTTCAGCCACTGGGCCAGTTGCGAGCCGGGCGGGATGCGGCCCTGGTCGATGCGCAGGCGCTCGACGATGTGGCCGCCCTCCATCACCGAGACGCGGTGGCACAGGCGGCGAATGACGCCCATTTCGTGGCTGACGAGCAGGATGGTGACGCCCAGGCGGCGATTCACGTCGGCCAGCACTTCGAGCAGCGATTGCGTGGTGCGCGGGTCGAGCGCCGAGGTCGGCTCGTCGGCGAGCAGCACGTGCGGCTCCGGCGCGAGGGCGCGGGCGATGGCGACGCGCTGCTTCTGGCCGCCGGAGAGCTGCGCCGGGTAGGCGCCGGCTTTTTCCGCGAGGCCGACGAAGGCGAGACAGGTGTCGACGCGCTCCCGGATGCGCTCGGGCGAGGCGCCGGCGATGCGCAGCGGGAAGGCCACGTTGTCGGCCACCGTGCGGTTATGCAGCAGGTTGAAGTGCTGGAAGATCATGCCGATGCGCTGGCGCGCGGCGCGCAGCGTGGCCGGCGGCATGGCGGTGAGATCGTCGCCGTGCACGATCACCTGCCCGGCGTCGGGGCGTTCGAGCAGGTTGGCGAGACGCAGCAGGGTGGATTTTCCGGCGCCGGAAAACCCGATGATGCCGTGAATTTCTCCCGCGGCGACTTCCAGGTCGGTCGGCTGCACGCCGACCTCCTGGCCGTCCGGCGTGCGGAAGCTTTTGCTGACGCCCCGCAGCTGAATGGCGGGAACGTCGGTTGGCTGAGTGGTCATCGAGGACAAATCGTTCTGGGTGGTTTGGCGCGTTTCGACCGGCCGCCGCGCGGAAAGTGCGGAAAGCGCAAACCGGCGCCACCGTGCGCCCGGGCCGGAGGCGGGGAACGCGGCGAGGCGCCGGAGGGCGGAAAGCGTGGAAAACACGGAAAGGCAGAACTTTAGCGGGCGGCCGCCGGTGTGACAAGCCGCGGCGTCGATGCATGCCCCTTCGCGCCGCTCGTCGCCCCTGCTTTTGCGCGCGCTTTTGTGTGCGCTTTTGTGCGTCTTCTCGCGTGCGCCTTTGCCGTCCGCTTCGCGTTCCGCCGGCGACGGCCCGTGCCCCTGCCAGGCGCCTGGGTGGCGAGAAGGCAGGGCAACGGAGCTGGATGCGCCGGTCAAGACGGGCGGCGGGGCGAAAGCCCGCTCGGGCAGCGGCGAGGGCCGGGCTGCATCGAAGGCGTACCCGCCGTGCGTCGGCGAGGCCGGGGCGAAGCTGCGGCGGACGAAGCGTCGGCGCGGCTCACGCCGTTTCCCGCAGCAGGTGCTTCTGGATCTTGCCGCTCGTCGTCTTCGGCAGCGCCTCGCTGAAATGGTAGCGGCGCGGACGTTTGTAGTGCGCCAGCCGGTCGCCGTCGAGCAGGAAGCGGTCCAGTCCCTCCGCGCTCGGCGCCGCGCCGGGCTTGGGTACGACGTGGGCCGCTACGATCTGGCCCCAGGTCGCGTCGGCTTCGCCGAGCACGGCTACTTCGAGGACGTCCGGGTGCTCGATCAGCGCGTCCTCGACCTCGCGCGGATAGACGTTCTCGGCGCCGGAATTGATCATGTGGTCGATGCGGTCGCGGATCCACAGATAGCCTTCGGCGTCGAGACTGCCCAGGTCGCCGGTGTGGTACCAGCCATGGGCGAGCGCGCGGGCGTTGGCGTCCGGGCGGTTCAGATAGCCGGACATCATGCACGGGCCGCGCACGAGGATTTCGCCGACTTCGTCCGGGGCGCACGGCACCGCCGGATCGGACGGGCTGCCGTCGGCCGGCACGCGCGCCACCAGAAGATCGTGGCCGAGCGCCGGGCGGCCGCCGGAACCGGCGTGCGAGAGCTGCTCGTGCGGGTCGAGCACGGACATGCAGGGGCCCATTTCGGTGGTGCCGTAGACCTGCACCAGACCGGCGCCGATCTGTTTGTCCCAGGCGCGGATCAGGTGCGGTGCCATCGAGGCGCCGCCGTATTCGACGAGACGCAGGCTGGAAAGATCGCGTGCGGCGAGGTCCGGGTGGTGCAGGAGCAGGGTGATCATGGTCGGGGCGGCGAAGAAGTGGCTCACCTTCTCGGCCTCGACCAGCCGCCACGCCTCGCCGGCGTCGAAACGGCGCAGCAGCACCTGGGTGGCGCCGAGGTGCAGGCGCGGCAGGAAGCTGGTGTGCAGTTCCGCCGTGTGGTTGAGCGGCGCCAGCGCCAGCCCGACGTCCTCGCGGCGCAGCCCCATGGCTTGGTGCATCAGTGCGTTGTGGGCGAGCTTGCTGCGGTGGCTGTGGATCACGCCCTTGGGCCGGCCCGTGGTACCGCTGGTGTACATCAGGATGCAGGGATCGTCCTCGGTCACTTCGACCGCCGGCAGGTCGGCGGGCCGGCCCTGCAGCAGCGCGTCGAGGCGGCCGGTCGCCCAGGCGGGGGCGGCGTCGGGGTCGGCATAGACCCAGTGCGCCGTCGGGCCGCCGAGTTCCTTCGCCTTCTCGACGACCTCGCTGCCTTCGCGCTCGAACAGCAGGACCCTGGCGCCGCCGTCGGCGAGGATGAAGGCGAGTTCCTGGGCCGCCAGCCGGTAATTGACCGGGTTGAAAACGGCGCCGACGCGGGCCGCGGCGAGCAGGCTGAAGACGAAGGCCGGGGTGTTGTAGAGGAAGGCCGCGACGACGTCGCCTTTTTGCACGCCGAGGGCGAGCAGGGCGTGGGCGTGGCGGTTCACTTCGGCGTCGAGTTCGGCGTAGCTCCAGACCTGCCGCTGATCGCCGTTCCAGGCGACCAGCGCCGGCTTGGCGGGGAAGTAGCGGGCGGGCCAGGAGAGCGTGTCGCCGAGGGTCGGGGCGCGGCTCACGGGCGGCCTCCGGCGGCGGGGGCGGGATGGTTCATGGTCGGCGGCGGCAAGGCGGAAAACGCGGAAGAGGACAGGCGGCCACTCTATGCCGGCGCCGCGCGGCTGTGAAATACCGCTTTCTTCTTTCGATATTCCGCGCCGGGCAGCGAGGCCAGCCCCTGCGCGGGATTTCGCCGGGGGCCGGTGCTGCGCGAGGGGCGGGACGCGGACTCCGGCGCCCGCCTCGGCCCCGGCTTCGGTTCAGGCGCCCGGCGCCCGGGCGCCCCACTGCCAGTTGCGGATTTCCGGCAGGTCCTCGCCGTGCTGCGCGATGTACTGCTTGTGCTCGATCAGCTTGTCGCGGATCGCCTGCTTGGCGTAGGCGGCGCTCGCGCCGAGCTGCGGCACGCGGTCGATGACGTCGGCGACGAGGTGGAAGCGGTCCATGTCGTTCATCACCACCATGTCGAAGGGCGTCGAGGTCGTGCCTTCCTCCTTGTAGCCGCGCACGTGCAGGTTCTTGTGGTTGGTGCGCGCGTAGGTCAGGCGATGGATCAGCCAGGGATAGCCGTGGTAGGCGAAGATGATCGGCCTGTCGCGGGTGAACAGCTCGTCGAAGTCGCGCTCGCTCAGGCCGTGCGGGTGTTCGCTGCGCGGCGTCAGCGTCATCAGGTCGACGACGTTGATGACGCGCACCTTGAGCGCCGGGAAGTGCGTGCGCAACAAGTCCACCGCGGCCAGCGTTTCGAGCGTCGGTACGTCGCCGGCGCAGGCCAGAACGACGTCCGGCTCCTCGCCGCGGTCGCTGCTCGCCCATTCCCAGATGCCGATGCCCGCGGTGCAGTGCTTGATCGCCGCGTCCATGTCCAGCCACTGCACCTCGGGCTGCTTGCCGGCGACGATCACGTTTACGTAGTTGCGGCTGCGCAGGCAGTGGTCGGTGACCGAGAGCAGCGTGTTCGCGTCGGGCGGCAGGTAGACGCGGATGATCTCGGCCTTCTTGTTGATCACGTGGTCGATGAAGCCCGGGTCCTGATGGCTGAAGCCGTTGTGGTCCTGGCGCCAGACGTGCGACGAGAGCAGGTAGTTGAGCGAGGCGATGGGCCGCCGCCAGGGCACTTCCTTGGACATCTTGAGCCACTTGGCGTGCTGGTTGAACATCGAGTCGATGATGTGGATGAAGGCTTCGTAGCACGAGAAGAAGCCGTGGCGGCCGGTCAGCAGGTAGCCTTCGAGCCAGCCTTCGCACTGGTGCTCGCTGAGCATTTCCATGACGCGGCCGTCGGGCGCGACGTTTTCGTCGCCGGCGATGATCTCCGCCGTCGAGCAGCGGTCGGTCACGTCGAAGACCGCGCCCCAGCGGTTCGACGCCGTTTCGTCGGGGCTGAAGACGCGGAAGGTGTGCGGGTTAAGCTTGATCACGTCGCGGATGAATTCGCCCTGCACGCGCGTCGATTCGGTCTTGACCGCGCCGGGCCGCGGAACGGCGACGGCGTAGCTGCGGTAGTCGGGCAGGCGCAGGTCGCGCAGCAGGCGGCCGCCGTTGGCGTGCGGGTTGGCGCCCATGCGCCGCAGTCCGCGCGGGGCGAGTTCGGAGAGTTCGGCGCGCAGGCGTCCGTCGGCGTCGAACAGCTCCTGCGGGCGGTAGCTGCGCATCCAGGCTTCGAGGATTTCGACGTGCCCCGGCCGGCTCATGTCGCCCATCGGCACCTGATGTGCGCGGAAGGTGCCTTCGACCGGCTTGCCGTCGACAGTTTTCGGGCCGGTCCAGCCCTTCGGCGAGCGCAGGACGATCATCGGCCAGCGCGGACGCCCGCGAAAGCCGTGGGCGCGCGCGTCGTCCTGGATGCGCCGGATGTCGGCAAGCGCGCGGTCGAGCGTCGCCGCCATGCGCTGGTGCATATCTGCCGGCTCGTCGCCCTCGACGAAGTAGGGCGCGTAGCCGTAGCCGACGAAGAGCGCCTCCAGTTCGGCGTGCGGGATGCGGCCGAGCACGGTCGGGCCGGCGATCTTGTAGTCGTTGAGGTGCAGGATGGGCAGCACGGCGCCGTCGTGCACCGGGTTGAGGAATTTGTTCGAGTGCCAGCTGGTGGCGAGCGGCCCGGTTTCCGCCTCGCCGTCGCCGACGACGCAGGCGACGATCAGTTCGGGATTGTCGAAGGCCGCGCCGTAGGCGTGCGAGAGCGAGTAGCCGAGTTCGCCGCCCTCGTGGATCGACCCGGGGGTGTCCGGCGAGACGTGGCTCGGGATGCCGCCGGGAAACGAGAACTGCTTGAACAGCCGGCGCATGCCGTCCTCGTCCTGCGCGACGTTCGGGTAGATCTCGCTGTAGGTGCCTTCGAGGTAGGTGTTGGCGACCAGCCCGGGACCGCCGTGGCCCGGCCCGGTGATGTAAATGACGTCGAGGTCGTGCGCCTTGATCAGGCGGTTGAGGTGCACGTAGATGAAGTTGAGCCCCGGCGTCGTTCCCCAGTGGCCGAGCAGGCGCGGCTTGACGTGCGCGAGCGTGAGCGGTTCCTTGAGCAGCGGGTTGTCGTAGAGGTAGATCTGGCCGACCGAGAGGTAGTTCGCGGCGCGCCAGTAGGCGTCGATCCGGTGCAGCAGTTCGGCGGGCAGCGGCGCCGCGGCGTCCGGCTGGGCGGAGTTCAAAGCTTGGCCTGGCAGAAGGCTTTCCATTGTATTTCCGTTTCCTTGGTCATGATTCCGGCGGTTTCCAGGACGGCGTCGCACCACGCCGCGCCCTGCGCGAAGGCGGCCAGTTCGTCGGCGCTGGCGGCGCCGCTGCGGCCGGACGCGCGCAGCTGGTCCCAGGCGAGGATGCGGCCCATGGTCGCGGCGAGGTCGCGCAAGCGGTCGAGCTTGTGCCCGGATTTCTTCCAGTCGTCGCCGGCGACGCGGTCCTCGGCGGGTTGCAGGCGTTTGAGGATGCAGGGCAGGCCGGTGAAATCGACGGCGAAGAGGAAGGCGTGGTCGACCGCCTGCAGGCGTTTTTGTACGCCGACGACGCGCTGCGCCTCGTCGGCCGCGTGTGGCTGGGCGATACCGAGGCGATGCAGGTGCGGCGCGAGCGCGGAGGGTTTGGCTTCCTTGAGGTCGAGCAGATAGTTGCCGTCCGGCGAGCCCTTGCCTTCGACGAGAACGACGTAGCGCACGACGCCGAGGCTGCCGGTGCCGGCGATCCGCCGTGCGACGTCGAGTACCTTGAAGAAGCCGGGCGTCGGCTGGGCGGCGGCGAAGCCGTCCATGAAGTCGACGACCTGGCGGCGCTGCGCGTCGTCGGCAGGCAACGCCTTGATACCGTCGACCTTCAGGCGCCGCCGCCCGGCGCTGCGGGTCGTCCGGCGGTCGAGAAACTCGGCGCGCGAACGCTCGCGCAGGGCGTCGAGCAGTTCGCGCACGAGGCCGCCGGCCGTGTCGCGCTCGACCCACAGCGGCTTGCCGCGCAGCAGCGCGTCGCGGTAGGCGGCGAGGCAGTCGCGGCTCACCGCCAGGGCTTCGGCGTCGGTGGCGTTCAAGGCGCCGGCGCCGCAGCGGATGCTGGTCAGCAGGCGGACGATGTCCCAGGCGCAGGGCGCCAGCGCGGCTTCGTCGTAGTCGTTGATGTCGAAATAGACGAGCCCGTTGTCCGCCTTGTAGCTGCCGAAGTTCTCGAAGTGCAGGTCGCCGCAGCACCAGGCGAGCGGCGCTTCGGCGAGGGCGGGCGTGTCGGGCAGGGCGTCGTAGAAGAGGTGGCAGGCGCCGCGCAGGAAGACGAAAGGACTCTCCTTCATCTTGGCGTACTTCAGCGCCAGCCGCTCGGCTTCGCGTCCGGCGTTCTGGCGCCGGATGGCGTCGACGATCGACGGGGCGGTCGCTTTTGGGGGCGTGGTCATCGGCGTGCTTCCGTGCGTTGGAGATAGGATCGTGCCGGCGCGTCGGAGTCTCGGATTGCGCTGAGGGCTACTGTGCCCGTTTCCGAGGGGCTATTCAAACGGTTCGACGAGCAGCGACGCCTCCACCAGCACGTCGACCCCGCCCGGCGGCGCGATGTGGCGCGCCGGGATGTCCTTGCCGGCGCGCCAGTCGGCGACCGCCTGGTGCTTGTTGCGGCCGTCGACGAGGAAGATCAGCTGGCGGGTCCGGGCGAGGCGGGCGGGGGAGAGCGAGACGCGCTGCGGCGGCGCCTTGGGCGCGTCGTAGATGGGCAGCACGTCGAGGTCTTCGGGCGCCCGCCGCCAGTCCTGCCCCGGGAACAGGCTGGCCGTGTGGCCGTCTTCGCCGAGCCCGAGCAGCACCAGATCGAAGCGGCCGACCGTGCGCAGCGTCTCTTCGTAGGCCGCGGCGGCCTGCACGGCGCCAAGCTCGCCCGGGATCGGGTGAATTTGCCGCGGCGGGATGGGAACGTGGTCGAGCCAGGCGTAGCCGGCCATGCGCGAGTTGCGCGCGGGGTCGTCCGGCGGCAGGCAGCGCTCGTCGCCGAAATAGATGTGCCACGCCGCCCAGTCGGCCGGTACCGCGCCGAGCAGACGGTAGATGTCGCGCGGCGTTTCGCCGCCGGCCAGCACGAGATGGAATTCGCCGCGCTGCTGGCGGGCCGCCGCGGCGGCTTCGAGGATGCGCATCAGCGCGGTGCGCTGCAGGGCGGCGCGGTCGGCCTGCGGGTGCCAGCGGCAGCGCTGCATTTTGCCGTCGTCGGCCGGCGGCGGCGCGGGGCGCCGGCTCATGATTCGTTGTTCCAGGCGCCGCCGGCGACGGCGATCAGCCGGTCGGCCGCCGTCGGCCCCCAGCTGCCGGCGGCGTAGGGTTCGCGCACGGCATGGCGGCGCAGCAGCGGGGTGAACAGGCGCCATGAGGCTTCGGTTTCGTCGGCATGCACGAAGAGCGTCTGGTCGCCCTCCAGCACGTCGAGCAGCAGGGTTTCGTAACCGGCCGAGAGCGAGGCGCCGAAGGCTTCGGCGTAGCGGAACTGCATGTGGCGGGTTTGCAGCGCGTAGCTGTTGCCGGGCGACTTGACCTCGAACGAGAGGGTGAAGCCTTCGTCGGGCTGCAGGTTGATCGCCAGCCGGTTGGTGTGCGGCGGGCTGCAGTCGATGCTGCGGAAGAGGGCGACCGGCGGGCCGCGGAATTCGATGACGATCTGCGTCATGCGGCGCGCCAGCCGCTTGCCGGTACGCAGGTAGAAGGGCACGCCCTGCCAGCGCCAGTTTTCGATGCCCAGACGCAGGGCGACATAGGTTTCGGCGGTGGAGTCGGCGGCGACGCCGGGTTCTTCGCGGTAGGCGGGGAAGGGGGCGGCGGGGGCGGCGGGGGGGGGGGGGGGGGGGGGGGGGGGGGGGGGGGGGGGGGGGGGGGGGGGGGGTTGCCGGCCGCGCCGCCTTGGGGGGGGGCGCGGCCCGCCGGGCGCGGCGGCGCGGCTTCATCGGCGCCGAGCTGCCGCGCGGCATCGGCGGTGCAGGCTTGCGGCCGGGCGTTCCCCGGCCGGGTTTGGCGCGTCGCAACGCCAGAGAGGATTGGCGGCGTGGCGTCCCCCGGGGGGGCTTTCAGTTCGGCATCCCCCGGGGGAGTCTGCTGCGCGGCATATTGGCCGAAGACCACGGCGTCGCGGCCGATCGGCAGGATCGAGCGCAGCACCTTGACCTTCTCGTGGCGGATGCTTTCGGCGTCGAAGGCGGCGGGGACTTCCATCGCCGTCAGGGTCAGCAACTGCGTCATGTGGTTCTGCACGATGTCGCGCAGGGCGCCGGCACGCTCGTAGTAGGCGGCGCGGTGACCGACCCCGAGCGCTTCGGCGACGGTGATCTGCACGCTCTTGATATGTTCGCGGTTCCAGGCCGACTCGAAAAGCGCGTTGCCGAAGCGGAAGGCGAGCAGGTTCTGCACGGTTTCCTTGCCCAGATAGTGGTCGATGCGATAGACCTGCGTTTCGCCGAAGTGGCGGTGCACCAGCGCGTTCAGCCGGCGCGCCGAGGTCAGGTCGTGGCCGAAGGGCTTTTCGATGACCAGCCGCGTCCAGCCCTGGCTGCGCGCCAGCCCGGCCCTGGCCAGCGCGGCGATGGTGCCGGGGAAGGCCTGCGGCGGCAGCGCCATGTAGAGCAGGCGGTTGCCGGACAGCGCGTGGGTCGCTTCGATCAGCGCGATGCGCGCCGCGAGCGCCTGATAGTCGGCCGCGCTGCCGTCGCCGACGGTGTCGAAATGCAGGCAGTCCTCACACCAGCGGCGCGGCGCCTTGCCGTGCGCCAGCCCGGCGTCGGCGAAGGCCTGCCGAACCCAGCGGCGGAAGCGCGCATCGTCCATGCCCGGCTCGCGCGCCACGCCGAGAATCTGGTAGCGCGCCGGCAACAGGCCGTCCTCGGCGAGCTGGAAGAGGGCCGGCAGCAGCTTGCGCCGCATCAGGTCGCCGGTTGCGCCGAACATCACGAACAGGCAGCTCTCGTCCGGCGGTTTTTCCATGCTCAGCCTTTCCGGATGTCGTGCCCGCCGAACTGCTGACGCAGCGCCGCCAGCAACTTGTCCGAGAACGAGGCCTCGTCGCGCGAGCGCAGGCGTGCCAGCAAGGCCAGCGTGATCACCGGCGCGGCGACGTCCAGCTCGATCGCCTCGGCCACGGTCCAACGCCCTTCGCCCGAATCGGCGACGTAGGGCGCGATGCCGTCGAGCGCCGGGTTGTCGCCCAGCGCCCCGGACGCGAGATCGAGCAGCCACGAGCGGACGACGCTGCCGTGGCGCCAGATTTCGGCCACCTGATGCAGGTCCAGCGCGAACTCCTGCTTGTGCCGCAACAGCGAGAAGCCTTCGGCGTAGGCCTGCATCAGGCCGTATTCGATACCGTTGTGGATCATCTTGGCGAAGTGCCCGGCGCCCGCCGGGCCGACCCGGCCCCAGCCCCGGTCGGCGGCCGGCGCCAGCGTTTCGAGCAGCGGACGCAGGCGTTCGACCGCCGCCGCGCCGCCGCCGAGCATCAGGCTGTAGCCTTCGGACAGGCCCCAGATGCCGCCGCTGGTGCCGCAGTCGACGAAATCGATGTGCTGTTCGGCCAGCGACTGCGCCCGGCGCTGGCTGTCCCTGTAGTTGGAGTTGCCGCCGTCGATCAGCGTATCGCCGTGCGCCAGCAGCAGGCGCAACTCCTCGATCGTCGCGTCGACGGCGGGGCCGGCCGGCACCATCAGCCAGACGGCGCGCGGTGCCGGCAGACGTTCGACCAGCGCGGCGAGCGAGGCGGCGCGCTCGATGTCCTGTTCGTTGGCCCGTTGAAACCCCGGTTTTTCCGTCGCCGTCTTGGCGTCGAAACCGATGACGCGATGGCCGCCGCGCCGCAGGCGCTCGGCCATGTTGGCGCCCATCCGTCCGAGGCCGACCATGCCGATGTCCATCGCTGATTCCTTCCCTCGCTGAGCCACTTTCAGAAAATTAAAGGCTAGCGCGCCCCGCCCAAGGTGTATGTGCGTTGCCGTACGCAGCTGCCCTCCAAGGTTCCACCGCAGAGAGCTGCTTGTTTACTCGCTCTTCGCAAAGTCTTCCCGGAGAGCGTTTATCCCTACGGAGCCTGGCGACCCCGCTATTCATTCTTCGAACGGGATTTTGGCGTCGTCCTCGAAGCGCTTCTTGCGCTTGCGGCCGAAGCTCCAGATCAGCACGAGAACGAAGAGGGCGACTAGGACGAGCAGGTAGATGGTGTAGCCGGCGGTGTCCATATGGCGATCCCCAAGGCGGTGCGGCGAACGCGAACGGCGTTTGCCCCGCTTTCAAGCCTAGCCGCCGCGGCCGGGTGCGTATGTACGTTTCCGTACGTAGCGGTGGGCGAGGGCGATTCCACCTCACGCACCTCGCGGGAAAAAAGAGCAGGCCAAGGCCTGATGCTGCATGGCAGCCGCGACATTGCCATCGGCCGCCCGGTACAAAAGGAAGATACCGACCTCCGCGCCCCTACCTCACGCAGATGCCGCTTGCCGTGAAACAGGTTAAAGCGAAGTATTCGTTTGGTATATTGTCATTCCATTTGGGTCTTGTGATGTTTCACCCAGATACAGGAACGCACCTGATCGAGCAGTTCCGGCTCAAATGATGGAAAGCGGTGTGTTTTCCTTTTTCTGGGCGCAGAAAAAACAATGACATCAATAAAACAACAGATTGCAGAGCTTCAAAAACAAATTGTGCTCACAAAGAATCAGCTTATACGCTGATGGCAATGTCTTATTAACGTTAGACGGCAATGCTTCAAGAAGCCCAATTACTCACCTGGATAGTCTCTTCCGGGCTACTCGTTTTGGTCGCAATGGGTGTTCACTACCACCTACGGTTCTTGGCTCACCTGCGTACAGCATTTCCTTCTGTGTGGAGGCAGCTAGGCTCCCCCACGATTGTTAACCCCGAGGGCTCATTTGCCGAGAATTCTCTGTTTTTCTTCGTCTTTTTCGGTAGGTTTTCTCGGCTTAACGACCCAGTCCTTTTCGCCATCGGCAGGGCGCTGCAGGTTGTCTTTTTTCTTTGTCTTGCCTGCGTTCTCGCCCTTTTCTTTCTCCTGCGCCTCGGCTGAACTAGTTAGTTAGGAATCTATACATCATGCGCAAGTTTCTTTTCGCCGTTCTTGTTGCCCTAATTGTTCCCAGCGCAAACGCCAAAGAATATGGAAATTACGACCCAAAGCGTTTGCTCACGGTTTCGGAAACGCCCACGGGAAAGAAATATGGTTTCGATGGTGCGTACTTCGACCAGATGCTGAATGATTTATCGGCTCACGCGAAAAACTATCCGCCGCGATTCGACACACCACAGGATCAACACCGTGCTACCCAAGACGTAAAGGCACTGTCGGGGATGCTCGACATTCTGATTAACGTCCCAACCCCGAATCTTGAGCTTCTTGCTCGAGCCGGCTACGTAAATAGCATTGGTCACAATCTCAATGTCCCCGGGGCTGCTGAAAAAGCCAACTCAATCTTCTTGCGATTGATCGCCGCATCGCCTTCCAACCCGCGAGGCAATTACCTGTATGGAACCTTTCTTGCGGGTGTAGGAAAGGCTAAAGAAGCTCTCCCGTATCTTGAGAAGGCGCTTTCCGTAGGGGTTGTTGATGCTGCATATGCGATTGGCGTGGCGTACCTGGCCCTCGGAAACAAAGAGCAAGCCTTAAAGAACCTTGAAGATTACAAACGTCGCAAGCCGAGCGATGAGAATGCCATCAAGCTTATTGACGCAATACGTAACGGAAAAATTGAATTGAAGAGGAGCCCTAGTTGAAGCAAGGCGCCTATTCAAGCAAACCGAAATTGACCCAGCCGCCGATTGCGACGAGATAGGCGAAGAGGAGGGCGCCGAGGAGCAGGGGTTTGATTCCCGCCTGGCGCAAGAGGCCGAAGGTGGTTTCCATGCCGAAAGCCGCCATCGCGAAAGTCAGGCTGAGGATGCCGCTTTGCCGGAGGGCCTGCAGCAGTTCTTCCGGTATGGCGAACGCGGAATTGACGCCGGCGAAGAGGAGGAAGGCCAGCGCGAACCACGGGACCGAAACGCCTCCCTCCTGCGCGTCGCCGCGCCGGCGCGCGATCCAGAAACTCAGGCCGAGCAGGAAGGGCACCAGCAGAAGGACGCGGATCATCTTCACGATCACCGCGTTGTGCGCGGCCTCGCCGCCGATGGCGTTGCCGATGGCGACCACCTGGGCGACCTCGTGCACGGTCGAGCCGATGAAGACGCCGAACAGCGAACGGCTTTCGCCCAACCAGGCGAACAGCAGGGGGTAGAGGAACATCGCCGCCGTCCCGAAGAGGACGACGGTCGCCACCGCTGTCGCCGCCTTCCTGACGCCGTCGCTTTCGCTCATGCGCAGCACCGAGCCGGTCGCCACGATGGCGGCGGCGCCGCAGATGGCGCTTCCCGCCGAGATCAGCAGCGCCGATTCGCGGTCCATGCGCAGCCAGCGGGTGCCGACGAAGTAGCCGATGGCCAGCGTCGAGACGAGCATCACGGCGTCGATCAGCAGCCCCGAGCGTCCCGCTTCGGCGATCTGCTGCAGGTCGAGATTGAAGCCGTAGAGGGCGACGCCGGCGCGCAGCAAGGTCTTCTGTGCGAAGCGCGTGCCGGGCTGCCAGATGCCGCGCGCCAGCCCGGGGCGCAGGTTGCCGAGCAGCGCCCCGGCGGCGATGGCCAGCGTCAGCGGCGAGGCGCCGATTGCGCTCAGTTCGCCGCGCTGTGCCGCGAAAATGGAAGCGGCGGCGATCAGCGCGATCAGGCCGAGGCCGGGAAGAAGCTTGGGAAAGGACATCGCACGGGTCCGCTTAGGTGAAGCCCGAATGCTAGTTCTTGCCAGTTCGATAAGTAAAACGTATATTTTTTATAATTGAAATCGGATTTGGTTATGAAAATAACGTTGCGCCAGCTCGAAGTGTTCGCCGCGGTCGCCAGCCACGGGCAGGTGACGCGCGCCGCGCAGGCGGTCGCCATGAGTCAGGCGGCGGCCAGCATGGCGCTGGCCGACCTGGAAGGGCAGCTCGGCGCGCCCTTGTTCAACCGCCAGGGCCGGCAATGGCAGCTTACCGACAGCGGGCGCGAAATCCTGCCGCTGGCGCGCGAAGTGCTGGATCGGGTGAGCGATATCGAGGAGGTCGGCCGGGCCGGCGGCGGCGCCTTCGACGTTCATCTCGGCGCCAGCGTCACTATCGGCAACCACCTGCTGCCGGCGCTGATCGCCGAACTGAGCCGGAGCTATCCGCAGGGCAAAGTCCGCGTTTCCCGGCACAACACCGAGCAGGTGGTGTCGCGGCTGCTGGCGTTCCAGATCGACCTGGGGTTCATCGAGGGGCCGGTGAACGATCCGCGGCTGACCTGTTTCCCCTGGTGGAAGGACGAATTGCAGGTCTTCGCCGCCCCCGGCCATCCCTTGGCCGGCGCCGACGTGACGCCGGAGGATCTGAGGTCGGCTGGCTGGGTGACGCGCGAACCGGGGTCCGGCACGCGCGAGCGCTTCGACCGCGCGCTGGGCGACGTCGGCATCGGCCCGCGCATCGCGCTCGAACTCGAGCAGCCGGAAGCCGTGCGCCAGTGCGTGCGTCTCGGCATGGGGCTCGGCTGCCTGTCGTCGCTCGAATTGCGCGAGGCGTTTCAGGCCGGATCGCTGGTGCCGCTCGCGACGCCCTTCCTCGACCTGTCGCGCGAACTGCGCATCGCCATCCACGCGCAACGCCACCGAACGCGCGGGATACGCGCGGTTCTCGCGCTGTGCAAGGTCGACGCCTAGTCCGCTGCTTCGGGCCGGATGCGGGCGCCCATCGATGGAAAAACGCTGCTGCGCCTTCCCGCGATGGGCGGGAGACGGTCTATTTCTCTATTTCGCCGGACGGATCGGCTCCTTCAGGAGGGGCGACGGCCCCCACAGTTCGACCCGGATGTTGGTCGCAAAACCGCGAAATTCATGCGCGATCTGCTGCCAGGGGCCGTCGGTGAATTTCGCCCAGTCTTCCAGCGATGTGAACGTCGTCACCGAGCGCCCTATCGGATTGCCCAGGATGTTCCTGTTCGCCCGAAACTCGATGACGCCGGGCTGCTTCGCCATGGTGTTCCCCAGCTTCGCGACCCACTCCTGATAGGCCTTCAGGTCGCTGTTGGGCAGCAAATCAAAAGTCAGAACGGCTTCGATCATTTTCTTCTCCTCGTCGAACGTCGCAAAGGCGGCGCTTTCGCCCGCCCGAAGGCTGCATCGGAGCACGCCGGGGCGGGTGGAATGCGCCGGCCGGGCAGGGACGACCGCGCCAATGCCGCATCGCCGCCGCGCGCAAATGCAAAGTTGTCGCCCCACCGTCCGCACTATCCAGTTCTGATCGAACTTCCGTCTGTGCGTTGAATAACGGATCGCCGTGCCGCATTCCGCATTTCTCCCGCATGTGAAGCCCGCGGGCGGCGGGTCGGCGCCAGCCTAGTGCGACGGGAGTCGGGGCGCGAAATCCCGCCGTTGCGAGTTTCCCGCCGCCTACTGCGCGAAGCGGTAGGCGGCCGCCGGGTACGAATTCCAGCCGCCGTCGCCGGTGAGTTCGAGGACGTGCTGGTGATGCTTCAGGATGGTCGAGCGGTGGCCGATGCTGACGATCGTCGTGTCGGTGGCGGCGAGCTGTCCGTACAGGTTTTCCTCGTTGGCGATATCGAGCGCGCTGGTCGCTTCGTCGAGGATGGCGTAGCGCGGCTGGCTGCGCAGGACGCGGGCGAAGGCGAGGCGTTGCTGCTCGCCGACGGAGAGGACGTTCTCCCAGTCCATTTCGGCGTCCAGCCCGCCGAAGCGGGCGGCGAGGTCGGGCAGGTTCACCCGTTCGAGCAGGCGCAGGAGTTCGGCATCCGGGATCGTCGTGTCCTTGCCGGGGTACAGGAGCTGGCTGCGCAGCGATCCGAGCAGCAGGTAGGGGCGTTGCGGCAGGAAGAGCATGTCTTCCGGGCGCGGGCGCACGATCCGGCCGCTGCCCGCGTACCACAGGCCGGCGATGGCGCGCAGCAGCGAGCTCTTGCCGCTGCCGCTGCTGCCGACGATGAGCAGCCCGGCGCCCGGCGCGACTTCCAGCGAGAGATCGCGCACCAGCACCCGCCGGTAGTTCGGGGTTTGCAGGGTGACGTTTTCGAGCGCCAGGCGCGAGTCGATTTCGAGGTCGATGACGCCGCCGAGGCTGAGCGTGCCGGGCGACGGCGCAGCCATCGTCCTGGCGAAGGCTTCGAGGCGGTCGATGCCCGCCGCGAAGCGGCTCAGGCCTTCGAAATTCTCGACGACCACCGAGATCGCGCTGAGCACCGCCGCGAAGGCGCCGGCGGCCTGCACGGCGCGGCCGACTTCGAGCTCGCCGGAGAGCACCTGCGAGGCGACGATGGCGCTCGGCAGGACGATGGTCAGCAGGCTGTAGGCGTACTGGAAGAGGTTGAGGGCGAGCTGGGCCCTGATCAGCTTGTTGAAGTTGATGAAGGCCTTGATGAAGCGGCGTTTGACCTGCAGCGTCTCCTGCGCCTCGCCGCGATAGAAGGCGATCGATTCGGCGTTTTCGCGCACGCGCACGAGGCCGAAGCGGAAGTCCGCCTCGCGCCGGAGTTGCTGGAAGTTGAGCCCGACCAGCGGCTTGCCGAAGACGAAGACGGTGACGAGCGTGCCGGCCGTCGCGTAGAGGACGAGGAAGTAGACGAGCGCGTGCGAGATCGACCAGAGCACGCTGCTGAAGGCGACGAGTTGCAGGAGCGAGCCGATGAAGATGAGCAGGAAGAAGAGCGTGCGCTGGGTGAAGGTGTTGATGTCTTCGGCGATGCGCTGGTCGGGGTTGTCGATGCCGGCGTTGGAGTTCAGTTCGTAGTAGTGCCGCTTGCTGAAATAGCGGTCGAGAAAGCGGCTGGTCAGCCAGCGCCGCCAGTGGATGCCGAGCTTGTCGCGGACGTAGAAGAAGAAGGCGTAGATCGGCACGGCCACCGTTAGCAGGCCGAGGCTGGTCTTGATGGCGATCCAGAAGCGTTCCTCGTCGTGCGCGGCGAGCGCCGAGGTGAATTCCCCCGTCTGCTCATTGAAGAGCACGGCGAAGCGCGTCTGCCCGAGCAGCAGCAGGACGAGCAGGGCGATCAGCCCCCAGGCCTTCCATTTTTCCTCCTCGCGCCAGTAGGGTGCGGCGAGGTGCCAGAAGCGCCGCATCATCTGTTTGTCGTGCCGGATTTCGGCTGTTTCGGGCATGGCTCAGGCGTCCGCTTGGCCGCTTTTCGCGGCTATCTCGGCGAGCAGGCCGCTCCAGGATCGGCTGAAGGCCTGCGCGCCATCGCGCTGCAGGCGCGCGGCGAGGGCGGCGCGGTCCACACCGGCGCGGGCGCAGTCGGCGAGTACCCTTTCGGCGTCGCCGCCGTCCTCCGGCATGACGCGCAGGGCCGTATCCTGCGCGCCCGGCGCCGCGAGGGCGAGCAGCGTCTTTTCGGGCAGGGTGTCGATGGTGTCCGGCGCGGCGAGCGCTTCGGCGTAGTAGCTTTCCGGCAGCCGCGGGTCCTTCGTTCCGGTGCTCGCCCACAGCAGGCGCTGCGGTCGGGCGCCGGCGTCGGCCAGCCGGCGCCATTCGGCAGAGGTCTGGCGCGTGCGGTAGGCGGCGTAGGTCTGCCCGGCGACGGCGAGGCCCAGGCGGTTGTTCAGTTCCGACGGCAGCGTGCCGCTCAATGCGTGGTCCCAGCGGCTGATGAACAGCGAGGCCACGGAATTGACACGCGGATCGAGGCCCGCCGCGACCCGCCGCCGGATGCCGCGCCAGTAGGCGTCGGCCGCCGCGACGTAGTGCTCGCGCGAGAAGAGCAGGGTGACGTTCACCGGCACGCCGGCGAAGATCGTCTCCTCGATGGCCAGGACGCCGGCCGGCGTGCCGGGAATTTTGATCAGCAGGTTGGCGCACTGCGCCTGTGCGTACAGGCGTTTGGCCTCGGCCACGGTCGCCGCCGCGTCGTCGGCGAGGAGCGGCGAGACTTCGAGCGAAACCAGCCCGTCCACCCCGCCGCTCGCCGCGTGGATCGGCCGGAAGACGGCGGCGGCCCGGCGCAGGTCGGCGAGGTCGAGGTCGAGGAAGATCGCTTCGCCGGCCTTGCCGGCCGCCGCCGCGCGCCGGATCGTCTCGTCGTAGGCGCCGGTGTTGCGGATGGCCTGCTCGAAGATGGTCGGGTTCGAGGTCAGGCCGCTGACAGACAGCTCGGCGCAGTAACGCTGCAGCCTTCCGTCGTCGAGCAGGTCGCGCGTGATGTTGTCGAGCCACAGCCTCTGGCCGAGCGCGTGCAGTCGGGTCGTTGCGTTCATGGCTACCTCGCGGATGTCGATGGCTGTCCGGGCTTTCCGGCGGCGTCCGCGCCGGACGCCGCGGAACGGCACGCGGGAAGCGAGGATGCGGCGATGCGGCGATGCGCTAACTCATATCCTCACGTCGATCCGGTGCGGCCGGCCATCGTCGATCAAGCTTATTACCGCATCGTTCTGGGCGACGCCATCCACGCTTACGTGTATTCCTGCGCCCGGCGGCGCCGCAGCGCCGTCTCGCTGCACGACGATCGTGTACTCGGTGGCGCGGTGGCGGTAGCGCAGCGTGAAGCCCGGCCAGTCCGCCGGCAGACAGGGCACGAAGCGCCGCGTCCCGGCGCCACCTTGTGCGCCTCGGCGAGGGGCCGGCCGTGCCGCTCCATCTGGTCGGCGCTGAACAGTTCGACACGCAGCGGCGGCTCGGCGAGCGCGTATTTCTGGGCCAGATCGCCGCCGCGCAGTCGTGCGCTCAGTCGGAAAAAGGTCGCGCGAACGGCGGCGAGTCTGGCATTCAATTCAGGATCCTTTTCTGTAGCGCAATCTCCGCGGTTCTAGCGCGTTCGTCGATCCGTCGTGTTTGTGGCGGGAGCGACCCGGCGCGGCGCCGGCGGCCCGCTCGTCTCCTCGTCTTTTCGAGGCACGCGACGGGGCGCCGGCGTCGCCGCTCGCTCGCCGAGCAAGCAGAACGCGCCGCGTCGGTTGGCGAAGGGCGTGCCGGCGAGCGGTTCCGGCCGGCGCTTCCGAAACCGCTCCGCCGCAGTTCGGGATGGAGCCTAGGCGCGAATGCGCCCGGTGTATGTGCGTAAGCGTACGGATGGCGCGCAACGGGTTATTTTTGCGCGTCTGCCGGCCGGCGCGTTCGGCGGCGCGCGGAGGATGCGCCGGCGCTCGCCGGGAGGCTTGCGGCCCCGTTGCGCGAACGCCGCAGCGGCCGTTTCCGGCGCCGCGCTCAATGCCAGGCGAGGACGCGTGCGGCCTTGCGCGGGGTGGGTTCGGTCTCGCCGTCCGGAAAGCCGACGATGATCGGCGCAACCACCGAGTAATCGGCGGGGATGTCCAGTTCGGCCTTGCTTTCCGGGCGGTTCAGCCCGGTCGCGGCGGAGCCGATGACGCAGGTGCCGAGGCCGCGGGCGCAGGCGGCGAGCATCAGGTTCTCGGCGGCCAGCCAGCAGTCGGGCAGCATCAGCGGCGAAGCGCTCGGGCCGCAAACGAGGATCAGCGTTCCGGCGTTGTAGAAGAGATTGAATTCCGGCCGGGCGAATTCGTCGCGGACGCGGCCGTCCCGGTCGAGTTCGGCCTGGCGGAGTTCGTCGAGAAAGTAGCGCTTGCTCCGGTCGGAAAGGCGCTTCATCTGCTCGCTGTCCTGCACGACGACGAAGGCCCAGGGTTCCGCGTGCATCGCCGTGGGCGCGCGCACGGCAGCCGCCAGCAGGTCGCGGACGATTTCCGCGTCGAGCTTCTGCGCGGTGTAGGCGCGCACCGAGGTGCGCTCCCGGATGGTGCCCATCAGGCTCATTTCTGCGGCTTTCGGCATCATGATCTCGTCCTCCTGCGTGCTGCCCCGCGTCGGGGCGCGGACCGCTCCGCCCGCATCCGCTGTCTTCGGCCGTCCGGACGGTTCTCCGGCGTCCATCTCGTTGCCGGCTGTTCAGCGCGACCAGTGCACCCGCAACAGGTTTTCCGCCGGGTGGTAGTGGAACTCCAGTTCGCCCCGGTAGGCGTGATGAACGGCTTCGCCCAGCGCCCGCGCCAGATGGATGTCGGTGGTCGTGATCAGCGCCGACTCGTCCCTATCCTCGACGCCCATGACGCGCTTGAGCGGGTGCTCGAGCCGCTCGCGCTGCGCCTCGTGATGCACGAGGCTCATGATTTCGCTCCGGTGCGCCGTGAAGAACGCACCCTGCAAGGTGACGAAGCCGGCCGGATAGTGGTCGTTCACGCGGTGGCAGGCGGGGCAGGGTTCCTCGCGCGCGCCCTTCGGAATGTCGGCCCAGCGCCAACTCCCTTCCCGATAGACCGCGCTGCACTGCGGGCAGTAGGCCGGCTCGCGCAGCTTGGCGCTGGCCTTGTAGGCGTCGTGCACTTCTTCCTGCAGCAGGCGGTCGTGGCGGATCGGCCGGAAGCCGGGCGGAATCGTCGAATGGCTCATCTCTCGCTTCCTCTCGTTTCTTGCTCGCGGGGGTAGCGGCGGGCGAACCCGGGTGCGTCTGATCCCGGTGCCGCCTTTTTGGCGCGAACGGCGCGGCGTTCCGAAAAGCGGAGAGGTACCCCGCAATCGATCTTCCGGCGGCGAAATCCGGCGCTTTTCCGGTGCACCGGCGGTGCGTGTGCGCTCGATGCATCGTTGGGCGATAGCGGAAATCCTACGTTCGGCGGGGTCTTGCAGAAATACAGCGAGGGGTTTATTCGCCTTACCGGAGGGCGCGTATGCCCCAACCGGGAAGCGGGTAGCCGCGCCTACGGCCGGAGACGGGTATCCACAGCTTTGGGCCGCAACCCTGTGGATAACACCTGGATAAGTCGGTCAAGGCTCTGTTGCTTAAGCGCTTTTCGCTGCCGCCTGCAAATCGGGCGGCAAGGAGCGTGAAAGTGCGTCGCGAGGCGTCGTAGAGAGGCGCGCCGCGCGACCGGGGTGAAGGTCGTGGATGCGCAGGTCGCTACCGCAGTCGGGTAAGCGTTCGCGCCGAAATACACGGATTGGAGGATGGCGATCGGATTTTCCGGCGCCTAGATTGCTCGTTGGACGATCGAACGCCAGGGCTGAAAGGCGATGTCGGGCGCAAGGTCATTCGAACTCTTCAACCGCAACTCCTGGGCCGGATCCGGCACCGTCACCGTTTATCGAGGAGCATTCCGATGGCAAATGAGAGCAAGCACGAAATCGCCGTCTCGGCGAAGCCCCAAAGCGAAATTTCCGAACCGTCGCCGCCGTCGCAGATGTTCGGTCCGCTGGCCGAAGCCGAGCGCCTGTTCGATAAGTTCATGCTGCGCAACTGGATGCGGCCGGTCGGCTGGAACTGGCCGATGTGGGGCGGACTGGGAGAAGCCGGCGAGAATCTCCGGATGCCGCAACTCGACGTGATCAACCGCGACAAGGATGTGCTGGTTCGTGTCGAGGTTCCCGGCGTCGAGAAGAAGGACATCGACGTCTCTATCGTCGACAACACCTTGAGCATCAAGGGCTGCGTGAGCCGCGAAAGGAAGGAAGAGTCGAAGGACTATTTCCGCTGCGAAATCGCGCAGGGGAATTTCTCGCGGAGTCTTTCGCTGCCTGCTGGCATCGATCCGGCGAAGATCGTCGCCAGCTTGAAAGACGGCGTTCTCGAAGTCGTATTGCCGAAGGAAGAGGGCGCTCAGCGCCGGCCGATCGAGGTGAAATAAGCCTCGCTCCCCGTCTTGCGGATGCTGCGATGCCCGGCGTTCCCGTTCCGGACGGAGCGCCAGGCTGACGACGGGGCGAGGCGCGATCCTCGCGATAAACCGCCCTGCCGGCGTTCCGGTATTTCCGGATATCGTGGAGACGACCATGGGCATCGATCCGCACCGTCCCAAGCGCTCCGTTTCCGATCTGCCGTTGCGGCGCCCTGGCCTTGCCCTGCTGGCGGCGCTCGTCCTGGCGCTGCACGGCGGCGCGCCGTTCGCCGCAGGCGCGGACGACGCAAGCGGCGGTGCGCAAGGAAGCGTTGCCTGGGCGGGCGGCGGGGTCGGCGAGGACGCGCGCGACGCCATGCGACTTGCGGCGAGCGGCTATAACGTGCACGTGGTGTTCAGCGAGCGCCGGGGCGCCTATCTCGCCGACGTGCCTTTCACCGTGACCCGTAGCGGCGGCGCGGAGCTTGTCTCCGGCATCTGCCCCGGTCCCTTGCTCTACCTGAAGCTCCCGCCGGGCGCCTATCGGATCTCGGCCAGACTGGACGACGCATGGCAGAGCAAGCGCATCCGGGTGGGCGCCTCGCGGCCGGCCAGACTTTCCTTTGTTTCCGGAACCCCGTGAGCGCGGTTGCGTGGCGCTTTTTTCAAACCACTTGCAGCAGGAGGCATGATGACTACCGAAACGCATCCGGGTCAGGACCCGATCGAAGGCCGAATGAATATTCCCGCGCCGGCCGCGAAGAAGGGAAACGCAGGCGGCAACGGGGCCGAGAAGAGCGCGAGCACATCGACCCCCGAGGAACTTTCCGCTGCCCGTACGCTGATCGCCGAGCGGTTGCGTCAGACGCGCACGCGCCTCGTCGAGGCGCGTGCCGTCGTCGCCGACAAGGCCAAATGCACGGCGCAGGCAACCGACGCCTACGTCAAGGATCATCCCTGGCAGATGCTCGGCGTCGCGGCGGCGGCCGGTGTTCTCGCCGGCGTGTTGCTCAGCCGCCGCTGACGCGGCGGGGCGTTCCGGGCGCCTGCCGCCCGGCGGTTTATGGTTACAGCGGTTCGCTTGGCGGCGGAGGGGGAGCCTGTTTTGCCCCGGAAAGCTGTTCCGGGCGATCGATGTCCCGGGTCACGCCGGGATCGTCGACCGGGCAGAGCGTCAGCTGGCGGCGGTTGTTTGCCAGGATCGCCCTTGCGCCCTGATCGCCGGTCAGCGCGGTCAGCTGGGAAAACCAGATCCGCGCGAATCCGACCGGATGCCCGCGCCGACCGTCGAAGAAGGCGGCGGCGAGGCTGGCGCCGCCGTGCAGGCGTGCAAGCACGGCGCGATGGCTGTCGGCCGCGATGAAAGGCATATCGGCCAGGGTCACCAGCCAGCCGTCGGCATCGGGCGTCGCCTGCACGCCCGCGGCCAGACTGTGGCCCATTCCCCGATGCGCCTGCGGGCAGAAAACTGGCTCGCAGCCCGCGGCGGCGAGCCGGCGGGCCAGGGCTTCGTCCCCGGGGCGCACGACGGCGACCACGCGCGGACAGGCTGCGCGCAACGCGCCGGCGGCGGCCAGCGCCATCGGCGTGCCGTCGGCCAGGCGGTGCATCAGCTTGTCTCCGCCGAAGCGGGTTCCGGCCCCGGCCGCGAGGAGGATGCCGACGATCCGTTCCGTCATCTCCGTCCCCTCAGGCGACCTTGCAGCCGGCCGGCGCCGATTCCCGCCTCGGGCGCAAGCCGTCCGCCGTCCACACGCCGTTGCGCACCGCCGTCATCTCGGCGAGCACGGCGACGGCGATTTCCGGCGGCGTGCGGCTGCCGATCGGCAGGCCGACCGGGCCGTGCAGGCGTCCGACCTCGACCGGCGACAGGTCGAAGTGCTGCAACAGGCGTTCGCGCCGGCGCCGGCTGTTGAGCGTCGAGCCCAGCGCGCCGACGTAGAAGGCCGGCGATTTGAGGGCTTCGAGCAGCACCATGTCGTCGAGCTTCGGATCGTGGGTGAGCGCGACGACGGCGCAGTGCGGGTCGAAATTCAGTTCGATCACCGCGTCGTCCGGCATGCAGGAGAGCAGCGTCGTCCCCGGGACGTTCCACTCGCCGGCATATTCGCTGCGCGGATCGCAGACGAAGACCCGGTAGTCGAGCGCCTGCGCCATCTGCGCCAGATAGGCGGAAATCTGCCCGGCGCCGACGATCAGCAGGCGCCAGGCCGGGCCATGCACCGTCGTCAGCGTTTGCCCGTCCCAGCTCAGGGCGTCGCCCGCCGTGCCGGCATCGACCGTATTTCCCGGCTCTCCGACGACGACCGTGCGCCGCGCCAGCTGGCCGCCGGCGATGCGTTCCGCCAGTTGCTCCAGCGCCGCGAAATCGGGGGCCGGCTCGATCAGCAGCTCCATGGTGCCGCCGCAGGGCAGGCCGTAGCGCCGGGCTTCGTCCTGCGTGACGCCGTACCGCTGCAGGAAGGGCAGGGGAGAGGCGAATTCGCCGCCGCGCAGGCGCTCGATCAGGTCGGTTTCGATGCAGCCGCCGGAGACCGAACCCTGCACCTGGCCGTCGTCGCGCACGGCCATCCAGGCGCCGGGCGGACGCGGGGCGGAACCCCAGGTCCGGGCCACGGTGACCAGGGTGAAGCGGTGACCCGCCGCGGCCCAGCGGCGTGCGGCGGCCAGCACCTGGCTATCCTGGCTGTCCATCTCAGGCCGCCAGTTCGCCGGTCTGGATCGGCAGGCGGCGCAGGCGCTTGCCCGTCGCCGCCGCAATCGCGTTGACCACGGCCGGCGCCACCGAGGGCACGCCGGGTTCCCCGATGCCGGTCGGCGCGGCATTGGACGGCACCATATGCACCTCGACCCGCGGCATTTCGTTGATGCGCAGCAGCGGAAATGTGTCGAAATTGCCCTGCTCGACGCGCCCTTCCTTGAGCGTGATCGCCTCGTGCAGCATGGCGCCGAGCGCGAAGCCGACGCTGCCTTCGAGCTGCGAGCGCACGTTGTCGGGATTGACCACCGTGCCGCAATCGACGGCGCAGACGACGCGGTCCACCTTCAACGCGCCGTCCTTGGCGACCGTCACCTCGGCCACGTGGGCGACGATGGAGTTGAAGGATTCATGCACGGCCAGACCCCGGCCGCGCCGTTCGCCGGCTTGTACTTTGAGCGGTGCGCCCCAGCCGGCCTTGTCGGCGGCCAGCTTGAGCACCGCCGCGTGGCGCGGATGCCCGGCCAGCAGTTGCAGGCGCAGGGCCAGCGGATCCTGGCCGATGGCGCCGGAAACTTCGTCGAGAAACGCCTCCGTGGAGAAGGCGGTGTGCGAGGAGCCGACCGAGCGCCACCACAGCACCGGCACCGGGATGTCGGTCGGCGTGTGCAGTTCCACCTGCAGGTTGGGAATCGCGTAGGGCAGGGTGGAGGCGCCTTCCACCGAGACCGCGTCGATGCCGTTTTTGACCATCCCCGCAAACGGTGAGCCCGCCAGAATCGACTGCCCGACCAGCCGGTGGCGCCAGCCGACGAGTTGCCCCCGGCCGTCGATGGCCGCTTCCAGCGCGTGGTGGAAGAGCGGCCGATAGTAGCCGCCGCGCATGTCGTCCTCGCGCAGCCAGACCAGCTTCACGGGTGCCCGGCCATTGATCGCCTTGACGATCTGGGCGGCCTCCATGAGGTAGTCGGAGTCCTTGCAGGCACGGCGGCCGAAGCTGCCGCCGGCGAACAGCATGTTGATCTTCACCTGCTCGGGCTGGAGGCCGAACAGCCTGGCCAGCGCGTGCTGGTCCACGGTCTGCATCTGCTCGCCGTTCCAGACCTCGCAGCCGTCGGCGCCGAGCCGGATGACGCAGTTCATCGGCTCCATCGCCGCGTGCGCGAGATAGGGAAAGTCGTAGGCGGCGCTGACCACCCTGGCGGCGCCGGCCCGAGCCTTGTCGAATTCGCCGACCTGCTTTGCGACCGCACCGGGCGTTCTGGCCAGCGCCTGATAGCGAGCGAGGATTTCGTCGGTGCCGAGCTTGAAGGCGGCGCTCTCGTCCCAAACGACGGACAGCGCGTCGCGCCCCAGCTTGGCGCTCCAGGTGTCGGTGGCGAGAACGGCGACGCCTTGGGGAATCCGCACGACGTCGACGACGCCCTTGACGGCCTTGGCCTTGCCGGCGTCGAAGGATTTCACGGTGGCGCCGAAGGTCGGCGGATGGGCGACCACGGCGACCAGCATGCCGGGCAGGAAAACGTCCTGGGTGAAGCGGGCGGAACCGTCCGTCTTGGCGTGGCTGTCGCGCCGTTTCGCCTGCTTGCCGATCAGGCGGAACTCGGCGGGGTCCTTGAGCCTGACCGCCGTCGGTACTTTTTCCCGGGCCGCGTCGGCGGCCAGTTCGCCAAAGCTCGCCTTGCGTCCCGTGGCCGGATGGCTGACGACGCCGTCGCGCACGACGATGTCGGCGGCCCCGACCTGCCAGCGCCGGGCGGCGGCGGCGACCAGCATCGCGCGGCCGGTGGCGCCGGCCTGGCGCAACTGTTCCCAGGAATTGGCGATCGCCGAGCTGCCGCCGGTGCCTTGCGCCGGACCCCAGGCGAGGTTGTTGTAGCGTTTGGCGTCGGCCGGGGCTCCCTCGACCTTGACGCTCTGCCAGTCGGCGTCGAGTTCCTCGGCGACGATGGTCGCCAGTCCGGTATGGGTTCCCTGACCCATTTCCAGGTGCTTGGCGATGACGGTGACGGTATTGTCCATGCCGATGCGCAGGAATGCGTTCGGTTCGAAGCCGGCCGTCGCGGATGTGCCGGCCTTCGCCGAGGCGTCAGCCGCGGCGGCCAGTCCCGGCAGGCAAAAGCCGAGCGTCAGGCCGGCGCTGCCCTGCAGGAAATGGCGACGGCTCAGGTTTTCGATGACGATTTCGCTCATGATCTGCTCCTAGGCCAGCGCTTTTGCGGCGTCGTGAATGGCGGCGCGGATGCGCTGATAGGTCGCGCAGCGGCACAGGTTGCCCGACATCGCGGCGTCGATATCGGCGTCGCTCGGCCGACGGTTCTGGCGGAGGAGGGCGACGGCACTCATCATCTGCCCCGACTGGCAGTAGCCGCACTGCACCACGTCGAGCCTGCGCCAGGCGTCCTGCACGGCCTGACCGACGCGCTCGCCGTCGATTGCTTCGATGGTGCTGATCTTGCCGCCGGCGGCTGCCGAAACGGGCAGCACGCAGGAGCGGACGGGCGTCCCGTCGAGATGCACCGTGCAGGCGCCGCACAGCGCCTGACCGCAGCCGTATTTGGTACCGGTCAGTTGCAGGGTGTCGCGCAACACCCACAGCAGGGGCGTGTCCGGTGCCACGTCGACCTGATGCGCGCGGCCGTTGATATCGAGTTGGATCATGGGCGAACTCCTTCGGCAGGTTGGATGACGGGACGGCTCCGGGCCCCGTTCTTAGGACTGCAGTCTGCGCGGCAAGTGCAATGACCCGATATCAATTTCGTATGAAATTATTGCCTGATCGTCTACGGAACGATGGCGCAGGAGGCGCGGGCATCCGCCTATGCGTTAAGCTGGGCCATCGTGAGAATCATCGAAAAACCATGATGCAAACCGCCCTGACACCCCGCCCGGCGCTTGCCCCGGCGAGCTGCGCCGCTCATCCGGAGCTCGCGGCCCTGATCGCACGCCATTGTCCCGAAGACGGCGTGTTTCCCACGCCGGTGCCGAGGCTGACGTTTTTCCGCATGTCGTCGCCCAATGCGCCGGCCTGCTCGGTGGTCAAATCGGTTTTCGCTTCCGCCGCCCAGGGCGCCAAGCGCATTGCCCTGGCGGACGAGACGTATGTGTATGACGCGAAGCACTACCTGATCACCTCGGTCGGGCTGCCGCTGATCGGGCAAGTGATCGCCGCCTCGCCGGAAAAGCCCTACCTCAGCCTGGTGCTCGACCTTGATCCGCTGAAGATTTCCGAGCTGATGCTCCGGATGCCGCCCGCGTTCCCGTCGGTCGCCGGCACGCCGCGCGGCCTCGGCGTCGGCGTGCTGACGCCGGGCTTGCAGGACGCCGTGCTGCGTCTGGCGCGCCTGGTCGAAAGTCCGGAGCACATTCCGGTTCTGGCGCCCCTGATCGAGCAGGAAGTCCTGTATTTCCTGCTCGGCGGCGACCAGGGCCGCCGCCTGCGCGACGTGGCGATCAAGGGCAGTCAGGCGCATCGGGTCTCCCGTGCCATTCACTGGGTCAATGAGAATTTCAAGCGTCCGATGGCCATCGACGAACTGGCGGCCGCCGTGACCATGAGCAAGGCCTCGCTGCATCTGCACTTCAAGGCGCTGACCTCGATGAGCCCGTTGCAGTATCAAAAGACGCTGCGTCTGCAGGAAGCGCGCCGTCTGATGCTCGTCGACCTGCTCGATGCCGCCACCGCCAGCCACCGCGTCGGCTATGAAAGCCCCTCGCAGTTCAACCGGGAGTATCGGCGCCTGTTCGGCGCGCCGCCGCATCGGGACATGGCGCAGATCCGCTAAGCGTCCCGGCCGTCGAGTTGCAACAGCTCGCTTAAACGGCCGGCGGTGGATTGATTAGGCGCTACAATCCGCATGGGCTCAGAGGAGCGCGTGAATGCAACGCCAGAATTTCAACGACCGCCACGCTTTCGCCGGCGTCGCGCGAGGGCGGTCTAGCCAATACCGCCGCCCAGCCGGTTTTCACTTCTTCGGTTTTATAAATCACTCCAATCGTAGTGCACCAAAGCAAATCAATTGCACTAATAAATAAAGCTCTTTCAAGTACTTACCGTGTTTTTTCTGTTTCGTTGGAGTCAATTCGACCCTAAAAAAACAGAGAAAGAGTAGAAATCTATTAGATAAGTGCAGAAAGTGTATTTGACGGTGGAAATCAGTGCTGTTGATGCAGAACAGACACTCCCCTGTCACGATCCAGACTTGTGCGCGTTACGAGTAACACTGTTTTCTGTAGTCAGCAGGCCGCTCGCTAGTTTGCTATCCGTCATCTAAGCTAAGCAACAAAGGCTTGGCAGCATCTCCGTACGCACGAATTTGGAACTTCATCGCTCATACGGAAATCGTACGGAAGTAAAGTCTGGAGGTGGCTGTGGATACTACACAACGCTCCCCTGCGCATCTCGCAACAGAGCTTGAGATTCGGTCAGCGATTACCGACATTCGTGCAGCTCTTAAGGATGGTCCAAGACACCCGAATATCTGGGGTTTCTTTTCAAACAAAAATCGCCAACTCTTGACCCTGATAGGCGACGTCACGTTCATTCAGGCCGTCTTGTTGGAAGGTGATCCCCGCGTTCTCAGCTACTACGTGGGGGCGGCGCCGTCTACCAGAGATGAGCACTATCCCTTTGGTCGTGATCTTGTGGTCCGGTACCGAGATGAGGCTCTACACTGGTATTTTTGTGGGCGCTATGAAAATCTGATCAGAGCTCCGCGAGAGTCTGTCAAAAAAAGAATCGAAGAAACACGGCGTGTTGCAGAAGAAGCGGCTGCAGAGTTCTATATCAAAACAGAGAGGGATTTTTCTGAGCGCATGATTGAGTTCCGGAACTGGCTGATATTGTGTTCCGCTATGACCCGCTCTCGGGATTGTTTGGCTCAGGGCGAAACCAGTGAGCTCATAAGACAACTGGATGGGCATAAAACCCTCGCCATCCATTCCTTACTTGAATCTCAGGATTGTGATCCTGCTTTAATGTTATCGGTTATCGCGAAATCGATTGCAACAGGCCAGACCCAGTGTGCTTTGAAAGAAAAACCAATTAATATTGATACAGAAATATCTCAAGCATCATTGCTGCGGCAGCCCGCGCCAGCTCCACCCAGAAACGAAGAATCAAATTCCAGCCTAGTTAGTACCGCACTTGTCCCTCGTAACCGAAGAACGTTACAAATCCCAGAGCTTTGGCGCGACCTAAAAAAATGGCCGCACCCAGAAGCGGACCTGCTAGGTTACCCGGAAGCCTACCGACGTAATAAAAGTGCCGTTGAAATGTATGTCAACAATCGAGATTTTAAGGCTATATACGAAGAAACAGGGCTAAAAGATGCTTGGGTCAGAAAATCGTTTAAGAAGTGCCTTGCCCCCCATTCCGACGGACGAATTTGTGGCTTTCGAGGGCTCGTAAAATATGGCAAAGACACTCGCAGAACATATCATCGACACCTTCCCCCTCCGTTGTCGAACCTTCATGAAGGCGCCACAGACGGTTACGCTGGAGCGCTAATCCAGCTTTTTGAGAAATTTTCTGACGAGTTACTCAATATCGTAGAAGCTGAGGTGCTTCAACTTAGAACGAAGCAAGGTATAAAAATTCATGAACCGAGAATATCGTGGAAGAATCTTCAATTGAATGTTTTGGACTTTCTTAAATCTAAGGGCGTTAAAGAAAGTGAGTATCCATTTAACACCAGGGATAGGTGCTATAGTTCATTATCTACATTGGGCCGCTCAATTTTATTTAAAAAACCGATTCGATTTATTAATTCTCGTTTTGGAAAGGCGGCCGGGGCATTGGCTCATACTGGAAAAGGGATTTCATCTCTTGTTCAGCCTGCAGGGCCATTTCAAATTGTAGAGCTTGATTTTCATAAGCATGACAGTGCTGCTATTGTCGATGTTGTAGCTCCAAACGGAGCATTTATTCCATGCAATGTCCCTCGTTGGTGGATTGGGTGTGCTGTCGATACGTATAACGGGGCGATTCTTGGCTCAAGCGACTCATTCGAAGCCCAAACCAGCGAATCATGTGTCTTAGACCTTATTGAATCTGCGGTTTCAGCGCCGTCTCCCTCGGAATCACTGCGAGTTCTCAAGGGCTGCGAAGATGGGCGTTGGCTGCCAAACCAAATATTGTCAGCCTACGACTTTCATGCCTGGGATGTGGTACGACTTGACCGGGCCTTAGCGCATCACGCGACAAATACGCTCTCAACGCTAATTGCGACAACCGGCTGCGCCGTCTGCTTTAGTAAGCCGCGTGCTTGGTGGGCGAGAAGCATCGTTGAACGTACCTTTAACGAGTTAACGGGGCGTGGTGCTCAGCGTTTGCCGACCACCTATGGAACAGGAGTCGGTGATGATCGGCGGCGTAATCCAGAGGGAACGGCCATAGCTCTGCACTTCACACAGGACGAAATGTGTGATTTGGCGAAAGCAATCATCAGAGAAATAAATGATACTGGGCGAGAAGGCAGATTCTGGGAAAGTGCTTTAGATAGCCTGCGTCGCACAGCCGCAATGCCAATATACTTCCCTCGGCCTTTGCCGCGAGATCGCCATAAAAATCGCCCGACTGAATGGGTTAGGTGCAGGGTAAAAGTTGAGGCTAGCGCAAAAAAAGGGATACCCCCCTCTGTTCGCGTGCATAGATGTCGATATTATGGTATTGAACTTGCCGGTGCTTGGAACCTTGTGAAGCAATTTGTGTTTCTGGAGATCAACCGGAAGGACATTCGTGTTGCCAGAGTTATAAATGAGCAGACAGGATTTGTAATCGGCGCGGTTGTGCCTGAGCGAAAGTGGCGCTTGCATTGCGTTAGCTGGCGAAGTTTTCTGATGATCCAAAAGTTTGGACGTTATTTCTCCGATGCGAATCGCCCTGAGGATCCAGTGCGTAGTTTTAAAGAAAAAAAAGCGCAAGAGATTGACGAAGCATATAGTCGCGGAAAAATTCGCGGTCACAAAAAAGCGGCGCAGCAGCTCAAAAATGTGACCCGCGATTCTGATAAAAATAACAAAAACGATCCTGACTTGGTTTCAGGAGAGAGCTACCAAGAGGTAATTAACCTCCAGGAGGCGGCGGGGAAAAGATCTTTGCAAAGCGTTAAAGACAGAATGTCGCCTGCGCCGAGCGTAAAATCATTCTCCCGAGGAGATAAGTAATTAAGTCAGGGAGCTTTGTGGGTCCTATCGCCACGATGGTCTAAGGAGCGATGATGGGCATCGAAAAAGACGACGCTAAAAGGAAGCTGGAACTTCAGTGGGGAATCGGGCGACTTGAAAAGCTTGCGTTGGCTTCTGATCCGTTGCGAAGAACCTATAATGAACTGCGCCTGCCGCTGTACGTCCGAGAGCCAGGTTGTTGGCTGTCGGCGCCTTATGGTGAAGGTAAGTCTGTGGCGATGGACTATTGCGTACAGGCTTTCCAATCCGAGATTATCGGACTTCCGGTTTTTAAGGTTAATGAGCATGTTCTTCCTGGAAACGAGTTGAGGTCGTTTCTGAGAGGCGCATTAATTGAGTCAAAATATGACAATCCGCACGCAACGCAAACGGATGTCCTTCGGAATCGCCTTGCTCACTACTGGGCAGATCTTTCTTTCTCTAGCCCTCTTGGCTGTGTCGTTCTACTGCTCGATGAAGGCAACGCTATGCGGCCGATTGATGAGTTTCTTCTCAAAGACATTGGCAATGAAATGCAAGCCTACCAAGGTTCATTACAAACATTTGTATTTGGTGAAAGTCCACAGCTTGATCTTTTGGTGGCCGACCGCAAGAGCAAACCTCGAAACGGCGCGATAGATCGTTTATGGTGTGGGCATAAGGTCAGGTTGCATCTCTACGAGTCCGAATCCGACTGGGCTTCTTTGTTCAATCAAATGGACTGCCAAGTATTTTCCGAGCTTAATAAATTAAGCGTCCGAGATTTCTTTTTTGGGCATATGGATCTATCAAGTTATACGATGGAAGGGGAGGTCGCGCGCTTTTGGCGCACACTTAAAAGACTGAAAAAATCTAGCCGAGGGGTTGTTAACCTGAGGCGAATTTTTGTCGGAATTAGGCTGGCGATTCTGACAACTGCGCTAGAAACGCTGGATTTACATATTGATAGATTCAAGGGGATTTCAGAGCAGCAGTGGTTGGAGTCCCTGCAGTACGCCTTTCACTGCGAGGAATGATAATTATAATTGAATGATTAGGTGATTATGCCATGCCAAAAATTACCGGTTTTGATAGGAAGGCGCTGCCAGCGGAATCGTCCTTGTCCACGCTTTGGTATATTGGTTGGCGAAATGTGCTGAAAACAAAAGAACTGTACAAGCAGGTTGCATTTTTTAAAGCGATATCTCCTAGCAGCACTTTTCTGAAACCTCGGCAATGGATCGATTCCGAAAAGGCTCGAGACTGGTTAGGAGGGCCGTTACCTCATTCTGAGGAGGATGAGGAAGTCGGAAAAATAATGTTGTGCCCGGGAGGGTGGTTATCTACAGAATTGCAGATATGTCCGATCTGTCTTGAAAGCGGATATCACAGCTATTGGCATCAGTTAATCGATTTGCATGAGTGCCCGATGCACGGCTGTAAGATTGTTGGAAAATGTCAATCGTGTGGTAGTCACTTGCCAACCTATAAATTCGGCCGCGATCTATTTAACAAACCCTACTATTGCTTCAAGTGCGGAGGGCCGATCAGTGGCGCTGTGCCGAATTTGTCGTTCTTCCGAGAATTTCGTGAGCATTCCAATGAATTAACAACGCGCTTTGCGAAATTGGCGGTGTGGGCAAGTGAAATAAAAGGTCACAAATGCAGAGCTATATGCCACGTTGCGCCGTCCTTGCGAGACACTGTTTGGTTCAAACATGGAGAGATAGCTTTGGAACTCGGGCGCACCTGCCACCCACTGCCTTCGTCACAAATATTGTCTTCTACGCAAGCAGTTGAATTCTTAAGGTGGCGAGTGCAAATGATTCTTACGCCTTGGCAGATGCGGCTGAATCGCACGCGAATCGAGTATGGACATTTATACCCGGTGTGGAGTGCATTTATTCGTCGGATATTTTACTGGGTTTACGGAGCGGATCCGAGTTATCGCTTTAAAGAGGTGCATCATCTTTATTTGGACCAGCGTCACTCTATTGTATTAAAAGAATGGGATGTGCGAGAACTGGCTTTCAGTTTTCTTTTAGAGCATTGCTGGGTTGGGGGAGGGGATTTGTCTCAAACCAAAATTTGGTCTCGTCATCCCAGCGAGTTGCCTCTTACCGGTCTGGTTTTTTGGGAAGGGCGTATTTGTCGTGCTGGATTTATGTATTCGTTGCTGGCTATGTTTGCCGGACTCATCCTTACGATAAAAGAAATTTCGAAAAGGAGTTCGCAGCTAGATGTATTGCAACTACGCCTTTCACAGCGGCAATGGAGCGCGATGCACTTTAAATACACCAGTAGCGGATTATGTACCGGTGTGGCCGTTTTCCCAAAACTAAGTGGTTACCCGGTGAAATGGTCGGCTTCGTTGAAAAAGGCGCTGTCTGAATTCGTTGTTAAAGCGGTTTAAGTTGAAGCGTGAGGTGAGTATTCTTCTCGAGCCTGCCACGGATTCGCATCGCAAAATTGCCATCCAGTAGGATAAAAATATTGCCGCCCGGTGTAGGTGGACCAAGGCCCCGGTTCCCTCGTAAGCGGGAAGAGGCCCTGATTTCCAGGGCCAACGCTCAATCGACCACACGCATCAGGCCATGCTCACCGGTGGGAGGCTCTGACAGCCAAGGAATCAGGGCCGAGCGTTCCGCTAGCTCATCAGTCACCCGGCGAACAAACGGAATCTCGTAGGTCCCCCGCTGAGCCAACAACGGGTCGTGGGTACCGCTGGCCAGTAACGATTGATTGATGACCCAGGCGTATGGGGTAATGCCGGCCCGATTCAGGTCGCCCTGCAGCCGTTCCGCTTCATGTACCGGCGTGGCCTCGGGCAGGGTCACGATCATCACCCGGGTATAGTGTCTGTCTCGCAGGCGAGGCAACAATTCACGCACGGCCTCGGGCGTTTCCCCCTGGGTGCGCATGACCTCGCGGTGGTAAGCCTCCGCGGCATCCAGGAGCAGGATGGTATGGCCCGTGGGGGCCGTATCCAGCACGACAAAGCCGTCCTTCCCTTCATCGACGGTTCGGGCGAAGGCCCGGAAGACGGCAATCTCCTCGGTACAGGGAGAACGCAGATCTTCCTCAAGCATTGCTCTCCCACCGGCATCGAGCTGTTTCCCGGCCTTCTCCAGCACCTCCTGGGTGTATTGCGCCACTTCCACGGTAGGATCAATGCGGGTAAGGGTCAGTCCGGGAATGTTTCCTTCGATGGTGTTCGCCACGTGGGACGCCGGATCGGTGGTGGACAGAATGACTTGATGGCCTTGCTTGGCCAGCGCAACGGCGATGGCGGCTGCGACCGTCGTCTTGCCGACGCCGCCTTTACCCATGGTCATGATGACTCCGTGGCCGCTCTCGGCAATATCCTGAATCAATCCGCCCAAGCCCGCCGGCAGGGAAGTCTGCTGCAATGTGGCACCACTGCTCGGCGGCTCGGCCCGCTCGGGATGGGCCACCAGCCGCAATGCCTCCAACCCCACCGTTCCCCTCGGAAGAAAGGGCACCGTACTACCGGGCAGTCTTGCCAGGGATTCCGGCATCTCCTGCAAGGCCTGGTTGGCACGCTGAGACATGGCCACGGCCACCGGGTCGTCGCTCCGTTCGGTGGAGAATCGCCCGTTGATGATCAGCATCAGATTGCTGATCCCCAGTTCGGCCAACTCGCCACGCGTCCGCTCGGCTTCCCGAAACGACGATGCTTCGGGCCGGCTGACGAGAACGACGGTGGTTTCTTCCGGGTTGGAAAGACGCGCAACCGTGGCGGCATAGAGCGCTTTTTGCTTTTCTAGGCCAGCCAGCGGGCCCAGACAGGACGCCCCGCCGGTCGACGAGGCAATGAATTCTGTCCAGGCCGAGGGCAGCGTTAGCAGCCGCAGGGTGTGCCCCGTGGGAGCCGTGTCGAAGATGACGTGATCGAACTCCGCCGTTGCGCTCGGATTGCCGAGCAGCTTGGAGAACTCATCAAAGGCGGCGATCTCGACGGTACAGGCGCCGGAGAACTGCTCCTCCATGCTCTGGATGGCGGCGGCCGGCAGAATGCCCCGGTATGGGGCCACCATCTTCTCCCGGTAGGCGTGGGCCGCTGCCTCCGGATCGATGTTTAAGGCGAATAAGCCCGGGGCACCGGGGATCGCGGTCGGCATCTGGCTCAGTCCTGCACCCAGGACTTCATCTAGGTTCGAAGCCGGATCGGTGCTCACGATCAACACCTTCTTCCCCACCTCGGCCATGGCCAAGCCGGTGGCACAGGACAAAGAGGTCTTGCCGACGCCTCCTTTGCCGGTGAAGAAGAGATAGCGGGTCTTGAAATCAGGCAGCGTCATAAGTAGCTCTCAGCAGGTTCCGGGCTTGCAGCCGCAGCTACCCGCCTTGATGTGGGGTTTCTCGGCCGAGGTCAGGGCAATGCCGAGCTTCTGGGCCAGTTGTTGTCGCGAGGGGTACATGCCGGTCGTGACGATATGGCCATCGACCATAACGACGGGAAGTCGATCCATGCCGGCCTCCATTTCACGGACCACCGCCTGATTCGCGGCAAAGGCCTCAGGCTCCTGGCCGAGGTTATGGCGTTCAACGGCGATTCCGTGTTCCTCGGCCCATTTCAGGTCGGCCGCGAATTGCGCCAGCGCCGGATCAACATCCACACCGCAGACGCCGGTGGAGCAACACATGGCCGGGTCGAATACTTCCAGTTTTTTCATGAAGGTCACCTTAGGATTGAGGGGCTTCGTACCAGCCCTTGGATGCATTGACTACCCGTACGACCAGCAGCATCACGGGCACTTCGATAAGGACGCCAACTACGGTGGCCAGCGCGGCGCCCGATTCAAAGCCAAACAGGCTGATGGCTGCCGCAACGGCCAGCTCGAAGAAGTTTGATGCCCCGATCAGGGCAGAGGGGCAGGCCACGTTGTGCTTTTCGCCCAGAGCCCGGTTCAGACCATAAGCGAGGGCCGAGTTGAAGAACACCTGAATCAGGATCGGTATCGCCAACAGGGCAATCACCAGCGGTTGCTTGAGGATGGCTTCGCCCTGGAAGGCAAAGAGCAGCACCAGGGTAGCCAGCAGGGCGGAAATGGACCATGGGCCGATTTTGGTCATCGCAGCATCGAAGGCGTCCTGGCCCTTGGCCAGCAAAAACTTGCGCCAGAGTTGGGCGATGAACACCGGGATGACGATGTACAACGCCACCGAGGTCATCAGGGTGCCCCAAGGCACGGTGATGGCCGAAATCCCCAGCAGAAAGCCGACGACAGGGGCGAAGGCGAAGACCATGATGGTGTCGTTCATGGCTACTTGGGACAAGGTGAACAAGGGATCGCCGTTACACAGGCGGCTCCAGACGAACACCATGGCGGTACACGGCGCGGCGGCCAGGAGGATCAGGCCGGCGATATAACTGTCCAGTTGCTCGGCCGGCAGCAAGGGGGCGAACAGGGTGCGGATGAAGAACCAGCTCAGGAAGGCCATGGAGAAGGGCTTCACCAGCCAATTGACGAACAAGGTCACGCCGATCCCGCGGACGTGCTGCCTTATTTCGTGCAGGGCGCCGAAATCTACCTTCACCAGCATGGGAATGACCATTACCCAGATCAACAGGCCCACCGGCAGGTTGACCTGAGCCACTTCCATCCGGCCGATGGCCTGGAACAGATCGGGCGCCACCTGGCCGGCGCCGATACCGGCCACGATGCAGAGGAGGACCCAAACGGTCAGGAAGCGCTCAAACACGCTCATGGGAGCGTCGGCAGCGGCTTTGACCGTAACTTCACATTGCGCAGACATGACGCTCCTTACAGGCCAAGCGCTTCACGGACGGCCGGCACCAGGCGGGCGCGGATATCGTCCCGGACGGCAATAAAGCTGTCCAGCGGCTCACCATGGGGATCGTGAAACCCGACGTGAATCCGTTTAACCGGGCGCGGAAAGATGGGGCAGGTTTCTTTGGCGTTATCGCAGACGCTGACCACCAAATCGATCTTCTGATCCATCACCGCCTCTACCGTCTTGGGGTAAAGCCCCTCGCTGGGCAAACCGGCAAGTTTCAGAACCTCAATGGCGCCGTCGGCTACCTTGGGCTGGGGGTCCGTACCGGCAGAAATAGCTCGGATCAGACCCGCCAGATCGTGATTCAGGATGGCCTCTCCCATTTGGGAGCGGCAGGAGTTGCCGGTGCAAAGCACCAGGACGGTTTTGGGTTGGCTCATGAGGATGACTTGTTATTTGCAGAAGTCGTGCCGCGACGTTTCTTCACCGTGCTACAAGTCTCTGTTTTCGGCAAACAGGCATTGCCCTGGCAACAGTTGTGGGTCAGAAAGACGATTAGATCGTCCATCGTCTCGTAGGCCGCGGAGTAGCGGATAAAGCGGCTTTCCCGCTTTCCGTTGATCAGCCCGACCCGGCTCAGATGGGACAGGTGGAAAGAGAGCGTAGCCCCGGGGAGGTCCAGCTTTTCCCCGATGGCCCCGACCGTCATCCCCCCTGGCCCCGCTTCTACCAACAAACGGAAAATGACCAGACGAGATTCATGCCCCAGTCCAGCGAGAAGCTCGGCAGCAGTTAGAAGTTCCATATTTCTAGTATTGTGGAATAGATGGCTTGTGTCAACTTCCCGAAGTGAATAGCTAGAGCAAGGAGAGTTGTCGGTGAGGGAGGTTAGCTACCCAACATGTCGCTCAACGCATTAGCTGCCCCTCGGCGGTTGCCGTTGAACGACGACAGTTGGATCGAGACTTCGATGTTTGTCAGGGTGACCTCGGGAACGGGGGGGAGTTGCGGCACCGGGGGCGCCACTTCCGGCAATGCCCGATCCAGGCCCGCCTCAAAACGCGCTTTGAGGCCGACATCAACCCCATCCAGATAACGCATGGCGGCTTTCACATCACTCCAGCCCACGTAATTCATCAGCTCCCGGATATCCCAACCACTCATGCCAGCCCACTGGGCAAATCCGCGACGTAGAGAGTGGCTGCTGAAGGCCTCGGCCTCTGCAATTCCGGCCGAGGAAAGCAACCGGCGAAACACGGGGATGACGCTGCTCGACACCAGCCCGAGCTCGGCCAGATGCCCCCAGCGATCGATTTTGCGGAACAACGGTCCCGTTGTGAGTCCGGACAGGGCCAACCAATTCTCAACGGCCTCGACGGGGCACAGCCGGGAGAGTGCCGGACAGGAAAAGGTTCGCCCCTCCAACTGTCGATCGGCTTTGCTGCGTGGCAGATAACAGGTGATGCCCTCGCCGGACTTTATCTCGATGAATTCGATGCGCAGATTGCACAACTCGTCGGATCGAAAGCCTCGCCAAAATCCCAGCAACACCAAAGCCCGGTCGCGAGCGTGGCGCAGTGCGACGGCGGTATCCCCGCGGGCCGCGGCTGCGGCTATTGCGTCGACCAGCCAGTCGTGGAGACTCTGCAGGATATCGAGTTCCAACGGCTTGGCACGCTTTTCCTGGGCCGGGTGCATGGCACGGATGCCTTTGAGCACCTGTCGAATCTTGGCGGCCTTGGTGGGATCGGTAAAACCGAGGTCTTGGTGCCAGCGTGACAAGGCAGCCAGACGATGCTTGAGCGTGTTCAAGGACAAGGACTCAGCGTGGTCGGCTAGATATCGGGCCACAGAGTCGATTGTCGCCGGCAACAGTCCTCCCCATTCGATCTCAAAATGCCGGATACCCGACGCATAGCTGCGTCGGGTATTTGCCCGCTCGGCGGCATCGAGGTAGAGATTGACCCGACTCATCGCTGGATTTTTATAGCGGCCCACCAACTGGCAAGGACAGTGTGAATCGTGTGATGTCTTTTGCCGAGCTTACGCTGACACTACCCCCATGAGCGATCAAGATGGAGCGCGTGATGGACAGCCCCAGGCCTGAGCCTTCGGTTGTTCGTTGGCGCGCACTGTCGGTGCGGTAGAAACGATCGAACAGGCGAGACAGGTGCTCGGCAGCGATACAGGGCCCAGTGTTTTCCACTGTCAATTGAACCTCCGCTTCGGCCTGCGTTTCGATCCGGACGTTCACCGTTCCCCCAACCGGGGTATAGCGAAGCGCATTTGAAAGCAGGTTACTGATCGCCCGACGCAACATCAGACGGTCGCCGAAAACAGTGCCATGCCCAGCGACCGACAGATGAATTTCCTTTTCCTCGGCCAGCACCCCATAAAATTCCAACATATCTGCAACTTCTGCAGCCAGTTCGAGTTGTTCCTGATGCGGAATAATCTGCTTGTTCTCGGCCTTGGCCAGGAAAAGCATGTCGGCAATCATCCGGGACAGGCGCTCGAACTCCTCCGCGTTGGATGCCAGAATATCCCGATATTCGTCGGCCGTTCTGGCCCGCGAAAGCGTGACCTGGGTTTGCGTTAGCAAATTGCTGACGGGCGTTCTCAGTTCGTGGGCAAGGTCGGAGGAAAAATCCGACAATCGCTGAAACGACTCTTCGAGCCGAGACAACATTTCGTTCAAGGTGCTTGTCAGATCGGCTAGTTCGAGGGGAATGGCTTCGGCCGGCAGGCGGGTATTCAATCGATTGGCTGTGATCTCGGCAGCCTGACGCTTGATCGTCAGGAGCGGTGCCAATCCGCGTCGGACGACCGCCCAGCCCAGTAAGCCCATGGCTAGGGCGGCCAACGCCATGAACACCCACAACGTTCTCTGGAAGGAGCTCATGAAGTGTTCGTGATGCGACATTTCGGTGGCGACCACGACGATATACGGTGACCCGCCATGGCCAGAGGCAAAGGTGGCCGAAATGCCGCGCCAGGAAAGTCCATCCTCATTGGTCCATTTGATCGGTGGTCCATTGCCGGGCGCAACTCGTTCGTTGAGTAACAGGGGGGGCAGCGCAAGTGCGGTGCTGGCGTCCAAGCGTTGCCCGTTGGGTCCGACCACCGCAATAACCAGACCATGATGCCCGGTCAGAGCCTCATCCAACTGTTGCGCCATCGTCTCGCTACCTGGCTTGGTCAACGCCTTTCCAAGGACATGCTTGGCGAGTTTCATTTTTCCGGACAGTGCATCCATGTCCTGCTCTTCGAAATGCTGCTCCACCGAGCGTCCGATGAGCGAGCCGAGCAGGAGTAGTACGAACAGCGACGCCAGCGCAAACAACAAGGTCAGACGAAGCGTTAGTGATCGACTCCACGTCTGGCTCAATCGGGAATCTCCAGAACATAGCCCATGCCCCTGACGGTACGAATCAACTTGGGCTCGAAGCCATCGTCGATTTTGACGCGCAAGCGCTTGATGGCCACTTCGATGACATTCGTGTCACTGTCGAAATTCATGTCCCAAACCTGTGATGCGATCAATGAACGGGGCAGCACTTCACCCTGTCGACGTAGCAGTAATTCAAGCAGTGCGAACTCCTTGGCAGTCAAGTCGATGCGTTTTCCGGAACGGATCACCCGACGCCGCAGGAGATCGAGTTCGAGATCCGCTGCCCGCAAAAACTCCGATTCTTTCGTTTTTCCACCCCGCCGCAATAGGCTTCTAACACGGGCCAGCAGTTCCGAGAACGCAAACGGCTTCACCAGATAGTCGTCCGCTCCCAGTTCCAGACCCTTGACTCGGTCTTCCACCTGATCCCGGGCAGTTAGGAACAGTACCGGCATCTCCTTCCCTGCGCGCCGAATTCCCTGCAGGACCTGCCAGCCATCAATGCCCGGCAGCATGACGTCGAGGATGGCCAAATCATGTGCTTCGGTCAACGCCAAATGCAGTCCATCCAGACCATTCGCCACCAGATCGACGACAAAGCCTGCCTCTACCAATCCTTGTTTCAGGTAGGTGCCAATCTTCGATTCATCTTCTACGACGAGTATTTTCATGGCTGTGTCCACCAATGCTTGGCTATTGATGGTCCATTTTCCGTTGTTTTTATCGTCGACCGTCGAAGATTACGCAAATGTAATCAATGGGTCAGGCGATTGTTGGTTTTGCGAAAGCATGATGCTAAATGTCGGAGCATCAGATTCCCAAAACGCCTCTATCGCCTGTGGAGGCGTCGTGAGACATGTGGGAATAGCTCTCGTCATCGCCATGAAGCTCTAGGAATGGGCCGGCCCAGTTGGTGAGGTCCACTGGACCAGTAACCCGGGCCTCCGCGCCATGCTGGTGGTCGGTAAAGTGCCTGGCGCGGGGAGCGGTCGTTAGAAAACCGGAGGCGACCATTGTTAAACCACTCTCATCATGTCCCCATCCATCAGAGAAATCGCATGAACAAAATCCTCCTCGGCATATTGGCTGCCCTCGGCCTGGGCACCACCACCGGCGCTATCATCATCACGTCAGGCGTCATCGATGTCGGTGCCGATACCCCGCACAGCCCGGTGGTACATCAAGTCCTCAACTATGCGCGGGAGCAATCCATCGCTCGTAGCGCTGCCAGCATCAAAGTGCCGGATACCCTAAACGACCCGGAACGAGTGCGACGGGGTGCCGGAAATTACGATGCGATGTGCGTCAATTGCCACCTTGCGCCTGAGCTTCCCGATTCGGAAATTCGCCAGGGACTCTATCCACAGCCACCCGACCTCTCCCTGAAACCAGATGCTCCACTGGAATTGAGTGCTTCCCGCTGGTTCTGGGTCATCAAGCACGGTATCAAGGCATCCGGTATGCCGGCCTGGTCCAAAGGGGGTATGGACGACGAGGCGATATGGGACCTGGTCGCCTTACTGCAAAAAATGCCCGCGCTCTCGAATGCCGACTATGAACAGTTGGTTGCTGCCAGCGAAGGCCATTCGCATGGCGGTTTGGAAGGGCGCGCCCATGATGCTGGCGACCATCAGGAGATGCCCCATCCCGTCGTAACAGGCGAAACGCCAGACTCAAACAAAAAGCATAATCACGATCATGGTGCCCATAAGCACAACAAACACAAGCACTGACCTGAAAAATTACATAAATGTAATCTAATCGACAGTCTCTTGTTGGTATTGCCTTGCCATACTGCCCCTCATTCTTGAGGCGATAAGAGGTTTTCATGAAAAAGCCGATAGCCGTTTTCCTAACAGTATTTGCCTTTGGTGGCAGCACTGCTCTGCAGGCCCGCGCCGCCGATATGGTCGACGTCTATAAGAGCCCCTACTGCGGTTGCTGTGAGAAGTGGGTCGAACATCTGCAAAAAAATGGATTCAAGGTGAACGCTCTCAACGTTAAGGACGTCCCTGGTATGCGCAAAAGCCTTGGTATGCCTGAGCGGGTCGGCTCCTGTCACACCGCTAAAGTTGGCGCCTACCTGATCGAGGGCCATGTCCCGGCCGTCGACATCCAGCGCCTGTTGAAAGAAAAACCCAAAGCAGTCGGCTTGGCTGCCCCGGGAATGCCGCAGGGCTCCCCGGGTATGGAGACAGCCACTCCCGTTCCTTACGATACCTTGCTCGTCCAAGCAGACGGCAGCACCACCGTTTTCGCCAAACACTGACCTCACAGGAGATTCATCATGAAATACCCGCTCCCCCTTGCCGTCGCCGCGTTCCTGACCGCCGGTATTGCCGGCACCGCCGTGGCCGCCGATCACGCAACGCACGGCGGCCACGCCGCGAAGCCGGCGGCGACCGCCGAGACGCCGCTGATCGAAGGGCTGGTCAAGAAGGTGGACCGGGCGGGCGGCAAGGTCACCGTATCGCACGGGCCGCTACCCAACGGCATGCCGGCGATGACCATGACCTTCCGCGTCAAGGAGGCGGCGTGGATGACGCGCCTGAAGGACGGACAGAAGATCCGCTTCGCCGCCGACCAGGTCGACGGCGCCATGACGCTGGTCCGCATCGAGACGCTGTGAGGCTGCGCCGGCATCCGGCGGGCCGCGTGCCCGGCGGCGCCGGCCGGGAAGGGAAATCCGCATGAAACCGTTTCGTCACCGCCGGGCGTTGCTGCTCGCCGCGCTCGCCAGCGCCTGGTGCTTCGCGCTGCAGGCGCAGGAAAGCACGCCGGGCGCGAGCGTCGAGAGCCTGCTGGCGATCGCCCGCGAGCGCAACCCCGATTACGCCGTCAGTCGCTACGAGGCGGAGGCCGCCGCCGAGCGCGTCGAGCCGGCCGGCGCGCTGCCGGACCCGAAGCTGCGCACCGAGCTGCGCGACCTCACCAGAATGGGCGAGCAGAACGCGACGCTCTCGCCGACCCGCGTCGGCAGCACCAAATACCTGCTGATGCAGGACCTGCCGTGGTACGGCAAGCGCGACCTCAAACGCGAGATCGCCGACCTCGAAGCGCAGAGCGCGCGCGGCCGGGCGCACGGCACCTGGGCCGAGCTGGCGGCGCGCATCAAGGCGGCGCACGCGCAGCTCTACACCGTGCAGCGCAACGAGCGGCTGACGCAGGAGATTCTCGACCTGCTGCAGCGCCTGGAGAAGACCGCGCAGGTGCGCTACGCCGGCGGGCTGGCGGCGCAGCAGGACGTGATCCGCGCGCAGATAGAGCAGACCGGCCTGCGCAACGAACTGCTGGCGCTGGAAAACGAGCGCCGCCAGCTGCAGGCGCGGCTCAACGCGCTGCTCGGGCGGCCGGCGCTGGCGCCGCTCGCCGCGCCGGAGCGCCTGCGCCCGCTGCCGCCGCCGGCCCGGCTCGACTACGTCGCGCTCGAAGAGCGCATGCGCGCGCGTAATCCGCGCCTGTTCGCCGAAACGACGCGCATCCAGTCGGCCGAGAAGAGCCGCGAACTGGCCTACAAGAACCGCTACCCCGACTTTACCCTCGGCATTTCCCCGATCCAGTACCAGAGCGCGGTCCGCGAATGGGAGCTGATGATCGAAATGAACATCCCGCTGCAGCAGGGCTCGCGGCGCGCGCAGGAGCGCGAGTCGGAAGCCATGCTCGCGGCCGCCCGGGCGCGCAGCGAGGCGATGGCCAACCAGGTGCTCGGCGAGCTTGCCGAGAACCTGTCCGGCATCGAGGCGGCGCGGCGCAGCGAGGCGCTGGCGAGCGGCAGCCTGCTGCCGCAGGCCGAACTGACCTTCCGCTCGGCGCTCGCCAGCTACGAGAACGGCAAGGTCGACTTCGCCACGCTGCTCGACGCCCAGCGCCAGATCCGTCAGGCGCGGCAGAACCAGCTCAAGGCGCAGGCCGACGCGCAGGCGCGTCTGGCGGAAATCGAAAGAATCATCGGAGAAGAACTATGAACGCAGCGAATCCGCGCGCAAAGACGCTAAGTGCAATGACGCCGGGTGCAAGGAAGCAGGGCGGGAAAATCGCCGTCGCCGCCGTCGTGGCTGTCGCCGTGGTGGTGGCGCTGGGCGCCGGCTACTGGCTGGGACGCCAGGGAACGGACGCCGCGCGGCAGGCCGAGAGCGCGCCGGCCGCCGCGCCCGCATCGGCGGCCGGCGCCAAACAAGAGCGCAAGCTGCTCTACTACCGCAACCCGATGGGCCTGCCCGACACCTCGCCGGTGCCGAAGAAGGACCCGATGGGAATGGACTACATCGCGGTCTATGAAGGCGAGGACGAAGAGGAAGGCAAGGCCGGCGGCGGGGCGGCCGCGGCCGGCCAGGTCCGCATCAGCACCGAGAAGGTCCAGAAGCTCGGCGTGCGCACCGAGAGCGCGCAGCGCCGCCCGCTCGACAAGGTCCTGCAGGTGTCCGGCCGCATCGAGCCGGACGAGCGCCGCCTGTACACGATCGCCCCCAAGTTCGAGGGCTACGTCGAACGCCTGCACGCGAACGTCACCGGCCAGCCGGTCGGCAAGGGACAGGCGCTGTTCGAGGTCTACAGCCCGGAACTGGTGTCGGCGCAGCGCGAATACGCCATCGCGCAGCAGGGCGTCGAATCGCTCAAGGACGCCGGCGGCGCGGCGCAGGCGGGGATGCGCCAGCTCGCCGAATCCAGCCTGCTGCGCCTGCGCAACTGGGATATTTCCGAGGCGCAGGTGAAGGCGCTGGCGCGTTCCGGCGAGACGACGCGGACGCTCACCTTCCGTTCGCCGGTGGCCGGCATCGTGACCGAGAAGAAGGCCGTGCAGGGCATGCGCTTCGCGCCCGGCGAGGCGCTCTATCAGATCGCCGACCTGTCGTCGGTGTGGGTGCTCGCCGACGTCTTCGAGCAGGACATCGGCCTCGTCAGGATGGGCGCCGCCGCCCGTGTGCGCATCAACGCCTACCCGGACAAGGTATTCGAGGGCAAGGTCAGCTACGTTTATCCGACGCTCAAGGCCGAGACGCGCAGCGTGCCGGTGCGCATCGAACTCGCCAATCCCGGCCTGCTGCTCAAGCCGGCGATGTTCGCGCAGGTCGAACTGCCGGTGAGCGGCGCCGGGCCGATGGTGTCCGTTCCCGTGTCCGCGGTGATCGACAGCGGCACGCGCCAGATCGTCCTCGTGCAGACCGGCGCCGGGCGCTTCGAGCCGCGCGCCGTCCGCCTCGGCGCGCGCAGCGCGCACCACGTCGAAGTGCTCGACGGCGTGCGCGAGGGCGAGGAGGTGGTGGTCGCCGCCAACTTCCTGATCGACGCCGAAAGCAATCTGAAAGCGGCGCTCGGCAGCTTCACGGAGCCGCCCCCGAATGCTTCCGCCGGCGCGCCGGCCAAGCCTTCCGCCGCCGTGCATGGCGCGGAGGGCACGGTGGACGGCGTCGACGCCGCGGCCGGCACGGTCAGCGTGACGCACGGCCCGGTCGCCAGCCTCAAGTGGCCGGCGATGACCATGGAGTTCGTCGTCGCCAACGCGGCCCTGCTCGACAAGCTGCACCCCGGCGCCCGCGTGGCTTTCGAGTTCGTCGAGCGGCAGCCCGGCGAGTGGGTGATCACCGGCGTCAAGCCGGCGGGCGCCGATACCGGCCAGCGCGCGGCGGGGGTGGCCGCAGCGGCCGCCAAGGCCTCGGCGCACGCCGGCCACTGACGGGGAACTTACATGCTGTCCAGAATCATCGAATGGTCGGGCCGGAATCGCTTCCTCGTCCTGCTCGCCACCCTGTTCGTCATCGTCGGCGGCATCTACGCCGTGCTGCGCACGCCGATCGACGCGCTGCCCGACCTCTCCGACGTGCAGGTCATCGTCTATACCGAATACCCCGGCCAGGCGCCGCAGGTGGTCGAGGACCAGGTGACCTATCCGCTCACCACAGCCATGCTCTCGGTGCCGAAGTCGAAGGTGGTGCGCGGCTTCTCCTTCTTCGGCGCGTCCTTCGTCTACATCATCTTCGAGGACGGCACCGATATCTACTGGGCGCGCTCGCGCGTGCTCGAGTACCTCAACTCCGCCGCCGGCCGCATGCCCAAGGGCGTCGTGCCGCAGATCGGGCCGGACGCCACCGGCGTCGGCTGGGTCTACCAGTACGCGCTGCTTGCCAAGGACAAGACGCTGGCCGAGCTGCGCTCGATCCAGGACTGGTTCGTGCGCTACCAGCTGACCAAGGCGCACGGCGTCGCCGAAGTGGCCTCGGTCGGCGGCTTCGTGCAGACCTACCAGGTCACCGTCGATCCGGTGAAGCTGCGCGCCTACGGCATTCCGCTGATGAAGGTCGGGCAGGTGATCCGCGACTCCAACCGCGACGTCGGCGGGCGCGTCGTCGAAATGGCCGAAACCGAGTACATGGTGCGCGGCAAGGGCTATCTGCGCGGCATCGGCGACATCGAGCAACTGGTCGTGAAAAGCGCCGGCGGCACGCCGGTGCTGATCCGCGACGTCGCCCGCGTCGAGCTGGTGCCCGACGAGCGGCGCGGCCTCACCGAACTGAACGGCGAGGGCGAGGTGGTGGCCGGCATCGCCATGGCACGCTACGGCCAGAACGCGCTCGAGGTCATCCACAACCTGAAGAGCAAGGTCGAAGAGATCGCGCCCGGCCTGCCGGCGGGGGTGACGGTCGAAACGGTCTACGACCGCTCCGACCTGATCCACCGCGCCATCGAGACGCTGAAAACCACGCTGCTCGAGGAAAGCCTGATCGTCGCGCTGGTGTGCATCGTCTTCCTGCTGCACGTGCGCTCGGCGCTGGTCGCCATCCTGATGTTGCCGGTCGGCGTGCTGATCGCCTTCATCGCCATGCGCGCGCTCGGCATGAACTCCAACCTGATGAGCCTGGGCGGCATCGCCATCGCCATTGGCGCCATGGTCGACGCGGCGATCGTCATGATCGAGAACGCGCACAAGCACCTCGAACGCCTGCCGCCTGAGCACGGCCGGGCGGCGCGCGCCGAGGCGATGATCGCGGCGTGCAAGGAAGTCGGCCCGGCGCTCTTCTTCTCGCTGCTGATCATCACCGTCTCCTTCCTGCCCGTGTTCACGCTCGAATCGCAGGAAGGCCGTATGTTCTCGCCGCTCGCCTGGACCAAGACCTTCGCCATGGGCGGTGCGGCCATGCTATCGGTGACGTTGGTGCCGGTGCTGATGCTGCTGTTCATCCGCGGCAGGATCATGCCGGAGGCGAAGAACCCGGTGAACCGCTTCCTCATCTGGCTCTACCGGCCGGTCATCGCCGCCGTCATGCGCTGGAAGAAGGCGACCGTCGTGCTCGCCCTGCTGGTCATGGCCGCCTCGCTCTACCCGGCGTCCCGCCTCGGCTCCGAATTCATGCCGACGCTCAACGAAGGCTCTCTGCTCTACATGCCCGCCTCGTTGCCCGGCATGTCGATCACCAAGGCCGCCGAGCTGATGCAGACGCAGAACCGGATCATCAAGAGCTTTCCCGAGGTCGCCTCGGTGTTCGGCAAGGCCGGGCGCGCCAACACCGCGACCGACCCGGCGCCGACCGAGATGTTCGAGACGGTGATCAACCTCAAGCCCGAATCCGAGTGGCGTCCGGGCATGACGACCGACAAGCTGATCGCCGAGCTCGACAAGGCGATGCAGTTCCCCGGCGTGTCGAACGCGTGGACGATGCCGATCAAGGCGCGCACCGACATGCTGTCGACCGGTATCCGCACGCCGATCGGCATCAAGGTGTTCGGCAAGAACCTCGACGAGATGGAGAAGCTGGCCAAGGAAATCGAGGCCGTGGTCAAGGCCGTCCCCGGCACCACCTCGGCCTTCGCCGAGCGCATCACCGGCGGCTTCTACCTGAACATCGAGCCGGACCGCGCGCAGCTCGCGCGCTACGGCCTCGCCGTCGGCGACCTGCAGGACACGATCGGCAGCGCGCTCGGCGGCGAGGCGGTGACGACGACGGTCGAGGGGCGCGAGCGCTACAACGTCAGCGTGCGCTATCCGCGCGAACTGCGCGCCGACGCGCAGCAGATCGCGCGCGAGGTGCTGGTGCCGACCGCCGACGGCGCCATGGTGCCGCTCGGGCAGGTCGCGCGCGTCGAGATCGCCAAGGGCGCGCCGGCCATCCGCACCGAGAACGCGCTGCTTTCCGCCTACATCTACGTCGACATCCGCGACCGCGACATCGGCGGCTACGTCGCCGAGGCCAAGCAGGCGGTGGCGCGCCAGGTCAAGTTCCCGCCCGGCTACTACGTCGCGTGGAGCGGCCAGTTCGAGTACATGGAGCGCGCCATCGAGAAGATGAAGGTGGTCATTCCGCTCACGCTGCTGATCATCTTCCTGCTTCTCTACCTCAACTTCCGGCGCATCACGGAAACGCTGATCGTCATGCTCTCGGTGCCCTTCGCGCTGGTCGGCGGCGTCTGGCTGATGTGGGCGCTCGGCTACAACCTGTCGGTCGCGGTCGCGGTGGGCTTCATCGCGCTGGCCGGCGTCGCCGCGGAAACCGGCGTCGTCATGCTGATCTACCTCGACCACGCCTGGGCGGAACTGAAGGCGAAACGCCGCGCCGCCGGCGCGACGCCGACGGTCGGCGATCTCTACGACGCGGTGATGGAAGGCGCCGTCGAGCGCGTGCGCCCGAAGATGATGACCGTCGTCGCCATCATGGCCGGCCTGCTGCCCATCCTGTGGGGCACCGGCACCGGCTCGGAGGTGATGAGCCGGATCGCCGCGCCGATGGTCGGCGGCATGATTTCCTCGACGGTCCTCACCCTCGCGGTGATCCCGGCGATCTACGCGCTGGTCAAGCAGTGGCGCCTGCAGCGCGGGATCGAGGAATAGGAGAGCAACATGGAACATGAACATCCGGCGCACCAGCACGAAGTTTCTGGTTCCATTGATCCCGTTTGCGGTATGACGGTGAAGCCCGAGTCGCCCCACGTGAGCGATCTCGGTGGCATCCACTACCGTTTTTGCAGCGCCAAGTGCAAAACCAAGTTCGATGCAGAACCGGCGCGTTATCTCGGCCCAAAGCAGGAGGAAACCGTTGTCCCCGGTGCGGAATATACCTGCCCGATGCACCCGGAAATCCGGCAGATTGGCCCCGGCACCTGTCCCAAGTGCGGCATGGCCCTCGAACCAATGTTGCCCGACTTCGAGAAGGAGGAGGACAACACCGAGTATCGAGACTTCCGTCGCCGCTTCTGGAATAGTTTGCCGCTAACCGTCGTCGTCGTCGTCCTGGCGATGGCCGGACACCGGCTCGAAGGTTTGCCGTCGTTCGTGCGGACCTGGGGCGAACTGCTACTCAGCCTGCCCATTGTGCTTTGGGCCGGTGCGCCGTTCTTCGTCCGCGGCTGGCAGTCGCTGGTTCATCGCAGTCCCAACATGTGGACACTGATCAGCCTCGGTACCGGTGCGGCTTTCGGTTACAGCGTCGTGGCAGCGCTAGCACCTGGCCTGTTTCCCCAGTCCTTTGTTGCCCACGGCCGCATCGGCGTCTATTTCGAAGCGGCAGCGGTGATCATCTCCCTTACACTGCTCGGCCAAATGCTTGAATTGCGTGCCCGGTCGCAAACCTCGGCCGCCATCAAATCGCTGCTCGGCCTTGCGCCGAAGACCGCTCGCCGCATCAACCCCGACGGCAAGGAAGAGGATGTACCGCTAACGCACGTCCATGTAGGCGACACCTTGCGCGTGCGCCCCGGCGAAAAGGTGCCGGTGGATGGTGCGGTGCTGGAAGGCTCCAGCGCTGTTGATGAAGCAATGCTTACCGGCGAACCCCTGCCTGTGACGAAACGCCCTGGTGACAAGGTGATCGGCGCCACCATGAACACCTCCGGCAGCCTCGTGATCCGTTCGGAAAAGGTCGGCTCCCAGACTATGCTGGCCCAGATCGTCCAGATGGTCGCTCAGGCCCAGCGCTCCAAGGCGCCGATGCAGCGGCTAGCCGATGTGGTGGCCGGCTATTTCGTTATCGTGGTGGTCGCCATTGCCGTCATCAGTTTTTTTGCCTGGGGATTTTTCGGTGGCGAACAAGGCTGGATCTTCGGCCTGATCAACGGCGTCTCGGTGCTGATCATTGCCTGCCCCTGCGCTCTCGGCTTGGCCACACCGATGTCGATCATGGTCGCCACGGGGAAAGCAGCGACGCAAGGAATCCTGTTCCGTGACGCAGCGGCCATCGAGCGGTTACGGGATGTGGACACGTTGATTGTGGACAAGACCGGCACCCTGACCGAAGGCCGCCCGGCTTTCGAACGTGCCGTGGCGGTGGAAGGCGTCTCCGAAAACGAAGTGTTGCGACTGGCCGCAAGTCTCGACCAGGGGAGCGAACACCCGCTGGCCGACGCCATCGTCCGTGCAGCCCGGGAACGTGGGCTGGCCTTGGAAAAAGCCGATCTATTCGAATCGGCAACTGGTATCGGCGTGCGCGGAACGGTCGGTGGAAAACGACTAGCCATCGGCAATGGTGCATTGATGGCCCAGGATGGAATCGATGTCGACGCTCTCAGCAACGATGCTGAAACCCTGCGCCAAAACGGCGCCAGCGTCATGTATCTGGCGGCCGACGGTCATATGCTCGGTTTACTGGTGGTTTCCGACCCGATCAAGGCGAGCACCCCGGAAGCGCTGACAGTCCTGCGGCAAGCCGGGTTACGCATCGTGATGGCCACGGGCGATGGCCTGACCACGGCCCAAGCCGTCGGCGCCAAATTGGGGATCGATGAGGTGCATGGCGAGGTCAAGCCGGCGGACAAACTGGCGCTGGTGGAACGTCTACAGCGTGAGGGACGTGTCGTCGCCATGGCGGGCGATGGCATCAACGATGCCCCGGCTTTAGCCAAGGCGGACGTCGGCATTGCCATGGGTACTGGCACTGATGTGGCCATGAACAGCGCCCAGGTGACGCTGGTCAAGGGGGATCTGCGCGGTATTGCCCGGGCACGCCTGCTGTCCGCCGCGACCGTCGGCAACATGCGACAGAACCTGGCCTTTGCGTTCCTCTACAACGCCCTCGGTGTACCGATCGCGGCCGGTATCCTCTATCCCTTCTTCGGATTGCTGATGTCTCCTGTCATCGCGGCGGCGGCGATGAGTCTTTCTTCCGTAAGTGTGGTCGGCAACGCGCTACGCCTGCGCGGCTCTTGAGGAGGGATACCCCTTTGTCAGAGGTTCGTCGAGCGATACGAATGATTGTCGCCCAAGCGGCCTGACTGAATCAGGGAAACTCCTAACGAGAATGTAGCCAGCAAGTATCCAAGTGACAGCTGCAAAAGCGCAGATTTCATGGTGTCGGGAGACTTAGGGTAATCCAGACGTTTCCAGACACTACCCTGGAGAACCATTATGAAACTGGAATTCGTACTCTCTGCCGTTCTGTTAGCGACTTTCGCTGCGCTATCGGCCGGCGCGTTTTGTGCCAGCCCCGTGCCAAAACGTAGCTGACATTGGTATGACAGAATTGTAACCACTGGGTTATGCGTGAGTCAGCTTCGCGGTCACATACTGCAATTGCTGCAAAACTCTCGATGAAGGAAGACAAACATGCAGAAAGCTGCTGACCGTTTGAAAAGCCAGAGTCAATCACAACTTGAACTATCCTTAAATCTTTGCAATTCCTGGTTGGAATGCTGCCAGCGCCTCACGGAAATCAATGGGCAGTCAGCGCGTGCATTTCTGGCTCATGGAGAAACCGATAACCAGTCCTGGATGCGAGATGGTGGTACGGGTCTCATCTTGGATGCGAGCCGGATCATCATGGGCCATTGGGCCTCGACGCTTGCTTGTAGCACTGATTTCCAGAGGAAGATACTGACCGATTTGGCGAAGAGATGACGACTCCTGCAGCGTGGGGTCGCTCTGGCGTCTAAGAGTTTGGTACGGCCGAATAGAGCACGTGAGGTGAGTTCACGGGCCTCTATGAAAAACCGATTCCATGCCACCGATCAACGCAATCGCCAATTCTGTTCCACCTCAGCCGACTGCCGATGGCGGCCACGCCAATCACGGCATCTCGGCGGGGCCTTCTTTTGTCGAAACGCTTTCACAAACAATCGGCCAGCCTGCCGCCGCATCGCCCCATGGCAACCATGGTGGCTTGACAACGCCGGGCGGCGATCCGCACCCTCAGCATGTTCCCCTGAATAGCCAGGGACATGGAGGAAAGAAACATAGCGTTCAGGAAGTGGCACTCGGGGTACGCGCCCACCGCCAGCAGTTGATTGCCGCCAATATCGCCAACGCCGATACACCGGGCTATAAGGCCATAGACATTGATTTCAAGGAAGCCCTGCGGATCGCCCAATCGGCATCTCAAATACCTTCGACAACGTTGGCGACAACTAGCAGCGGCCATATTTCTGGGGTGGCCGTTTCTTCCATGCCACTTTATCCCCTCAAATACCAAGTGCCGAGTCAAGACAGCGCGGACGGGAACACAGTCGACATGGACGTGGAGCGCGCCAAGTTCGCCGAGAACTCGATTATGTACGAGTACTCCCTGGATCGGGTCAGCGGGCATTTCAAAATGCTGATGGAACTGTATAAGAATCTGACATGACTGATAAGAGCAAGAGTTCGGGCCGGATTTAAAGAAGTAGCATTTCTTACAAAGATGTAATCAACAAGTCATGCAAGTGACTGATAAAAACTGCAAACTTCATAGTGTCGGGAAAGCAAACGCGATCCAGACATTTCCAGCCACCTCTTTGGAGAACCATCATGAAACTGCAATCCGCACTCTCGGTCGTTCTGTTCGCAAGCGTCGCCGCTCTATCGCTTGGCGCTCAGGCCGCTGATGGCGACAACGCCCCGCCGGCCACCGAAATGAAGGCCGATCAGGGCGCAAAGGCCGATCAGGGCGCGAAGGCCACCAAGCCACATTCGCATGTGCAAGAAAAGACTGGCATCGAGCAAGTTGCGCCGGACGCCGCTACGCCCAGAAAGAAAAATGCCTACCAAGACAGAACGAAGCACTTTCATCCGCGCGACGGAAAATAAACCCCTTTTCTTCGCCCCTTTAAATCTGCGGCGCGATTGGTCCGCACCCATGGACAACGACAACAGCCGGCAGCATGGCAATCTTTGTACATGCAGGCTGTTAGCGGAGGCCATGGGTTGCGACCCGAAAGTAATACGGTTTGACTATTGCAAGAGAGTTTTGATGAAACACTGGCGGCTTGAATGCAATCATGGTTGTCAGCACGGGGTGGCGCAAGCCAAAAATAGCGATAAATGGCGAGGCATTGGCCCCATTGATCCGATCAAGGTGATTCTCATAAAAAACGAATAGGCCGAACGACGACCGGGAGAGCACAATGAGCCTGCCAAACGCACCTCATCAACTGAACCGGATGCTCGCCATTCGGCTGTGTGTTGCGGCGCTCGTCATCGGCGCGGCGGCCGGCATCGTGGCGTATCAGGTCGAAACCCGGCGTGTCGAATCCATCGTTCTCGAACTAGCTGCCGGTGGGGCCCGCCACCTCGAGTCGCCAGCCATGGAGGTTCTATCCCGGGGCGAGTCCCCGGAAGAGCACCGTGCCTTGACCGCCTTGTTGGACAAGAGCAACTTTGTTGGCATACGAGTTTTCGACGTCAAAAAAGAACTCGCCTACGAAACGTGGGCATCCCTAGCGCCGGGCCTAGTTGACGGACTTCGAAAGCATCGGCACGACTGGCCGGTTCCGGGCAGGGATCATCGCAATAGAATCCGGATCGGCGACGAGCACCTGATTCAGGTGATCATTCCCTTGACTCGGCAATCGGGCAGCCTGGATGGTTATCTTGAAGGAACGTACCGCATCGATGAGGGAACGCTAGCGAACCAGAAGCAGCAAATCCTGAATGGCGTCCTTACGGCAGTTATCGCCGTGTTGGCCACGGCCTTGCTTCTATATCCCCTCTTGCTCGGTCTCCTACAGCATGCAACAGGATTGTCTCGGCGCCTGCTCGACTCCAACCTGTCCCTTATCCGATCGCTCGGGAATGCGGTCGCCAAGCGCGATTCGGACACCGACGCGCACAATTACCGCGTCACCCTCTACGCCGTGGCGCTAGCCGAGAAACTGCACTGGCCAAAAGGGGCGATTGCCCACCTTATCGCCGGCGCCTTCCTTCACGACGTGGGCAAGATCGGCATTCCCGACCACATTCTGCTCAAACCGGGGAAACTGACTGAAGAAGAGTTCGAGATCATGAAAACCCATGCGCTTCTCGGCCTCGAGATTGTCGCCGGCAATGCGTGGATGAATGCCACCCCGGTCATTCGCAACCACCATGAACGGTTCGACGGCTCTGGCTATCCAGATGGGCTGCGTGGGATGCAAATTCCTCAAGGGGCCAGGCTGTTCGCTGTCGTGGATGTGTTCGACGCCCTCGTCTCGGCACGCCCCTACAAGGCCCCGATGCCATTCGAGACGGCCCTGGCGCTGATCGAGAATGAATCAGGCCGGCATTTCGATCCGGAGATCGTAATTGCCTTCAGCAGCATCATCGATCGCCTTCACCAGGAGGTCGCCATGGCCAGCGAAGTCGAACTGCACGCCCAGCTACGTTCGGCCATTTTTCGCTATTTCAATACGGAAGCGGGGGCTGGCGATACAACAGCATCACCCGTTTCTGCGATCGCTGAAGGAGCGCCTTCATGATAAAGGCTATGAACACAAGCCGCGATCTGGTGTGCAGCATGGATGTCAAGGTTGCCCAGTCCCCCCTGTGCACCGCCCATCGAGGCTTCGTCTATCACTTCTGCTCGCCCGCCGCCGAAGGTTTGAAATTTATGCAGAGGGTCATGAGTTCAGGCGGCGTCTCTGGAAATACCTCGAACCCAGCGAGTTGGAAAGCGCAGCGCATCCAAGCACCGGGGCGTTCTGCAACCGGCCACCGGTGAGACTTCGCTGACGACAACCGCGAAAAGGAGACGAATCATGGCGGACGAAATCCGTAGAGAACACCACACGGAGCAAAACAGCGATCACCCGTATGAGCGACGCATGGCTTGGGGTTGGTGGGTTTTTGCCGTGATTGCCCTGTTTTATCTGTTGACCGAGCATCTGGCACACCTGTTTGGGATCTTGCCCTATCTGCTTCTTCTGGCCTGCCCACTGATGCATTTTTTCATGCATGGCCGACACGGCGAGCATGGACACACTCATGGCAACGAGGAGGATAAAAAATGAACGCTTCCGGCGGAGACTACGGACTCTGGTTCTTAGTGGCGATCAACTCGGCGTTTTTCATTTTGTTTGCCGCCAGCTTTTTCAAACCCCACACACGACAGGACTGGCGCACCTTGGGCATGTTCTCGGCCTTCGTTGTGGCCTTATTCGCCGAGATGTATGGATTCCCTCTGACCGTCTACCTGTTGTCGGGTTGGCTCACCGAACGGTTTCCCGAGATCAACTGGTTGTCACACGATGCGGGGCATCTTCCTGAGATGCTGTTTGGCTGGAAGGCAAATCCCCACTTTGGCCCCTTCCACCTGCTGTCCAGCGTGTTCATCATTGGCGGATTCTGGCTTCTCGCCACAGCCTGGCCCGTACTCTATAACGCACAGAAAATGGGAAGTCTGGCTTCAAGCGGTCCCTATGCGCGTATCCGACATCCGCAGTACGCGGCATTCATTCTGATCATGATTGGATTTCTTTTTCAATGGCCGACCTTGGTCACCTTGGCCCTGTTCCCCATCCTCGTGGTGGTCTACGTCCGCTTGGCGCACCGGGAGGAGGCGCAAGCATTGGTGGATTTTGGCGAGGACTATCGTGTTTATATGGCCAAAACGCCGGCATGGTTGCCTAATTTGAGCATTGACAGAGCTCCGCGCTGAAGAACCTCTGACAAATCTACCCGCGACGAATGCAACGCCACGTGATCGTTTTGGCCACCACACAGTATCGGAAAGTTTTGGGGTACGGTTCTTACTGAATTCTGCAAGGCTCACAGAATGGAAAACGCCCCATCGCAGGGGCGTTAAAAATGGTCAGTCTGCTTTCTCGATTGTGCGATCAGCCGCCGCGGCTTCCTGGCGGATTCAGGATACTATCGAGGCGCATGACTTCGTCGCCATGCATCATGATTTTCTGTCCATCTTTGGTTTCCATCACGGTGTCCGGTTTCATGCGCACAGCGCGACCGAGTTTATCTTCCATGCCCATCTTGCCGTCCTTGAAGATGTAGACCGTCGAACCATCCTTCAACACAATCGATTTCTCGACCTTTGAGGCATCGACAGCGTAGGCGGAAGCACCCATGGTGCACAGTGCAGCAATCACCAGCATTTTCTTCAACATTTTTCATCTCCTCAAAAAGAGTTGTACGACGTTTTGAATGATAGTGATACGACCCTGTCAATTCCCCAACCGGGGAATGACAATTTAGTCATTCCCCGGTCATGTTTTTAGCTACCTTGATAAGCCGGATTTTCTGCGACATACACTGTCACGCCGCCCGTCTCCGGAATGACATTGGCGAGCGGGAATGACGCCGTGCCGAGCGTATCGAACATCCAGGTAACGCTCTTGCCGCCAACATTGATCCGGATGGTTTCGAGACGCGTGACGTTCAGGTACTTGGTGCCGCTGTCGATAGTCACTTCCCGTGCGGCAGCGCTGGAGGTTGCGTAGCCGTAGGGCGCGAGTTGGTTGGCGGTGGGCTGACTCTTAGACTCCGAGACATGCGAAATCCAGTGCGCGCTTCCCCCTTCGGAGTAGTCCTCATGGGCATAGCTGGTTCCCGTAACGGCAAGTCCGAGAGCGGCGATCAGGATCAGTTGAGTCGTGTTGGTTTTCATGATTTTCTCCTTGTACCATCGGGTTAATCGTGTCGGACCTATTTCGTCCAACCGTGACGCCATCTTAGGAGCGCGATACCAACAGGGAGGTGACCAGGTGATTACGTTTTTGAAAGCCAGCATGAGGTTTCCTGACAGATAATCGTGCTTTCTTTATCCTCACTTACTCACGACAATGACTGATCCGATCGACAGGCTAATACTGCGTTGGAAGGAAGACCCTCACAGTACCTACTCGACGTGGTTCCTCTGGACGGAGCGATTGAAGAATTTCCGCTCGATTCGGCGCGGCATTGCTCAGGTGGTTAAGGACATCGAGGCGGGTAGCTTTGGAAATGCCTACCGTGGATCGTCATTAGAAACGGTGGTCGGTTCCATTGCAGAACAGCGCCAAATCTTCAGGGGTGCGGACCATGCGTTTCTCTGGAAGCCAAAACTGCGCATTCCCGATATCTACGAGCACGCCCAAAACCAAAGGGCCTTTGCACGCCTGCTGCATACGTGCAATTGCTGCGACAGCGAAGAGCAGATCATTGAGGCCATCAGGCACATTGACTCAATTGGCATCAAAGGGCTCGGACCCGCCGTCGCAAACCTGCTTTACTTCATTCACCCGACCTTGGTGCCGCCGTTCAATACCGCTATCGTCAATGGATATAACGCGTTGACGGGGGCCAAGGTCAAACTGGGGCGTTGGGATCATTATTTAGCGATGAGGCAGGGCGTCGTGGCGTTGAACACCCGCCATCGTAAGCTCTTCTCAAACGATCTCGGGGCCGTTGCCGGGCTCTTGTTTGATATTGGCTCAGGACGATACTCTGCACCTCCGATCGACGGAGTCCGGGAAACAGAACTGGCCTGGCAGGAGGATCTTGACCGTATCCGGGAAGAAACCGCGGCTCAACGAAAAGTACGGGTATCTGCTGCGGATAACGATCAAACCCACACCGAGGTGCAAGGCTGGCTCAGGGATTTGGGTAAAGCCCTTGGCTTCTCGGTGTGGGTTGCGACCAATGACCGCAGTCGTGCGTACGAGGGTGGGCAGCTAAGTGACGGCTGTCTAGCCACGCTGCCAATCCCTCTGGCTAATTCCCCTGGCGCCGATGCGGTAAAGTTGATTGACGTGATCTGGCTGGATTCGGAAACCGGTAACGCCATTGCCGCCTTTGAGGTTGAACATACGACATCCATTTACTCCGGCATCGTTCGTTTACTCGATTTAGCCTATGGTAGCGAACTCAAGACCTGTGAAGGCCTGTTTCTCGTCGCGCCTGACGGACGCGAAAATGATGTCCGGCAGCAGATCAAACGACCGGCATTTTTCAAAATTGAAGAGTTGAACTTCCGATATTTACCTTACGGCGAACTCCGGAATCAGCGCGATGCAATTGTCCGCTTTGGATCAGGGCTAAAACCGATGTTGGCCATTTCCAAAGTCTTGGGCGGATAGCTTTAAGATATTTAGCAGGTAGGCGTATCGCCAGCTTGCTGAACGCGGCTCCGCAACTTCTTACCAAACTTAAAGTTACGGTCTTTGGTCCAGCTACCGGTGGCCGGAGTGCGGCATCAATGCACTGAAGGCAATCTTTCCACCCCCTACTGTCCGATAGCTCTAAAATCCGGGCCAGTACGTATTTTGGCGACCTCGGTACCCAAGAATTGACCGATCACATCGGATAATTCACCATTATCGCGCCTTAGAATTGCGGACTTTCTAAGGTTGAAATATGGCGAATTAGTATGTACTATCGTATTACGTAATACGGTACGAAATACAAGGAAGCCATGGCCAGAGCCGGAATCTACAAGTCAGAAGTGGTGAGAGCGCGCGACAACCTATTGGCACAGGGGCGCTACCCGTCGATCGATGCCATCCGTGGCGAACTGGGCAATACCGGCTCGAAAGGCACGATTCACCGGTATCTCAAGGAAATCGAGGAAGAGGATGGAGGCCGCGCCGCGCCGCGGGTCGCAGTGAGCGAGTCCATTCAGGATCTATCAGCCAGGCTGGCCGAGCGCCTGCATGAGGAAGCGAACCAGCGCATAAGCGCGCTGACCAGCAAACACGAGACGGAAATAGGAGGGCTGAACGACCTCATTGCTGCGCTACGCAGCGAGGTCGTGTCGTTCCGCACGCAAGCTGAGCGCCAAGCGATCGAGCTGTCCACTGAAAGCGCCGCCCGTGCGGACGCCCTAGCGGCGCTTCAGGACGAACGAGTCATCCGCGCCCAAATGACTCAGCGTCTTCAAGACATGGAAGCGCAGCTGGCGAAAGAAGAGGCATACCGTGTGTCACTGGAAGAAAAACATCAGCACGCCCGCGAGGCACTGGAGCATTTCCGCTCTGCCGCCAAGGAGCAACGGGAGCAGGATCTGCGGCAGTCTGAGCAGCAGATTCAGTTTCTGCAGGGTGAATTGCGTTCAGTGAAGGATGGGGTGAATGCCAAACAACAGGAACTCATCCGCAGCCACGAGGATAATGCTCGGCTATCCAGCGAACTGACACACAGCCGCAGTGAGCTTCATCGCCTGGAAACCGAAGCGCGGTCGCTACGCACCATCCGGGAGCAACAGGCCGTTTCGGAGCTGAAAAACCAACAATTGGCGGAGCGCTTGGCACAAGCCACCACACGGGGCGACGAGCTGCTCGCGGAGCGCCAAGACTGCGTGCAAAAACTACAAGAAGCCGCACAGGCGGGGTCTCGCCTGGAGAGTGAATTGGCCGCGGCGAAGGCCGTGCTGGCCAGCCAAGAGCAAATCCTACAGAAGCTGACGGAACATCAATTACCGACGGCGAAAGGCACTGCCTCGCGCAAGGGAAGCGCCAAAGACCAAGAATCGCTATTCAACTCTGACAAGTAACCCGGGTGCGTCAGCGCCCAGCTGCAAGCTTTGGGCTGCTAGTACGCCATTTTATGAATAGCAATTTGTAATCATCTAGTTATGAAGTAAATGGGGAATTTTGCGTGATTCCCGGCCGACCCTCAAAAAACGCCGGAAAACGGGCAGTGATTAAAGCGCATGGACAGATAAGACCAAGCTGTGCTTTTGCCGTGGGGTCTAGCTGAATCTCCGGGGTAGGTGGTGCCACGCTCGTTGAAGAACTGCGGACACTTTGAGCCCAATAAGAACTCGAGCGGACATCGACCTGATGGTTAAAATGTATCTCTTTTGCGCAGAACTGACTCGAGAGGTTGGGAATGTGTACCTTTGGTGCAGACTGCACAAATTATAGGCAAATAAGGCCTTTTAAGTTGTTCGTGGTACACATTTACTTTGGTGCACTATCGTCGCTTGCACAGCTTTTACGTGATCTCGAACTTGGGTGTGCCGCTCAATATAAAATTTTACATAATACAAATTATGCGAATTAAAAAATTGCCCGGCAAGATTGCGGGCGCCCATTCCAATCGCGCCAACCGGGCGTTTTCGGAGCGTTTTTGCCGATGAGCTCCGCACCTTCTTTCGAACCGATCGTTTTCGTCGATCTCGAAACCACCGGCGCCAATTTCGCTAACGATCGGATTATCGAGGTCGGGATTGTCGAGCTGGACGAAAACGGTGCGCGCGAATGGAGCGTGCTGGTCAATCCGGAAACGGAAATTTCGCCCTTCATCACCGGGCTGACCGGGATCGATTCGACGATGGTCGCTACGGCGCCGACTTTCGAACAGCTTGCGCCGCAGGTTCTCGATAAATTGCGCGGTCGGCTGTTCGTCGCGCACAACGCGCGCTTCGACTACAGTTTCCTCAAGCGCGAATTCAAGCGCCTCGGTATCAACTTCCGCGCGCCGACGCTATGCACGGTGAAGCTGTCGCGCAAGCTGTTTCCCGAGCATCACCGGCACAATCTGGATACGCTGGTCGAGCGCTACGGCCTGAGCGTCGGCGACCGCCATCGTGCGCTCGCCGACGCAAAGGTGCTGCGCGACCTCTGGCAGCGCTGGCACGAAATCCTGCCGGCCGAGACGATCAGGAGCGCGATCGATGCGATCGTCGGCCGCCCCGAACTGCCACCGCAGATCGATCCGGCGCTGGTCGACGACCTGCCGGAATCGCCCGGCGCCTTTGCCTTTTATTGCGCAGACGGCGAACTGTTGCACGTTGATCGCGGCAGCAACGTCCGCCAGCAGGTGCTGGCGCATTTCTCGCCGGGCAAGCGCGATACCGCGCTGGCGCGCAAGACGTGCCGCGTCGAATGGCGCGAAGCGGCCGGCGAACTGGGCGCTCGCCTCTATGAAATCGCCCTGTCGCGGCCGTTGCGCAAGCCGGCCGAGGAACTGTGCGCCTGGCAACTGGTACAGCACGCCGCCGACGATTTCCGTTTGCAACTGGTCTTTGCCGCCAACGTCGATTTCGGCGCAACCGAGGATCTGTTCGGGCTGTACATGAACCGGCGCGAGGCGGTCCATGCCTTGCGCAAGCTCGCCGAGGCCCATCGGCTATGCCATACCCGCCTCGGGTTGGGCGAAATGGCGGATGGCAAGCCGTGCATCGGTTACCGGCAGAAAACCTGCCGCGGCGTGTGTATCGGGAAAGAGGCCGTTTCGCTGCACAGCGCACGCCTGATGAGCGCGCTGGCGAAATTCAAGCTGAAAGCCTGGCCGTACGAGGGGCCGGTGGCCGTTGTCGAACGCGACGAGTTCGGCATGCGGGAGGACTTTCACCTCATCGACCGCTGGCGCTATCTGGGGACGGCTCACAACGACGCGGGGCTGCGCGACCTGCTGGAGAACCCGGCGGCGGCTCCGTTCGATCCGGATATCTACCGGCTCATCAACAAGTTCATCCAGGCCGGAAAGGTCCGGATCGAGCCGCTCGGCGCCCTACTTTGACGGTGCGGCAGCCTTCTTGCCGGAGGCGCCGCCGGCAGCGCGCAGGCGCTGGACGATGTCGCCGTTGTTGCCCTTCTCGGCCCAGTCCAGTGCGGTTTCGCCGTTCTCGTTGGCGATGTTCGGATCGGCCTGCGCCTTGAGCAGCGATTCGACGACGGCCAGATGGCCGTTGCGCGCGGCGAGCATCAGCGCCGTGCTGCCGTTCTCGGTCTTGGCGTCGATTTCGGCGCCGCGTCTGAGCAGGTAGTCGACGACCGGGGCGTGGCCGTTGAAGGCGGCGTAGGAGAGCGGCGACCAGCCGTACATATTGACCTCGGCGCCGGCTTCGACCAGGCGCTGCACGAAGGGCAGCTTGCCGTCGAACGCCGCCAGGCGCAGGGCGGTGTCGCCGTTGCGGTTGCGCACGTTGAGGCGCGCCCGGCGCAGCAGCAGTTGCTCGAGCAGTTCGGCGTTGTTTTCGCGGACGGCCAGCATGACCAGCGTATTGCCCTCGACATCGACGGTGTTCACATCCACGCCGCGATTGAGCAGAGCGACGGCGGCCGGAGTGTCGCCGGCGCGCAGGGCGCTCAGCATGTCGTCGTAGACGCCTGCGGAAGCCAGCGTCGGCAGCAGCAGCGCAAACAGCAGAGCGATCGGTTTCATTGGGGCAGTCTCGCTTGTACGTCGGGGAAGAGGCGGAAGAAGTTGGCGGTGGTCGCCGCGACGACTTCCTCGTAAGGGATTTCGCGCAGGCGGGCGATTTCCTCGGCAACGTGTTTCACGTAGCCCGGCTGGTTGGTCTTGCCGCGATACGGCGCGGGCGCGAGATATGGAGAGTCGGTCTCGACCAGCAGGCGGTCGAGCGGCACGCGCTTCGCCACATCCTTGATCTGAAGCGCGTTCTTGAAGGTGACGATGCCCGACAGCGAAATGTGGAAGCCCTGCGCCAGCGCGGCTTCCGCGACGTCCCAGGTTTCCGTGAAGCAATGCATGATGCCGCCGACCTCCCCTGCCCGCTCCTCCTGCATCAGGCGCAGGGTGTCGGCCGCCGCGTCGCGCGTGTGGATGACCAGCGGCTTGCCGGATTCGCGGGCGGCGCGGATGTGCGTGCGGAAGCGCTCGCGCTGCCATTCCGGCGCGTCCTTGTGCCAGTAGTAATCGAGCCCGGTTTCGCCGATGGCGATCACTTTCGGGTGCGCCGCCAGCTTGACGAGATCGGCGACGCCCGGTTCGCGCACGTCGGTCGATTCCGGGTGCACGCCGACCGAGGCGAAGATGTGCGGGTACTCATCGGCCAGCGCGAGGATGCGCGGCAGGTTTTCCAGGTTGACGCCGATGCACATCGCACAGCCGACGCCGTTGTCGCGCATCAGTTCGAGAATCCGCGGCAGATCGGCCGCGAGGTCGGGAAAATCGAGGTGGCAGTGGGAATCTACAAGCATCGGAAAAACTACATCGTGTGGGTCGGGCGTGTCGACTGCATGACGCCGCCGAGCAGGCCTTCGATCTTGCGGCGCGCTTCGGTGCCGCTTTCGTCGCTCTTGAACTGCACGCCGATGCCCTGCGCCTTGCTGTTCTGCGCGCCGGCCGGGGTAATCCAGACGACGGAGCCGGCGATCGGCAGCTTGGCCGGATCGTCCATCAGCGATAGCAGCATGAAGACCTCGTCGCCCAGGTTGTAGGCGCGCGACGTGGGGATGAAGATGCCGCCGTTGCGCAGCAGGGGCATGTAGGCGGCGTAGAGCGCCGACTTCGAATTGATGTTCAGCGAGAGGACGCTCGGACGCGGCGCGGCGGCGGCTGGCTTGGCATGGGCTGCTTCTGACGCTTCGGACATATGCGCCTCAATGGCTACGGAATAGCGCCGCGTAATTCAGGAAAAATTCCTCGAAAAACAAGCGGCTATTCAATGGTTGTTCAGACTGGGCTTTATATTGTAGCGCTTTCCTGTTCAGCGCCAAGAGTTTGCCGCCGTCGGCGCTCGCCGCGAGTTGGCGCAGCGCCTTCTCGTGTGCGACAAAGTAGCGCGGCGGAAGTTGCTCTACGGCCAGGCTCAGATCGAGCAGCCACTTCTGCCACCACTCGACCGTGCGCTTGAGCGGCGCGGCGCCCTTCTCCGCTTTCACGATCTTGTCGATGGCGGCGGCCGCGGCCAGCGGATCGATATTGCGACCGCGCTCGAGCTGGCCGACCAGCGCATCGATCAGCGTGCGCTCGCCGGCGTTGGCCAACTCGACCGCGAGCAGTGGCGAACCGCCGGCCAAGGCGAGCCAGCGCGGGGCGTCTTCGACGCCGGCCTGGCGCAGGCACTCGGCGGCAAGCTCGGGCGAAGGGCGTGCGATCGGGACCGCCTGGCAGCGGCTGCGGATCGTCGGAAGCAGCCGGTCGACTTCGTTTGAAACCAATAAAAACAATGTGCTTGGGATTGGTTCTTCGAGCGATTTAAGAAGAGAGTTCGCGGTCGCGCGATTCATCGCCTCAGCCGGGTGGATGAGCACCACGCGGACGCCCTGCCGGTGCGTGCCGACGTGCAGGAAGTCGTCGAGCGCGCGCACCTGGTCGATGGTGATCTGCTGGCTGGCCTTCTTCTTGCCGCTGCCCGCCTCTTCGCCCTCCCCCTCTTCTTCTCCAAGCGCGTCGGGTTGCAGCAGGCGGAAATCCGGGTGGTTGCCCTGCGCCAGCCAGCCGCAGGCGAGGCACTGGCCGCAGGCTTCGCCGCTCGCGCTCGGATTTTCGCAGAGCAGCGCTTCGGCGAAGCGGCGCGCCAGATCGAACTTGCCGATGCCGCGCTGGCCGGACAGCAGCAGCGCGTGCGGCAGTTCCCGGCGGCGGGCGCAGAGCGCTTTCCAGGCCTCTTTGTTCAGATCAATCGTATTCATTAACAAATGTTTGTGACTGTTTCTTCAACCAGATTCTTGATTTTTTCCAGCGACTGATCGGCGTCGATCACGCGAATGCGCTGCGGCGCCGCGGCGGCGCGTTCAAGGTAGGCCTGACGCACGCGCTCGTGGAAGTCGGCGCGTTCCTGCTCGAAGCGGTCGAGCTCGCGCGCCTGCGCTGCAATGCGGCCGCTGGCCACGCTGAGCGGCAGGTCGAAGAGCAGCGTCAGGTCGGGTTGCAGGTGGCCGTGCACCCACTGTTCGAGCTGCGCGAACTTGCCCTTGTCGAGGCCGCGCCCGCCGCCCTGGTAGGCGTAGGTGGCGTCGCTGAAGCGGTCGCAGATCACCCAGTCGCCGCGCGCCAAGGCCGGTTCGATGACCTGCGCGAGGTGCTCGCGGCGCGCGGCGAACATCAGCATGGCCTCGGTTTCCAGGTGCATCGTCTCGTGCAGCAGCAGTTCGCGCAGCTTTTCGCCGAGCGCCGTGCCGCCGGGTTCGCGCGTCGAGACGACGGTCTTTCCGCGTGCGCGCAGGAAGTCGGCGACGCCGGCGATGTGGCTGCTCTTGCCCGCGCCGTCGATCCCCTCGAAGGTGATGAATTTTCCTCGATTCAACGTTTCCCGCCTTTCTGGTAGCGCTGCACCGCCTGGTTGTGTTCGTCCAGCGTGCGCGAAAAATGGCTGCTGCCGTCGCCGCGCGCGACGAAGTAGACCGCCTCGCTCGCCGCCGGATGCAGCGCCGATTGCAGCGAGGCGAGGCCGGGCATGGCGATCGGCGTCGGCGGCAGGCCGCCGCGCGTGTAGGTGTTGTAGGGCGTGTCGGTGAGCAGGTCGATCTTGCGCAGGTTGCCGTCGAATTTCTCGCCGACGCCGTAGATCACCGTCGGGTCGGTCTGCAGCAGCATGCCCTGGCGCATGCGGTTGACGAAGACGGCGGCGACCAGCGGCCGGTCCTGGTCGCGCCCGGTTTCCTTTTCGACGATCGAGGCCATGGTCAGCGCCTGATAGGGATCGCGGTACGGCAGGCCGGGCGCGCGCGCCGCCCACTCGCGCGCCAGATGATTCTGCATCGCCCGGTAGGCGCGGGCGAGCAGGTCGAGGTCGCTCGAGCGCTTGGAAAAGAGGTAGGTGTCGGGGAAGAACAGTCCTTCGGCGCGCGTCTCGGGCGCGCCGATGCGGCGCAGTATCTCGGCGTCGCTCAGGCCGCGCGAGTCGTGCCCGATGTCCGGGTGCGCGTCGAGCCGCTCGCGCATCTGGCGGAAGGTCCAGCCTTCGATGAATACGATCTCGGTCTGCGTCACGTCGCCGCGCGTCAGCTTGCGCAGCAGTTGCAGCGGCGTGATGCCGCGCGCGATTTCATAGCTGCCGGCCTTGATCGAGGCTTCTGCGCGCAACGCCTTGCCGAGCGCGACGAAAAGCCAGGGGCTGATTTCGGCGCCGGCCTCGCTGATCTGCCCGGCCGCCGAGCGCAGGCTGCTGCCGGGTGCGATATGGAAGTCGATCTGCGGATTCTTCAGGCCGATCGGCGAGAGAAGGACCCATGCGCACGCGCCGCCGAGGGCGACGGACACGAAAACGGCGAGGAGAACGAAGTTCCTGATGAATTTCAGCATGAATCCGGAGACGCCCGCTGGCCGCGGGGCTGGAAGGAGTGAGTGGGACGGGCCCGGGAGTAGCGATGGAGTGGCGATATAATATCCGAAACGAAAGGCGCTTGAACCGGAGCGCACGGTGGCGGGTCCAACGCCGTCCGGAAGCGCGACCACCCGCGCTGGAATATCCCACAAACCAAGCTCGTACAGACCGACGAAAACAGATGGAAAGCGCGACGATGAACGCATCCTGGCAAGAATTTCTCGGCGCCGCCGGCGCCCGCTTCGACAACGGCCAGCCGGTCGACTTCGGCGACGCCGCCGGCGAACTGCTGGCCGCGCGCGACGCGACGGTGCTTGCGCCGCTCGCCCATCTGGGGCTGATCGAATGCGCCGGCGAGGAAGCGAAGAGCTTCCTGCACAATCAGCTGACCAGCGATATCAACCACTTGGCCGTCGACGCCGCGCAGCATTCGGCGTGGTGCTCGGCCAAGGGACGCATGCTGGCGAGCTTCCTGCTCTTCCGCAACGGGCCGGATTACCGGCTGCAGCTTTCGGCCGATCTCCTGCCGGCCATCCTCAAGCGCCTGCAGATGTTCGTGCTGCGCGCCAAGGTGAAGATAGCCGACGCTTCGGCGACGCACGTCCTGCTCGGCCTGTCCGGGCCGCAGGCCGAGACCGCCTTGCGTGCGGCCGACTTGCCGGTGCCGGCCAAGGCGCTGGAAACCGCCGGTTTTGCCGCCGGCACGGTGATCCGCCTTGCCGACGAGCGCTTCGAAATCGCCGTCGCCGGCGCGGCGGCGGGCGAACTCTGGGGCAAGCTCGCGGCGCTGGCGCGCCCGGTGGGCACCACCGCCTGGCGCTGGCTCGACGTCCAGGCCGGCATTCCGCTGATCAGCGAGGCGACGCGCGAAGAGTTCGTGCCGCAGATGGCCAATTTCGAGCAGATCGGCGGCGTCAGCTTCCACAAGGGCTGCTATCCGGGCCAGGAGATCGTTGCGCGCACGCAGTACCTCGGCAAGGTCAAGCGCCATCTCTACCGCGCCCGCTCCGCCGAGGCACTGGCCGCCGGCATGCCGCTCTTCTCGCCGGATAACCCGGAGCACGCCTGCGGCATGCTGGTCAACGCGGCGCCTGCGCCCGAGGGCGGCTATGTGGCGCTGGCGGTGATCCAGGAAGGCTCGGCTGCGGCTGGCGACCTGCGGCTCGGCGCCTTGGACGGTCCGCGCGTCGACGCGCAGGCGGTCGTTTTCTAGGCGGCCCGGCGGCAGACCTCTGGCCGCCGCGTCGTTCGCACGCTCGTATGTGCCTGATCGTTCTCGCCTGGCAGGTCCATCCTGGCTACCCGCTCGTCGTCGCGGCGAACCGCGACGAGTTCTACGCCCGCCCGGCGGCGCCCGCCGCTTTCTGGGCGGATAGTCCGGACGTGCTCGCCGGGCGCGATCTGGAAGCCGGCGGCAGCTGGCTGGGGATCAGCCGCGACGGACGCTTCGCGGCGCTGACCAACTACCGCGAAGGCGGCGGGCAGCGCGCCGATGCGCCGTCGCGCGGCGCGCTGGTCGCCGATTTCCTCGCCGGCGCGCAGGCGCCGGGGGGCTACCTCGACGCGCTGGCCGCGCGCGGCAGTTGCTACAACGGCTTCAACCTCTTCGCCGGCGACCGCAGGCGGCTCGGTTACTACGCCAATCGCGGCCTGCCCGGCCAGGCGCCGGCCGCGCCGCGCTGGCTGACGCCCGGCATCTACGGCCTGTCCAACCACCTGCTCGATACTCCCTGGCCCAAGCTGGAGGCGGCCAAGGCCGCGTTCGCCGAGGCGCTACGCGAACTGCCGGCGGAAGCCGCCTTCTTCCGCCTGCTCGCCGACCGCGAGATCGTCGCCGACCGGCATCTGCCGGAAACCGGCGTGCCGCTCGAATGGGAGCGCATCCTGTCGGCCGTCTTCGTCGCTTCGCCGAACTACGGGACGCGCGCCTCGACGCTGCTGGCGATGCATCGCGACGGCCCGGCGGTCTTCATCGAACGCAGCTTCGGCGCAGCCGACGCGGTGCTTGGCGAAGTGCGCGAAGAATTCAGCCTTCGCCCCGACAGCCTTCAAGCCCGCGGCCTTTGATCCGGCCTTCGGTCCGGGCGTCAGTCCTCGCCGATATGGACCGGCGTGTACGGAGGAACGAGGTCGAAGAGCTCGATGACGTCGGCGTTGCGCATGCGGATGCAGCCGTGCGAGCCGGGAACGCCCATCGGCGCGTCGTCCGGGCAGCCGTGGATGTAGATGTAGCGACGCATCGTGTCGACGCAGCCGAGGCGGTTGCGACCGGGTTCGCAGCCGGAGAGCCAGAGGATGCGCGTGAGGATCCAGTCGCGTCCGGGAAAGGCGGCGGCGAGCGCGGCGTCGTGGATTTCACCGGTCGGCCGGCGGCGCACGAAAACCGCGTTGCGCGGCTGGCCGGCGCCGATCTTGGCGCGTATCCGGTGCTCGCCGCGCGGCGTGCGGTAACTGCCGTTCGTCTCCCCCGCTCCCTTCTCGGCCGTCGAGACGGCGTAGCGGCGCAGTTCGCGCCCGGCGTCGTCGAACAGGGTCAGCGTCTGGGCCGCCAGAGAAACGTCGATGCGCATGTTCAGGCCCGCTTGGCGCGGCGCGCGGCGAAGAAGGACGAGAGGAGCTGGCCGCATTCCTCGGCGAGCACGCCGCCGACGATCTCGGTGTGGTGGTTCAGGCGTTCGACGGCGAACAGGTCGACGACGCTGCCGTGCACGCCGGTCTTCGGATCGCGCGCGCCATAGACGACGCGCGCGATGCGCGAATGCAGAATGGCGCCGGCGCACATGGCGCAGGGTTCCAGCGTGACGAACAGTTCGCAGCCGGGCAGGCGGTAGTTGTCGAGATTGCGCGCGGCGTCGCGCAGCGCGGCGATTTCGGCGTGCGCGGTCGGGTCGCTGGCGCCGATCGGCGAATTGAAGCCGCGCCCGACGATTTCGCCGTCGCGCACGACCAGCGCGCCGACCGGCACCTCGCCCAGGCATTCGGCGGAACGCGCCAGCGACAGCGCCTCGCGCATGTAGTATTCATCGTTCATCCGGTGATTTTACCCGAGTTGCCCGGTCGTTCGCTGCGCCGGCCGCGGGACGACCGTCGGAAGTAAGCTTCTTCCCGCTCCCGCTCCCGCTCCCGCTCCCGCTGTCGCCCTCTCCTTTGGCTTTTGCACCGCCGCGCCGTGCCGGCGCTTGTCGGCCTGCCAGCAGGTTGGCGCGCAGCAGGCTGTCCTGCCAGACGCCGGCGACCGCCGCCGCGGCGCCGAAGGTCTGGCGTGCGTCGCCCTCCCCGACCGTCGCCAGCAGCCGTTCGAGCGTCCGCCCGAGCGCTTCGAGTTCGGCTTTGCGGCGCGCGCGGTAGAGCCGCATGTTCTGGCGCACCTGTTCGTCACGCTCGGCGAAGCGGGTTTTCGGGCGGCCGCGCGCGGGGGCGGCGGCGGGATCGCCGGGCGCAACGGTTTCGACAGGTTCGGGCATGATTTTCGTCTTTATTTGGATAACGTTATCTTAAATCGCCCGGAGCCTCGCGTCGAACGGCGGCGCCCCCCCCAAAAAAAGCGCCGGGACAATACCCGGCGCCGCGCGGAAAGCTGCGATGGCGGCCGGGCGCTCAGGCGCCGATCACCCCGCCGTCGAGGCGCGTGATAACGACCGTCGCCGAGCGCGGTCGGCCGCCCGCCGCCTGCGGGAACTGGCTGGCCGGCCAGTTCGAGACGGCGGTCGGCTGCGCCGGGTCGGAGCGCTCGCCGGCGGTTTCGCCCGGGTGCTGGACGTTGATGAACAGGCTGCGCCCGTCGGGCGGCGCGGTGATGCCGGTGATCTCGCAGCCTTTCGGTCCGGTCAGGAAGCGGCGGAATTCGCCGCTTTCGACGTCGGCGACCAGCATCTGGTTGTTGCCCAGGCGCTCGTAGTCGCCGCGGTTGAGCGCGCCGCTGGCGACGTCGGTCTGCACCCACAGGCGCCCCTGCGCGTCGAACCACAGGCCGTCCGGGCTGCCGAAGGCGTCGCCCTTGACGGTGCCGCGCTTCTTCTCGTCGGCGTGCTGCGGGTCGCCGCACAGCACGAAAACGTCCCATGCGAAGCGCGTCTGCGCCGCGTCGCCGCCTTCCTCGCGCCAGCGGATGATGTGGCCGAAGCCGTTGCCGGCGCGCGGGTTGGCTGCGTCGGTCGGCGGCATGCCGGCGGCGCCGCGCTGGCTGTTGTTGGTCAGCGTGCAATAGACCTCGCCGCTTTGCGGATGCACGGCGATCCACTCCGGGCGGTCCATCTTGGTCGCGCCGGCGCGGTCGGCCGCCTGGCGCGTGCGGATCAGCACGTCGGCCTGGTCGGCGAAGCCGTTGGCGGCGGTCAGGCCGTTGCTGCCGTGTTCGAGCGCCAGCCATTCGCCCTGCCCGTCGTCGCCGAAGCGCGCGACGTAGAGCGTGCCGTGGTCGAGCAGGCCGGCGTTGGCGGCCGGTTGCGCAGGGTCGTAGCGGTCGCGCGAGACGAACTTGTAGATGTATTCGAAGCGCTCGTCGTCGCCCATGTAGACGACGACCCGGCCGTCGCCGGCCAGCGCGACGGTGGCGCCCTCGTGCTTGAAGCGGCCGAGCGCCGTGCGCTTGACCGCAGGCTTCGCCGGATTCCACGGATCGATCTCGACGACCCAGCCGAAGCGGTTGGATTCGTTCGGTTCGGTCGCGACGTCGAAGCGGCTGTCGTGCTCGTGCCAGCGGTAGCCGGCGCCGCCGCGACGGATGCCGTAGCGCTTCTGCTCCGGCGTCGGCGTTTCGGTGCCGTTGAAGTAGCCGTCGAAGTTCTCCTCGCAGGTGAGGTAGGTTCCCCACGGCGTGGCGCCCATCGCGCAGTTGTTGAGCGTGCCGAAGACGACGTTGCCGCGCCGGTCGTCCTTGGTGCGCATGGCTGGTGCGCCGGCCGCCGGGCCGGCGATGCGCAGCGGCGTGCGCGCCGTGATGCGCCGCGCGTAGCGCGACGGACGGACGACGTTCCAGGCCCCGGTCGCGCCAGTGCGCTCGACCTCGATCACCGAGACGCCGTGCGCGCTCTGCGACTTGAGCGTTTTCGCGTGGCTCCACTCGGCCATGCCGTCCGGGTGCAGCAGGCCGTCGTCGGTGTATTCGTGGTTCACGCAGAGCAGGCCGTGCGTCGAGGACGCCTTGCCGTTCGTCACGAAGGGGAAGAACTGCATGCCGTCGTGGTGCATGCCGGCCTGCTCGGCCTGTTCTGCGGCGCTGTTGCCGGCGTCCGGACGGAAGGCCGCCCCGTCCGAGACCGGGTCGCCCCAGGCGTAGAGCAGGTGCACGGCGTAGCCCTCGGGGACGCGCACGACGTCGGCGAGCGAGGCGGCGATCGGCGTGAAACCGATCGGCGGACGCGGGCGCGCCGCGGCCAGCGCGGGGGCGCCGAAGAAGGCGAGCGCGGCGCTGCCGAGGCCGGCCTGCAGCAAGCGGCGGCGCAGCGGGTCGATGCCGGCGCTGGAGGTGAAGGAGGCGCCGGCCGGAGTGAACACCGGGTTGCGGCTGTCGTTGCTGATCAGGTCGTCGTCCATTGGATTCTGCGGAGTGTTGGGGGGCAGGCGGATTATTCCCGCATCGTGCTTCAATTCCATGACCTGGGACAAAAAGACGGCGGATGGCCACGAAGCCAGGGGGCGATATATGTTTCACGGGGGCGACGACCGCCGAACGGGGTGCAGCGCCGGCCGGCACAACGCGGCGGGGCGCCCGTTGCTAGGCGCCCGGCCCCGCCGTCTCGCTGCGCACGAGGCGGCGCAGAATCTTGCCGACCGGCGTCTTGGGCAGCGGCTCGGCGCGGAAGAGCACGCGGCGCGGCACCTTGTAGCCGGTCAGCTGCTGGCGGCAGTGGGCGATCAGCTGCTCGGCGGTGAGCGCGGGATCGCGGCGGACGACGACGACCTCGACGACCTGCCCCGCGCGCTCGTCCGGCACGCCGATGGCGGCGGCCTCGAGGACGCCCGGGTGCGCCATCACGACCTCCTCGACTTCGTTCGGATACACCTTGAAGCCGGAGACGACGATCATGTCCTTCTTGCGGTCGGTCAGCTTGATGCGCCCCTGCGCGTCCATGAAGCCCATGTCGCCGGTGCGCAGCCAGCCGTCCGGCGTGAATACGGCGGCGGTCTCGTCCGCCTGCCGCCAGTAGCCCTGCATCACCTGCGGGCCGCGCACGTTGATCTCGCCGGTTTCGCCGGGCGGCAGTTCCCTTTCCGCGTCGTCGCGAACGCTGACGTCGGTCGAGGGAATCGGGAAGCCGACGGTGCCCGTATAGCCCTGGGTGCCGAGCGGGTTGGCGGCGACTAGGGGCGCGCACTCGGTCAAGCCGTAGCCTTCGATCAGGCGGGCGCCGGTGATCGCCATCCACTGCTCGGCGACCGCGCGCTGCACCGGCATGCCGCCGCCGACCGCAATCTTCAAGGTCCGCGTGTCGACCCCGACGAACTCCGGATTCTTCACCAGCGCGTTGAACAGCGTGTTGACGCCGGTAATGACGGTGAACGGGACCTTGCCCAGTTCCTGCATGAGGCCGTGAATGTCGCGCGGGTCCGCGATCAGCACGTTGCGGGCGCCCCATTTGACGAAGGTCAACAGATTCACCGTGAGTGCGAACACGTGGTACAGCGGTAGCGGCGTGACGACGATCTCTTCGCCTTCGCGGAACTCGGAGCCGATCCATGCCGACATCTGCTGCAGATTGGCGACCATGTTCCCGTGCGAGAGCATCGCGCCTTTCGGGATGCCGGTGGTGCCCCCCGTGTATTGCAGGAAAGCCAAATCGTCCGGCGCCAGTGGCACCGGATCGAGCGTCAGACCGCGGCCGCCCGCCAGCGCCTCATGAAAGGCGATGGCGCCCTCGATGCGCCAGCGCGGGACCAGCTTCTTTACGTACCTGACCGCGAAATTGGCGAGCAGCGCCTTGAGCGGCGGGAAAAGATCGCCCAGGCGCGCGACGATCACCGTTTCGACGTCCGTTCCGCCGATGCTTTCCTGCACGGTATGGGCGAAGTTTTCCAGAACGACGATCGCCCTGGCGCCCGAGTCCTTGAGCTGGCGTTCGAGTTCGCGCGAGGTGTAGAGCGGGTTGCAGTTGACCACGACGAGTCCCGCGCGGAAGGCGCCGAAGACCGCCACGGGGTACTGAAGCAGGTTCGGCAGCATGATCGCCAGACGGTCGCCCTTGCGCAGGCCGCAGCGTTGCTGGAGAAAAGCCGCGAAGGCGCGCGTCGCGCGCTCGACCTCGGCGTAGCTCAGCGTCGTCCCCATGCTCTGGAAGGCCGGCCGTTCGCCGTAGCTTGCGCAGCTCTGCGCGAACATCTCGGCCAGCGACGCGTAGGCCGTCGCGTCGATCTCGTGCGGCACGCCCGCCGGATAATTCGCCAGCCAGATCCTGTCCATCGTCGGCTCCTTGTCGTTCGGTCGTGCCCGGCCGGGAGGCCCGGGTCGGGGCCACGCCTTCATCGTAGCCGCGCCGGCGGTATGAAACCATTCGTCATTTCAGGTAGTGCGGCCGGGTTGCGCAAAGGCCGGCTCGTCTTGCCGTCATTGCAACTTTGTTGCATTATTCGCCCTTCGCCCGATATTCCCGCCGCCGCCCGAACCGCCTTCGGTCGCGGCCCGCCAAGATGCCCACCCCTGCCCAACGTTCTTCGTTTCCGAAGCCGCTCTCCCCGGCTTCGGCGCTCGCCGTCGGCGCCGTTCACCGCCTGCTCTGGGCGGCGGGGGCGCTGGCCGTGCTGTGGCTGACCGTCTGGTGGGCGCTCGCATGAGCGGCTCGGCGGCGCCCCTGCTGCGTTTCGACAACCTGACGCTGGGTTACGACCGGCATCCGGCGGTGCATCACCTGTCCGGCGAAATCGCCGCCGGCAGCCTTGTCGCCGTCGTCGGCCCCAACGGCGCCGGCAAGTCCACGCTGCTCAAGGGCATCACCGGCGAACTGCGCCCGCTGCAGGGCAAGGTCGAACTGTGCGGGCTGGAACGCCACCAGATCGGCTACCTGACGCAGCAGTCGACCTTCGACGCGAGCTTTCCGATCGCCATCTACGACTTCGTCGCCATGGGCTTGTGGCGCGAGTTCGGCGCCTTCCGCCGGCTGGACCGCGCGGCGCACCGGCGCATCGAGGAGGCGATCGGCGCCGTCGGGCTGGCCGGGCTGGAGAAGCGCGCGCTCGGCGCCCTGTCCGGCGGCCAGATGCAGCGCGCCCGCTTCGCCCGGGTGATCCTGCAGAACGCGCCGCTGGTGCTGCTCGACGAACCCTATGTGGCGATCGACACGGCCAGCGTGCGCGATCTCGCCGCGCTGGTGCGCGCCTGGCACGCCGAAGGGCGTACCGTGATCAGCGTGCTGCACGACCTCGACCACGTGCGCGAGGACTATCCGCAGACCCTGCTGCTCGCCCGCGACATCGTCGCGCACGGGCCGACCGCCACGGCGCTCAGCGACGTCAACCTGGAACGCGCGCGCGCGCTGCTCGAAGCGCGCGACGAACCGGCCGAGGCGCCGATCTGCGAGCGCCCGGAAAGCCATCCGCACGACCAGACCGAACCGGAACGCCGCCGCGCATGAGCCTCGATCCTTCCCTCGCCGGCGAGGCCGGCGGCCTGCTGGCCGGCATTCCCCTGCTTTCGCCCTTCGTCGAATTCGGCTTCATGCGCCGTGCGCTGGCCGGCTGCCTGGCGCTCTCGCTCGGCGCGACGCCGGTCGGCGCCTTCCTGATGCTGCGCCGCATGAGTCTGGCCGGCGACGCGATGTCGCACGCCATCCTGCCCGGCGCCGCGATCGGCTATCTGCTGGCCGGCCTGTCGCTCTCGGCGATGACGCTCGGTGGGCTGGTCGCCGGCATCGCGGTCGCGCTGCTCGCCGGCGGCGTGGCGCGCAACACCGTGCTCAAGGAAGACGCCAGCCTCGCTACCTTCTACCTGATCTCGCTGTCGGCCGGCGTCCTGATCATCTCGATGCGCGGCAGCAACGTCGACCTGCTGCACGTCCTCTTCGGCAGCGTGCTGGCGCTCGACGACGCGGCGCTCTTCCTGCTCGCCGGCTTCGCCTCGCTGACCGTGCTGGCGCTCGCTGCCGGCCTGCGCCTGCTCAGTCTCGAATGCTGCGATCCGGGTTTCCTGGCCGGCGTCAGCCGCCTGAGTCCGCTCGCCCACTACGGATTCATGGTCCTCGTGGTGCTCAATCTGGTCGGCGGTTTCCACGCGCTGGGCACGCTGATGGCGGTCGGCATCATGATCCTGCCGTCCGCCGCGGCGCGCTTCTGGACGGCCAGCATCGGCCCGCTGCTGCTCGTCGCCGTGTGCTGCGCCTTCTGCGGTTCGCTGGCCGGCCTGCTGCTTTCCTACTACTTCAACCTGCCGGCCGGCCCGGCCATCGTCCTCACGCTCGGCGCCGTCTACCTGCTGTCGATGGCGCTCGGCCCCTTCGGCCCGCTCGCCAGCCGCTTCCGCCGGCACCGCCATTTCGAACGCTGAGACTCCGGAACGCCCGATGACGCGCCTCGTCCGCCTGCTGCTCACCCTCCTCGCGCTGGCCTGCGCGGCGCACGGCGCGCAGGCCGCCGACGCCGCGCCGCTGCGCGTGGTCGCCACCTTCAGCATTCTCGGCGACCTGACGCGCCAGATCGGCGGCGAACGCGTGCAGGTGCACGTGCTGGTCGGCCCGAACGCCGACGCCCACGTCTACCAGCCGACGCCGGCCGATGCGAAAAAGCTCGCGCAGTCGTCGCTGGTGGTGATGAACGGCCTCGGCTTCGAGGGCTGGATCGCGCGCCTGGTGAAATCGTCCGGCTATCGCGGCCGTCTGCTGCAGGCGAGCGACGGCGTGCGCACGCTGCGGCTGCCGTCCGGGAACCACGGCCGCGAGCGCGGCCATGAACACGAACACGACGGCGCGCTCGATCCGCACGCCTGGCAGGACATGGCGAACGCCGCCCGCTACGTCGACAACATCGCGCAGGCGCTCGTCGAGGTCGATCCGGCCGGGCAGGCCGACTACCGGGCCAACGCGCTCCGGCTGAAGCAGGCGATCGCCAGCGCCGACGCGGAAATCCGCGCCCTGTTCGCCGCCATTCCAGAGGCCCGGCGCAAGGTCGTCACCTCGCACGACGCCTTCGGCTACTTCGGCCGCGCCTACGGCATCCGCTTCGTCTCGCCGGTCAGCGTCAGCACCGACGCCGAAGCTTCGGCCGCCGAAGTCGGGCGCATCATCCGGCAGATCCGTCAGGAGCGGATCGCGGCCGTATTCATGGAAAACATCTCCGATCCGCGCCTGCTCGAGCGCATCCGCAGCGAGTCGGGCGCCGGCATCGGCGGCACCCTCTACTCCGATTCGCTTTCGACCGCCGGCGGCCCCGCCGCCGATTACCTCGCGATGATGCGCCACAACGCGCAGACGCTGGCCGTGGCGATGCGCCGCTGAATCACCGGGAGCCTCTCATGAATTTTCTGCGCAAACACCCCGCCTGCCTGCTGGCCGCCCTGCTCACCGCCGCTTGCGCGAGCGCGCCGCCGGCGCCTCCTCCGCAGGCTGCGGCCGGCGCCGAGAAAGCCGGGCGCGCAGCAAAACCGGCCGAACGGCCCGCGACTCCGCGCCGGCCCGCAACGCCTGCAAGCAAGCCGAGCGAAGCGCGGACGCCGGTGCTGGACTTCGAGAACAACGTTTACTTCGCCGTCGGGTCGACGCGCCTCGACGCGCGCGGGCGGAGCACCCTGCAACCGATCGGCGCCAGGCTGAAGGCCGAGCGCGAGTTGCGCGTCGCGCTGACCGGGCACACCGACCACCTCGGCAGCAGCGAATACAACCTCGCCCTCGGCCAGAAACGGGTCGATGTCGTCGTGCGCGAACTGATCGCGCTCGGCGCCTGGAGCCGGCAGATCGTGCAGCGCACGAGCTACGGCAACGAACTCGGCGGCGAGGACGACTGCCGCAGCGAGGAATGCCGGCAGGCCGACCGCCGGGTCGAACTGCAGCTCGTCGGCGGCAACGAGAAAACCGATCCGCCGGTGAGCGAACCCTAGGCGCGAACCATCGGCGCCACCGGCGTATTACGGATTCATGGCCTGCCCGCGAATCCGCCACGCGCCATCGTCGGTAGTGAATACGCCCCGGGCCGCTTTTCTTTCCTGCCCTGCGCCGGGCCGACCGAGCGTCCAGGCGTATGCAAAAAAAAACGGCGCCGCCGGATTTCCCGGGGCGCCGCTCGGCGTTTCCGCCTCGTCTCGATCAGTGTGCCGCGGCAGGCGTTCCCGGCGCGCTGACCGCGCCCTGGGTCTGGTGCATCTTCAGCGGTTCGTGCGGCTGCCAGCCGACGACGCCCCAGAGCACGCCGAAGCCGACCACGTAGGCGACGATCACGTGCCAGCCGTGCTTGAGCCAGCCGCCGACCGAGCGCGCTTCCGGGAACATCGTCGATAGCGCGACGCCGGCCGACGAGCCGAACCACATCATCGAACCGCCGAAACCGACCGCGTAGGCCAGGAAGCCCCAGTCATAGCCGCCCTGCTTGATGGCCAGCGCGGTGAGCGGGATGTTGTCGAACACCGCGGAAACGAAGCCGAGGCCCATCGCCACGACGGCCGACGCCGGCGGTAGCTGCTCGACCGGCATCATCGACGCGATGGTCACCAGCGAGAGCAGGAAGACCGAACCCTTGAGGGTTTCCGGCATGACTTCCCAGTCCGGGCGGCGCATCGGGATCGACAGCAGGATCGCGGCCCACACGGCGGCGCCGAGGAAGGGGAAGCTGTCGGCCATTTCCGGGAAGGTCGTGTTGATGAAGACGTTGGTCGCGATGGCGAACGCCAGGATCATGCCGACGATGCCGACACGCGCCCAGTCCACGCGGGTGTGCTCGTGCGCGTGCTTGATGATCGGCGAATAGGCGTGCTGCTGCTTGGCCGCCACGTAGGCGACGATGAACAGCGCGACGAGGGCGCCGGCGTAGGCGTGCAGCACGTCGAGCGGCGAGACGCCGGCGATCCACATCATCGTCGTCGTCGTGTCGCCGACCACCGAGCCGGAACCGCCGGCGTTCGATGCGGCGACGATGCCGGCCAGGTAGCCGACGTGCACCTTGGCCTTGAACAGCTGGTGCGCCATGGCGCCGCCGATCAGCGCGGCGGCGATGTTGTCGAGGAATGCGGAAAGCACGAAGACGATCACGAGCAGGACGAAACCGCCTTTCCAGTCGCTCGGCAGGTATTTCGGCAGGATCACCGGAACATGGCTCTTCTCGAAGTGGCGCGAGAGCAGCGCGAAGCCCATCAGCAGACCGAGCAGGTTGGTCAGCGTCACCATTTCGTGTCCGAGATGGCCGGCGAAGCCGGCCAGGCCAAGGCCGGTCTTGAATCCGGTGAACAGGATCTTGTAGGCGCTGACGGCGACGAGGCCGGTCAATGCGACTTGCAGCGTGTAGTTGTGGAAGAGCGCGACGCCGAGCAGGGTCAGCGCGAACAGAATGAAATCGACGGGAATCCCGGCCACTGTCGGCAGGTCGGCGGCCCAGACCGGCGTGGCCAAACCGGAAAGGACGAGCGCGGCAAGGCCGGCGCGGGCAAAAGCACGAGTCATCGGAGTCTCCAAACTTTGAAGGCGCGATCTTAACATCGGAGTCAGGGCCTTTGGCACTGCGGTAAACCACGATATCCGGGGGTGCCGGCAGTTTTTTTCAGCGCTCAAGACAGCAGGATGAAGCATTGGTTTTTATAGGGTTTTTCCCGGAAGATCGGCGCTTCTCGCCAAAGCCCCGCGGCCGGCGCGATGTGAACGGCGGCGGACGGGATGTTATATTCCGTCCTTTCGTACCAGCAGCCGTGTGTCGCAAACCGCGACGGGGACGGCTCCCTAGATGGACATAGCGCTACTCCTGTTTCTCATTCTTCTCAACGGCATTCTGGCCATGTCGGAAATCGCCGTTGTGTCCTCCCGCCGCGCCCGCCTGCAGCGTCTGGCCGACGACGGCAGCCCCGGCGCCGAATCGGCGCTGGCGCTGAACAGCGAACCTTCCGGCTTCCTCTCGACCGTGCAGGTCGGCATCACCACGGTCGGCATCCTGAGCGGTGCGATCGGCGAGTCGGCGCTGGCCGATCCGCTGACGACCTGGCTTGCCGCCTTCCCCGTGCTCGAACCCTACGCACGGGGCTTCGCGCTGACCCTCGTGGTCGTCGTCCTGACCTACGTCTCGGTCGTCGTCGGCGAGCTGGTGCCCAAGCGCCTCGGCCTGCTCGCCCCGGAAACCATCGCCTCGCTGATCGCCGCGCCGATGAACATGCTGTCGCGCGCGACGCGGCCGCTGGTCTGGCTGCTCTCCTCGTCGTCCGACCTGCTGCTGCGCCTGATGGGCGCGCGGCGCAAGGAGGAGCCGCCGGTCACCAACGACGAGATCAAGGTGCTCATGGAACAGGGCGCCGAGGCCGGCGTCTTCCACGAAAGCGAACAGGCCATCGTCTCCAACGTGCTGCGCCTCGACGAGCAGCGCATCGGCGCGATCATGACGCACCGCCGGGACATCTACCTGATCGACCTCGACGAACCGGAAAGCGAGATCCGCCGGCGCATCGCCGAGAGTCCCTACACGCGCGTCGTCGTCTGCCGCGACGGACTCGACCGCATCGTCGGCATTCTGCGCACCGCCGATCTGTTGAAGGCCGCGCTGGCCGGCGAACCGCTCGACGTCGAACGCGCCCTGCGGCCGCCGCTCTACGTGCCGGAAGGCGTGACGACCACCCAGCTGCTCGAAAGCTTCCGCAGCGCGCGCATGCAGTGCGCGCTGATCGTCGACGAATACGGCGAGCTGGAAGGTCTGGTCACGCTGACCGACGTGCTGACCTCGATCGTCGGCGAACTCCCCTCCTCCGACATCAACGAAGAGCTGGACATCGTCATGCGCGAGGACGGCTCCTGGCTGATCGACGGCAGCGTGCAGATCGAACGCTTCAAGGCCGTGCTCGACATCGAGGACGAGCTGTCCGGCGAAGAGGAAAACGCCTTCAACACCCTCGGCGGCTACATCATGTACGTGCTCGGCCGCATCCCCTCGGTGGCCGATCATTTCGTCGAAGCGGGCCATCGCTTCGAGGTGATGGACATGGACGGCAACTGCGTGGACAAGATCCTGGTTGCGCGCATCGTCAAGCCGGCCGGCGATGCCGAGCGCGCGACGGAATAGGCGGATGCCCGTTGTGCCGGCGCGCCGCTTCCTCGCCGCCGCAGCGTTCCTGGCGCTAGCCGCCGCCGCCGCGGCGCAGGCCGCCGACGGCTGGATCATCGCGACGCCGCTCGAAAGCGTGCGCGCCGGCGCCAGCCTCGGCCTGGAAGCCGTTCGCCCCGACGCGCAGACGGCCTGGCCGGAAACGCTGCGCCTGCGCCTGCGCGACGGACGCGGCAAGGTCGCGCTGCTCGATCTCGTCGCCGCGCCGGCTGCGGACGCGACGGCCGACGTCGCCGCGGTGCGCAAGACCTACCGGGGCACTTTCCCGTCCGGGCTGGACGGCCTGCTGCGCGCCGATCTCGCCGACCTCGCCTCGAACCGGCTGGCGCTGCTCGCTTCCGGCGAGCCCGAAGACGCCATCGTCGGCATGCGCGCGGCCCCGGCGGCCTCCGGAACGGAAAGCGCGGCGGCGTCCGACGCCATGCCGGCCGCCGACGCCCGGCTGCATCTGGACCCGCTGCCCGACGACGAGCCGGCGCTGTCCGCGAACGAGCCCGTCTATTTCGTCGCCGGCTCGCGCGGCGGGCTCAACGCCCGCTTCCAGCTGAGCTTCAAGTACCGTCTGTTCGATACCCAGGGCGCGCCGGCGCGCCTCTTCCCTGCGCTCGGCCGCCTGCATTTCGGCTACACGCAGACTTCGCTGTGGGACCTCGCCGCCGAATCCAAGCCCTTCCGCGACACCAGCTATCGCCCCAGCCTGTTCTGGCAGGGCCGGATCGCCGGAGGCGGCGAGCGCGGCTGGCTGCCGCACACCCTGCGCGGCGGCTACGAGCACGAATCGAACGGCAAGGACGGGAGCAGCTCGCGCAGCATCGATATGCTCTTCCTGCAACCGGCCTGGCGCGCCGATTTCGCGGGCGGTAAAACCCTGCTCTTCGCGCCCAAGTTCTATACTTATCTCGACCGCGAGGACAATCCGGACATCGCCCGTTACCGCGGCCATACCGATTGGATGCTGCGCTTCGGCGACGAGCGCGGATGGATGCTTTCCGGCCGCTTGCGGCGGGGAACCGCCGGTTACGCGGGCGGTCAGATCGACCTCTCGGTTCCCTTGCGCGAGCCGCTGTTCGCCCGTACCGGCGGTTTTCTGCATTTCCAGGTCATTTCCGGCTACGGGGAAAGCCTGCTCGACTACAACGTGAAGCGGCCCGCGCAGTGGCGCATCGGTTTCTCCATCGTTCGCTGAGCCGGGAGACGATCTACCGGCCACGCACAGGCGCAAAGCCGACGCATCGCACCATTTACAACTACGTTACGTGGATTCACCAAACCAGGAACTGCCTATGCCCATGTTCGACGACAGCCTGCCCCAGAGCGAAATGCGCGAAGCGCACGAATCCGACAGCCTCGGCAGGCTCGCCGCCATCATCGCCCGTCTGCGCCCGCAAGGCGATGATGCGGCGACGCAGCGCATCGCCGACCTCGTGCACGAACTCGAACGCAATCCGGATCTGCGCGGCAAGCTGCGCGGCGCGCTGCTCGACGTTTTCTCGACCCGGCGTTCCGTGCTGCTGTTCGCCACGTCCGGCATCTACCCCGAGACCGGCGTGCTCGCCGAGAGCTTCCGCCGCTTCGCGCACAAGCTCTTGCCGGAGGCCGACGACGAGGCGCAGAGCAAGGAGGCGCTGTTCCGCATCTTCCGCCGCAGCGACGCGCGCTGGCTGGCCGGCGTTCCGGTCGCCGACTGGGTGCGACTGATCGGCGCGCTGGGCTTCGACGAAGCCGGCGATGCGGGCGGCCTCAAGCGCCTCGGCGACGATCTGCTGGAAGCGCTGCGCGTCGTCGCGCACCGCGTCGCGGCGAACGGCCTCGAGCCGGAAATGCTGCGCCTTGACCCGGCGCTGGAAAAGCACGAATCCCCCTTCCTCGCCCAGTGCGAGGAAGCGCTGGCCCTCACTCGCCGCGTCGAGGCGGCGCGCGCGGAACGGACGCCGCTGGCCGACGACGAGCAGCATCTGCTGGTGCTCCTCGAACAATGCAGCGAAGCCATCGAACGCGTGCGGCGCCGCGCGCAGCACCGCGGCGCCAGCTTCCAGCTGACCTTCCGCCTGCGCCGCCTGCACCAGCATCTGGAGCGCGCGCGTTCGCTCGCCGTCCTCGCCGCCGCGCTCGGGCGCCGGGATACGGCGGCAATCGTCGAGCGCAGCGCCGGCCTCTGGCGCGAACTGACCCTCGCCGAATGCCGGCGCAACAGCCTGCGTCCCTTCTGGCGGCAGAACACCGAACTCGTCGCGTTGCGCGTCACCGAGAACGCCGGGCGCACCGGCGAGCACTACATCAGCGAAAGCCGACCCGAGTACTTCGACATGCTGCGCTCGGCGCTCGGCGCCGGCTTCATCGTCGCCTTCATGGCCGCCAACAAGCTGCTGCTCGCCCGCGCCGGCCTCGCCCCCCTGACCGAGGTGCTGGCCTTCTGCCTCAACTACAGCCTCGGCTTCGTGCTCATTCACATCCTGCATTTCACGGTCGCCACCAAGCAGCCGGCGATGACCGCCAACGCCCTCGCGGCGGCGATCGGCGAAGCGCAGGACAAGGAGCACGAGCGCAACCTCGCGTCGCTGGTCGACGTCATTGCGTGCACGATGCGCACCCAGCTCGCGGCGATCGCCGGCAACCTCGGGCTGGCCGTGCCGACGGCGATGCTGATCGCGCTGCTCGTCCGCCTGACGACCGGCGAACATTTCGTCAGCGAGCAAAAAGCGCTGCACCTGCTGCACGACATCAATCCGCTGGCGAGCGGCGCGCTGATCTACGCCGCGATTGCCGGCTGCTGCCTGTTCCTGGCCGGGCTGATCGCCGGCTACTACGACAACCTGTGCGCCTACAACCGCATCCCCGACCGCCTGCGCCAGCTGCGCTGGCCGGCCCGTCTGTTCGGCGCGGCGCGCTGGCAGCGGGTCGCCGCCTACGTCGAGAACAATCTCGGCGCGCTCGCTGGCAACTTCTTCTTCGGCTTCCTGCTCGGCGGCGTCACCGGTGTGGGCACGCTTTTCGGCCTGCCGCTCGACATCCGCCACATCGCCTTCTCCTCGGCCAACTGGGGCTACGCCATGATCGGACTGGAGTTCGGCGTCGGCTGGGGACTTCCCGTCATGGCCGCGCTCGGCGTGCTGGCGATCGGCCTGACCAACCTTGCGGTCAGCTTCTATCTCGCGCTGTGGGTCGGCCTCAAGGCCCGCGGCGTCACCTTCGCGCAGCGCCGCACGCTGGCCGGTGCGCTGCTCGCGCGCCTGCTGCGCACGCCGCGCGAATTTTTCCTGCCGCCGCGTCTGGCGACTGCCAACGGAGGGTAAGCCATGCAGCTCATGTTGATTCTCGGCATCGGATTCGCCATCGGCGCCGTCGCCCTGCAGAACAACGTGCCGGTCACGGTCAGCTTCATCGTCTGGAGCTTCGAAGGCTCGTTGGCTATGGTCCTGCTGCTCGCCCTCGGCCTCGGCGCGCTGATCGCCGGACTGGTGTCGTCGCCGGCAATGATTCGCCGGCAATGGACCGGCACGCGCCTGCGCCGCCAGGTCGACGGACTGGAAGCGGAAAAGAGCGCGCTCGAGCGCCGCGTCGGCGAACTCGAACGGGAGGTTGCGGCGCTCGCCCCGACGCCCGCCGAGGCCGCAGTGCCCGAGCGTCCCTACGTCGGCCTCACGACGCTGCTCGGCAGCGACGCCGAGCAACGGGACCGGGAAGGCTGACGGCTTGCGGCATTCCGTAGTTCTCGTCGCCGCCTGCGCCCTGCTGGCCAGCGCCCCGCTGCGGGCGCAGCCCGCGCCGGCGGACGAAGGCGGCGCGGCGGTCGCGCTGCAGGCGCCGGACAGCGTGCGCGATTTCCTGCAGCGCCACCTCGACCTCCCGGCACGCCTGCCGGCCGACGAGACGGCGCGCGCCGCCTTCGCGCGCCGCGCCATTCGCGAGGTCGGCGGCCTGCTCGCCAGCGAGGGCTATTTTTCCCCGCAGACCAAGGTTGGCGTCGATGGCGCCGGGAACGCGCTCAGGGTGGATGTGACGCCGGGGCCGCGCACGCTGGTCGGCGAAGTCAGCCTCGAATTCGCCGGCGACCTGGCGGAGGGCGAGGCGAAGGACGCGGCCACGGATACGGGCGACGATCCGCGCAGCGCGCGCCGCGCGGCGCTGCGCAAGGCCTGGGCGCTGCCGGTCGGCGAGCCTTTCCGTTCGCCGGCCTGGGAAGAGGCCAAGGCCGCCCTGCTCGCCGCCGTCGGCGAGGAGGATTACGCGGCGGCGCGCATCGTCGAGAACGGCGCCGAGGTCGATCCGGCGAGTGCGCGCGCGCGCCTGCACGTCGTGCTCGATTCCGGCCCGGCCTTCCGTTTCGGCGAACTGCAGGTGAGCGGGCTGGTGCGCTACGAGCGCAAGCTGGTCGACCGTCTGGCGCCCTTCCACGCCGGCGATCCCTACCGCCGCGACCAGCTGCTGACGCTCCAGTCGCGCCTGCAGAGCACGCCCTATTTCCATTCGGTGATGGTCACCGCCGACCCCGACGAAACGCAGCATGCGGCGCTGCCCGTGCGGGTGGCGCTGGTCGAGGCGCGTTCCAAGCAGATCGGCCTCGGCCTCGGCTACAGCACCAACAGCGGCGCGCGCAGCGAAATCAACTACCGCAACCGCGATTTCCTCGGCAGCGCGTGGAGCCTCTCCAGCGGCCTGCGCCTCGAGGAAAAGCGCCAGTCGATGTTCGCCGACCTCGAAACGCAGCCCGACGAGCGCGGCTACCGTCGAACCTTCGGCGCCCACCTCGAAACCAGCGACATCCAGGGGTTGGCCAGCACGCGCGAGGTCTTCGGCATGGCGCGCAGCCGTACCCAGGGGCGCTTCGAAACGCGCCTCGGCCTAGAGTGGCAGCGCGAAAACACGCGTCCGAGCGGCGGCACCGAACAGACCGACCGCGCCCTGGTGCTCGACTGGCGCTGGATCCGGCGTGCGGTCGACGACAGCCTCAACCCGCGCCTGGGCAGCGTCATCGAACTGCGCCTGGGCGGCGCCGCGCAGAGCCTGCTCTCCGATCAGAACTTCCTGCACAGCCATCTGCGCTTCCAGCGCTGGTGGCCGCTCGGCGAGCGCGATACGCTCGCGCTGCGCGGCGAGGCCGGCCTCACCGCCGCCGAGTCGCGTTCGGGCATTCCCCAGGAATACCTGTTCCGCGCCGGCGGCACGCAGTCGGTGCGCGGCTATGCCTACCAGAGCCTCGGCGTGCGCAGCGGTTCGGCGGTGGTCGGCGGTCGCGCGCTGGCCGCCGGCAGCCTCGAATACACGCACTGGTTCGACGCGACCTGGGGCGGCGCGCTGTTCGTCGATGCCGGCGACGCCGCCGACCGCTGGCGCGATCTGCGCTTCGTCGCCGGTTACGGCCTCGGCGCCCGCTGGCGAACGCCGGCCGGGCCGCTGGCGCTCGACCTCGCCTACGGTGAGAAGACCGGCAGCTGGCAACTGCATTTTTCGGTCGCGGTGGCCTTCTGAACATACGTCCGAACATGGCTCCGAATATGCGCCGTTTCCCCGTTTCCCTTCCCGCCTTCTTCCCCAAGCTGGGCGCCCGCGCGCGCCGCTGGGCGTTCGCCGGCATCCTCGTCGGGCTGTGCGGCGTACTGTTGGCAGGTGCCGGAGTCTGGCTGCTGGGCAGCGCGGCGGGCCTGCGCTGGGCCGTGTCGACGCTGCACGCGGCGGGCGCGGGGCAAATCGTCGTCGAGGCGGCCGATGGCCGTCTGGCCGGGCCGCTCAAGATCGGGACGCTGACCGTCGCCAGCGGCGAAAAGCGCTACACCCTGCGCGGCCTGACGCTCGACTGGCAGCCGCTGGCGCTGCTCGGCGGACGGTTGGCGCTCGGCGAACTGGCGCTCGACGAACTCGAACTGTTGCTGCCGCCCGATTCCTCGCCGACGCCGGAACCCGACGACCTGCGCCTGCCGCTGGCGTTCGCCGTCGAAAGCCTGCGCATCGGCGCGATCCGGACGCTCGCCGCGCCCGACGCGACGCCCGTCGTGCGGGCGACCGAAGTGCGCGCGCGCCTGTCCAGCGACGGCCGCCGGCATCGCCTGGAAGCCCTGAGCGCGGCGCTCGACGCCGGCACGCTGAACGCGAGCGGCGAACTCGACGGGACGAAGCCCTTCCCGCTCAAGGCCGAAGCCGGGCTGGCCGCCGTCGGCCCGCCGGCCGTCAAGCTCGCGGCGACGGCGGGCGGCACGCTGGGCGCCGTCGAACTGCATCTGAGCGGAAGCGGCGCCGACGCTGGCGCGGCCGACCGCGACCGGGCGCTGCGCGCCACGGCCGACGCGCGCCTGACGCCCTTCGCCGCCTATCCGCTGAGCGCCCTGCGCCTGAGCGCGAGCGGCCTCGATCCGCACCTTTTCGCCGCTGCCGCGCCGCGCGCGCAGCTGACGCTGGAAGCCGACCTGCAGGCGACGCCGGGCGGCGAACTGAGCGGCCCGCTGCATCTGCGCAACGCGGCGCCGGCACCGCTCGACCGGGACGGTCTGCCGCTCGCGGCGCTCGACGCGCGCCTCGTCCTCGCGCCCGGCGCGCTGCGCCTCGACGATCTGGCGGCGACGCTGGGCGCGGCAGCGCCGGAGAAATCGGCCACGGCAAGCGCCGCCGCGCCCTCCCCGGCGCAGAAAACTGCGCAAAAAACGACGCCGCCCGGCCAACTCGCGGGGACGCTCGATCTGCGCTGGACGCCCGGCGAAACCGCGCTGCCGCAGGGCCGCGCCGATCTCATCGTGCACCGCCTCGACCCCGCCGCCCTGCTTTCCTCCCTGCGCCCGGCGCGCCTCGACGGCAAGTTGCGGCTCGACGGCGACGCCGGCACGCAGCGCGCCGAACTCCAGCTGCGCCAGGGCGATCTGGAACTCGCCGCGCATCTGACGCAGCACGCGCGCAAGCTGACGCTGGAAAAGCTGCGTCTGGCGCGCGGCGCGGCGGAGCTGAGCGGCAGCGGCGAGCTGGCGCTCGACGACAAGCGCCCCTATGCCTTCACCGGCCGCCTGCAGCGTTTCGACCCGGCGGCCTTCGTCGCCACGCCGCATTTCAAGAACTCCAGCGTCAATGCCACCTTCGAAAGTGCCGGCCGTCTGGCGCCGCAACTCGCCGGCCGGCTCGGCTTCGCGATTGCGGGCGACAGCCGGCTGGCCGGGCAGGCGCTTTCCGGCGAAGGGAAATTCGACTTTTCCGCTGCGCCGCGCGTCGCCGGCAAGGGCCAGCTGCGTCTCGGCGACAGCCGCCTGAGCCTGCAAGGCGCTGTCGGCGGCCCCGGCGATACGCTGCAGGTCGAACTGACGGCGCCGGCGCTGGCTCGGCACGATTTTGGTCTCGCCGGCGCGCTCGATCTGTCGGCCACCCTCGCCGGCAGCCTAGCGCGCCCCGACCTTATCCTGCGCGCCCGTGCGCGCGCCCTCGCCCTGCCCGGCGGCCACCGCCTGGCCAGCCTCGACGCCGACGGCCGCCTGCAGGGCGAACGCATCGACCTGACGCTGGCCGCCGACGACTACCGCCAGGGCGAGGCCACGCGCATGGCGCGTCTGCGTCTCTCGGTCGCCGGCACGCGCCAGCGCCACCGGCTGCTGGCCGACGCCAACCTCGCCGGCGACAACGCTCTGCACCTTGCCGCCAGCGGCGGCCTGCTCGAAGACGCCAAGGATTGGCGCAACACCGCCTGGCGCGGCACGCTGGACGAACTGGTGGCAAGCGGCGAATTCCCCTTCAAGCTCCAGGCGCCGGCCGCAATCGCTGCGAGCCGACAGCGCGTGACGCTCGGCGCGGCCGACATCGCGCTCGCCGGCGGCCGCGTGCAGCTCGCCGAAAGCGAATGGACCGCGCAGCGCTGGCGCAGCCGCGGCAGTTTCAACGGCCTCGCCCTGCGTCCCGGCGGGCTGGTTGCCGACGATACCGAACTCGTCGCCATCGCCGCGCGGCCGGCGCCCGACAGCGTCCTGCGCCTGGGCGGAGAATGGACGCTGGCCGGCTCGACGCGCCTTGAAGGGCGCCTCGCGGTCCGGCGCGAGAGCGGTGACTGGACGCTGCCGGGCTACGTGCCGCGCGCGCTCGGCCTGCAGGAACTGCGCCTCGACGCCTACAGCGAGGGCCAGCAGGTGGTCGCCGACCTCGTCGCGCGCGGTTCGCGCATCGGCCACTGGCAGCTGCGCGCGGCCCTGCCGCTGGTACGCGGCGCCGGCAAGGCTGGCGACGCGGGCACCGGCTGGAGCATCCAGCCCGATGCGCCGATCAGCGGCCGCGTGCACATTTCGGTGCCCGACCTGTCGTGGGTCGGTCCCGCGGTCGACAGCAACTTCACGAGCGGCGGCCGCCTCGAAGTGGACGGCGAACTGGCCGGCACCCTCAGCGCGCCGCGTACGCGCGGGCAGATCCAGGGCAGCGAGCTGGCGCTCTCCCTGCTCGACCAGAGCGTCACGCTGCACAAGGGGACGCTAGCCGCGCGTTTCGACCAGGAAATCCTCCATCTCGACCGCCTCGAATTCCTCGCGCCGCAGGCCCCGCCGGCACGCGCCGCGAAGCTGGCCGGCGTGCCGGCGACCTCCGATCCGGGCCGACTGACGGCCAGCGGCACGATAAACCTGGCCAAACGCAGCGGGCAGATTGCGGCGGAAATCAGCCGCCTGCCGCTAGCGCAGCGCGCCGACCGCTGGATCGTCGCCTCCGGCAAGGGCAACGCGAGTCTGGTCGGCGATCTGCTCACGCTGGGTGCGCATGTCACCGCCGACGCCGGTTTCCTGGCGCAGGCGACCAGCGGCCACCCGCAGCTCGCCGACGACGTGACCATCGTCGGACGCGCGCCTGCGCCCCGGCGCGGCCTGCGCATCGACAGCGAGATCGCCTTCGACCTCGGCGAACACTTCCACCTGCGCGCCGGCGGCCTCGAAGCGCGCCTTTCCGGCCAGCTGCGCCTGCGCGGCGAACCCGGGCGCCCGCTGCGCGCGAGCGGCGCCATCGCCACCAATGACGGGCTGTTCGACGCCTACGGGCAGCGCCTGACGGTCGAACGCGGCATCGTCAATTTCCAGGGGCCGCTCGACAATCCGGGCCTCAACGTGCTCGCCGTGCGCAAGGGGCTGGCCGTCGAGGCCGGCGTCGCGGTGAGCGGCACGGCACAGCGCCCGGTCGTGCGGCTGGTGTCGACGCCGGCCGTGCCGGACCCGGAAAAGCTGTCGTGGATCGTGCTTGGGCGCGTTCCCGATGCGGGCGGCACCGACTCCTCGCTGCTGCTCGCCGCGGCCGGCGCCATCCTCGGCGGCCAGGGCGACGGCATCACCGGCCAGCTCGCGCAGGCGCTCGGCGTCGATGAGCTGGCATTGCGTCAGGCGAAGGACGGCGAGCCGCTCAACAGCCAGATCCTGACGCTCGGCAAACGCCTCTCGGCGCGCGCCTTCCTGAGCTACGAGCAGGGTCTGTCGGCGGCGGCCGGCGTCATGAAGCTTTCCTACACGCTGACGCCGCGCGTTTCCGTGATCACTCGCGCCGGCGCCGACAACGCGCTCGACGTGTTCTACACCTTCTCGTTCGACTGAGCGCCGGGCGAGCCTCAGCCGAGAACGCCCGCGCTCCACTGGTAGAGCGGAATGCCGAGCAGCAGGTTGAAGGGAAAGGTGATCGCCAGCGCGACGGCGATGCCGAGCGCCGGGTTGGCTTCCGGGACGGCGATGCGCATCGCCGTCGGCGCGGCGATGTAGGAGGCGCTGGCGGCCAGCGTCATGAGCAGCACCGTGCCGCCCGGTGAGAGCCCCATCGCTTGTGCCGCCGCCCAGCCGACGGCGGCGAGCGCCGGCGGCAGCGCGATGCCGCAGCCGATCAGGAAAGCGCCGGCCTTCTTCAGCTCCGGCAGGCGATCCGCCGCGAGCAGCCCCATTTCGAGCAGGAAGAGGCAGAGCGCGCCCTTGAACAGGCCGACGAAGACCGGCGCGATCGGCGCCACGCCCTGCGGTCCGGCCAGCCAGCCGATGGCGATGCCGCCGGCGAGCAGAAGGACGCTCTTGTTGGCGCCGACTTCGTGCAGCAGCTTGCCCCAGTCAGGCTTTTGCGGGCCGCCGAGGCGGGCAAGCAGCGTGCCGACGAGCAGCGCCGGCGCTTCCATGAGCGCCGCGAGCAGCGCCATGTGCCCCTCGAATTCGATGCCCTTGCCGGCCAGCACGGCGCTCGCCACGGCGAAGGTGACGATGCTCACCGAGCCGAAGTGCGCGGCCAGCGAGGCGGCGTCCGGGCGCTGGAAGCGGAAGCGGAAGAGCGGATAGACGAGCAGCGGGATCAGCGCGCCGAGCCCGACCGCGAGCAGCGCGTCGCGCCACAGCCCCGGCGCGGTCGATGCGGCGATCTCGACGCCGCCTTTCAGGCCGATGGCCAGCAGCAGGTAGATCGAGAGCGTCTCGAAGACGGCCGCGGGCAGGCGCAGTCCGCTTTTGAGCAGGCTGCCCAGGACCCCCAGGGCGAAGAAGAAGGGAACGGCATCGGGCATGGTCGAAATCCTTTGAAAGCGGCCCCGAACGGGGGCGAAAGCGTGAACAGGATTGTCGCCCGTATGCATGGATTTATAAAAATAGTATATTTTTAAACAAACCATCTATTTATATAAATAATGCATCTCACCCTGCACCAATTGCGCCTGCTCCTTGCCGTCTCCCGTGAAGGCAGCGTCTCGGGCGCCGCGCGCGCCCTCCACCTCGCCCAACCGACGCTCTCCGCCCAATTGCGCCAACTGGCCGAACAGGCCGGCCTGCCCCTCTACGAGATGATCGGTCGCCGCCTGCACCTGACCGCGGCCGGCGAGACGCTGGTCGCCACGGCGGCGCGCCTCGAGGAGGAACTGCAAGACCTCGACGCGGCGCTCGCCCAGCTGCGCGGCGACCAGGGCGGCAAGCTCCGGCTGGCCGTGGTCAGCACGGCGGAAACCTTCATCCCGCGCCTGCTCGGCGAGTTCTGCCGGACGCGGCCGGCGGTCGAGGTCTCGCTCGTCGTGCAGAACCGCCAGACGATCCTCGAGCGTCTGGCCGGAAACGTCGACGATCTCTACATCATGACCAAGCCGCCGCCCGAGCAAACGGTGGTGGCGACGCGCTTCCTGCGCAATCCGCTGGTCGTCATCGCGCCCGCCGGGCATCCGCTGACCGGGCGCAAGAGCCTAGCCATCGGCGATCTGGCCGACGAAGAGTTCGTCCTGCGCGAACGGGGGTCGGGCACGCGCGGCGCGACCGAGGCCTTCTTCGCCCTGCACGGCCAGAGCCTCCGTCCGCGCATGGAACTGGGCAGCAACGAAGCCGTCCGCCAGGCGGTCGCCGGCGGCCTGGGGATTTCGGTGATTTCGGTCCATGCGCTGGGCGCTTTCCCCGAGTCGGAGGGGATCGCCGTGCTGCCGGTGCGCGAGACGCCGATTCCGACTTTCTGGAAAGTCGTGCACCCGGCGGGAAAGCGGCCGACGCCGCTGGTGCGCACCTTCCTGGAGTTTCTCGGCGCGCGCGCGATCGCGCTCGAAAAGCAGGCCGAGGCCCGCCTCGCTCACGCCTGGGCGAGCTACCTCGGCGACAGCGCCTGGCCCGAGCGCTGAGCTTTCGCAGCGTTCGGCGCGCGCTTCTCCCGCTCTCCCAGACCGCGCGGCGTCGGCGATGCCTTTGCCGCCGCCCTGAGTTATCCTTACTGGCTTTATGGGTTTGCGCCTTCGCCACCGCGAGCCCGTCTGAAGACAACAACGAGGAAAGCTCAGCAGATGGCCGAAGAGAACCAGTTTTTCCGTCCCGTGAAGGATTTTTGCCAACGCACGGTCGTGACCTGCGCGCCCGGCGACGCGCTGGTCGACGTGGTGCGGGTGATGCGCGAGAAGAATATTTCAAGCGTCGTCGTCGTCGAGGGCGGCGAGCCGCTCGGCATCTTCACCGACCGCGATCTGCGCAACAAGGTGGTGGCCGCCGGCTGCAACCCGGGGGAGCTGGAAGTGCGGGCGATCATGAACGCGCCGCTCGCCGTGATCGGCGAGGACGACCAGCTCTATCAGGCGCTCTACCGCATGTCGCGGCAGAAGATCCACCGCCTTGGCGTGGTCGACGCCGCCGGGCGGCTGGCCGGCATCATCACCGATACCGACATCCTGCGCCTGCAGTCGCACTCGCCGCACCAGCTGGTTCTCGACATCGAGAAGGCGCGGAACCTCGACGACCTGAAGGCGTTGCACGCGCGCATCCAGGCGCTGGTCCTGCACCTCTCCGGCACCGGCATCGCGACGCGCGACATGGTGCGCCTGATCGCCCACCTGAACGACCAGATCCTGCTGCGCCTGATCGGCCTGCTGCGTGCCGAGCGCTTCGCCGACCTGCCGTCCGGCTTCGCCTTCGTCGTGCTCGGCAGCGAGGGGCGCGGCGAGCAGACGCTGTCGACCGACCAGGACAACGCCATCGTCTACGCCGACGACCTTGGCGCCGACGCGATCGCGCGCATCGAGGCCTTCTCGCACGCGCTGATCGAAGGGCTGATCGCCATCGGCGTGCCGCCCTGCCCCGGCGGCATCATGGCGCGGAACGCCGAGTGGCGGCGCAGCCTGGGCGAGTGGCGTAGCCAGCTCGACCGCTGGCTGATGGCGCCGACGCCGGAAAACATCATCGCCTGCGGCACCTTCGTCGACATCCGGACAATCGACGGCGATCCGGCCTTCGAGCGCACGCTGAAAGCGCATCTGTATGAAAGGGTGAAGGAAAACCGCCTGTACCTGAGGGTCGGCCGGGAATCATGAAAAATTCCCCGAAAACTGCCTACTCTTCTGAA
>ERZ778025.347-NODE-347-length-106414-cov-14.143100_pt1 | contig 106414 bp, 94 predicted proteins | sample MGYA00375755_ERZ778025 | MGnify/ENA primary metagenome ERZ778025 (study PRJEB29350, sample SAMN05389825) | bioreactor metagenome | isolation source: Thiocyanate bioreactor | place: South Africa: University of Cape Town | collected 2014-03-17 ... | reverse complement strand
GACCTCGAGTCGGCGCTGACGCGCCGCCCCGAGGTCGCGTCCGATTCTTCCGTTTTGATGTGGCCGGCTACAAAAGGTAGCGCACTCGGGGCCAAAGCCGCCGCGTAAGGAGTTCGAGCTTCGTGAACCGACACGCTGCGATCGCGAACACTGGAAGCCGGTGCCCGGATGCGCGGGGTGTGAGGTCGAGCTTGCCGAGATTCGCGAGGACCTCGCCACGCTCTCGAAGCCCTCACCACTCGACGCCGAGACGATCTTCCACGCGCGCCACTGGCAGCCAGCGCTGAAACGCGCGCTGCGCGTACAGGGACACGTGCCCGTGCTCCGCCTTCTTCGTGGCTACCGCCTGCACAAGGTACCCGTCGAGAGGAGTTGCGATGAATCCGAGAGCGCGCCGCCGCAGGATGGCTCGTGAGGAAAGGCTTGTCGGCTAGCCCCGCACTCGAGGCCGGCGTCATCGAGATGACCCGCCCCGACAAGCCGAACAGCCAGAACCAGCACTACCGCCTGACGGCGGCCGGGAGAGACGTGCGCCGACCGCAGGAAAGTGCTCGTTGGCGGTTCACGCCGAGGCCCAGAAAAAGCCGCAGGGCCGGCCGGGGTTGCCCCACAACCGGCCCCACAACCAGGGGGTCACGCGGGGTCATCCCCCGTCACGTCCGGACCCCCGGAGACCTTCTTTTCAGGCCTGTTTTTGGAGCGGGACACGGGATTCGAACCCGCGACATCCAGCTTGGGAAGCTGGCACTCTACCAACTGAGTTAGTCCCGCAGAGTGAAGACGTTTCGTATCGTTCGGCTCGCCGCATGTCAATGGCATCGCAGCGGCATCATAAGAAACGGCCCGGGTTCGCCATCGTGATGGCTCTGCCCGGGCCGTCCCGCTTCGATCTTTCGATCGATCTTCGCGCGGCGCCGAGGGGGTCGTTCTTGGACTCCCGCGGCGTCGGCCCTCCTGCTTCCGGGGCCGCGACGCGTCGCCGAGCGGACGGTTCACGTCTCGCGGGGCAACGACGACCGTGCGCTGAGGTCAGCGCACTTCGTTACGTCTGCTCTCCCGGATGAGAGCCACTACGTTCATGCATGTTGTCGTTCCTCCTCCGGACGCGCCGGCGCCCGCGGGCCCAGCGGATAGACCGCCGCCTCTCGCGGGCGTTTCCAGTTGGGGGGCCGTGATGCTGTTCAAGGCAGGTGACCCCGGGGGCCGTACCGTGCTTGCGGAGGTGAATCCTCCGCCGGACCATCCGGGACGTCATGCCCCAGCACGGCGTTCATCAGAGCCTAACACCGAAGATCGAACGCACCAGGGGGCGGGCCTATTTCGCTCCGCACGCAGGTCGCACCTCCACCTCGGTCCCAACCTCGACCCGAGGCCCGAACGAAATCTCCACCACGCGCGCATCGCGCATGGCGAAGCCGTGGCGACATCTCGAAGACCTCCGCCGCGGACAGCGGGCCCGCGCGAGCTCCGCCGTTCAGCGCGGCTTCGACTTGAGCGCGCCCGTGAGATCGTAATGGATCTCGCAGGGGAGCGCGTCGAAGTCACCGTCGGTCGACATGAGCTGATCCGCGCAGTCCGAGCCCGCGACCGGCGCGAAGGTGTAGACCAAGGTGCCGCTGAAGCTCGTGGTGAGCGACGGATCGCTCGTCGGCTGCGCGTCGGGGCCGACGAGGGTGAGCGCGAGCACGTCGCTTCGCGCGATCGTGCACCCGTCGCGCTTCGTTCGCGGGTCGGCGGCTCGGACCTCTTTCACGACTTCAGCCTGGAGCTGCGTGCGTGCGGTCGAGTCGACGCGACCTTCGATCGGGGGAGCGTCGGTCTGGACCCAGTAGAGCGTCGAGCCCTCGTGGTTCAGGCGGATGTCGAACCGCCACGGGTCCGGGGTCTCGCCGCAGGACGTGTGCGTGAGCTTGGCCGTGACGTGGAACGTGCCGAGCTGTGTGCCCGGGCTGTACGGATCCTTGCCCGAACACGCGGCGACGACGCCGAGCGCGAGCGCGGCGGTGGCGAGGTGCCGGACGGAGCGTGGGGACACGATCGAACGGATCGGGCTCATCGGCTTCAGCCCGTGGTATCCAATCGATCGACACGAGGCCAAGTTCGTGACTCCCTGGGACATCCGCGCGATGTTGCGTGCGCTCGGCGCGGCGACGCTCGGCCTCGTGGTCGTGTGGCTCGTCACGGCCGCGAGCGACGAGGGGCAGCTCACGGTAGGCGCGCGTGCCGGACGTACGCTGCCGCTCGCGCCGCTCTGCAGCGCGGTCGGGGCAGCGCTTGCGCTCGGCACGGCGCGCGTGAGGCTCGAGTCGCGGGCGTTCGAGGCGCTCGGACGTTCTCCCGCCGAGACCGGACGTGCAGCTGCCCTCGGCGCAGCGCTGCCATCGGTCGTCATCGCGCTATCCATCCTCGCGATCCCGAGCGTCGACGTCGGCGCGTTCTACCCGCGGGCTGCGCATGGTGATGTGTTCGTGGCCAAGAACGACGGAGCGTTCGAGAGCCCCACGCTCGGCGTTCGCATCGAGGCGGACGGCGAGACGTCCGCGCTCGACCTCGATGGTGCCGCGGCCTTACACAGTCGCGACGACGGCCTGCCGAGCGGAGCTCGCCTCGCGGCTGCGGCTGCGACCGGCTTTGCCGGGCTCGGCCTCGCGCTCCTCGCGGCGCGTGCCTCGCTTCGGCGCAGCTTGCTCGATCAAGGAGCGCGGCGGCGCTTGCGCGTGCTGGCGTTCGGTGAGGCGCTCGGCTGTGCCGTGCTCACGCTCGTGGCGTTCCAGGCAGCGGCGGCGCATGTCGTCCCGGCCGCGCTTGCCGTGATCCCGCCCCTCGCGCTACTCGCCGTGGCGCTCGCTCGCCTCCGCTGGGATCGCGGGCGCGCGCATGCGTGAACGACGCGGAGCGCGAAGCGCGCAAACGCGAGTCGATGTGAATCGATGATCGAGGGAGGAGTAGTACCCGTGACAGAAGATGCGGTCACCGCAAGCTGGGGACATGCGTCTCCGTGCACTTGGTCGATTCTCGTGCATGGTGGTGCAGGCGACATCGCGGCCGAACGGCTGCCGCTCCACATCGCCGGATGCGAGCGGGCGGCGGCGGCAGGAGCTGCCGTACTCGCGGCCGGTGGAAGCGCGCTGGACGCGGTTCAGCGCGCCGTCGAGGTGCTCGAGGACGATCCGTCCTTCAACGCGGGCACCGGCGCCTGCTTGAACGCGGACGGCGCGATCGAGCTCGACGCGTCGATCATGGACGGGACCACGCTCACGGCGGGCGGCGTCTGCGCGCTCCCTCCGTTCAAGAACCCGATCGCGATCGCACGACGCGTGATGATCCGATCACGTCACGTGCTCCTCGCGGGTGACGGCGCAGTGCGGTTCGCCCTGGCGGAGGGCTTCGAGCGTGCCGACCCCGAGTCGATGATCACCGAGCTCGCACGAACGCGGCTCGAAGCCGTCCGCGCGAAGGACGCGGCAGAGAACAAGTCGGGCGGCACGGTCGGCGCCGTAGCTCGCGATGCCAGCGGACGCGTCGCGGCGGCGACGAGCACGGGCGGAATGGTCAACAAGCTCGCCGGGCGGGTAGGGGACTCCCCGATCGTCGGCGCGGGCACCTACGCGGACGACACGACCGCCGCGTGCTCCACGACCGGGCACGGCGAAGCCATGATGCGTGTCTGTCTCGCCAAGACGACGACCGACGCGACACGCACCACGAGCGCAGAGACCGCTGCCCGAGTCTCACTGGCCATGATGCACGAGCGTACGCAAGGCGTCGGCGGAGCGATCATCGCTGGGCGCGACGGATCGCTCGGCCTCGCGCGCACCACGCGCACAATGAGCTGGGCCGCCGTGACGAACGACGGCACGCGCGCTTCAGGCGCGTGACTCGGGCTTCGAACCGAAGCTAAACGAGCAAAGAAAGAAGAGTGAGAAGCTCGAAGAGCGCGAGCGCTATTCGGACTTCTCTGCGCCCTTGCGGTCGATCGCGTCCTGCAGGCCACAACGCACACGCGTTGCGCGCTTGACGCGCTTCTTCTTGAGCGGCGTGGTGAGCCACTCGTGACGCTTCCTCATGCTCCAGATCGCGCGGTTAGCCATAGGGCCGCGCAAGATGGCGGAAAGAGGTCGCCAACGCAAGCCCGGCGGAGCAGGCAGATTACTTTTCTCGGCGCAAGAGGGATGGGCGGCGGATCCAACTTCAACGGAACCGTCCGCGAATGGATCGTTCAAGAAGACGCCCCTGGGGCTCCGTTGATCCACGGCAGAGTCTATATTGACATGAAATTATTGGTCAAATACTCTCGTGAGCGATTGGAGTGAGCGTTGCACTTACACGATCGCATGATGACGGGGCGCTTCGGACGGTTGGCTTTCATCCTCGGCCTCGCCGTCTCGGCGAGCGCCGCGGGCTGCTTCCTCTCCGAGGAGGAGACCGACGACTCGGGTGATCAGGTCGTCGCCGGCGGTGAGCTCGCCGACGTCTTGAAGAGCACGCTCATCCTCGACACCGGCTGCACGGCGGCCAAGGTCGGTCCCCGCCACCTGCTGCTCGCCGCCCGTTGTGTCGTCGACAAGGCCGAGCTTGCGCCCGGCAAGACGTTCACGTTCAAGACCGCGAGCGAGCTCCGCACGGCCGCCGCGGTGGAAGACGATGACGTCCTCGAGGCCGCGGACGCGGGCGCAGACGACGAGGTCGACGAGGTCGATCCGGACGGTGACGACGCGGGCGCGGCGGCCGACGCCGGCGCTCCGAAGAAGAAGAACAACGGCGATCGCGAGGCCACGATCGCGGAGGTCGAGGTCCACCCGTCGTACACCGCGAAGTGCGCGGGCGCGCTCTGCTCGTTCGGTGCGATCGAGGCGAGCGACGCGAAGGACATCGCGGTGATCATCCTCGACGCGGACCTCTCGACCGTCCCATCGATCCCGGTGGATCTCGACGCCGTCGGGCAGAGCGACTCGGTCCTCGCCGTCGGGTCCGGCTGCACGAAGTTCGACGCGAAGCCGGCGGAGGTGAAGACCTTCAAGACGATCGCCGTCCCGGCGAAGGCCGTGAACCACCTCGGCAGCCCGTACATCGAGGATCCCGCGCTCGTGACGCGCCTCGGTGCCGGCTACGTCGTCACGCCGGGCACCGGCTGGCGCTCCGGCGAGCCGCGCGTCTGCGCGGCCGACGTCGGCGCGCCGCTCTTCCGCGCCGGTCAGGCGGCCGTCGCCGGGGTGACCTCGAACTTCACCACCTTCGGAAAGGCCGACCTCGTGCCGGTCACCCTGCATCACACGCGGGTCGACAGGGCTTCGAAGGTCGGCACCTGGCTCGCGACCCTGGGCGTCGAGACGACCCACTCCTGCAGCGAGGCCACCGGCGGCTGCGTGAAGAAGGGCTACGACGGCGGGCTGCCCAGCACCAAGGCCGCGCCAGGGACGGACGACACCGAAGGCGGCGATGCCGGTGACGTGATCGCGCCGGAGACCGACGGCGGTGACGGGGAAGAAGACGACGCCGGACCGGGGAGCACCGATCTCCCGGAGCAGGGCGAAGAGGCGCCGCTCCCCGAGTCGACCGAGGACGAGTACTACCCGAGCGAGGGCTCCGACGAGTGGGACAACTACGACGCCGGCCCGCGCAAGAAAAAGAAGAAGAAGGCCTCGGGCTGTAGCGCCGCGCCGGGCTCGGTGCCCTCCGGCGCTGACGGGATGACCTTCGTCGTCGGCCTCGCAATCGCCGGAGCCGCGCTGCGCCGCCGCCGCTCGCTCTGAGCGCGCGCGTCACCGTCCGAACGCCTCCGCGCTCGCTCGTCGAGCCGGAGGCGTCGTCGTTCGAGGTGGCTCAGTCCGGGGTCGCGACCAGACGAACCTCGAGGCGAACCGGGCCCGCGCCCTCCTTCGCCTCGACGATCTTGTCCCACGGCAGGTAGCCCGGCGCCTCGACCGAGACGCGATGGGTACCGACAGGCAGCGCGACGCCGCGCGCCGCGACGATGTCGAGCCGCCCGACGAAGATGTCGTCGATCGTGACCGATGCGTTCGCGGGCGAGCCGACCATGCGCATCGAGACCGTCCGCGGCTCCGCGGCCGGCCGGCAGGCGACGACCGCGGCGCTCGTGGAGAGCACGATGGCGAGGCCCGCGAGCGTGCGGGTCACGAAGGACACGCGGTCACTCCCACTCGATCGTTGCCGGCGGCTTCGACGAGATGTCGTAGACGACGCGGTTGATCCCGCGGACCTCGTTGATGATGCGGTTCGACATCCGGCCGAGCAGCTCGTAGGGGAGCGGCGCCCAGTCGGCGGTCATGCCGTCGATCGAGCTGACCGCGCGGATCGCGCAGGTCTCTTCGTACGTGCGCGCATCGCCCATGACGCCGACGCTCCGCACCGGGAGCAGCACGCAGAAGCTCTGCCACACCTTGTCGTAGAAGCCCGCGCCGCGGATCTCCTCGCTGACGATGTGATCGGCCGCGCGGAGCACCTCGAGGCGCTCGGGGGTGACCTCACCGAGGCAGCGGATGGCGAGGCCCGGGCCGGGGAAGGGCTGCCGATAGAGGATGTCGCGCGGCATTCCGAGGGCCTCGCCGGCGGCGCGCACCTCGTCCTTGAACAGCTCGCGGAGGGGCTCGATGAGCTTGAGCTTCATCCGCTCGGGGAGACCGCCGACGTTGTGGTGGCTCTTGATCACCGCGCTCGGTCCCTTGAACGAGACGCTCTCGATCACGTCCGGGTAGAGCGTCCCCTGCACGAGGTGCGCGGCGTTCTGGACCTTCGCGGCCTCCTCGTCGAAGACGTCGATGAAGACCTTGCCGATGATCTTCCGCTTCTGCTCGGGGTCGGTGACGCCCTTCAGCGCGGAGAGGAAGCGCTCGCGCGCATCGACCGGGACGAGGTTCAGGTGGAACGTCTCGCGGAACGTGTTCACCACCTGCTCGAACTCGCCCTGCCGGAGCAGGCCGTTGTCGACGAAGATGCAGGTGAGGCGATCGCCGAGGGCCTTGTGGCAGAGGACGGCCGCGACCGACGAGTCGACGCCGCCGGAAAGGCCGCAGATGGCGTGCTCGTCGGGCTTCACGGTATCGCGGACGATCTGGATCGCCTCGTCGGTGAACGAGCCCGGGGTCCACGTCGGCTCGAGGCCGGCGACCTCGAAGAGGAACGACGCGAGCACATCCGTTCCGCGCGGCGAGTGCACCACTTCGGGGTGGAACTGGACGCCGTACATCTTCTTCTCGGGGTTCGCGACCGCGCAGAACGGCGTGTTGTCGGAGAGGCCGATCGTCGAGAAGCCCGTCGGCATGCTCTCGATGCGGTCGCCGTGGCTCATCCACACGTCGATGGTCTCGCGCTGGGCGAAGCGGTGGAAGATGCCCTCGGGCTTGTCGATGGTCACCTTCGCGAGGCCGAACTCGCGCTTGTCCGCGCGCTCCACCTTGCCACCGAGCAGGTGGGCCATCAGCTGCATCCCGTAGCAGATGCCGAGGACCGGGACGCCGAGCTCGAAGATGCGCTTGTCGAGGCTCGGCGCGCCGTCCTCGTAGACGCTGGACGGGCCGCCCGAGAGGATGATCGCGCGCGGGTTCTTCGCGCGGATGTCCTCGAAGGGAGCGTTGCAGGGGTGGATCTCGCAGTAGACCTTGCTCTCGCGAATGCGCCTCGCGATGAGCTGCGTCGTCTGCGAGCCGAAATCGAGAATGAGGACGAGATCCTTCGTCATGGTGAGCTCCGAGCGCGGACGACTACCACGCTGCTCGCCACGGCAAAAGCGTCAGCCGAACTTGCTCGCAACGCGGTGACGGCCGCGCTTGTCGATCGTCAGCCCCCGTGAGGACCGTGGCCCGTTTGCGGCGCTTGTGAGGCCGGCATGCGGACGGCGCCCACCGGACTGAGCGCGAGCATGAGGAAGAGCATCGCGCTCGCGAGGACGGCGGAGCGGAGCGCCTCGCTGCGCGAGTAGGGATCGACCCATCCCCGGCGCGCCGCGGCGAGCGCACCGAGCGCGAGCGCGAGCGGAGCGATGGGGGCCACGACCGTCGACACTCCGCCCATCGAGTGGGGGACTCCGAGCGCCGCGGCTTCGCTCGCGGCGAACGTGACGATGATCATCACGATGCCGAAGAGGACGTTGCCTCCGGCGGCGAGGTAGAGCCAGCGGCTCTTCTCGCCGAGCATGCTCCGCGCGCACAGCGCTGCCGCGGACACGAGCGCGACGACGGCCAGGACGCCGCTCGCGAGCGTCGAGTCACCGCGGAGCGCACGTCCGACCGGGCTGGCGACGGCCGGGACGAACGAGAGGGCGCCGAATGCGAGGATGGCCGGCAGCGCGACGATCGCGACGAGCTTGGCGGTCTCGGCGGTCGACCATGTCCGAGCGTTCCGTGTCGACGTGAAGTCCTTCGCGAGCATCGCCGGCGGCCGCGGCTTTGCCGGTGAGGCATCGCCGGCGCCGGGCCGCGCGGACTCTGCGCGCGACACCTCTCGCGGGAGCGGGGCCTGCGGGATCGGGCTCGGAAGCGCGCCGAGCGCGCGGGGATCGAGGACGGGCGGGATCGAGGACAGCTGCACGGAACGCGGCTCGTCGGAGGTGCGCTTCGCGGCCGGCGGCCACGAGGACGGCTGCGCCGCGAGGGCGAGCGACGCCGGGCCGACGGGCTCGTCGGGCTCGAGCTCCCTCACACCCGACGGATCGAGCAAGCCACGGGGGCGCGAAGCGGGGAGCGGCCCAGGCGGATGGGGGTTGCCGCGTGTCGGCTCGCTCGACGCCGGCAGGGAGATGTCGAGATCGTCGAACGCAGGCGGCGGCTCGCTGCCTGGCGAGCTCAGCGTGAGCAGTAGGCCGGGGCGCTGGGCCGAACGAGGCGGCGGCGGCGCGGGTTGATCGAGGGAGGGGACCCTCCGAGAAGACGCCGGCGGCAGGTCGAAGGTCGGCTCGCTGCCGACCTCCATGAGCGTCACCATCCGTGACGACGTCCGTCCGCCGCGCATGCGCCGCCGCACCTCGAGCATGTCCTCGTGCAGCGCGCCTGCGTCTGCGTAGCGAGCGAGGCGATCGCGCTTCGTGCACCGAGCGATCAGGGCCTCGAGATCGGAAGGGGCGTCCTTTGCGCGCTCCCGAAGCGGGGGAACGTCACGCGTCTTCACGAGCTGGAGGACGGCGTTGGCGGTCTCGGCCTCGAATGGCGTCTCGCCGACGAGGAGCTCGTAGAGGATCACGCCGAGCGCCCAGACGTCGGAGCGGGCGTCGACGTCCTGCTTGCTCACGATCTGCTCGGGCGCCATGTAGTGGGGCGTTCCGATCAGCATCCGGACTTCTTTCGCGGATCGCTCCGCGATGGTCGGGAAGAGGCACGCGCCGAAGTCGAGCACCTTCGGCGTGATCTTGTTCCGATCGCGCGCGAGGAAGATGTTCGCCGGCTTGAGATCGCGATGCACGACGTTCTGCGCATGCGCGGCTGCGACCGCGTCTGCGACCGGGATCATGATCTCGAGCGCCTCTTCGGCGGAGAGCCGTCCGTTGCGCGTCCTCAGATAGCGCTCGAGGTCCTCACCGGAGAGCAGCTCCTGCACGATGAAGGGCGTGCCGTCGTCGTCCCGCGCGACGTCGAGCACGTCGACGACGTTCGAATGCCGGACCGCTGCTGCTGCGCGGGCTTCGCGGAGGAATCGAAGGACGTCCTCCTCGATGTGAACGTACTCGGGGGAGAGGAGCTTGATGGCGACCTTGCGTCCGAGCGAGACGTTCGTCGCGCGGTACACCTCGCCCATGCCTCCAACGCCGAGACAGTCCTCGAGCAGGTACTTGCCCGCCAGGAAGTCTCCCTTGCGCTGCCCCTGACGTGCGACGGCACGGTCCACGATAGTGGGACGATTATAGGCCCGCTCTCAGTGCCGAGCTGATCGTAAAGCGTCGGCGAAAGACGAAATCGGCGAAATCGGTGCGGGCCGACGGGCCGGTCGGCGCACGAGCCGGTTCTCGCGCGCGGCGGCGTGCCGTCCAGGAACGGGACTCGAGTAAGCTGACTCGAGTCCTCTCTACGGGAACCGAATCAGAAGCTGCCGCCGATGCCTGCGTAGCCGCCGCCCGCGATCGGGCCGCCATCGATACGGAGCCAGTCCTTCTTCTTCGTCTGCCCGGCCGTCTGGACCTTGCTCGTGTCGATCGTCGGACGAGAGAAGAACATGTACGCCGCGACACCGAGGGCGACGACGCCGACGCCGAGCGAGATGTCGGCGATGATCAGCTTCGTTCGCGCACTGTCGACGTCAGCCTCCGCACAGTTCGGCTTGCACTTCTGGAGGTCGTCGACGGCGTTCTTTCCGCCGATACCGAAGATCGCGAAGCTTCCGAGCGCGAGGACACCGATGCCTCCGACGACGAGGGCAGGGACCACCGAGCCCTCTCCGGTAGAGCCGGTGGTGGGGCCCTTGTCCCCGGTGCCGCCGCCGCCCTTGTTGTTGTCGCCGATGGCGTCCGCCGCGGAGGGGAACGTCGCGATGATCGGGCGCGCCTTCTCCGCCGCGCGGACGAGAACGCGCTCCTCTTTGACCGCTCCCTCCTTGCTCTCGAACTTGAAGGTGTGCTCGCCGGAGTCGACGAGGACCGGCTTGCCGTCGAGGCGCTCCTGGATCGGAGCGCCGTCCATCGACACCTTCACGTCGAGGACGTCGCTTCCCTTGTTGTCGCGCGCGCCGAAGACGACGGTCGGAGCGTCGCGATCGAGCTCGGTGAGCCACTTCCCGCAGTCGCTCTTGATCGGCCCGGGGCACACGTCGCGCGCGCAGACGAGCATCTGCTCACGTGCGCGACGGTATTTGCCCTCGTCGCGGAGCTGCTGGGCGTGCTCTGCCGAGGCCGCGCACTGCTCGCGGTCGTCAGGTGCGGCGAAGGCGACACCCTCGACAAGCACCGTCGTCATGAGGGCCACCGCAGCGACTACTCCCGGCCTTTTCATCCGCATGTCCGCTTCCTCATCGAGTCCAGGACTCAGTGTCTCCTCGGAGGCTACAGGTTACCTGGCGCGACCGTAGAGGAAAAAAAGAGTGCGCGTACCGTCGAGACGTGCACGTCGTTTCGGAACCGCCCCACGCTCTCGGGGCAGTCCGCGTGCCCTCCTGTCGGCTGCACCGCTTCGCCCTGAGCGCGGGCGAACGAGGCCACTTTAGTGGAGGCACTCCATCTTGTACTTCTTCCGCCCGGTCGCCGGATCGATCGTGTAGGGCGGGTCGCACTGGGGCTGCTGCTTCTTCGCGACCGGGGGCGGGGGCGGCACCACTCGAGTCACGACGGGGGCGACGGGCTCCTTGGCAGCTTTGCCTGCGGCCGTCGCCGGTCCGATCATCGCGATCTCGCGCTTCGGAGCGCCCTCGAATCGATTCGGTTCGGCCTGACGCGGTCCCGCAAGCACGTCGCGCATCGCGAGCGCGCCGAGGCCTCCACCGATGAGGGCGAGCAGCGCAAAGATCGTGACCATGATCTTCGCGGCGCTCACGCGCCTCGGCGGGACGAGGGAGATCGCGGGGCGCGAGACGGAGATGCTCGACACCTGCGAGTGCGGTTCGGCGACTACGGGCTGCTTCCCGAGGCCGATCTTCGGCTCGGCGGTCGGTGCGGTGAGCGACGCGACCTCGATTTCGGCGATGGTCTGGGCACGGCGGTGAAGCTCGTCGCCCGCGACCATCTCGACCCACTCGCCGACCTCGGAAGGAGAGGCGAGCCCGATCGTCTGCTCGAGCGCGAGAGCCATCTCACGCGCCGTGGTGAAGCGCATCGCGGGATCGCGCGCGAGGCCGCGGAGCACGACTCCGTCGATCGCAGGCTCGAGGAACGCGTTGTGGTTGCTCGGCGGATCGATGCAGCCCTCGATGGCGCGCGCGAGGACGATCGCCTCGGTCTCTCCGTCGAAGAGACGGCGTCCCGTGAGCGCCTCCCACAGCACGACGGAGGCCGCGTAGATGTCGATCTGCTTCGTCACCGGGGCGCCGCTGAGCTGCTCCGGAGGCATGTACGCGATCTTGCCCTTGAGCTGGCCTTCGCGTGTAGTCTGCATGCGTCCGGCGGCCTTCGCGACGCCGAAATCGAGCACGCGCGCGGCGCCGTCCGCGCCGACGAGAATGTTCTGGGGGGAGACGTCGCGATGAACGATGCCGAGCTCGCGGCCATGCTCGTCCTTCGTCTGATGCGCCGCATGGAGGCCGTGGAGGACCGACGACATGATCGTGGCCGCCACCTTCGGAGGCATCAGGACGTTCTTCGCCGTAGCCGCCTTCATCAACTTGGAGAGCGCCTCGCCGGCGACGTACTCCATGACGATGAAGATCTCGCCCTGCGTCGTGACGACATCGAGCGTGGGGACGACGTTCGGATGACGGATGCGCCCGCAGAGGCGCGCCTCGTCGAGGAACATCGTGACGAACTCCGGATCCTTGGCGAAGTGCGGGTGCAGTCTCTTGATCGCGACCGTGCGGGAGAACCCGACCGGTCCGCTGAGACGGCCAAAATGCACTGTCGCCATCCCGCCCGATGCGAGCTCTCCGTAGAGCACGTAGCGTCCCACCGGCCGCGGTGAGTGCTCGTCAGATCGGGCCATCATGTCGAGAGTACCGCGGGCAATTCCGCGCAGCGCAAGGCGTACTGCACTCTAACGCGGATTTGTGTGCAGATGGCACCGATTCAGATACGAGCGCGGGGCATCGGGTGTGATGAGGTCCGATCGGGGCACTACACCTCGAGAGGCGCTTGGTGTAGGTGCCAGAGCGTGAAGGTCAATTTCACGGATGAGCTCGGGTCCGGGGCGGTATCTGGGTCCGTTTCGGGGTCCGTTTCGGGGTCCGTTTCGGGCTCGCTCGGGAACGCGGTTTCCGCGTTGGCGTCGTCGAGCGAACCGCTGCATGTCCGCGTGCAGCTCGTCGGCCCCGTCGAAGTGCCGCTTCCTCGCTACCAATCCGAGCACGCCGCCGGGATGGACCTGCAGGCAGCGATCGCCGAGCCCGTGACACTCCGCTCGCTCGAACGCGTGATCATCCCGACCGGGCTTGCGATGGCGATTCCGACGGGCTGGGAAGGGCAGGTTCGTCCGCGCTCCGGGCTTGCGGCGAAGCGAGGCGTCACCGTCATCAATGCGCCCGGGACCGTCGACAGCGACTACCGCGGTGAGATCAAGGTCGCGCTGGTGAACCTGAGCGCCGACCCGGTGACGATCGAGCCGCTCGAACGCATCGCGCAGATCGTCTTCGCACGCCATGGAACCGCGACGCTCGACGTCGTGGCGTCGCTCGACGAGACCGCACGCGGCGCCGGCGGGTACGGCTCGACCGGCACGCGCTGAGTACGCTCGTCTCGGGCCCGGGATCGAACGCTCGCCCGAGCCCCGACGCGCACTGCCGGTCCGCGCGTCCGGAGGCTTCAGCCCTCGCCGCGCTTGATCTGGTAGCCGCGGATCTTCTTGTGGAGGTTCGTGCGCTCGACGCCGAGGATCACCGCCGTACGCGAGATGTTCCAGCCGGTGAGCTTCAGCGTGTCCACGATGTACTTTCGCTCGGTCTGCTCGCGGTACTCGCGCAGCGTGAGGTACTGACCCGCGACCGGCACGCGGGGCGACGGCTGCTCGTCGCGATCGTCGTCGAACGCTGCCTCCGATGCGGCAGCGTCGGGCGTCGCCTCCTCCTCGCCGAAGGGGCTCTCGTGCGGGTCCTCGGGGAGGTCCGCGATTGTCACGCGATCGCCCGAGAGGATCGCCATCCGCTCGACCACGTTCTTGAGCTCGCGGACGTTGCCCGGCCAACGACGCGCGACGAGCGCGTGGATCACGGCGTCGTCGATCGGCTTCGGCTTGGTGCCGTTCTCCTTCGCGAAGCCTTGCATGAACGAGTGGGCGAGCAGCGGGATGTCCTCGACGCGCTCGCGCAGGCTCGGGCTGCGAAGAGGGAAGACGTTGAGGCGGAAGAAGAGGTCTTCGCGGAAGCCCCCGTTCTCGACGGCCTTCGCGAGGTCCTTATTCGTCGCCGCGAGCACACGCACGTCGACGTTGATGACGTGCTCGCTTCCGACGCGCGAGATCTCTCCCGACTGGAGGGCGCGGAGCACCTTCGCCTGGGCGACGAGGTCCATGTCGCCGATCTCGTCGAGGAAGAGCGTCCCGCCGTGCGCCTGCTCGAAGAAGCCGCGACGCTTCGACTGCGCGCCGGTGAACGCGCCCTTCTCGTGCCCGAACAGCTCGCTCTCGATGAGCTCGCGCGGGATCGCTGCGCAGTTCACCTTGATGAACGGCTCCTCCGCGCGCGAGGAGAGCCGGTGGATCGCGCGGGCGATGAGCTCCTTGCCCGTGCCGCTCTCGCCCGTGATGAGGACGCTCGCGCGTGTGGGCGCGACCTTCTCGATCTCGTGGAAGAGGCGCTGGATCGGCGCGCTCTTGCCGATCATCTCGTACTTGGCGAGCTGCTCGCGCGACATCGTTTCGAGCACGCGCCTCGTCTGGGCGGCCTCGAGCACGTTCTTCACGCTCACGAGCACGCGCTCGCGCGCGAGCGGCTTCTCGAAGAAGTCGCTCGCCCCGAGCTTGATCGCGTGGACCGCATCGTTCACGGTCGCGTGCCCGCTGATGACGATGATCGGCGTGTCCCTCGTGGCCTCCTCCTTGCGGACGCGCTCGAGAGCGTCGAGGCCGCTCATCCCCGGGAGCTTCACGTCGAAGATCGCCAGGTCCACCGGCGTGTTCGGGCTCGCGAGGATCTCGATCGCGTGCTCCGCCGTCTCTGCGCCGATGACGCGATAGCCTTCACCTTCGAGGACAAGCTGCAGCGTCCGCCGGATGTTCTTCTCGTCGTCGACGACGAGGATCGTCTTCACGGAAGGTCCGCTGGTGTCCGTCGTGGGGTGGGTCATCGGGCCCAGAACGTAGCATCGAGCGGGCGCATTTTCTCTGCGCGTCGGCTCCCGAGGGGAGACGGCGTCAGCCGACCGCGGGTGCGGCGAGGTCGCGGACGCGCTCGTCGGCCTCGAGCACCGCACCCGCAATCGACACGACCTCGTCGGCGAGGGGCGTCCCGGTGACCTCGGCGCTCTTCGTCGCGCGTCCGACTTCGGCGGCGGGCCGGCCGTCGGCGTCCACGACGGCGAAGGACGGCCCCGTGTCGAGGAGGCGGTACTCGAGCGACACCGCCTCGCGATCGTTCTCCGTCGTTCCGTCGAACCACTTGCCGACCACGACGTCGAAGCGTGCGGAGCAATCGCGCCGGCCGAGCGTCCACTCGACGAAGTAGCAGGCGTGCGGACCGCCATCGAGATAGACGAAGCCCCACGCCGTGCGGCGGGACTTGCCGCAGCACGCACACTGCCCCGAGGTCTTCATCGACGCAGGCTCGATCTCCAGGGTCGGCGTGGCGCCGTCGTTCACTTCGTCGTTCATCATCGGAGGGGGGACGCTACCAGAGCGCCGATCAGAACGAGAGGCCGACGAGCACCCGATGGGTGGAGTACTTCGGATGAATGACGTCGAGCGCGAAGCCGTACGAAAGCTCGAGCGATGTGAGGTGGAGCGCGGCCTGTAGCATCGGCGCGATCCCTCCGCCGCGGATGTTCGTCGTGGTCGCTGCGAGGCGCGGCGGGGTGTCCGTCGTGATCCCGAGACGAGTCTCTTCACCGCGATCGAACGTTGCGAGGAAGCCGCCCCCGAGCGTGAGGTACGTGGGGAGCGCGTAGGGGAGGAAGAGGAAGCGATAGCCGACGGTGAGCTCGCCGAAGATGCGTCGCACGGAGCGATCGACGATCGGCGCAACGGTCTCGTTCTTCCCGGCGAACACCATGCCGATCCGCGTCGTGATCGCGATGCGGTCGTAGCCGACGATGCTGCCGCCGAGGTAGAAGCCGAGATACGAGGAAGCGTCCGAGTGCCAGGCGAGGCCGAGCGCGCCGTCCCGGGCGAGCCAGCGTCCGCGGTACTTCGGTCCGCCGATCCGCTCCGTCAGCTTGACGAGATGATGGACCGGGACGCCGAAGCCGATGCGCGACTCGAGGAGGCGGTCGGCGACGCCGACGACCTTGCCGTCGCACGTGAGCATCGGTCCGCCGGAGTTGCCCGGTGAGAGGACGGCGTCCGTCTGGATGTAAGCGTCACTCTTCGCGCTGACGATGCCCTGGGAGACGCTGAAGTTGAGGAGCCCCTCGAGCTCGTGCGAGAATCTGGCGAGATCGCCGTAGGGGTTGCCGATCGCGACGATCGGCGAGCCAACGCTGACGTTCTCGCGCGGGAGGAGGGGCGGCGCGTCGGTCGGCTCGGAGAGCTCGAGGATGGCGAGGTCGTGGTCCTCGTCGACGGCGACGACCTCCGCCTCCATCGACTTGCCGCCCGGGAACTCGACGCGGACCTCGCGCCCGAGATCGACCACGTGGAGCGCCGTCGCGACGTGCGTGGCGTCGCGAAAGACGAACCCGGTGCCGAGCGATCCATCGGGCCGGGTGATCCGGACCACGCTCGGCTTCGTCGCCTTGTACACGCGCTCGATGAACGCCTGTTCGCACGCGGGACCGCGCTCGTCGTCGGTGAGCTTCGGTGCCTGTGCGCGCGGGACGTGGTGCGGAGGCGCCGCCGGCGCGGGGTGCGAAGGGTTCGCTTCCGGCGGGGGATGGTCCTCCGGAGCCGCCACCGAGGCGGATGAGCTAGCGGGAGTCGGAGGCACCTCCTCCGCCGACGCGGCCCGCGTGATGCGCAGCGTCGCGAGGCAAGCGATGGCCGCTCGCCCGAGGACTCTCACACGCCGCGTTCCAGCATGTACGTGAGGAAGTTGTTCGCCTGCACGACGAGCGGGCTCCGCGGGTAGTCGCGCAGGATCCCCCCGAACGCGTCCCGCGCCTCGGGGTACTTCTTCATCTTCAGATAGACCTCTCCGAGGAGGAGGAGCGCCTCGGCCTCGAGGCCCGAGTCGATCGCCTCGTCGGAAGCACGGAGCGACGGCCCGCCGGCGAAGTTACGCATCGCATACTGGATGCGATTGACGGCGGCCTGGAAGTTGTCGCGCGCGAGGTAGAAGCGCGCGACGTAGAGCTCATGCCGCATGAGCCGTCCCGTGACCTCGATGAGCAGCTCGCGGATCTTCGGCGACTCTTTGCTGTCGGGGTAGTCGTGGATGTACCCCTTCAGCTCCCGGAAGGCGTCGAGGATGACGGCCTGATCGCGCTCGTCGGCGCTCGGGAGAAGGAACGACTCGTTGATCTGCTTGTACTGCGCCTCGGCGATGCGGGAGCGCGCGTAGGCGACCTCCTCCACGTCCGAGCGGTGGTCGTGCACGAACTGGCGGTAGCCGCGGATCGCCTCGGTGAGCTTCTCCTGCTCGAAGTCCGCATCCGCGATCCGGAGCTCGGCGAGCTTCGCGTACTTCGAGTAGTGATACTTCCGCTTCACTTCGCGGAGGAGCGCCTGCGCCTCGAGCCAGTTGTGGGAGTTGAACTCCTTCATCGCCTGGTCGTACGCGCGCTGTGCGTCGGCGGTGTAGCTGAGGGCGGTCCGCGCCTCCGGCTGCTCGCAGCCGACTGTCCCCACGGCGAGCGCCGCGCCGAGGATCACGAGTGCAAGAGACCGAGACATCGGGGCAACGCTTACCACGGCTGGGGCAGGAGCGGATCGCCTCGATTGACGGCAGCGCGCGGGGTGAGGCACCGCTCCGAGGACGAGGGCCGACCCTTGGATGCGCTGCGGGCCGGGCTCGTTCTACGCCGCGCTCTACTTCTCGCCGCGCCAGCGGACGATCCGCCACGCGGGAGCCTCGTCGTCGGCCTTCGCCTGCCGGTACGCCATGCGGACGATGAGCCGCACCTTTTCGGCAAGGTCGGCTGGAGGCGTTTGCCCGCTGTCGGGGGCGGGGGAGATGCCGACCGTGACCTCGCCAGCGGCGTCGACCGTGACGGTGACGGGGAAGCTCGTCTCGGGGACATGCGCCGCGCCGGCGTAGGTCCACGGCGGATCGTCACGGGACTTGTCACGCTCGATCTGGATGCGGACTCCCGATTCCGGGCGTTCTCCGGCAATGGCCACGGCGTCCAACTACCACAACTTGGTGTCGCCCCGGCGACCTCGGTCGGGTAAAGATGGTGCGGCTATGGTCGAGAAGAACCCGATCACCCCCGAGGGCGCACAGAAGCTTCGCGAGGAGCTCCACCGCCGAAAGACGGTCGACCGCCCTCAGATCTCCCAGATGATCGCGGAGGCGCGCGCGCACGGCGATCTCAGCGAGAACGCCGAGTACCACGCGGCCCGCGAGCGCGGCGGCTTCAACGAGGGGCGGATCAAAGAGCTCGAGGACAAGCTCGCGCGCGCCGAGATCATCGATCCGACGAAGCTCGAGGGCGACAAGGTCGCGTTTGGTGCAACCGTGAAGCTCCTCAATACGGCTACCGACGAGGAGGTCACCTACCGCATCCTCGGCGCCGACGAGGCGGACATCAACGCGGGGAGCATCAGCATCACCGCGCCGATCGCGAAGTCCCTCCTCGGCAAGGAGGTCGGTGACGAGGTGAAGATCCGCACGCCCGCCGGCGAGCGCGTCTACGAGATCCTCGAGGTCGAGTTCAAGTAGGCCGCTCCGCCCGATGGCCTCTTCACGAAGGGGCAAGGGAGCCGCCGGCCCGACTCACGGCAGCCGCGCAGAGGACGCGGCCGCCGCAGGTGGGAAGCGGGGGCGGACGGCTGCGCTCGAGCCGCTTGCGCTCGTCGATCGCCTGCCCGGGCTCGGCCCCGCCGCGCGTAGCGCGCTCGCCGAGCACGGGATCCGCACCGTTGCCGACCTGGTCTGGACGCCGCCGTCGGGCTGGGATGACCTCCGCGCGCCGCAGTCGCTCACGGAGGTCGTCGCTGCCGCCGCCGCCGGCCCCGTCCGGGCCACCTTCGCCGCGACGGTCGAGAGCGCGTCGTTCATTCCGTTCCAGCGCCGGAGGTGCGTGCGCGTCGTGCTGCGCGACAACACCGACGCTGCATGCAAACTGCACGCATTCTGGTTCTTCAGCGCGCACGGCGTCCTCGCGCTCGCGAAGCCGGGGGTCGCCGTGCTGGTGACCGCGCGCGTCACCGCGCCACCGAAGAAGCCGCCGCGCACGGCGCACCCCGACCTCGTGCTCGACTCGCCCGAGGTGCGTACCGTCCGCCCGCGCTACCCGCGGCTCGGCCCGAGCGGCGCCCTCGTGAAGAAGGCGATCGCGCATGCGGTCACGGAGCTGACGCGGGAGCGACCAGGTCGACGGGGCGGAGAGGCTGCAGCGCTCGATCCGATGCCCGCCGCGATCGCGACGCGGGAGGGGAAGGGCCCGGCGTCTCGGCTCCTCAGGAGCGTCCACGCGGCGACCGGCGAGCTCCCCGACGACGACGATCGACGCGCATTCGTCGAGCGCCTCGCGTGGGCGGAGGCCTTTACGCGCGCGTGGGAGCGCCTCCTCGCGGAGGAAGGGCTCGCCGCTGTACCCGCGCTCGCGCTTCCTCCCGTGCCGGACACTGTGTCGAGGCTGGAGGACGCGCTCGGGTTCACGATGACGGACGATCAGCGCCGCGCATGCGCTGACGTCGCGCGCGAGCTCGGAGGCACGAGGCCGATGCGGCGCCTCGTGCTCGGCGACGTGGGAACGGGGAAGACCGCGGTCGCGCTCGCCGCAATCGCCCAGTGCGTGGCCGCGGGACGCCAGGCGGCGATCCTCGCGCCGACCAGCGTCCTGGCCGAGCAGTACCTCGCTGCGGTTCGTCCGCTCGAGCAAGCGACCGGCACACGCGTCGCATTCGTCGCCGCCGGGATGCCCGCTTCCGACCGAAGGCGCGCCGAGGGGTTGCTCGCGAGCGCCGAGGCGAGCGTCGCGATCGGAACGCACGCGCTGCTCGGGGAGGGGATCGCGCTGCCGAAGCTCTCCCTCGTGGTCGTCGACGAGCAGCAGCGTCTCGGCGTCGGGCAGCGCCTCGCGCTCGTGCAGAAGGGAGAGCGACCGCACCTCCTCTCGTTGAGCGCGACGCCGATCCCGCGCACGCTCGCGCTCGCGCTCCGCGGAGAGCTCGCGACGTCGGTGCTTCGCGAGCGGCCCGCCGGACGGAAGCCGGTGGCGACCTCGCTCGCGTCCCGTGGCGATCTCACGCATGTCGTCCGCCAGGTCGAGGCGGCCGTCGCGCGCGGAGAGCGCGTGTTCTGGATCGTCCCTCGCGTCGAGGACGACGACGATGACGACGACGTGAACGAGCTTGCGTCGGCCGAGGCGCGCACGAAGGCGCTGCGGAAGGCGCTCGGCACCGCGGCGGCCGGGATGATCCACGGCAAGATGTCGTCCGCCGACAAGCGCTCGGCGATGAACGCCTTCCGCTCGGGCGACACGCCGGTGCTGGTCGGGACCACGGTCGTCGAGGTCGGCGTCGACGTTCCGGAGGCGACGCTCATCGTCATCGAGGACGCGGAGCGCTACGGGCTCGCGCAGCTCCATCAGCTCCGCGGACGCGTGGGGCGCGGCGATCGTCCGGGCGCTTGCATCTTGCTGCACGGCGAGCTGCTCGACGGACTCGCGCGGCAGCGGCTCGACTCGATGACGCGCCTCGAGAGCGGAGAGGCGATCGCGCGCGCCGACCTCGAGCTCCGCGGTTCGGGCGATCTCGGCGGTACCCGGCAGCATGGCGAAGAGGAGGAGCTCGTCTACCTCGACGCTGGCGCCGAGTACCCGTGGCTCGAACGGATCGAAGCGGACGCGCGCCATCTCCGCCGCACCGATCCCGGTCTCGAGCAACCCGAACATCGCGTCCTCGGGTCGATCGTCGCAAGGCTCCGGCGGGCGCTCGCCGTGAGGGAGGAGGCCGGGTGAAGCGGGCGCTCGACGGTGACGTCGACGACACTCGAGGCCGGCCGTCTCGGACGAAGCGCTCGCGGACCGCCGTTCCCGAATCAGCGCTCTCCGGCTCGCTCGAGCGCACGGCCGTCGCCGGGTGGCTCGACAGCTACCCTCTACGAGGGTAGTTCTCTTCCGGCGTGTGGCTCCTGCGTCTGAGGAGGTTCGATCGCGACGTCGGGCTCGTGCTCGCGACGTTCGTCGTCTTGTTGGCGATTGAGAACCTCGCCATCGGAATCGGTTATCGCTCCGAGTTCGTGAGCTCGTGGGAGATGGGCAGCGCGCGCCTCTATCTCTCGCCGATCGCCCTCGCGCTTTCGATCCCGATTGCGCTCTCGGCCGTCCTCGTCGCCCGGCTCGCCGTTGGACGGCGCCCGTGGGGCGTCGGGCTCATCGGCCTGATCGGTGGAGCCGCGCTCGCGATCGGCGTCTCGACGGGACGGCGCATGGCGAGCCTCGCGGTCCGCGCGCCCTTCGTCGCGCTCGTTGCGCTCGTCGTCGCGCTGGTGGCCTGGCTCCTCGCGCGGGAGCTTCCTCGTCTCCGCCCCACGTTGGTGGCGGCGCTCGGCGCGCTCGTCGCCGTCGTCGCGTGGCTCGCCGATGCGTTCGTCCTCCCGCGCCTGTATCCGGCGTTCCACCTCGCGCTCTTCTTCCTGACGTTCATCGCCTGGGCGGCGACCTCGCTCGTCTTCGTGCCACGTCGCTCGGCCCGGCCGTCCACGGCGACCTCGCTGGTCGCGTTCGCCGGCATCCTGCTCGCGGCGGCCTCCGTCGCGTGGGCGCCGCACGCTGCGAAGCGGATCGTCCTCGAAGACAACCTCCGCCGCGTCATGCTCGAGCGCGCTCCCGTCCTCGGACGCGCAGTCGTGGTCGGCAATCGGATCGCGCCGCCGCCGCCGCTCGAAGACGACGCCGCCACCGAGGCGACGCTCGCGAACCTGCGGGAGCGGAAGAAGACGCGCGCGCTCGACTGGCAAGGAAGCGACATCGTCCTCGTCACGATCGACGCTCTTCGTGCCGACCACCTCTCGTCGTACGGCTACGCGCGGAAGACGACGCCGAACATCGACGCCCTCGCGGCGCGCGGTGCGCGGTTCGAGCACGCGTATTGCCCCACGCCGCACACGTCGTACTCGATCGCGTCGCTGATGACCGGCAAGTACATGAAGCCGCTTCTTGCCCTCGGCGCGGAGGACGAGAGCGAGACGTGGGCGGTGCAGCTGCGCCGGTACGGCTACCGAACCGCAGCGTTCTATCCGCCGGCGGTCTTCTTCATCGACGAGCACCGGTTCCGCCGGATGCGCGACGAGAGCCTCGGGTTCGAGTACAAGAAGGAAGAGTTCGCCGCGACCCACCTCCGGCGCGCGCAGATCGAGCGCTATCTCTCGCTCGCGCCGAAGGACAAGCCGCTCTTTCTCTGGGTGCACATCTTCGAGCCCCACGAGCCGTACGAGGCCCACCCGGACTTCCCGTTCGAGGGGGATCCGCGCGTCGACGCTTACGACAGCGAGGTCGCCGCCGCCGACGCGCTGGTGGGCGACATCGTCCGGCTCGTCGAGGAGAAGCGCTCTCCGGGCGCTGTGTTCATCGTCAGCGCCGATCACGGCGAGGAGCACGGCGATCACGGTGGCCGCTACCACGGGACCACGGTCTACGAGGAGCAGGTGCGCGTACCGCTCGTCGTCGTCGGGCCCGGGATCGCCCCGCGTGTCGTCCGGCCGCCCGTGCAGACGATCGATCTGCTCCCCACGTCGCTCGCGGCGCTCGACGTCCCGATCCCTCCGCGGATCCGGGGTAGGGACCTCGGGCCCGCGCTCGTCGGCGCCGAGCCGGAGGCGGAGCAAGGCCTCGCGTTTGCGGAGACCGACGACTACACGCTCGTCGCGCGCGGCACCGACCGACTCGTCTGTGCGCGCAAGATCGGGTCGTGCACGTTGTTCGACATCGCGCGCGACCCGGGGCAGAAGCGCCCCATCAACGACGAACGCGCCGCGCGGGTCGACGAGCTCAAGAAGCTCACGGCGGCGATCGAGCGCGAGACCGGGAAGGTGGAGGTGAGCGGTCTCCCCGACGCGCTTCGGCGCGGCCTTCAGGGCGATCGCGACGCTGCCGAAGACGTGGCGACGTTGCTCGACGATGCACGCGTCGACATTCGCCGCCTCGCCGCGCGCTGCGCGTTCAAGCTCGCGGCGCCGGAGATGAAGGCGCAGCTCGTGCGCGCCGAGTCCCATGACGATGACGCCGAGGTGCGCCGGTGGAGCTCGCTCGCGCTCCTCCGGCTCGGTGAGGGCGTCGCGCCGAGGAGCGCGCGCGTCGAGGCCGTCGTCGACGGCGTCCTCCGCCGGGGAGCGACCACCGACGAGAAGGTCGCTGCCGCGCTCGCGCTCGCCGAGCACGGTGATGCGCGGGGCGAGGCGGAGCTCATCGCGCGCTGGTCGGCGGCGTTCGTGCCCGACGCGCCGGAGGCCGGCGAGCTCGACGACGCTCGGGCCATCCTCTCGGCATTTGCGGCACTACGCTCGAAGAGCGCCGTCCCGCTGCTCCTGCGCACGCTGGAGGACGTCCGCCTTCGCCCTCACGTCGTCGCGACGCTTGCGGAGATCGGTGACTTCCGCGCCAAGGATCCGCTCCTCGAGGTCTTTTCCGTGGAGCGCTACGTCCACTTCCGCGGGCCGGAGGCACGGGCGCTCTTCAAGCTCGGCGCAAGGGAGAAGCTCATGCCCGGGCTCACGCGCTTCGCCGGTACGCCCGAGCCGATGGCGGAGGCGATCGCGATCGCGCGCGATGCAAGGCAGCTGTCGCCCGATCACGGCGGATGGGTCGCGCCGGCGCCGGGCGTCCACCCCGAATCGGTCGCCGTGAAGCTGCGGGTCGACAAGCCCGGGCCCTCGCGCCTGCTCGTCCTCGGAGCCCCGGGCTCGGGCACGACGAGCGGCGTCCTCGGCGGGACGGTCGACGGCGTTCCGATCCCGGAGACGACGGCGAACGACGCCGACGTCTTCGTCGTCGAGCTCGGTGAGGTCGCGGGGCGCGAGGTCCAGGTGAGCCTGACGACCTCCGCTGGGATCGGCGCGCTGTGGCTCGTACCGCGGGCGGACGAGATCCCGCCGCCGCCGCCGCGCGCATGGGATGCCGGCGCGCCGTCCGACGAGATTCCCCCCTGAAGATCGGGCGCCCGTCGGCAGTCGGGAGCTCGAGCTGGGATGCGAGCCGCAGAGGCCCGGAATCCTGCGGCGAGCGGTCGAGCGGGGCACCGGAAACCTGGGCTCGACTGCTCGGGACGCTGAGGCTATTGTCGCCCGCGTGAGCGACGAAAAGCGTAGCGAAGACGAGAAAGACGACAAGGCTGAGGCCTCCGAGGACGCTTCTGCGAAGGCGGCTGGCGGGAGCGCCGAGACCGCTTCCGAGGCGGACGCCGACGTCGCCGTTGCCGAACGTCCCGCGGACGCAAAGGACTCGGAGGAGGGGAGCGAGGACGATGACGCGGCGAACCCGGCCGCGATCGCGCGCCGTGTCGCTGCGCTCGGCGCGGACGACGCGAGCGAGGAGCTCGCGACCGAAGAGGAACGCAAGCTCGCCGAACGCCGCGCTGCGACGACGACCAAGAAGAAGGGCATCAAGAAGAAGGCGGGCCTCGAGGTCGCCGCATCGAAGAAGCTCTCCAAGATCGGCACGCGCGCCGAGCCGAAGCGCAACGTCGCGGTCGCGGCGGACGCCGACCCGCTGATCGAGCGCACCGCGAAGCTGAGCGACTGGGCCAAGAAGAACCAGAAGGTCGTCCAGGTCATCGGCGGCCTCTTGGTCGCGGCGCTGCTCGGGACCGCGGGCTTCCTCTATTACGAGAACAAGCGTGAGACGGAAGCGTCGTTGAGCCTCACGAAGGCCGTCGAGGCGCAGAACGCCCAGATCGGCGAGCCGAAGAAGGACGACGAGGACGACGACAACCGGAAGCAGTACTTCAAGACGTTCGACGATCGTCGCGCCGCAGCGCTCCAGCAGTACCGAGACGTCCAGGCGAAGTTCCGCGGCACGGGCGCGGCCATCCTCGCGCGGCTCGCCGAGGGCTCGCTGCTCCTCGACAAGCGCGACGCCGACGGCGCGATCGCGGCGTTCAACGAGGTGAAGGGATCACCGCTCGCCACGGCCGACACGGAAGTGCGGGGCAGGGCGCTCGAGGGCCTCGGCTTCGCGCACGAGCTGAAGGCCGATACGACGCCCGCGGAGAAGGACAAGGAGCTCGACGCGGCCTTCGCTGCCTACAAGGAGCTCGAGACCGCGGCGGACGTGAAGGGCTTCAAGGAGCTCGCGATGTACCACCAGGCGCGAGTCCTCATGGCCAAGGGTGACAAGGACAAGGCGAAGGAGACCCTCATCGCCTTGAAGGAGCGCCTCAACGTCTTCGAGGAGCCGCTCGCGCCCGGGCTCCCGATGCCGCCGCAGTTCCCGTACCTGAAGGAAATGGCGATGGACCGCCTCCACGAGCTCGATCCCGCGGCGGCGCCGAAGAAGTCCGCGCACGGGGCGGCCGGCGGCGGAATGAACCTCTCGCCGGAGCAGATCAAGAAGCTGATCGAGGACATGCAGAAGCAGCAGCGGGGCGGGCATTGACCAGCGCTCGCGCCGGCGGCATCGCGCTTCTCGTCGCGATCTGCGGCTTGCCGGCATGTGGCCTCGGTGAGCTCTTCGGAGGTGACCGCGTCAACCCCGAGGTCCCGAGCTGGTACCACCGGCCGAGCGGTGGGATGCACGTGTTCGCCCACCGCAAGCTCACGATCGAGGGGCGCGCACAGGGCGAGGACTGGGAGCGAGGCAGGCCGGAGATCGATCCCGAGCACGATCGCGTCTTCGTCGGCTCGGCCGATCGCGGCCTCTACGCGCTACGAGCCGGTGATGCGAGCACGATCTGGCGCTTCGAGACCGCGAACATGGTCCAGAGCGAGCCGCTCTACGACCACGAGCTCGACTACGTCTATTTCGGGTCGAACGACGGCGCGCTCTACTGCGTGAAGGCGGCGACCGGTCAGCTGGTCTACCGCTTCGACACCGGTGCCGAGGTTGCGAAGAAGCCGGTCCGCCTCGGCGAGACCCTGATGTTCGCGAACGCCTCGGACTTCCTCTTCGCGGTCGATCGCCGGACGGGGAAGCCCAAGTGGCAAGTGCGCCGGACGCCCGCGCTCGGCATGGAGATCAGCGGGCACGCTGGCCCGGCGGTCGATCCAACGACGGGCCTGGTCTACATGGCGTACTCCGACGGGCACGTCATCGCGTACGGCGTCCACGACGGCTCGGAGAAGTGGACGCCCGTGGATCTCTCCGCGGAGGCCGAGCACTCCGGCGGTGAGGCGCCGCGTTACCTCGACGTCGACACGACGCCGGTCGTGGACGTGCATCCGCAAGGACACGTCGTCTACGTCTCGAGCTATGCCGGCGGCATCTTCGCCCTCGACGCGGCGTCCGGCTCGCGGGTCTGGTCGAACGACAAGGCCATCGGCGTGACCGACCTGATGCTCTTCGACGAGGCCGCGCATCAGCCGCACGCGAACGGTCCCGACAGCGGAGGCCCCACGGTTCCGGCGAAGAAGATCCTCATCGCCTCGAGCGCAAACACCGGGTTGATGGGCCTCGACCCGTACACCGGTCGCGTCCTCTGGCGGAACAAGGTGCCCGAGGGCGGCGTGACCGCTCCGGTGGCCTACGCCGGGGGCATCCTCGTCGGCACCACGCGCTACGGCCTCTTCCTGATCTCGCCGCGCAACGGCAAGGTCATCGACGGGTTCGATCTCGGCACCGGCTTCGCGCAGACCCCAGCGGCGTTCGCCGGACGGGCCTACGTGACGACGAACGCCGGCACGTTCCTCGGCATCGGCGTGACGCCGCCGCTGCCGCCCGCGACCAAGACCGCGCGCAACTGACCGCAACTGACCGCGACGGACGCGTTGCGGAGCTTGCTCCCGTGGCGGCGATGAAGGCTACGTCCGCCCGCAACTGTCATTCACAGAAGACATGGGCTGGGAAGCTCAGCGTCGTCGAGCATCTGAAGTACGGCGGGCACGTTACCGGCGCGCACGCATCGACGACACACCACGACCCGGTTACGGACCTGTCGACCCCTGAGTAGCTCGCACAGACCTCACCGGCTCGGCAATCCGTCGCGGTGCACGGCGCTCCCAGACGACTCGAATCGACGGATCCGACCGGGGCGTCGTCGTCGGAATCGGTCCCCGCATCGCAGCCACCAACTCCGCTAGAGCTGGTTCCGGCGGCATCGCTGAAATCAGCGCTTGCCGCATCGGCCTGCTCGCATCCGAACGGCGAGCTCGTGGAGGGCGGCCGATCGGCTGCTAGTGATGATGATGCCTGAGTGCATGCGAGGGCCCCCAGAACCGCCGCGCTGGCTCCAACCGCCGTTCTGATTGCACCAGGCTTCATCGTTTAGTTCCGGTGAGTGAATCGTCTACGTGGACAAGCCAGACGGCGTGACCGCGCCGCTGATGATGGTGTCCGCCGACGAGCTCGAGCCTAGGAGCTTCGTGCAATTCGTCAAATAGGTGTCGGATCTCGTTCGGGGCGCGTCGGAGGGCTTGAAACGACGAGCAGCGCTTTACGAAAGCGCTGCTCGTCGCGCACGGAGATGCATGCCTGGGACGAACGAACCGCCGTGCTGAGCGGACTGACTGGCTAGCTGTAGCTGGCTTGAGAGGCCGGCTGCCACGACCGACCGCGCCGAGAACGGGTCAGCGCGCTGCCACGCGCGATGACGAACGCGCGCTCGCTCACGGAACCCATCCGGCGCGGCCGACGACATGCCACGACCGCCGACGCGACCAAACAGAACGAGCGACCCGACGTGCGCCCGCTGGAAGACCTCGGCGCCCGCATACGAGACCGACTGTCTCCGCGACGAACGACGGACCGACGACCGGCTCGAAGCCAGAGCCGTGACCAACGGTCGACGACGCTGACTCGACGACGAGACAGTCCGACCGGGCTCCGCGGGGCGGGGTTTCGCCTCCCCTGGCCGGCCCCGTTCGAATTTCGCATAAGATGCATTATGTCAACTCGCGGTACGCGATCGCCCGTGTTTTGTGGGGTGCGGGCGTTTCGGTCCGGAATCCCGGTTCCGTCGCCGAGGCGCTCGAGGTTCGTCTGCGGTGGGCTCCGCGGCGCTCTGTCTGAGGTCGGATGGCTGGTCGCGGTCGAGCACCGGATGCCTCGTCGACGGTCGCGCACCGGATGGCTGGTCGCGGTCGAGGACGACGCGCGGCACGGCATGCACGAGGTCAGCGACCGCGCTGGTGACCACGACGGAGTGACGGAACATGGGTTGCACCGAACATGTCGCGATGCCCACGCAGGAGTCTCCTTCCGGCCGACGTTCCGGTGCCTCGAGCTCGAGCTCGGAGCCCAAGAAGCGCGACGTCCGGTACAAGGCGCTCGCCACCGACTACGACGGCACGCTCGCGGATGACGGAAAGGTCTCCCAGGACACCCTTGCCGCGCTCCGACGCGCTCGGAAGGCCGGCCGCAAGCTGCTGCTCGTCACGGGGCGTGAGCTGGACGATCTCATGGCGACGTTCGCGGAGGTCGACGTGTTCGACGTCGTCGTCGCCGAGAATGGCGCGCTCCTGTACACGCCGTGCCCTCGTCCGCCGCGCGAGCGACCGCTGGCGGCACCGCCACCGCCGGAGTTCGAGCGGACGCTCATCGAGCGCGGCGTCGGGCCGATCTCGTGCGGACGAATCATCGTCGCGACGTGGGAGCCGCACCAGCAGGTCGTCCTCGACACGATCCGCGACCTGGGGCTCGAGCTCGAGGTCATCTTCAACAAGGGCGCCGTCATGGTGCTCCCGTCCGGGGTCAACAAGGCCAGCGGGCTCCATGCGGCGCTCGTGGACCTCGGCATCGCTCCGTCGCAGGTGGTCGGGGTCGGCGACGGCGAGAACGATCACTCGCTGCTCGCGGCCTCCGGGCTCGGTGTTGCGGTCGCTAACGCGGTTCCGGCGCTCAAGAAGCGCGCAGACCTCGTGATGCTCCACCCCCGCGGTGCGGGCGTCGTGGAGCTCATCGACCAGATGCTCGCCAACGACCTCGCAGACGCGATCCGCGCGCGACGCGACGTCGTTTCGACCGGTGCTCCAGCTGCTGCCGAACAGCCGCAATCGACGACGCGGCTCGCGCGTGAAGGCCGCTCCAAGCACACGTCGAGCTGATCACGTCGGGCTGGCCGTCCGGGCCGTTCGCGGAGAAGCCAGCCAAGCCCAGGCATCGCTCGGAGATGGAGCTGCCAGGCGCTCGCGAACCGACGCCGAGAACGTGCGTTCTCGGTGAGGCCGTTCACAGGCGTGTACCGCGTGACGGTCGCGGTCACTCGGAAGGTGGCAAAAATACGGCCGAAATGGCCTGGTGCGGCACTCGGCGTGGGGCTTGCTGGAGCGCGAGGACACATGTTGCTCTCGCGCAAGAAAGTCCGGTTCTCCACCTTCCCGGCCGCCATCGTCGCGATCGCGAGCCTCGCCGCCGTCGGCTGCGTCGACGATGAGGAGGACGCGAAGGTCGACGGGACGATGAGCGCGGACGGCTACGCGCTCTTCGCCGTCGAGAACGATCGGCAGCAGCGCAACGACGTCACGGTCACGATCCGTGACGTCGAGCCCGGTGCCACGTACGTCCTCCTGTATTCGGGCCGTGCCCCGAAGAACGTCGGCTGGTTCCTCTTCGACCCGAGCACGAAGTCGCGATGCGGCGGCTCGACGGGCCCGCATTGCGAGGTACGCGACTACGGGTACATGGTCGATGTGGTCGAGGTGCCCGAGGGCGCGACGGAGGTCGAGCTGCGCGACGAGCGCTGCGGATGTGACGCCGATCGCGCGGACAGGAGCTGGACCGCCCACTGGGCCGTGATGCGCGTCGAGCGCAGCGACCGTGCGAGCGCGATCACGTTCGGCGTCCGAGCTCACAAGGTGAAGGGCTTCGCCTTGGAGCCGCGGATCGAGCAGCTTCAGTAAGCGAGCGGGCGGGGCAGGTCGGTCGTCGTTCCTCGAATCGACCAAGCAACGAAGCGACCGACCAACGCGAGGCGCGGGAGGGCGCGCGTCCCCTGCCCGCGTCGTCCAGGCGCGACCGAGTGCCCCGCTCCATGGATGACGGGCTCCGTGGGTTGACTCGCCTGCGTGCTTCGTGGAGCGTTGGTGCATGGTCGCGGCCGCCGCCGGGTCCCTCGAGAGCGTCCTGCCCGAGCGGCGGCGTCCGGGTTACGGCGCGATCGTCGCGAGCGTGAGCGGTGGACGAACCGTGCTCGCGATGGTGCGCGCGAACAGCCCGCTTCGCTTCGTTCGGCCGACGTTCCCGGGGACGACGAGCGCCGCGGTGTGCCTCGTGACGTTCGGCGGCGGGCTGGTCGACGGTGACGAGGTCGACGTCGATCTGGAGGTCGAACCAGGAGCGACGCTCGTCGTCTTCACGCAGGCGTCGACGAAGGTGTTCCGCGGAGCGTCACGCCAGGCGTTGCGCGCGAAGGTCGAAGGCACGCTCGTGCTGCTGCCCGATCCCGTGTCGGCCTTCGCCGGGGCGCGCTACACACAAGCGGTCGACGTCGCGCTCGGGTTGGACGGCGCCTGCGTGCTCCTCGACGGGTTCACCGCGGGCCGCCCGGCCTTCGGCGATCGCTGGGCGATGAACGCCCTGGAGCTCCGCACCACCGTGACGCACGAGGGCCGCGCGGTGCTCACCGACGCGCTCAGTCTCGACACGGCCGACGGCGCGATCACGGAGCGGGCAGGGCGCTTCGACGCGTTCGCGACGCTCGTCGCAGTGGGCCGCAGGGTCTCTCCGGTCGTCTCCGCGATCCAGCGCGAGGTCGTCGCGCCGCCTTCGCGCGACCTCGTCGTTGCGGCGAGCCCCCTGCCCCGCGCCGACGCGCTCGAGCTGCCCGGCGCGATCGCCCGCGTGGCCGCGTCGAGCTCGGCGCGTGCGCTCGCTGCCGTTCGATCGCGTCTCCGAAACCTTCCCGACATCGACGCAGTGGACCCTTTTGGTTCTCGGTACTGAGCGCGCATGCACCTCTCACCTCGCGACATCGACAAGCTCGTTCTCCACGGAGCCGGCTTCCTCGCCCAGAAGCGGCTCGCGCGCGGCCTGCGCCTGAACTACCCGGAGGCCGTCGCGCTCCTCGCGTCTCAGCTCCTCGAGCTGATTCGCGATGGTGATCGCTCGGTCGCCGATCTGATGGACGTCGGGCGCAAGATGCTCGGCAAGGGGCAGGTCCTCCCAGGCGTCGCGCGCCTCGTTCACGAGGTGCACGTCGAGGGGACATTTCCGGACGGGACCAAGCTCGTGACCGTCCACGATCCGATCTGTCTCGATCACGGCGACCTCGAGCTCGCCCTCTACGGCTCGTACCTCCCGGTGCCGGACATCAGCGTCTTCGATTCCGCCCGGACGATCGCGCACGCCGGCTTCCACGCGGGTGAGATCGACGTCGCGGGCGGTGAGATCGAGCTCCATCCCGGCCGAGCGCGTGTCACCCTCGAGGTGACGAGCCACGGAGACCGCCCGATCCAGGTCGGAAGCCACTATCCGTTCGAGAAGGCGAACAGCGCCCTCGAGTTCGATCGCGCCGCCGCGGCAGGCAAGCACCTCGACATCCCGGCCGGCATGGCAGTCCGCTTCGAGCCGGGGGAGACGCGCTCCGTCACCCTCGTCGAGAGCGCGCGGGGCGAGGCCGACGTGACGGTCTCCGCGCGCGAGCTCGCGCAGCGCTTCGAGCAGGAGGCCGCCAGGCTCCCCGACCGAAAGGTGGTCCGACCATGAGCCGCATGGACCGCCGCGCCTACGCCGCGATCTACGGGCCAACGACGGGCGACCGGATCACGCTCGGGGACACCGGCCTGGTGGCGGAGGTCGAGCGAGACTTCGCCGTCTACGGGGACGAGTGCAAGTTCGGCGGCGGCAAGGTCCTCCGCGACGCGCAGGGCCAGATGCCGGGCGTGGACGACGACCGTGCACTCGACGTCGTCATCACGAACGCGCTCATCGTCGACTGGTCCGGGATCTACAAGGCCGACGTCGGGATCAAGCACGGACGCATCGTCGGGATCGGCAAGGCCGGGAACCCCACGGTCATGCGCGGCGTCACCCCCGGCATGATCGTCGGCGTCACGACCGAAGCGATCGCCGGTGAGGGCCACATCCTCACGGCCGGAGGGATCGACGCACACATCCATTTCATCTGCCCGCAGCTGGTCGACGAGGCGCTCGCGAGCGGCATCACGACGTTCATCGGCGGCGGCACCGGACCGGCGGCCGGTACGCGGGCGACGACCTGCACTCCGGGCGTCCGCAACATCGAGCTCATGCTCCGCGCGACCGACGTGCTCCCGATCAACATCGCCCTCACCGGCAAGGGCAACTCGTCGCGCCCCGACGGGCTCGTCGACCAGATCCGCGCGGGGGCGGTCGGCCTGAAGCTTCACGAGGACTGGGGGACGACGCCGAGCGTGATCGACACGGCCCTCGGCATCGCCGACGAAGAAGACGTCCAGATCACGATCCATACCGACACGCTGAACGAGTCGGGCTACGTGGAAGACTCGATCGCCGCGATGAAGGGCCGGACGATCCACACGTACCATACGGAGGGAGCCGGAGGCGGCCACGCGCCCGACATCCTCCGCGTGTGCGGCGAGCCGAACGTGCTCCCGAGCTCGACGAACCCGACGCGCCCGTTCACCGCGAACACGCTCGACGAGCATCTCGACATGCTCATGGTCTGCCATCACCTCGACCGGAAGATCCCCGAGGACGTCGCGTTCGCGGAGAGCCGGATCCGCGGGGAGACGATCGCGGCCGAGGACGTCCTCCAGGATCTCGGCGCGCTCAGCATCGTCTCGAGCGACAGCCAGGCGATGGGGCGTGTCGGCGAGGTGATCTGCCGGAACTGGCAGACCGCGGCGAAGATGAAGGAAGAGCGGGGCAAGCTCCCCGAGGACCACGGGAGTCGAAACGACAACTTCCGCATCCGCCGCTACGTCGCCAAGTACACGATCAACCCAGCGATCGCGCACGGGATGGCGCACGAGATCGGCTCGGTCGAGGTCGGCAAGTGGGCGGACCTGGTCCTCTGGCGGCCCGCGTTCTTCGGCGTCAAGCCCGAGCTCGTCCTGAAGGGCGGCTTCATCGCCTGGGCGCAGATGGGCGATCCCAACGCGTCGATCCCAACGCCGCAGCCCTCGTACATGCGCCCGATGTTCGGCGCTCTCGGCAAGGCGCGCGCCGCGACCTGCATCACCTTCGTCTCGCAACGCGCGCTTGCTGCGGGCACCGTCGCGTCTCTGGGGCTCGAGAAGAAGCTGCGCGCGGTCCATGGATGCCGTGGGATCGGCAAGGAGGACCTTCGCCTCAACTGCGCGCTGCCCTCGATGCGCATCGACCCCGAGACCTACGAGGTGTTCGCCGACGGGAAGCTCCTCACATCCGAGCCGGCAACGCGCGTCGCGCTGGCGCGCCTCTATTCGCTCTTCTGACGCACGGACATCCGCAGCCGACCGAGCTTGCCATGACGATGACCGTGTCCAATCGCTGGCTCCTCCTCCAGCTTGCGGACGGGACCTTCCCGAGCGGCGGGTTCGCTCACTCGGCAGGGCTCGAGGCGGCGACGGTGCTGGGGGCGCTCGATGCCATCCGCGACGAGGGCGCGGTCGCCCGTTTCCTCGACGCGAGTCTTCGTCAGGCCGGGCGCGCCGCTCTGCCCTTCGTACGTGCGGCGGCCGCCGCCCCGTCGCGCTTGGAGGAGCTCGACGAGGCCTTCGATGCGATGGTCCCGATGCTCGCCCCGAACCGCGCGAGCCGGGCGCAAGGACGCGCGCTCGCGAGCGCGGCGTCGCGTGTCTGGGAGGCGCTCGCCCCGATCGCGGAGCACGCTCGGGGCGGGCCGGCCCATCACGCGCCGATCTTCGGGGCCGTCTTCGGAGCGCTGGGCGTGGGGGGCGACGAGACGCTCGAGGCCTACCTTCACGGCGCGACACGCGGGATCCTCTCGGCAGCCGTACGGCTCGGGCTCCTCGGCCCGCTCGAGGCGCAGCGCCTTCATGCGAGCCGCGCGTCGCTTCTCGGAGAGGTCCTCGAGCGCGCGCGTCGGATCGAGCCCGAAGTCGCTGCGCAGACCGCGCCGGTCATCGAGATCTTCGCGGCGCTCCACGAGCGCCTCGACGGGAGGATGTTCCAGTCATGAGCCACGACCACGATCATCATCACGGTCACACGCACGCGCATGATCACGACCACGGCGATCATCATCACGGTCACACGCACGAGCGTTGGAGCGGCCCCGGCCTCTTCCGTAGCCGTCCGCCGCGCCGGGCGCGCTCGTTCTCGACGCGCGCCTTCACGGTCGGGATCGGCGGACCGGTCGGCAGCGGCAAGACCGCGCTCGTCCTGTCGCTCTGCACGAAGCTTCGGGAGCGGATGCGGCTCGGCGTGGTGACGAACGACATCTTCACCCGGGAAGACGCCGAGTTCCTCCACCGGCACGAGGCCCTCCCCACGGCGCAGATCCGTGCGGTCGAGACGGGAGGCTGCCCCCATGCGGCCATCCGCGAGGATGTCACGCCGAACCTCGACGCGCTCGAGGACCTGATGCGCGTGTGCGCCCCCGAGCTTCTCATCGTCGAGAGCGGCGGTGACAACCTCGCGGCGCAGTACAGCCGCGAGCTCGTCGACTTCACGATCTACGTCATCGACGTCGCCGGCGGTGACAAGGTTCCGCGCAAGGGCGGCCCCGGCGTCACGCAGAGCGATCTGCTCGTCGTCAACAAGACCGATCTCGCGCCCCACGTCGGCGCGAGCCTCGAGGTGATGGCGCGCGATGCCGAGCGCGTGCGTCAGGGCGGACCGGTCGTCTTCGCGCGATGCAACGTCGGCGACGGAGTCGACGAGATCATCGACCATGTCCTCGCCGCGCGGACGGAGGCGCTGGCCACTGTGACGGAGGGCTGAGCGCTCGCAGTCGTTCGGTTGCCGAGCGACTGTCCGCGACGGGCTCACGAGACGAGACGAGACGAGACGAGACGACGCCGACCGAGCGCGGGCGGTCGTCAGTCGAGGTTCGTGCGGAACTTCCGCCCGGACGAGGTCGCCGCCGGAGCTGCCACGGGGGTCGAGCTCGCCGGCGCCGCCGACTTCGCGGCCGACGCGCTCGGCGCCGGAGCGTTCTTCGGCGTGGCGGCATGCGCGGCTCCGACGACGGGACGGGCGCTCGGCGCGAGCCCCGTGGAGTTCGGCGCGGTGTTCGCCGTCGCCGAGGCGGCCGGCGCGGGCTCCGCGGAGGCGGGCTCGGCCACGACGACGGACGCGGCTGCCGCCGGCGCGGACTCCGAAGGCTCGGCGGCGAGGACCGGCGGCGTCGAGCCGGAGCCGGCGGACGTGCTCCCGTTCGTGGAGCCGCCATCTCGCTTCCCGACGCGCAGGCCGAGCGCAGCCGCTGCGATCACGACGAGGGCGCCGACGCCCAGCGCGATCCGCGACTTGCTTTGAGACGACGGGAGCGTCGTCGGCGAGGGCGGCGCGCTCGCCGCCAAGCTCTCCGTGCTCGCCGGCGCGTTGCTGTCGAGCAGCTGCGTCTGGCCGGCGCTCGCGGCCCGCTCCCCCCTCTCCTTCGCCTTCTTTGCGTCGAGCTCGGCGAGAGCGCGCTTCGCGACCTCGGGAGCATCCTCCGACCAGACAATCGGCGTGCCGCCGCTCTGCTTCGTCGAGGGCGTTGCGGCAGCGGTCGAAGCCTGGGTCTTCGCGGTCGCGGGCGTCGGCGGTCCGACCGCTTCGCTGCGCGGCTGCGGTCCGGTGATCGGCGCATTGATCCGCGAAACCGGGTATCCGCCGGTGGCGCTCTTCAGCGGCGGCGGATCGCTCGGCAGCGTGACGTCGAACGCGAGGGTCGCGCGTCCCTGGAGGGCGCCCCACGCGGCGATCGCCTCCTGGTACTCGCGCGCCGTCGAGAAGCGCTGATCGGCATCCCGGGCCAGCCCCCTTGTGACGATCGCGGCGAACGCCTCGTCGACGTCCGGGACGAGGTCGCGGATCGCTCGGGGCTCCTCGAGGACGATCTTGAACAGGAGCTCGTGGAGGTTCTCCGCCGTGTGCGGCATCGAGCCGGTGAGCGCGCGATAGAAGATGACGCTCGCTGCGTAGAGGTCGGTGCGCCCGTCGACGTCGCGGGCCCCCCGTGCCTGCTCCGGAGACATGTAGAGGGGCGTGCCCATCATCATGCCGGTCGACGTCATCTGGCCCGGTTCGTCGGCGCGCGGCAGGATCTTGGCGACGCCGAAGTCGAGGATCTTCACGACCTCCGACTTGCCGCGTCCGCGCGCGAGGAAGACGTTCGCGGGCTTGAGATCGCGGTGGATGACACCGGCCTGGTGCATCGTGCCGAGGCCCTCGAGGATCTCGAACGCGATCGGCGCGAGATCTTCCGGCCCGAGCGTGACCTTCTCGAGGCGGTCCTCGAGGCTCTCGCCGTCGAGGAACTCCATCACGATGAAGCGCTCGCCATTCGGCAGGTCGCCGAGGTCGAGCACGTCGCACACGTGAGGCGAGCCGATGCGAGCCGATGCCCGTGCCTCACGTTCGAAGCGCTGCGCGAACTCGGGCGACGATGCCACGTGCTCGTGGAGCACCTTGATCGCGACGCGCCGTTCGATGCGGACGTTCTCGCCCTCGAAGACCGTGCCCATCCCGCCTTCACCGATGCGGCGCAGGACGCGGTACTTGCCGTCGATGACGGCTCCGGGCTCGATGACGGTCGGCACGAGGATCCCGGGAGTCTAGCGCCTCGCCTCCCCGTCCGTCACGTCTTCGCTCGGGGGACATGCGGGAACCTCGGCACCGCACCCGCCCTCGCGCGCGCCGGGCTGGGTGCGGATTGGGTGCGGATTGCGGCTTATTGCGCGGGCTGCGCGTCCGTCACCTTGGCGACGCCCGGCGTTGCGGTCGGATCTGCGCCGTTGAACGTGGCTTCCAGCCCCGGCGCGGTCCCCACCTGCTCGAAGCGGAACGCCTGCACGGAGCCGCCCTGCCCGTCGTCGGTGTAGACCTCGATGGCGTAGGGCACCGCGCTCTCGATCATGCCGGGGACCACGATGTCGAAGTCGGGCTCCGTCAGCGACGGCACCCGGTACATCGCGACCACGCGCTTGGCGCTCGCATCACTGATGCGCACTTCGACCCGCTTCCCGGCGAAGGCGCCCATCGCCTTCATGTGAATCGTCGCGGGCTTTCCGAACTCGGTCGCCGGGCTCGGGGTGTTGAGATTGGTGAAGGACGTGTTGTGGTCGAAGACGACGACGTAGTTGCCGTCCTCGTCGAGCATCTTGTCTTCGAGCGGGAGACGCCAGGCGTGGTCCAGGAACGTGTCCGGGCGCCGATCGTACGCGCCCGAGTTGTCGTGGTCCGCGTAGAAGTCGAAGCGGAAGGGGCCGTTCTGTTTCGGGATCGCGCCCTGCACGAAGAATGACGCCGCTGGGCCCCCGAGCGGGACGATGAACCCGCGCGACTGGATGACGTTCGAGGCATCGACGACGCGGTACTCGAAGCGCTCGTTGACGTGGGAGGTCATCCCCCGGACGGTGACGCGGAGGTTGGAGAAGTTCGACCGCTCGATCGGCGCGGCCTTCTCGAAGCGATCGAGATCGGTGACGACGAAGCACGAGCTCGAGAGCAGCCCGAAGGCGATCGCGAAGAGCAGACGAGCACGCATCAGAGCGCAAGCCTCCAGTCCCCGAGGAAGCTCGCCTTGGCGGGTGCAGGCGCGGCCTTCGGCTCGGGTGACGACGTGGACACGCGGTAGCCCCAGTAGAGGCCGCCGAGCACGGTGACCGTGCCGAGCACGACGAGAAGGTCGGTCACACCGACGAACGTCCGCGCGCTCGACCGCTCGCCATCGAGGTCGAACGTCCGGGGGCAGACGTCGTTCTTGCAGCGGTCCGCGATGTCGTTCGTCTTGTTGAGCGCAACGATCCCGGTGATGCCTCCGGCGATCAGCATCGCCGCGCCGGCAGAGACCGTGACGATCGGCCCGGTCATCGAGGGCTTCTCGTCACGGACCGTCATCATCCCTGACGCCGGCGTCGCCCTCGAGGGCTCCCTGAGGACGAAGGCGTGCTTCTCCTTGCCGCCGGCGTAGGCTTCGACCTCCCACGGGGCGTCCTCTCGGCCCGCGAGCTTCGCCGTGAACACGTGGTGGCCGGGGCGGACGCCGATCTCGATCTTCCCGTTCACCGGACCGTACGCGTTCGTGACGCGTGCGCCGCGCACCGGGACGCGCTCGTCGAGGATCATCGCGCCGGGCTCGTTCACCTCGATGGTGATGCGCGCGACACCGACGGTGAGCGTCTGGAGGTCGCGGACGATCTGGGCGCGCTCCTCGGTGTCGATGTCTGCAACCTCGCGCAGGTAACGCGAGTAGGCGTCGATCGCCTCGCCGTCGCGCTCGAGGCGCATCGCGCAGAAGCCCATGTTGCCGAGGATCTTCGGCGAGCCGGAGAGCTCGTAGGCCGTCCGGAACTGACGGTACGCCTCCTCGACCTTCTCCCCTTCCGGATCCTGGAGCAGCGCCACGCCCGCGTTGAAGTGTTGTCTCGCCTGATCGCTGATCGCCGGCGGGGATGCGGGCGCCGGCGGCTCCTCTTGGGCAGCCGCGAAGCTCGATCCGGAGAGCACGATCGCCGCCGCGAGCACGGCGACGCCACGACGGATCCTTCTCATCGGAGGACCGATTATCGCGGCGTGCGGACGACTTGCAAGGCTCGAATGCCGGCATGCGGGTCGCCGGCCGCGATTGGCCGTCGTCAGTCTCGTCCCGTCCCGCCTCGTCCCCGCCCGTGTTCGTCAGGCGGCTCGTCCCGCTCTCGTCAGGCGGTCAGGCGCGGATCCCCCAGAGCTCCTCTTTGTGCGCGCGCGTCATGAGCTTCTTCATCGCATCGAGCAGCGGCCGGCCCTCGTGGAGGACGTGGTAGACCTGCTCCGTGATCGGGACGTCGACCCCGTGCTTCTGCGCGAGCTGCCATGCAGCCTTCGCGGTGAGATAGCCCTCGGCGACGGCGCGTTGAGACGCCAAGTATCGAACCGGATCGACACCTTCGGCCACCTTCAGGCCGAGCGTGCGATTGCGCGAGAGCGCGCCGGTCGTGGTGAGGATCAGGTCACCGACGCCCGAGAGCCCCATGAACGTGAGCGGGTCTCCGCCGAGCGCCACGCCGAGCCGCGCCATCTCGGAGAGTCCCCGTGTCACGAGCGCGGCGCGGGCGTTGGTCCCGAGCCCGAGCCCGTCGCAAGTCCCGGCGGCGATCGCGAGGACGTTCTTCATCGCCCCGCCGACCTCGACACCGATCGGGTCCCTGCTCGTGTAGACGCGGAAGAACGGCGAGTGCAGCGCGGCCTGGATGGCCGCCGCGGCGACCTCGTCCCGAGCCGCGACGACCACATCCGTCGGCAGCCCCGAAGCAACCTCGCGCGCGAAGCTCGGCCCCGAGAGGACCGTGAGCGCCTCCGGATCAGCCTTCGGAAGCGCTTGCGCGACGACGTCGAGCATCAGGAGGAGGCTCTCGTTCTCGATTCCCTTCGTCGCGATCCCGATCCGGGCGGATGCGGGCACGTGAGGAGCGATCGTCGACGCGACCGTGCGGAGGAAGGCCGACGGCGGGACGAGGAGGACGATGTCCGCCTTGTCGAGGACCTCGCCTGGGTCGCTCGACGCCCGGATCGACGGCGGAAGGCCCACGCCCTCGAGCAGGAGCCGGTTCTCGTGGCGCTCGTTGATGTCGCGGACGACCTCGGGCTCGCGCGCCCAGAGTCGGACGTCGTGGTCGAGCCTCGCCGCGTGGGCGGCGAGCGCCGTGCCCCAAGCTCCTGCCCCGATGACGGCGACTACCTTCTTCACGCGGCGAGGATACGCGAACGCGCGGAATTTCGCGTCCACGAAGGGCTCTTGCAGCGGCCTCTCCCTTGCAGAGCTATAGCGGTGCTCACTTGGAGTGACCTCCGATTCACGCCCGCCCGTTGGGCGAGCGGGCGTGAATCTCCGGTCAAAGCGAGTACGTGTGAGCCGACCGCTTCGAGCTTTCAGGATCGGCGCAACTGAGTTGCGCCTTAGTGCGGACGAGGAAGCGCCGACCTACCGCCGCATCGCGTCGGACCCGACGGCGGGTGGCTCCGGCGCGAGCGATGAACGAGGTGCCGCCCCCCTGCCCCCTCGTTCATCGCCGGGGGAGACCCCGTCGCGCATCGGCGTAAGATGCTGCCGATGAGCTATGTCTCCCTCTCGCCCTTCGCCGCTCTCGCGGTAGCCGCGACCCTCACCGCTGCGTGTGGCGGTAACGGCCCGCCGCCGACCATGCAGGGCCGGAGCGGGATGCTCTCGGCGACCGCCGCGGCCCAGAAATGCGAAGAGGCCGCGAAGGGCCACGAGCGACCGTTCGTCGTCGAATGGGACGCGACGGATCTGGCGAGCTTCGAGGCGAAGGCTGCGCGCGACACCGTCCTCGTCAAATACGAGGGCTGCAAGCTGGAGGTGCTCTACCAGTGCTCCGATCCGGTGGCCCCCGGCGTCTTCGGCGCCTACGGCACGCCGCAGTTCACGAGCGGGACCGTTCAGGGCTTCGAGGTGAAGAACGAGGGCGAGCTCTACGCGAAGCTCCCGCTCGGCGCCGCGAACCTCTCCGGGCGCGTGCAAGCAGGCGAGCAGCTCCAGCTGAAGTACTTCGTCTCCGGCGTCGCGACCACGACCCGCGATGCGCTCTATCGGAGCGATCTCGCTAAGAACCCGGGCTGCAGCGGGGCGACCCACTTCGTGTGGGCTTACAACCTCGGCGCCTTCGAGCTCCTCACCGCGGAGAACAACTCGGCCGAGGCGAGCGGCGGAGCGGGCGCGTTCGGGGCCGGCGCCAAGCGGAGCCACGAGCAGAAGTCCGTCGGCGCCGGCGGCAAGATGAGCGCGTGCGAGTCCCAGGACCAGCGTGGCTGCCGCGTTCCGATCCGCCTCGCGCTGCGCGCGATCTCGCCGGGCGACAACCCGCTCGGCGACGCGCCGCCCACCGTCAAGGCGAGCATGCCGAGCGCCGCCGGCGAGCCGGCGGCGGCCTCGGGCAGCGCGGCGGGAGAGGCGAAGCAGCACTGGGACGACGCGAGGAAGAAGTTCGAGCAGGGCGACGGCGCGGGCTGCCTCGCCGCGATGAACCGGGCGCTCTCGTTCGACCTGCGCCTCTCCGACAACCACGACTTCAAGACCGAGCGCGCCATCTGCGTGATGGCCTCGGGCAAGTGCGACGAAGGAAAGAAGGACTTCCGCGCGGCCCTCGCGGCGGCGGACATCAAGCGCGAGCAACAGGACTGGCAGCTCGATCGCGACACGCGAAAGATGTCGAACAAGGTCTGCCCGTCCGGCGGGACGACCAACGACGCGGACTTCGTGCTCCGCGCCGATCGTGAGCTCCAGGCGGCCGCGAAGGTGAACGACGCGAAGAGCTGCGCGATGCTCATCGACGCGATCTCCTCGCGCTACGACAAGCTCACCCAGCAGATGAAGGGGGCGCCGGACTTCGACGTGATCGGCCAGGCGCAGGCGCGTGCGGGCAACGACTACGACATCGCCGCGGCCTGCGTGGCCAAGGGCACGAAAAAGTGCGCCGATGGCCTGAAGCAGCTCGAGAAGCAATGCGCGCACTCGCCGATGCAGGGCTGCAAGGACGTCGTCGCCAAGAGCTGGCAGAACACCGTCGCACGGATGAAGCTCGACTGCCGCTGACGCGCCTCGGCCACGGGCCGCGAGCCGACGCCCACTCGAAGATCGAGCTTCGCGATCGAGACACGCGAGGGCGCGTCCAGGTGGCCTGGCCCTCGCCTCGCGTCAGCTCACCAGGCGTACTGGCGGACGAGCGCCACGTGCGGAGCCGCGTCGACCACGTGCGTGGCCTGCGAATCGGTCACCGGCGGAGGCGCGGACGCTTCGTCTCGCTTCACGCTCGACGGCAGCGGGCGAACGGGCGGCGCCGCGACGCGATGCGGACGAACGTAGTAGCGGTACGAACACGGCATCATGGCGATCCCTCGTCCTCGACCCCTCGATGGGGGCGCGGGCTATTTGCCCTGGACGCGCGTCCTGGAGAAGCCGCACTTCCGGAAACGGAGCGTTTCCAAATCGTGCACGGCCCCACGGCCCAGCCCCCCACGGCCGAGGCCCCCCGGCGCGGCGGCCGCTGTCTCCGGAGACTTCCGCGCCGCGCCACGCGACAGCAGGCGGCGCGAAAGCTCAGGTCGTTTGTGCGCTCGCGGCCGCGAGGCCTTCGGTGACGAGCTTCGAGGGCGCCTCGCTCGAGATGCACCAGAGCTGATGCGCCGCGCGCGTCGCGCCGACGTAGAGCGCGTGGCGAGCCTGCGCGGAGTCGGGGTAGCTCGAGGCGGTCGTCTCGAGCAGGATGACCTCGTCGAACTCGAGGCCCTTGGTCTGCCGAACGTCGGTGACGTCGAAGCCGCGCTCCCACGTGAAGTCCTGACGCCGGACGCGGCGGACGTTCGGCACCTCCGCGCGGAGGAGGCCGTCGTAGTAGAGCTCGGCCTGCTGCGGGAAGCGTGAGAGGAGCGCGACGTTCGCGTCGGGCTCGCTCGCCGCGAGGTCGCGGAGCGCGTCCGCGAGGAACGCAACGGCCTCGCCCGCGGACGCGAACGTGAAGAGCTCGACCGGCGGCCCCTGACGCGTCGCGATCGGTTCGGCCTCGTGCGCGAACGGCCCGAGGACGCCGCGCGCGAAGGACGTGATCTCGGCCGTCGAGCGGTAGCTCACCTTGAGCGGCTCGATCATTCCGGCGCCGCCCGGTACGCCGAGCTCCTTGAGCGTGGCGTCCCAGTCGAACGCGTCGTGCACGTCCTCTTCCTCGCGCATCCGCTGGGCGACGTCGCCCGCGAGCGTGACGGAGAGCTGCGAGACGTTGCGCTCGCCCGGGGCCAGGTCCTTCGCGCCGCCGGCGACGTCGAGCAGGACCTTGAGCTCGACCGGGGTTGCATCCTGCACCTCGTCGATGAACAGGTGCGCGAGCGCGAGCGGCTGGCCCTCGTTGTCGAGGAGCGGCCCGCGCAGGACCTGGAAGAGCCGAAGGAGCAGCGCGCGATCCTCGATGTCGAGGCTCGGCGTTTCGCCGTCGCGCTCCCCTTCCGTGCGGATCCGCGCCTGGCGAACGCACCACTCGTGAACCTGATCGAGCTGACCGCTACCGAAGTACTTGCTGAAGTGTCGGTCGAGCCGCGCGCGGCTGGTGAGGATCTCGTCCCACGCGCCGAGGACGTTTCGCGACTCGCTCCGGAGCTCCTGGCCGAGCGCTTCGACCGCGCTCCGCGTGACGTGCGGGAGATCGGCCGCGGGCTTCGTGCCGGCGAGCTCGCGCTTGCCGATGACCCACTGGGCCAGCTGAGTCACGCGGCGGTCGGGCGCGCCCTTCGTCGCCTTCCAGGCCGCGACCACACGGTCCCCTTCCGGCCAGCGAGCCATCACCGACGCGACCTTCGTATCGAGCCGCGCCGTCGCCTCGGCGGCGATCGTATCGATCGCTTCCACCATCGCATGGTGGTTCTTCACGCGCGTGACGAGCGGCGGGGTCTCCTCGCTGATCGCCGACGGGAGCTTCGGGAACGCGTCGAACATGGCGCGCACCGACCAGCGGTTCCACGTCATGACGGGGACGCCATCGACGCCGAGGGCCGGAAGGACGCGGCTCGTGTAGTGGACGAGCGCCTCGTTCGGGACGATGACGAGCATCTTGGGCCCGCGGAACCGCGCAGGCTGGCTCGCATGCAGGTACGCGACGCGATGCAGGCCGACGGTGGTCTTGCCGCTTCCTGCGCTGCCCTGGATGGCGACGAGGCCGGTGCCGGGCTTGGTGATGAGGTCGTACTGCTCCTTGTCGAGCATCGCCGCGATCGCGGGCAGGAGCCGATCGGCGGAGGTCGAGCGGCTCCGGCCGTCGTTCGCCGACGAGGGCGCGGGAGCCTTCGCGACCGGCGCTGATAGGTCACCCGCCTGGGACGGAAGGCGAAGACGCGCCGTGTGGGCCGCCGCGCGACGCCACTTGCCGTCCGCCTCCTTCACGAAGGTGCCCTGAGGAGCGGTGACCTTGCGGAGCTCCCCGTCGACGATCGCGACCGTGCGGCGCGAGGCGACGACGCCTTCGACCGGCTGATCGCCGAGCGTCTCCTCGTAGCCGTCGCTTTCGCGGTAGCGGTAGAAGATCCGGCTGACCGGCGCGTTGCGCCAGTCGACGATGCGGACGCCCGCTGCGGGGTCGAGGTACTGCCGAGAGCCGACGAGGATGTCGCGCCGGCGCTCCTTGCCCGGACCGCTACTGCCGCGCGTGTACACGGTCTCGTCGAGGCGGAGATGGCCGAAGTACGGGCTCTTCCGATCGACGGCGCCGGTGGTGCCCTTTCCGCGATGCGCGCGGAGGGCGCCGAGGGTGTGCATCTGCTCGAAGAGCGCGGGAAGGTCCTCCGGCTTCGCCGAGGCCGCGAGATCCCTGAGCTCGAGCAGTCGGCGATCGTCGGCGGCGAGCGCCTCGGCCATGCCTGCGCCCGGCGGCGCCTGCGATGGAGTCTTGCCGTCTTCGCCGGTCACCGCCGTCGGTTCGGGACCGAGCGCACGGAGAACGACCTCGAGCAGGCGCATCTCTTCGCGCACGATGCGCGATCCGTCCGCGTCGTCTTCGAGGCCGGGTACGGGGATGAGCTCTTCGTTCGTAGAGCTCGGACTGGTTTCGTTGAGCGCGTCCATCGGGGTCGTCGGGGTGCCCCCGAGCGGGCCGACATAGCACACTCCATGCGCGTCTCGGAGGGATGGACCGCCGTCTCGCGCTACTCGCGGTTCCCCCTTGGCGAGTGGAACGTCAGAGCAGGAGCTGATCGCCGAGCGCGAGGACCGAGAGCTCCACCCCCTTGAGCTTCGAGCACTGCTTCTCGACCTCGCGCTGGAAGGCCGGCTTAATGTGGTAGAGCAAGGTCGGCAGATCCTTCGGCCGCGCGTATTTCGCGAGGTCCTTCACGAGCGTCTGCGGGGTGTGGTGGCCGCTCAGAGTCGCGAGCCGCTGGGCTTCGTTCGGGAAGCTGACTTCCATGAGCAACGCGCGGAGGTCCTTCTGCGCGTTGAGCACTTCCCAGAGGCGATCGGTCGGTCCGGTGTCACCGCTGTACGCGACCGAGGCTCCGTTCTTGTCGACGATGAACGCGCTCGTGTCGATCGTGTGGCTCACCGCGATCGCCCTCACTCCGAACCCGGCGACCTCCGCGCGGACCTCGGGTCTCAGCGTCTTGTAGACGATGGTCGGCTCCTTCTTCGACGGGATGGCCGTGAAGTCGGGCCACAGGAGGTCGTTGAAGAAGTGCTTCCTCAGCACGTCGAGGGTGGGCTTCGTCCCGACGACCAGCAGCGGCGGGCAGCCGATCTGCGCTCGGTTGTCTGCGATCGTGGCGAGGTCGCGGACGTGATCGAGGTGGGCGTGACTGACGAGCACCGCCTCGAGCTTGCACTGGAGAGGCAGATCGAGACCGCTCGTGAGGGAGCCCGCATCGATCGCGAGGCGCTCGTCGAGCACGAACGCGCAGGTGCGATGCTTCGGAGTCTCACCTCCGTGGCAGCCAACTACACGGAGCTGCACGGTTCCATCCGAGCAGCCGTGAACGAGATCTTCTGGGCCGCGTGACGCATTATCGGCAGCGACGAGCTTATCGTCACGCGTTCCGGAGAGTCAAAAACGCGCGACTGCAAAGTGCCGATCCGCCGACGTTTGCAACAGCGCGGGCCCATACAAAACGAGCTCGAGCGCGAGGTCGCTCGACGAGCTTCGCAAGACCGGGAGTACCAAGTAGACTCGAGCGCATGCGAATGCGAACTCCCCTTTCGTTGATGGCGACGGCGCTCGTAGCGCTGTCGGCGTGCGGCGAAGACCCGCCGGCCAAGGACCCCTCATCGGTCAACACGAAGGACTCCGACAGCAAGTCGGGGGACAAGGAAGCCAAGGGCGGGGACGGCAAGAGCGAGAAGAGCGAGCTTAGCTGCAAGGGCAAGCCGGAGATCGGCAAGGCCGCTTCGACCTTCTCGCTCACGTCGGTCAACGGTGGCAACAAGATGGCCATCGAAAAGGGCAAGGTCACGATCGTCGACTTCTGGGCGACGTGGTGCGAGCCCTGCAAGAAGTCGTTCCCGAAGTACCAGGAGCTGTACGTCAAGTACAAGGCGAGCGGCCTCGAGATCCTTGCGATTTCGGTCGACGACGAGAAGAAGGAGATCCCCGACTTCATCAAGACCTACGGCGCGAAGTTCCCGGTCGGCTGGGACGAAGGCCACAAGGTCGCCGACTGCTACAAGCCGCCGAACATGCCGTCGGCGTACGTGATCGACAAGAACGGCGTCGTCAAGTTCGTGCACAACGGCTACCACGACGGCGAGGAGAAGGAGCTCGAGAAGGAGATCAAGTCCCTCCTCTGAGGCTCCCGACTTCATTCGCTGTTTTCGTTCGTCCTCGCATCGCGTTCGTTCGAGCGCACGGCCGGGTCGCGGACCGCACGCAAGGGCCGCGACCGGCTGATCAGGGCTCGGCGGAGGGGCGGCCGCTCGTCCATTCCGTTCCGACGAGCGCACCGACCGACGACGTCTCGAGCGGCTGACCTTCTCGGTCCAGCGCCCTCCCCTACCGGGCATGCAGGCCGCTTCCGGCGCCTCGTGCCCGGTTTCCGTTTGTGGGCTCGAGGCCGCCGGCGGGCCGCCGCCTTTCGTTGGGGCGCACCAATAGGAAAGCCCCGGCTCCGTCATCGCTGACGGATACCGGGGCTTCGCGTTCGGGTCCGCTACGAGCGTGACCTCGACGTGGAATCAATCCATGTCGAAGTCGCCGCCCATGCCGCCCATGCCGCCCATGCCGCCCATTCCACCCATGCCGCCCATGCCGCCGCCACCGCCGGCCTTCTCCTTCTTCGGCTTGTCGGCGATGAGGGCCTCGGTCGTGAGCATCATGCCCGAGACGCTCGCGGCGAACTCGAGCGCGGAGCGAACGACCTTCGCGGGGTCGATGACGCCGGCCTTGCTGAGGTCCTCGTAGGTCTCCGTCGCGGCGTTGAAGCCGATCGAGCCCTTGCTCTCACGCACCTTCTCGACGACGACCGAGCCGTCCTGGCCCGCGTTCTTCGCGATCTGGCGGAGCGGCTCCTGGACCGCGCGCTTGACGAGGGTGACGCCGAACTGCTGCTCGCCCTCGAGCTTGAGGTTGTCGAGCACCGCCGCGCCGCGGAGGAGCGCGACGCCGCCGCCGGGGACGATGCCCTCCTCGACCGCCGCGCGGGTGGCGTGGAGCGCGTCCTCGACGCGGGCCTTCTTCTCCTTCATCTCGGTCTCGGTGGCCGCGCCGACCTTGATGACGGCAACGCCGCCGGCGAGCTTCGCGAGGCGCTCCTGGAGCTTCTCGCGATCGTAGTCGCTGGTGGTGTTCTCGATCTGCTTGCGGATCGTCTCGATGCGGCCCTTGATCTCCTTCGGGTCACCGACGCCGTCGACGATCGTGGTGTTGTCCTTGTCGACCGAGATGCGCTTGGCCTGGCCGAGGTCCTTCGTCGTGAAGGTCTCGAGCTTGATGCCGAGGTCCTCGCTGACGACCTGACCGCCGGTGAGGGTCGCGATGTCCTTGAGCATCTCCTTGCGGCGGTCGCCGAAGCCCGGCGCCTTGACGGCGCAGACCTTGAGCGAGCCACGGAGCTTGTTGACGACGAGCGTGGCGAGCGCCTCGCCCTCGACGTCCTCCGCGATGATGACGAGCGGACGACCCTCGCGCGCGATCTGCTCGAGCAGCGGGATGAGGTCCGCCATCGCGCTGACCTTCTTCTCGCTGATGAGGATGTACGGGTTGTCGAGGTCGGCCGTCATCTTCTCCGTGTTCGTCACGAAGTACGGCGAGAGGTAGCCGCGGTCGAACTGCATGCCCTCGACCACCTCGAGGGAGGACTCCATGCCCTTCGCCTCTTCGACGGTGATGACACCTTCCTTGCCGACCTTCTCCATCGCGCTCGCGAGCATGTCGCCGATGGCCTTGTCGCCGTTGGCGCTGATCGTGCCGACCTGGGAGATGTGCTCCTTGTCCTTCGTCGGCGTCGCGAGCTTCTTGACCTCGGCGACGACGGCCTGGACGGCCTGGTCGATACCGCGCTTGAGGTCCATCGGGTTGTGACCCGCTTCGACGAGCATCAGGCCCTGCGTGTAGATCGCCTGTGCGAGCACGGTGGCCGTCGTGGTGCCGTCGCCGGCCTTGTCGCTCGTCTTCGAGGCGACCTCACGGACCATCTGCGCGCCCATGTTCTCGAACTTGTCGGCGAGCTCGATCTCCTTGGCGACCGTGACGCCGTCCTTCGTCACCACCGGCGAGCCGAAGCTCTTCTCGATGACGACGTTGCGGCCCTTGGGGCCGAGCGTGACCTTGACGGCATCGGCGAGGAGGTTGACGCCGTGGAGGATGCGGCCCCGGGCGTTGCGGCTGTAGACAATCTGCTTTGCGCTCATGTTCGTTCTCCCTGCTCTCGCTTCAGGTCACTGGAAGACCGCGAGGACGTCGTCTTCGCGGAGGAGGACGAGGTCCTCGCCGTCGATCTTGACCTCGGTGCCCGAGTACTTGCCGAACAGGACCTTGTCGCCGGCCTTCACGTCGAGGGGGACGACCTTGCCGCCCTTGACCGACTTACCCGAGCCGACGGCCACGACCGTTCCCTCGAGCGGCTTCTCCTTCGCCGTGTCCGGGATGATGATCCCGCCCTTGGTCTTCTCTTCTTCCTGGGTGCGCTTGACGACGAGGCGATCCTGGAGCGGTCGGATTTTCATGTGTGTTTTCCGTTGTCTTGGCCGCGATTTTCGCGGGCTGTTAGCACTCGCCCTGGGTGAGTGCCAGAAATCGGCGCCAACCTGCGGCTTTCGCCCGATGGCGTCAAGCCCCCGACCGCCGTTCGGCGCCGGTCGCCACTCCGCGTCGCCGGCCCGTCGTCCGCGAGCGTGTATCTCGATCGGAATGACGATACGGAACTCCCCAAGCGGACAACATGCCCCGCTCGAGCTCGCATCGATCCTTCGGAATGAACGCGAGAATACCGGTGAGCGCTGCCGTCCAAGCCCCTGTTCGCGAAGGCATCGGGGCTGCAATCGACCGGCACTGCCATGGTCGGTCTCGGCAACAAGGATACACGCAGAGCGCCGCCCGTCGTCCCGGGCTTGAACATCGAGGGGGGCACGATCGCGGGCCGGTACCGCGTGGAGGAGCTGCTCGGCGCGGGCAGCTCCGGCTTCGTGGTCACCGCTCGCCACGTCTACCTGCGCCGGCGGGTCACGCTGAAGCTCCTCTCCTCGACGACGAGCCAGCACCAGGAGGCCCAGCGCCGTCATCTCGTCGCCGCCCACCAGGCCGCGGCACTTCGCGGACGCCACGTCGCGAAGATCGTCGACACGGGGTTCGCCGAGAACGGCATGCCCTTCATCGCGACCGAACGCCTCGAGGGCCGCACGCTCGCCGAGGAGCTCGCCGAGCGACACGAGCTCCCGCCTGCCGAGGCGGTTCGCTGGGTCCTCCAGGCATGCGAAGGCCTCGCCGAGGCCCACGCCGCCGGCATCGTGCATGGCGACCTCAAGCCGCAGAACCTCTTCCTCGCCGAGGAGGCGAGCACCTCGTCGACCGACGACGGCAAGCGCGTCTCGCGGGTGCTCAAGATCCTCGATTTCGGGATGGCCACGCCGGTCGACGACCGCGACGACGAGGGCACGGTGGCCTGGTTCGCCTCCCCCGCCTATCTCGCGCCCGAGCAGATCCGCGATCCGCTGAACGTCGACGCCCGCGCGGACGTGTGGGCGCTCGGCGTGATCCTCCACGAGCTCATCGCGGGCAGCCTGCCGTTCACGGCGGACACCGTTTCGGGGATGCTCGTCGCCGTCGCCTACGACGAGCCCGCGATGCTCGTCGGCGCGAGTGGAGAACAAGGCGTTCCGTTCGAGCTCGCGCGCATCGCCCACGCGTGCCTTTCGAAGGATCCGAGCGGGCGTCCGGCGGACGTCGCCGCGCTCGCGAAGGCTCTCGCGCCCTTCGCCGGCGCCGACGGGCTCACACACGCGAAGCGCGCCGAAGCCGCGCTGTCGACGCCACCGGATGTGACGATGACGGTCGAGCCCGACGAAGGTCGCGGCGATGCGACGCTCGCGGCGAAGCCGGCGCCGCCCCCGGAGCGCGCGGACCGTCGCCCCGCGCCGTCGCCGTCGACCCACGACCAGAACCGACGGACGCGCGCCATCGAGCGTCGCAGGGCAGGTGCGCTCGCGACCGTCGGGCTCGCCGCGCTCCTCGCGCTCGTAGGCCTCCTCGTCCCGGCCTCACCCGCCCCCGGCGCGGCATCCGCGCGCGAAGTGGTCGACCCATCCGCTGGGGCGCTCCCGGCTGCCGTCCCCGTCACCGTTCTCCCGCCGCGGTCCCCGTCGTTCCTGGTCGAGCAGCCACCTCGAACGCATCAACCGTCACCGAGCAGCACGGCCCCGTCGGCCCCGCCGCCGCCGCCGCCCCTCGATCGCGCTCCACGGACCAATCCTTCGAGCACGCCTGCGACACGGGGCCGTACGAAGCAGGTTTCGCCGTCGAGGCCGCGTGCCGCGCTCTCGGTGCGCGAGGACCCGTACGCGCGCGGGTTCACGCATCCGACGCGCCTTTCGGAGCGACGAAAGTAGAGGCTCTTCGTAAATCGTACGAACGCGTGATCACGGCGACTTGACAAGGAATCCCGTCTGACTAAGGTGCGCCCTCGCCACACGGTGCTGAGCCAAAAAGCTCGGCGCTGCTTCTGATTGGCGGATCGTCTAATGGCAGGACGACGGATTCTGGCTCCGTCTATCTAGGTTCGAATCCTAGTCCGCCAGCCAGTACCTCAACCCTCTCTTTACTTATCCGAAGGCCCCATCGTCTAGCGGTTAGGACATCGGCCTCTCACGCCGGTAACGCGGGTTCGATTCCCGCTGGGGTCGCTACCCTCGAAAGAGGAAGCGACGTGAGAACTGAGCCTCGGCAGCAATGCTGGGGCTCATTGCTTTTGTACTGATCCATTTATTGTAGGGCCCCATCGTCTAGCGGTTAGGACATCGGCCTCTCACGCCGGTAACGCGGGTTCGATTCCCGCTGGGGTCGCCACCCTCGCAAGAGGAAGCGACGTGAGAACTGAGCCTCGGCAACAATGCCGGGGCTCATTGCTTTTGTGCTCGTGCTGTCTCGCGGCGCGCCGGGTGCCACCCCACTGCCCGCCATCCGCGTGGAGGCTGATGGGTTCGACCAAGGCGGCGTCAGCCGGAGACGCTCCAGCTCGCGGACGAGGCGCCGTCGGGGCCACGGACTCGAAGTCAGCGGCGCACGCAGGCGTCACTTGGGCTTCCCCTGTCGTCGTTCGGGGAGAGGCCGTGGCGAGCCGGCTTCACGAACAGACCTCGTCGAAAGCCACCGCTAGGGCGCGCTACGTCGGCCACCCATCGCTGTGCACCTTGCAGAGGACCCGACGATCACACGCAGCCTTCGATTGAACCCGGATGAGGCCGTGCGCTGCGGCACGTTCGAGGAACGCGCACACGTGAGGCTCGTAGCACGAGTCCACGTTGAACGCCCGCGACGGCTGGTCGACGAGATGAACGGTGAGGACGGCGCTGCAGCCGTGAAATATGTACATCTGTCCGGCGGAGTACACGTCACCAGGCAGCGATGACACTCCGGTTTCGTCGAGCAAGGGAACGACGTCGATCAGAGCGTCCCCCGAGATCTCCGAGCGCAGCCGCGCGTTGAAGTCGGGGCGGTAGAGCGCACACGGCTCGGCGTACTCGATGCGCGTGACGCGCAATCCCGACGACGTCGGCATCCCCGGCGAGCGGCAGCCCGCAGCGAGAATCGTTGAACCTACGGCGGCAAGGAGGCCGCAACGCGCGACGAGCCGGCGAACGCGAGTGACCATCTCGTTCATCTCCCACCTCTTCGGTCAGCGTATTCGACCCCCGTGCACAGCGAAATCGTGGGCGCTTCGACCCCGGGGCCGCGCGGCGGATTGGGCGTCCGATCGCGCGAACGCGATCTACGGGATCTACCGACCCGAGCGCACGGGTTCACTCACTCGTTCGGGAGGTCGACTGGACGGCCGCGTTGCGTGGCTCCATCTTTTGCTGCAAGCGGGGTCGAAGAGAGGGAGGAGCGAGTGGACGACGGCAATCGATCGACGACCTGCGCCATCGCTGGCGGAGGCCCGGCGGGAATGATGCTCGCGTTGCTGCTCGCGCGAGCGGGCGTCGACGTGACGGTGCTCGAGAAGCACGCCGACTTCCTCCGTGACTTCCGGGGCGACACCATCCATCCGTCGACGCTCGAGCTCGTCGAAGAGCTCGGATTCCTCGAAGAGCTCGAACAGCTGCCGCAGCAGGTCGTCACGCGGCTCCGTGCCGATGTCGGCGGAGAGTGGCTGACCGTCGCGGACCTCTCGGCGCTCCACGGACGGCATCGATCGATCCACATGATGCCGCAGTGGGACTTCCTCGAGCTGCTCGCGCGAAAGGCCGCCGAGAGCCCCACGTTCCACCTCGAGACCTGCGCGGAGGTCGTCGACCTCTGGAAGGACGGAAGGCGCACCGTCGGCGTCGTGTATCGCAAGGACGGCGAGACCCGCCGCCTACGCGCGGACCTGACCGTCGCGTGCGACGGCCGCGGTTCGATCCTCCGCGACCGGATCGGAGCAAGGCCGGTGGACCTCGGCGCACCGATGGACGTGCTCTGGTTCCGGGTCCCTCGCCTCGACAGCGATCCCGACGAGCCGTTCGGCATCATCCGGCCGGGGCGCATGCTCGTCCTGATCGATCGCGGAAGCTACTGGCAGGCGGGGTACCTGATCCCGAAAGGCGATCGCGAGCGTGTTCGCGACAGCGGCCTCGAGCGCTTTCGCGCTCTCCTCGCGGAGATGGCGCCGTTCCTCGGGGATGGTCGCCTCGACGCAATCGAGAGCTGGGATCAGGTCCGCATGCTGAGCGTCCAGGTCAACCAGCTGATGCGATGGTTCTACCCGGGGCTTCTCTTCCTCGGTGACGCGGCGCACGCGATGTCTCCGATCGGCGGCGTGGGGATCAACCTTGCGCTGCAAGATGCCGTTGCGGCAGCGGACGTGTTGATCGAGCCGCTCCGCGCCCACCGGGTCAGGACCGTCGACCTCGCGCGCGTGCAGGCGCGGCGCTGGTATCCGGCCGCGCTGACGCAGGCCGTGCAGCTCGTGATCCAGCGTCGGGTCATCCGACGTGTCCTCGGCGGGGTCGTGGTTCGGCCGCCGTTCTGGCTCCCCCGGATCCTCGCCCTTCGTCCGGTGAAGGCTGCGGTGGCCCGCACGCTGGGCTTCGGGATCCGACCCGAGCACTGGCGCCGAGCACGAGAAGCCGCGGCGGCGTCCTGACGCGAGCCTGGACGTCGCCCGGCCGCGGGCGCCGGCGAACGAGTCGTCTCAGGTCGTGTCAGTTGGCTGACGCCGAGGAGCGCGCATCCTTCGAGGGTGCGCACCGCACCCCTTCCCTTCGTCACGGGCTTGATGCTCACCCTTGCGTCGGCGGCCAGCGCCGAGCCTCCACGCGAGCACCGCGAGCGCGTCATCGTGACGTCGAAGCGCGCCGCCGTGCTCGAGGAGCGTCTCGCCGACGAATCCTACTGGCGTGTCGTCTGCCGCGCCCCGTGTGAAGCTCGCGTCCTCGCCGCGCCGATGGCCGAGCACCGCGTGATCGTGAAGGGCGAGCGCGAGCCGACGCCCGTCTACGTGCCCGCCGGTCAGGGCGACGTCGCCGTCGACATCCCGGAGGACGAGCGGAGCGTTGCGCTCGCCGTCAGCGGCATTAGCCTCGCCGTGATCGGCAACGGCATCATGCTCGCAGCGCTCGCAGCGATCACGCGCGATCGGTCTCCCGAGGAGCCCGACGCGCGGATCGCCACCATGGCCGGGGTCGGCCTCGCCACCGGGGCGTTCGGCGTGGTGCTCACCGTTCTGGCCCTACGCTCGCCGGCCCCGCCGCGCGTCACCGCGCAGCGATCGCCCCCCCGACCGGAGCCGGCCACTGCGGCCCTCCCCTCGACGCCCGGGGCGACGCGCCTCGTCGTGCCGGTCTTCAGCCTGGCGTTCTGAACGCGCCCGCGTCAGCGCTTGGCGCTCTTCCTCGTGGCCGCTCTCTTCGGCGCGGTCTTCTTGGAGGCGGTCTTCTTGGAGGCGGCCTTGGAGGCGGTCTTCTTGGAGGCGGCCTTCTTGGAGGCGGCCTTGGAGGCGGTCTTCTTGGAGGCGGCCTTCTTGGAGGCAGCCTTCTTGGAGGGCGCCTTCGTCGGTACGGGCTTCTTCGACTCTGCCCCCGCATCGAGGAGCGCCGCGAGCTTCTTCGGGGCGACCGCGCAGTAGCTCTCGCGCAGCCAGTCGCAGAGCATGTCGAGCGGCGCCTTGCCCGGCGGCCACTGTGCCGAGACCCAACCGGCCTTACCGAGCCCGTATCCCGTCGGCTTCACGCCTGGGATCGTCAGTGCCATCGGCGCGGACTCGGGGAGCTTGCACGAGATGAAGAAGTCGTCGTGCTCTGCGCCGCCCTCCTTGCCGGTCCCCATGAAGACGAACACCTTCCCTTTCACCTTGAGGGCGCGGTGGTCCCAGGGAAACTCCTCGGTCGCCTCGGGGAAGCTCAGACCAAGGTTGCGGAGCCTGGCTTCATCGGGGTTCTTCGGGGTCCTATTCTTCGTGGCCATGTCGGCGCGGAGCCTACGCGCGCGCGGCTGCGCCGTCACACGAGAACGGCCCCTTCCGCGGCCGGCCGTCGGCGAGGAGGGGCACGTCGAGTGGCCCCGCCATCCATAGGGTGCAGCGACCGCCAGCGGCCCAGTAGGCGCGAGCCGTCCGCGAGACGTGAGCGCCGTACGGGATGGCGTGGTTCTCCCAGGAGCCGGATCGTCGTGGCTCCAGGCGGCGAGCTCAGAGCGGATAGCGCTTGATGCACTTCGTGTCGGTCGGGCCCGTCGAGCCGACCCACTCGCCATCGACGCAGCGCGACCAACGCTGGTTGCTGCGCGACTGCACGCAGACGTTCTCGTCGACAGGACGTCCGAGCGTCGCGCTCTGGCACTGCTCGTCGTTCGCGGGCACGCTCTGGATCGCGCGCTTCACCGACGGGACCTCCTCGAGCGCCGTGAACTTGTACCCCTCCGCGATCAGCGTCGGGAGGATGTACTTGACCATGTCGACGGTCTTGTCGTGGATGTCGTGCATCAGGACGATGCCGCGCTTCTTCGCACGGATCTCCTTCAGATAGAGGTCGCCGCAGCGCTGCACGCTGACGCCCTTCCCCCAGCAGTCCCAGTCCGCGGCCGCGTTCGCCGTCAGCGCTCCGCCCTCGTCCCAGAACACGCTGCCGACGTACTTCTTCATCGCGGTGGCGTTGATCGCGCGCGCGACCCCCGCGTTCCACGCCCCGAACGGCGCGCGCACCACCCACGGGCCTTCCGGCTGCGCCGCCGCGATGATCGCGTCCGTGTCGGCGATCTCCTTCACGATGGAGGTCGCGGAGAGCGCGGTGAGCTGCTTGTGGTTGTGCGTGTGGTTCGCGAGGAGGTGCCCGCGGCCGACGATCTTGTCGACCGCCCCCTGGCGGCCCGCGACCTTGGAGCCGTTGATGAAGAACGCCCCCTTCACGCCTTTCTCGGCGAGGTAGTCCGCGAGCTCGGCGGTCCGGCGGCCGGGACCATCGTCGAACGTGAGACTGAGCGTCTTGGCCGGAAGCTCGCTGCCGTTCAACTGGCGCTCGGCGACGAGCTCGTCTTCGGTCGTCGCGCCGTCGCCGGCCTGGGTCTCGTCGTACTCACCCTCGTCCGAGTCCGCGTCGACCGCACAGCCCGCGGACGCGACGCACGCCGAGGTGGCAACGAGAAGAAGCGCGAAGAGACGACGAGCGACCATGTCGGGGACCTCCAAGAAGAGATGCCAATACTGAATGCACACACCGCACCACCCTGGGCCACTTCTGTAAGTGCGGACTACTACGGTGAATTCGCGATTCCACTTATCGAGAAAGTTTCAGTGCTGCCCAGGAAGCGGATCGTCCCGGATCCAGGAGTCCTGGCCAGGGGGCACGCAAACGCTCGCTCCAATCCCCCTCACCTTCGCGATCGACGACGACCCGTGATCGTGCGCGCGGACGCGCGTCTCGAGCCGCGATCGTTCAACGGAGCCAGGCGTCGACCTCGGGATCGCCGAGGAACTCGCCGACGCGGACGACGGGCGGCGCGCTGGGACGGCCCCGGCCGCTCGGCGGTGTCGCGTCGAACCAGTGCTCCTCGAGCGGATCGATCGATTTCGAGGCTAGCCGGAGATCCTCCGACGAGTCCGTGACGCTGAGCGAGTTCATCCGGCGACCTCCTGCCCGAGACGAGCGGCCGGCGATCTACACCAGAGCTTCGGGTATTCAATGCGGTCGGCGTCGTCCCGACGCGAAGGAGACGCGACCGGGTCGTGACCGGCTCCAGTCGATCAGCTCGCGTCCGCGTCCGGACATCCGTGCTCGGGCACGATCGGCTGGCCGGGACCAGGGCTGGGCATGTTCTCGACGTTCGCCGCGTCGCCGCCGTCCTCGTCCTCGCCGCCGACCGGCTCCGCTTCCGGCCCCTCGGGGCCCGGATCGTCGCCGCGCCGCGGGTTCGGCCCCTCGTCACACGCTCGCTGACGGCGGAGCGCACGTGCCCGCAGCGTCACGTCGTCGCGACAACGGATCGATTCGAGGGCGCTCATCATCGGGACTCCGGGAAGAGCTCACGGCTCAAGACAGGACGAGGGCGCACGCGAGCATCGATGCGCGGAGCAAGGGTCGTTCCGCCTGCGGCGAACGGAGAGGCGAACGGCGAGCCGACGCTCCCGCTCAGGCCGGGACGGGCGCCGCCGTCTTCGCGCGGCCGCGAACGCGATGGATGACGATGGCGGCCACGATGAGCCCGAGGCCGATGAGCTGCGACGTGGAGAGGCCGATCGCGCCTCCGCGATCGTCACGGCGAAGGATCTCGACCGCAAAGCGCGCGAGCGCGTACAGCACGAGCGAGGCAGCGAAGACCTGGCCGTCGTAGCGCTTGCGCGGGAGCACGACGTAGAGGCACACGAACGCGACCGCGAGCGAGGCAGCGGACTCGTAGACCTGCGTGGGGTGCACGGGCTCGCTCCACATGCGTGCGGAGTGCAACAGATGTTCTTTCGCCTGGGCGTCGCTCGCGGGGCTCCGCGGAGGGAACGATAGGCCCCACGGGAGCGTCGTCACCGAGCCGAAACAGCAGCCGGCGAGGAGGCATCCCATCCGGCCGAACGCGAGGCCCATCGGGATCGCGAAGCCCGCCATGTCGGCCGCCTTCCAGAACGGAAAGCGATCGCGACGAAGGAGGAAGACCGCCGCGCCCGTCGCGCCAATGAAGCCGCCGTAATACGTGAGGCCACCGGCCCAGAACTTCGCCCAGGCGAAGCAATCGGAGCTCTTCGGGTGGCACACGCCCCGAGCCGAGTCCCACACGCCGTCGTATGCGGCCGAGAGGCACTCGGCCCGGTCGAAGGGCCAGTCGACGAGCGAGGGATCGGTGCACATGTGCACGTACTCCCAGAAGTGCCCGTCCGCGATCACGTGGAGGAGCCGGGATCCGGCGACGCCCGCGAGCAGCATCGCCAGGCCGAGATCGACGATCACGTCCGGGTTCAGGCCGATCCGCCGGGCCCAGAGCACGCCCAGGGCCGTCGCGAACAAGAATCCCGACAAGAGGAGGACGAAGTAGGAGGGGAACCCCACGTCGAAAAGGCGAAAGAGCTCCGGACGCATGTCGCTCGGGGGCGACTGTACCAGCTCGACGGCATTCTGGAGGGCCGGTAGTCTCCATGGTCGAGCCGCGGGGGCCTTCAGCGCCTGGGCTACCCGGACTCGGTGCGCATGAACGACACGACAACGCCGAATTTCATCGGAGGCGAGCTCCTCGCGGGCAAGTACCGGGTCGAGCGCGTGATTGGCGAGGGCGGGATGGGGGTCGTGCTCGCCGCGCGGCACGAGGCCCTGGCCACGAACGTCGCCATCAAGCTCCTGCGGACGAGCGCGCTCGAGCACACCGACGTCGTCGGTCGCTTCATGCGCGAGGCACGGGCCGCGGTGAGCCTGCGGAGCGAGCACGTCGCACGCGTGTTCGACGTCGGTAACCTCGAGGACGGTCGGCCCTACATCGTGATGGAGCGGCTCGAGGGCAAGGACCTCGGCGACGTCATCGATCACGGCGCGTTCGTGCCCGTGGCCGACGCCGTCGACTACGTGATGCAGGCGTGCGAGGCGATCGCCGAGGCGCACGCGGCCGGGATCGTCCACCGCGATCTCAAGCCGAAGAACCTCTTCCTCACCCACGCGGTCCATGGTCGGCCGCTGGTGAAGGTGCTCGACTTCGGCATCTCGAAGATCGAGACGCGGGGCGGCGCGCAGGAGATGCAGCTCACGCGCACCACCGAGGTCATCGGCTCCCCGAGCTACATGTCCCCGGAGCAGCTCCGCTCCTCGCGCAACGTCGATGCGCGCACGGACATCTGGGCGCTCGGCGTCATCCTGTACGAGCTCCTCACGAAGCGCGTCCCCTTCTATGCCGAGACCGTGACGGAGCTCGTCCTCGTGGTCGTCACCGAGAAGGAGCCGCCGGTTCGCTCGCTGCGCCCCGACTGCCCCGAGGGGCTCGAGGCGATCGTCGCGCGTTGCCTGCAGAAGCAGCCGGAGCATCGCTTCCAGAGCGTCGTCGAGCTCGTCCAGGCGCTCGAGCCGTACGCCCACGGCGTCCAGGCCTCGATCACGGAGCGTGTACGCGCGGTGGCGGGGGCGTCCGGTCGCGGGCTTCCGCCCGCGCCGAGCTCCGGTCCGATGCCGGCGGGAGGCACGGCCCCGGTCCCGTCGGCGACTCCGTCGTCGCGCGTGAACGTGCACGGCGGGACGTCCGTCGCTTGGGGCGAGACGCAGTCGGTCGTCGGCCCTGCCCCTCACCTCGCGCCTCGGCCCGCGCCGGAACGGAGCTCGCGCGCCGGGCTCATCGTCGGGCTCGTCGTCGGCGGCCTCGTCATCGCGTCGACGGCTGCGGGCGGCGCGGTCTACTACGTGAAGCGGTCGTCCGCGCACGGTCCTCCGGCCGCGGCCGCGGCGGCGAGCGGCGACGACGGCCTCCCCTTGCCCCCCGGACGGAAGGACCTACCGCCCGTGCCGACGACGTCCGTCGCGGTCGCGCCGAGCCCGACCCCGGAGACGCCCGCGGCGAGCGCCTTGCCGGAGACGCGGAAGCCAGCCCCCACCGCGACCGCGCGCACGCCCGGCCCGAAGCCGGCAAACACGCCCAACACGACGAGACACGACGATCTGAGCAACATCGGGCGCCGCTGAGGCGGCTCGGGTTAGGATGAGATCCATGAGTCGGACCTCCGTCTCGGTCGCGATCGCGTTCGTCGCGCTCGCTGCCGCCGGGCATGCGCATGCGGGTGGGAACGAGGCGGCAGCGGAGGCGCTCTTCGGTGAAGCGAAGAAGCTCGTTGCGCAGGGCAAGTACGCCGAGGCGTGCCCGAAGTTCGCAGAGTCGAACCGGCTCGATCGCGGCGCCGGCACCTTGATCCATCTCGGCAACTGCTACGAGAAGAACAAGCAGACCGCGAGCGCGTGGGCGACCTACAAAGAGGCCGCGAGCGCCGCGCAGGCCCTCGGCCGAAAGGACTGGGAGAAGCTCGCGTCGCAGCGGGCGAGCGCGCTCGAGCCGAAGCTCGCGCGCCTGACGATCAAGGTCGATCGTGCGAACGAGAAGATCGAGGTGTCGCGCGACGGCACCAGCGTCTCGCCCGCATCGTTCGGTGTGCCGATCCCCGTCGACGTCGGGCAGCACTCCGTCGAGGCGACGGCAGCCGGACACAAGCCGTTCACGACCACCGCGACGGTCTCGAAGGACGGCGAGAGCGTCGAGGTCTCCATTCCGAAGCTCGAGCCCGAGGCCGCGACCCCGGAGCCGGTCGCGACGACGACCACGACGACGCCGTCGACACCTCCCCCCGGCGCAAACGCAGACAGGAGTGACGGCAGCGGGCAGCGGACGCTCGGCTTCGTCATCGGCGGGATCGGCGTCGCCGGTCTCGCAGCCGGCGCGGTCACCGGGCTCATGGCGATGGGCAAGAGCAGCGACGCCAAGGCGGATTGTCCCAACGACGGCAGCTGCGCCTCGCGCGATGCCGTCGACGCGAGCGAGAGCGCGAAGACCCTGGGGCTCGTCTCCACGATCGCGTTCGTCGCCGGCGGCGTCGGCTTCGCGGCCGGCGCAGCGCTCGTGTTCACCGCTCCGAAGGAGGGCGAGGCCGACGCGAAGAAGACGGGGATCGCCCCCGCGCGCGTCCGAATCGCGCCGAACGCCGGCCCAGCGGGCGGCGGTGTCACCGTGATGGGGGTCTTCTGATGAAGCGCGCTCGCATCTTCTTGAGTCTCGGGATCCTCACCGGCTGCGCTGGCCTCATCGGCGTGCCCGACCTCACGTTCGACGAGCAGGCCGAACAGGGAAGCCCCGACGGAAGCACGTCCGTCGACGGGAGCAGGACCATCGACGGAAGCACGCCGATCGACGGCTCCGCGCCCGCTTGCGACGAGTCGAAGCTCCAGACGGATCCGAAGCACTGCGGTCGGTGCGGGCACGATTGCCTCGGCGGCGCGTGCAACGCCGGGAAGTGCGAGAGCGTCGTCGTGAAGGGGGGCCTAGAGAACCCCGTCGATCTCGTGGCGGATGCCACGAGCGTCTACGTGACCACGCGCGCAAACGGGACGGTGCTCCGGATCGCGAAGGCCGACGGAAAGACCGACGTCCTCGCGAGCGGTCACAAGGAGGCGCGCGGCGTGACGCTCGACGGCCAGAACCTGTTCTGGTCGAACTTCGACTACGACGGCGACGGCGGCGATGGCTACTGGGGCGGCGTGTGGGGCTGCGCGCTGCCGGCCTGCTCGGACACGCGGCTCGTCGCGACGGGCGACCACGCCGCGTACGTGCGGTTCTCCGGCGGCTTTCTCTACTTCGCCGAGAACAACAACGGGGTCGTCGTGCGCGTGAAGCCGGACGGGTCGATGCGCGCGAACGTCGGGAGCGGCAACAAGCCCTTCAGCGTCGCGGTCGACTCCACGCACGTCTACTTCCAGACCAACACCAACAACTTCCAGCGCGCGCTCCTCGACGGCGGCTCGCAAGAGCCCGTCGGTCCGCTCGAGAACGGCGGGAGCATGGGCTTGGTCACGCTGGACGCCGAGCGCGTCTACTGGGCGTACTCCGAATACGCGACCCCCAAGGGGCACGTCTACAGCGCGCTCAAGGCGAATCCATCGGCGCCGAAGGAAGAGTACGGCAGCGCGAACATGGGGTCGGTCGGCGTCGCCGTGGACGCGACGATGCTCTACTGGACGAACCAGGGCACGTTCGACGGCAATGACGTGAACCAGAAGGACGGCGAGGTCCTCGCGTGCCCGAAGGCAGGGTGCGGCGGTGCAGCCCCGATCGTCCTGCAGCAGGGACTGACCTCGCCTGGCGCGATCACCGTCACCGACGATGCCGTGTACTTCCTCACGTTCGGCACGAAATACGGCGGAGCCGACGGCGAGCTCCGCAGGATCGCGAAGCCCTGACCGACGCTCTCGCGTCGAGCCTGCAGCGCGACGCGAGGTGCTTGGCGGAGTCGGCGATCCCCGCTATGGCCTCTGGCCATGAGCTATACCCTTGGCGTCCTCGGCGGCAGTGGCCTCTACGAGATGGAGGGGCTCGTCGACGTGTCGGAGGTCGAAATCGATACTCCGTATGGGCGGCCGAGCGACGTCCTCGTGAGGGGCAGGCTCGAGAACGGCACCACCCTCCTCTTCCTCCCGCGTCACGGGCGTGGGCATCGCATCCCGCCGCACGCCATCAACTACCGCGCGAACGTCTGCGCGTTGAAGAAGGCCGGCGCGACTCACCTCGTCAGCGTGAGCGCGGTCGGCTCGATGAAGGAGGAGATCGAGCCGGGGCACCTCGTCGTTCCCGATCAGTTCATCGACCTCTCCAAGAGGCGCGTCTCGACGTTCTTCGAGGATGGCATCGTCGCCCACCTGCCCTTCGCCGATCCGACGTGCAAGCTCCTCGGCGCGGCGTTCGCCGATGCGGCCGAACGCGCCGGCGCCCGGGTTCATCGCGGCGGCACCTACGTCTGCATGGAGGGCCCGCAGTTCTCGACCCGCGCGGAGAGCCTCCTCTACCGGACGTGGGGCGTGTCGGTCATCGGCATGACCGGGATGCCGGAGGCCAAGCTCGCCCGCGAGGCCGAGCTCCCGTTCGCTACGCTCGCCCTCGCCACCGACTACGACTGCTGGCACGACGGGCACGACGCTGTGACGGTCGAGCAGGTCGTCGCGACGATGAAGAAGAACGTGACGTTCGCGAAGAAGGCGCTCGTCGAGCTCTCCGGGCGGCTCCCGGATCCGACGACGAGCATCGCCTACCGTGCCCTGAAGGGGGCCGTGATGACCAGCCCGGGCGCAGTGACCGACGACGCGCGGGCCCGGCTGGCCTGGCTCCTTCCTCCCGGCGAGTAGCGCGGAACACACGGGAATCTCGAGGCCCTCGCAGGGTCAGGGGCCTCGCGATTCCCGTCGATTCGATGGACTCGATGCACTAGGCTGCGTGCTTGCAATGCAGAAGAGCCCCGCCCTCATCGTTGGATCCGTCGCGTTCGACGATCTCGAGATGCCGTCCGGTACGTTCAATGACGTCCTCGGAGGCGCCGCCACCTACTCCTCGATCACCGCGTCGCTGCTGACGCCCGTGCGCCTCGTCGGTGTCGTCGGAAACGACTTCCCCGCAGCGGTCCTCGAGGACCTGAAGCAGCGCGGCGTCGATACCGCCGGCGTCGAGCACGCCGATGGCAAGACGTTCCGCTGGCGCGGGCGCTACTCGCCGGACCTCTCGAGCCGCACCACGCTCGATACGCAGCTCAACGTCTTCGCCGACTTCCGTCCGAAGATCCCGGCGCAGTTCCGGTCGTCGCCGTTCGTCCTGCTCGGCAACATTCACCCTGCCCTCCAGCTCGAGGTGCTCGCCCAGGTGGAGAAGCCGAAGCTCGTGATGGCGGACACGATGAACTTCTGGATCTCCGGCGAGCCGAAGCTCCTCGGCGAGGTCCTCGCGAAGATCGATCTCCTCGTCATCAACGACGAAGAGGCGCGCGAGCTCACCGGGATCCACAACCTCGTGAAGGCCGCCGCGGACATTCGCAAGCGTGGGCCGTCGCGCCTCATCATCAAGCGTGGTGAGCACGGAGCCCTCTACTTCGACGACGCCGGCGTCTTCTTCGCGCCCGGCTATCCGCTCGAGGAGGTCCTCGATCCGACGGGCGCGGGCGACTCGTTCGCCGGCGGGCTCATCGGCTACATCGCGCGCATGGGCACGGTCGATCACCAGACGATCCGCAAGGCGATCTACTTCGGCTCGGCGCTGGGCTCGTTCTGCGTCGAGGGCATCGGCCCGAAGCGCCTGCTCGACGTCGGCGCGAAGGACCTCGACAAGCGCATGCAGCAGTTCATGGCCCTCGTGGAGACGGGCGGCCCCGTTACGCTACCCGAGTGAGAGGATAAAGATGGCGACCCTGCGCTCGTTCGGTCCGGTGGCTCTTCTCCTGGGGCTCGGTGGCGTTGCCGCTGCCGTCGTGCTCGCCTGCGAGGACGATCCCCACCGCCGAACGGAGCCAGGGGGTGGCGGTGGCGCGTGCGAGGCCCTGCCCGGCGAGCTGCCGGCGCCCGACTGCGACAACTCGTCGAAGTCGTGCAAGCCGCAGGCCGGCTGCGAGATCGACGAAGGCCGTTGCGGGACGAAGTCGACGTGCCTGCCCCTCTCCGACAACAAGGGGAAGGACGTCCTCGACCTCCGGATCCGTCGCCTCAACATCGCCGCTCCCGAAGCGCTCGCGGGCCAGTTCATCCAGAATACCGTCGTCAACAGCGGCATCGACCTCAACGAGCCGACCTGCTCCGAGATCGGCAAGGGCCTCTTCACGTGGCTCCTCCGCGTCGACAAGAAGGCGGGCACGCTGGTCACCGGCGGCGCCCCGCCGTCGAGCGATCCGATCGGCCAGGGCTTCTGCTTCGCGAACTTCGAGATCGGCGGGACGAAGGTCCAGCCTATCTCCGCGAAGATCGAGTTCACCGGCGACACCTTCAAGACCGTCGAGCGGCAGAACGTCAACATCCCGATCTTCCTCTCCGAGCAGCTCTCCAGCGCGATCATCCTGCCGATCCGGGACGCGCGCATCGAAGGAGTCACCATCTCGGCGGACGGCAACTGCATCGGGGCGTTCAACGCCGCCGCGCTCGATCCGTCCTGCACCGAGGACCGCGACCTGTGTCCGAAGTGGACGACCGCGGGCGCGCTCGGCGGCTTCATCACCCTCGAAGAAGCCGATGGCGTGAAGATCCGCGATCTGAACAACAAGTCGCTGTGCGCCTTCCTCGCTGCCGAGGCGGACCTGGTCTGCACGCGCGATGCCGCCGGCAAGATCACGTACAAGGGCGACTACTGCTCGACGGACAAGACCCCGGGCAGCTGCCAGGACAGCGTCTGGCTCGCCGCGACCTTCGCCGCGAGCGCCTCGAAGATCTTCGAGGGCCAGGGCGTGGTCGAGGGATGCTCCGGCGCGACGACCGGCCCGGTCGACGCCGGGACCGATGCCGACGTCAGCGACGCTGCGACCGACGCCGACGCGCAGTGAAACGAAACATCGACGTCTGACGCGCGCCGACGCATGGCGTCACGGCGATGGAGGCGTCCATGTGTGCATCGTCTCGATGCTCGTCTCATTCGGTTTTGAGACGCGGCATCTCTCCTAATTTCCGGCATTCTGTCCGGACCCAGTGATAAGGCACAGCCGTTGGGGTGGTGCCCGATCGTCGACCTGTCACAATGACGATGGGCGACGAGCCGGCTCCCGGACTCCGTGAGGGGTCCGAAGGGTCGACCGTTGGATTTCTCGAGGGCAAGCGAGCTTCGACGCCCCGCGCTGCAATCGAGAGGTGCTGCGGTCACGAGGAGGAGAGAGATCATGCTTTCACGTTTCCGCCACGTCTTCGGCGCAGTCTTCTTTCTCCTGATTGCATCATGCAGCGGAGGAGGCTGCGGGGGCTGCGGAGGCTGCGCGGGCATGACTCCGCTTCCGGGAGGCTTCCCGGCAGACAAGGCGGTCGAGAACGCGGCCTCGGTGCGTGTCTCCCGTCCCGGCCTCGACTTCATCGAGAAGGAGCTTGGCCCGATCGTCGGCACGGCGACGAATTCGCCCAACGGAAAGCTCACCTTCCCGATCCCCTCATCGGACTTCAATCAGAAGAACGCCTTCAACATCATCATCAACTTCGATGTCGACGGGACGATCTGCGTGGGCGGTCCCGACCCGAATTCGACCCCCCCGCGGTGCACCGCCGAGGTCGACTTCGGCGGCTCGACGTTCAAGATCGACGCGGTCACCCCGGACGCCATCCAGATGAGCGCGGTCATTCCGATCCAGCTCGATGACACGCCCGTCCGAGCGAACATCGACCCGGGGCCCGAGGTTACGCTGCACGTCGGGTACGGCTCGAACGGCACCTGCACTGGAAGCAAGTCCGAGAAGGTCAGCGTTCAGCCCAAGGCCTTGCCGATCAAGGTCCGCATCCCCCTCGTCGCCGAGACGACCGCGCCTCGCATCGGCTACACGAAGATCGACGTCGACAACGCGGTCATCGATCTGGATGCGATCTCCGCGAACGACATCCGGATCTGCGCCGACTGCGGGCCGCTCTCCAACGTCTTCGGCGCCAACCTCTGCAACCCGATCCTCAACGCCGGGTTCATCAAGAACCCGATCGTGAACGCGCTCAAGAGCGGGCTTCAGGGGCAGGTGAAGGGCCTGGTCCGCAGCCAGCTCTGCACGAAGCCGAATCCGACGCTCAACCCGTCCTGCCCGACGCAGACGAGCCCCGACGCGAACAATCAGTTCTGCGTCTACGACTCTGCGAAGGACAAGTGCGTCCCGATGCTCCTCGGAACCGACGGGCATCTCGAGCTCGGTGGCTTCCTGAAGAGCATCTCGCCGAGCACCGCCGGCGGCCTCGACTTCGGGCTCGCCTCGTTTGGCGCGATGAAGCCCGCGCCCGGCCTCGGTGCGAATGGCCAGGGGCGTACCCCGAACGGGATCACGCTCGGCATGATCGGCGGCGCCCTGCCCCAGCCGCCCTCGAAGTGCGTCGTCCAGAAGGCGATCACCCCGCCGACGGGGATCCCGATCCCCGACGAGCTGAACCCCACCGCCGCCGATCCCTCAGGCGCTCCCCACGTCGGCATCGCGCTCGCGGGCCGCTTCCTCGATTACTCGTTCACCAGCATCTACAACAGCGGTCTCCTCTGCCTCGGTGTCTCGACCGAGCAGTTCGACATGCTGAAGAGCGGTCTCCTCGGGTTCCTCATCCCGTCGCTGAAGACGCTCACGTTCGAGCAGGCCGACGCCGCTGCCGCGATCTCCACGCGCCCGCAGGCGCCGCCGATCGTGAAGCTCGGCGGCGGAACGGATCCGAACAAGGATCCTCTCCTCCACGTCACGCTGCCGAAGTTCGCGCTCGACTTCTACATCTGGAGCTTCGATCGCTTCGCGCGGGTCTTCACGTGGACCGGTGATCTCTCGATCCCGGTGTCGCTGCAGGCCAGCAAGGACGGCATCGTTCCGGCGCTCGGCGAGATCAAGGTCCAGAACGGCTCGATCGAAAGCGCCGACGTCCTCCTCCTCGACGATCCCAACATCGTTGCGGGTGCGGTCAGCGGCATCTTCGGGACGGTCTCGAAGCAGCTCGTCGGCTCGGGCTTCTCGCCGATCGACCTCTCGAGCTCGCTTTCGAGCCTCGGGCTCGGCCTCGAGGTCAACGAGATCAAGAAGCTCACGAAGGGTAGCGACGACTTCGTCGGCATCTTCGCGACGATGAGCAAGACGCCGGGGACGGCGCTCGTCGAGTCCGACACCCAGGCGAAGCTCGTCGCGAAGCGCGTGTGGAAGGACCACATGCAGGCCGGGACGTACGAGCGCGAGAAGCTCCCCGAGCTCGAGGTGGAGCTCTCCTCCTCGCTCGACGACGGCACCCGCGTGATCGAGTACTCGTGGTGGATCGACGGCGGCACGCGCTCGCCGTGGTCGACGGACAAGCACCTCTTCATCAAGGACGATCAGCTCTTCTTCCAGGGCCGTCACGTGCTCCACGTCGCCTCGCGCATCGCGGGCGAGGTCCACACCGAGGACGCGACCCCGGCGGCGGTGCCGTACGTGATCGACGCGCTCGCGCCGTTCGCGAAGCTCCAGAAGAACGGCTCCGTCGCGTCGCTCGAGGCGTGGGATCTCGTGACCCCCTCCGAGGCACTCGTCGCGCGTGTTCGTCTCGACGACGGCGAGTTCGGCGCGTGGGTCCCCGTCGCCGAACTCGGAAACATCGCGCTCGGCGATGCGGACTCGGTCGAGGTCGAGGTCAAGGACGAGGAAGGCAACATCGGAACGGTCCGCCAGGCGCTCCGCGGTCGTGGCGATCCGACGCTCGGGGCTGCCTCCGGCTGCGGTTGCTCGACCCCGGGCACCAAGGACACGGGCGGCGTCGTCGCCCTCGCCCTCGGGCTCGCCGGGCTTGCGCTCGTCGTCCTCCGCCGTCGCAAGGCGGGCGCCGATGCCGACGTTCGTCGCGCGATGACGCGTGGCGGGATCGCCCTCGGCGCCATCACGATGGTCGCGGCGACGAGCCAGGGCTGCGCCTGCGGAAGCGAAGGCGACCCGCAGACCGGCTGCGGCTCGGACTGCAACCAGCCGTGCCTGACGGGACTCCAGCAGGGCCAGCCCGGTGCGTACCTCTCCGTCGCGAAGGCGAAGGACGGAACGCTCTGGGCCGCTGGCTACAACGACTCGCTCCTCTCCGACTTCGAGGCGCTCCTCTGGGGTGACCTCGTCGTCGGCAAGTACGACCTCGGCAAGCAGGAGGTCGCGTGGGAGACCGTCGACGGGACGCCGGTGCGCACCGACGGCACGTGCGGACCGTACGAGCCGTACGCCTGGCGCAAGGGAGAGACCGACTCGGGCGACAACGTCGGCCGCTACACGTCGATCCAGCTCTCGACGAAGGACCAGCCGATGGTCAGCTACTACGACGACACCAACAAGCGGCTGAAGTTCGCGATCAACGACGGCGGCTGGAAGGTGTCCGTGCTCAAGGAGCAGGCCGGCGCCGACATCGGCAAGTACAGCAAGATGCTGCTCGTCGACGGCAAGCCCGTCATCGCGTACATGCACCTCGAGCCGGGCAACGCCGGTCGTACCCGGACGAAGATCTCGCTCGCTCGCGCGAAGGTCGAGAGCCCGCACGGACCGGAGGACTTCTCGTTCGAGGACGTCGCCGTCGACGAGGACGGGCCGTGCCGCGCAAACGCGTGCAGCGCCGGTGAGGCGTGCGTGAAGGAGACCGGCACCTGCACGAAGACGGTCGGCGGTTGCCAGCCCGCGTGCGGTGAGGCGGACGTTTGCGTCACCAAGGACAACAAGGCCACCTGCGTCGCCAAGATGGGGGCGATCGAGACCTATCCGCGCGGCCTTGGTCCGTACATCAGCTTCGCGGCAGGTCCGCAGGGCCTCGGCCTCGTCGCGTACGACGGCTACCACGGCAACCTCGTCGCCTTCATGGATCGCGGCGCGGTCCCGTGGGAGCGCGTCATCCTCGACGGCGAGACCGGCAAGCGCGCGGACAAAACGGCGATCGATACCGGCGACGTCGGCATCGGCGCGTCACTCGCGATCGGCGCGAGCGGCACGTGGCACGTCAGCTACGTGAACGGCCTCGACGAGACGCTCCGCTACATCTCGATGACGAACGGCAAGCCCGGGCGCTCCGAGATCGTCGACGACGGCTTCACTGTCGACGGCAAGCCCCACGCGGACGGCAAGCACATCGTGGGTGATGACTCGACCATCCGTGTCGACGGCGACGTCATCAAGATCTACTACGCCGACTCGTCGTCGCTCGGCCTCCGTCGCGCGGTCGGCACCGGCGGGTCGGGGAGCTCGCGGAAGTGGGACCTCCGCTCGGTGAAGCAGGACAACAAGTGGGTTGCGTTCCCGCAGTTCGTCCCCGGCGAGGACAAGGTCGCCGCCTGGTGGCGTCAGAGCACGCGCGAGAGCAAGACCGTCGAGGGCAACGTCATCGTCCTCTCACCCTGAGCTCGGGCCCGCAGCGATGTCGCTCTCCGCACCGAGGACGGTCGCGCGGATGTGAGCAGCCTGGAGGACCAAAGCCTCCAGCTCCCTGACCTCGTCGTCGGCCTCCACGAGACGGTCATACTCCTCGATCAGAACGCCACAGCGCCCGCACGCGAGCTCGAGTGCGCGGCGCTGGTTGGCCTCGGTGTCGCCCGGCGGGTTGTTCTCCGCCATCAGCTCGTCGGCCTTGCGCAGGACCGCCACACACTTGGCGCGCTCCGGTACGCCATGCCCCGCGCGGAAGTGCTCGGGAGCGCGACCGTAGATGGCCTCTTCGGGATCGCCACCGTGCGGCTCCGCCGTCTCGAGCAGCTCTTCGCCGAGCGGGCGCCGCGGATCGGTGAACGATCGACCCGGCTTGCGGTCGAGAATCTCTTGCCGAGAGACGGGTAGCTCACGCTCGCTGCTCTTCATGCTTCACCTTCTCTTCGAAGGCCCGAGCAAGCGACGTGCGCGCTTCGTCGCGCTGCGAAGCTAGGCCGCTACCTCGACGTCCTTGTCGAGCTCGGCCATGACACGCATCGCGGGTCCGCTCGAGCGCTCGCGCTCGGCGTTCACGACCTCGAGCAGCTCGTCCTTCGTAGCGAAGCCGAGGTCGAGGAGGGCGCGCATGTAGCCGTCGACGTAGCCGTGAGCTCGCGCGAGCCGTCCGTACGCTTCGCCGCGCTCCTTCGCCGAGAAGACGTCCGCGAGCATGCTCCGCAGCTCCGAGATCACTTCCGCCTTCCCTTTCATGTCACGCGCCTCCCGCGGCGGAGCCACCGAGCCTCCATCCCGCTCGACCGTGCGTACGGGATCGAACGTTCCGGGGCCAACTTTCCGGTGTCCGCGTCGACTCGACCGTGACGGCACCTCTGCGGGGGGGCCGGCGAGAATAGTGGTCACGCGGCGAGCGTTCGGCTAGACGAGCTTCGTCAATCCGCGCCGTGCGATACTCGATTCGCAGGGCCGACACGATCGAGCGCACGATTCGCATGGCAGAGCCGGAAAGCAGCACGGACAAGACCGCCGACGCTCCGCCAGGCGGCACGAACGCCGGCGCCTCGGGAGCGGACCCGACGGCACCGATCGCGATCGATCCCGACGCAGTCGTGGAGACCTCCAGCGGGGAGGACGCCGCGCGTGCGGAGGTCCGGCCGAAGAGCGGCGCGTCGATGTCCGAGATCGCGTCGAAGACGACCGAGGAGATCGAAGCACGGATCGTCGCGCAGGCGAAGGACGCCACGCGCGGCTCGCGGAGCGGCGCGAGCGTATCCGTCGCCTCCGCGACGGCGACTTCGAGCGACGCGAGTCCGCTCGCCGCATACGAGCTCCTCGCGCGCTCGGCTCGCCTCGGCGATCTCGTCGCGCTCACGAATCGCATCGTCACCGACGCCGCTCGCGCTCGAGCGGCGGACTGGGCGTTCACGTCCAAGGTCACGTCGGCCGCCGACGACGCGAAGCTCACGCGCGAAGACGCCGACACGCGCTTCGGCAACGTTCTCGACGTTCTCGCCACCGGCGGCGAAGGCGCCGCCGAGCGTGCGCTCGCCTCCGCGCTCTGGGCGCATGCCGTGGCGGAGTCGCCGCGCTCGCGGACGGAGGACGAAGACCGGCTCGCGGGTGACGTGCTCTGGCTCGCGACGCACACCGCGTTCGACGCGACGCCGCTGCTCGATCGTGCCCTCGGCGACGAGGCATCGGACCTGTGGGTCGCCATCGCCGATCGCGTTCGCCGGATCGAGCGTGGGAAGGGCGGCGCGCTCGGCCGCGGCGAAGCCGTCGTCGCCTGCGCGGCGCTCGCGGCCTCCGGCGCTGCCAACGCGAAGACGCTTTCGAGCGATCTCGCACGAGAGGTGAAGGACCCCGTCCTCCTCCGCGTGCTCGCGACCGGAGCAAGCGCGGATCGCGCGGAGGTCCGCCTCGAGGGAGAGCTCCTCCCCGCCCCGCGTGGATTCGTCGTCACGACGATCCTCGCGTTCACGGGCATCCTCTTCGCGATCCATGCCGTGCGCCTCGTCGCCCGGGTGGCTCTCGCCTATCGACGCCCGGCCGAGGTTTCGCTCACGGATTCGGGCGTGCGCGTGAAAACGCGCACCGAGATGCTCGGGCGAACGCTCCGCGAGCGCGAGCACGTCATCGTCCGCTCGGGCCTCGTGCGCGTCGTCCGGGAGGTGCGCTTCCCGCGCGTGGCGTTCTACGCCGGGCTCCTCGCGCTCGCGATCGGCAGCTACTTCGGCGTGCGTGCGTTCGTCGACGGCGTCCGCTCGGCTTCGCCCTCGCTCCTCGTCGTCGGGCTCGTCATCGTCGCGATCGGGCTCGGCGCCGATTTCGTCCTCGGGTCGCTCCTTCCCGGCGCGCGCGGGCGATGCCGCGTCGCCTTCGTGCCCCGGACCGGCCCGGTGCTGTGCGTTGGCGACGTCGATGCGCAGCGTGCGGACGACGCGCTCGCGCGATCGCTCGGCCGGAGCTGAGCACCGCACGCGCGCGCTCACTGCGAGCGACGAGCATCATCGTCTCGTCGAGGGATTACACCCCTCGACGAGACCGAATCGTCCAATGCTTGGACGGCACTTCACTGTCCGAGGATGCGCTCGCCGATGACGGCGTCGAGCTTGCCCGCGCTCGCGCGTGCCTCGACCCGCACCGAGCGCGCCGCATCGCCGGCGCACGCGCGAACGGCCGCGGCGATCTGACCGTGGGAGCGATCGAGCTCGTCGCCCGTCACGGCGTCGAACATCCGTAGCTCGAGCCCGGTCCCCTCGCCGGAGGCGCCCGCCGCGACGAGGAGGCACTGGCCGGCGGCCATGTTTGCATCATGCATGTACCGCTTCGCGGGCTCGAGGACGGCGTGCCGGACGACGCCGGCCTTGCCCTCGTGGACCGCGGCCGGGCCGGCGCCGCGCGCGAGCATGCGGCTCGCGGCGAGCGGATGTGCGGCGAAGGCAGGATCCTTCCACTTCTCGGGACGAACGAGCACTGCGAACGGCCCTGGGCGGCCGCGCGTCCCGAGGTCCACCCGGGCCTTGCCCTTGCCGCACGCGAAGAGGGCCGCGCCATCGGCGCCATCGCCGCTCGCGAGGAGCGAGCCGCGGTCGTCCCAGATCGCCGCCTCGACCAGCGCGAGGGGCGCGCCGGCGACGACGTCGACCCGCGTACACGATCCCGCGCCGAGGTCGACCGGCAGCGTCGCCCGCCGGCCGAGCTGGAGCTGCCCGGTCTGTGCGGACGTCGCGGCGCCGTATCCGGCCTTCACCAGCGAGCGCTCGCGCGCGGCGCGCGTCGTGTCGAGCGGCTGTCCCGAGGCGACCCAGGCGACATCCGGACGGGTGAGCATCTCGCGTGCGCTGTCGCCCTTGGCCTTCGCGAGGACGACGGCGACCAGTCCGCGACCGACATGCGGGCGCACCTGCAGCGAGCCGGCGACTGCGGTCTGCGAGCAGACCGTGACCGAGCGGACTGCCGATGTGTCCTTCGCGCGCGTGACGAGGCGCCCCTCGGCGTCGAAGACGTCGACGTCGAGCACGGCCACGTCCTCGTCGGGCACCACGAGGGCGTCGGCGCATCCACCTTCGTCGATCGTCAACCCGATCGACGAAGGCGCGCGCGCGTCGACCGCGACCGCGACCCGCCGTTGCTCCTCCCACGTGCCGCCGATCGCGGCTCGGTGGTTGCGGACATGCTCATCGAGGCCCGGCCAGGTCTCGGGCGCCTTCGGCGTCGAGCCGCGCGCGTTGACGGCGCGCCCGACGGCATCGGCGCGCTCGCGAGGCACGAGCTGAGCGGCGATCACGCAGAGACCCTCACCGGCCGCGGCATGCGCCGCGACGTAGACGCGATCGGGATGCGGAGGACACACGAGGATCGTCGGCTTCGGATCCGGCCCCTCGTCGACGGCGATCGGGTTGCCCTCGTCGGCGAATGCGGCGAGGTCGATGTCTTCCAGCGAGGCCGAGGAGCGCGCGTAGGCAAGGAGGCACGCATCCTTCGGCACCTCGACGAAGGCTCCGGCGCGCTCCCCTTCGGCCATCGGTCCCGAGGCCACGATCGCGAGCGGACCGGCGCCGTAGCGCGACGCCGTCGTCGGGATGTCGCCGAGCAGCGGCCGCGCCTCGAGCGGTCCGGCGACGACGCGCGGCGCCTCGTACGCCACGTTCGGAGGCGGCAACGGCGGCGGGCTCGGCCGCCCAGCGCAGCTCGCGAGCGCTGCGAGAGCGAACGATGCGGACACGGAGCGGGACAGGATCGTCATCGGCCAGTCTCCCAGGCGCCGCTCTTCACCCGGAAGAGCGCGAGCCCCCAGCTCACGCCGGTCCCGCGCGCGAGGACCTCGAGGCGCGCACTCTCGTGTGCCCGGACGCAGAAGGCCGAGAGCGCGGCCTCCTCGGAAGCGCCACGCTCGTCCGTCGATTCGCGCCCGCCCACGAACGCGCGGAGCTGGAGCTGTCGAGCACGACCGCGCGTGACGCCCATCACCGCGACGTAACACGCCCCCGTCTCGACCGAGAGCGGAAGCGGCGTCACCCCGGTCGCGCCCTGCGCGAGGTAGACCGGATCGTCGGCGGGGACGGCCACGTGACGAAGGAACATCACGCGCGCCATCTTGCTTCGCGCGACCGGCCCCCAGATCGGCGGCAGGCGCGCCGGCAGCGGCCAAGTCCCGCGCGTCACGACGACCTCCGATCGAGGCGGTGCCCCGGCATAGACGAGCGAGACGTCCGTCGCGCTGCCAACGCACGTCTCGAGGCGTACGTCCGGGGCCTCGGTTCGATCGCGCGCGAGCAGCTGGTCGCCGTCGCGGAGCTCGGCATCGAGGTCGAGGCGAAAGCGACGGCCGGGCCGCTCGCGCACGGGCTCGCGGCCGAAGACTTCGATGCGGTGGCAGCCCTCGTCGAGCTCGAGCTCCTCCTCACCGCTGCCCTCGTCTCCTGACCGCGTGAGCGTACGCTCGCGGACGTTCGCGCCCTCACGGCGCAAGCGCACCTCGGCAGCGTCGACACGCTTCTCTAGCGGCACCAGCGGCGGCAGCGATCCCGCTTCGGCAGGCGGAGGGATCGCGCCGCCGGTGCGCTCCGGAATGATCGATCCGAGCGGCGCGAGCGGCCGATCCGAGCGACCGACGAGGATCTCGACAGCGCCTCGTCCCGCCTCGGCGGTGATCACGACGTGGCGTACGGCCGGGCGCCCCGCCTCGCAGCGCCGGAGCTCCAGGACGCCCGCCATGCTCGAGGCTCGTGCCGCCGGCTCGGGCGCGAGGAGCGGATCCATCGGCGCATCCGAGAGCCGCGCGCGGAAGCTGAGCCCGCGCGCGCCGACGACGGCGACCTGCGTGCATGCGCTCTCGTGGTCGTCGGGCTCCGGCGGGATTGGAACGAGGATCGTCTCGTCGTCGAACACGAAACGCGTGGGGACCGACGCCGTCCGGGCGCCGGCCACCTTCCACTGCTCCTGGACGCGCGCGGCGACGTCGCGGGTGTCCGCATGCGCATGGCCGCTCGCGAGCGCCGTGACGAGCACCAGCCCGACTGCGAGCAAGGCTCGGCTTCGATCCCTCGGGTCACCCATACCGAGCCGAAGAAGCTATCACGCCCGCTGCGGACGTCTCGAAAGGAGCGCGTGCTCCTCGGGAGGCTCGCGGCAGACCTCTGCAAGCCGCGTCGCGGCCGAGGTTGCCCGCTGCGCTTTCTAGACGATGGTGAGCGCGGTCTCGACGAACGCTCGCGCCCCGCCGTCCCAGACGAAGAGCTTGCGATCGTCGACGACGCCCGAGCGGACCGACGTGACGAGATACGCGAGGTCGTAGGTCGGCGCATCGCCGCCCATCGTGGCGGCCGCGGCGTCGGTCTCGGAGAAGTACGCGCCCACGTCGAGGTGCGAATGGTAGAGCACCTTCACGGGGCGCCCGTTCGACTCCCCTGCCCGCACGGCGCGCTCGAACTTGAGCGGATCGATGTCGAAGTACATCCGGCCGGTGCGCGGATAGGTCTCCGGATCGAGCCGGTGCAGCTTGTTGGCGCGGTTCTCCATCGGGACGATCTCGTCCACGAGGAGCGCGTCGGCGTCCGGACCGAGGAGAAGGCCGCAGCTCTCCTCCTCGCGCCCGTACGCGGCGACGGCCTCGGCATCGACACGCTCGATGACGTTGCGAGCGACCCGGAGGTCACCCTTGATCCACGGATGTTTCGCTACGTCACTCACGCGCAATCTCCCTCGTATTCTCGTTCACCAGACGTATTTCTTTTCCCAGCGCAGCGGCGAGAAGTAGCGATCGCCGCGGTCGCAGACGATACCGACGACGCAGCCGGGCTTGCCCTCGGTCTGGAGCTTCTCCGCGATGCTCACCGCGGCGAAGAGGTTCGCGCCGGACGAGTGCCCCACATGGAGCCCTTCCTCCCGCGCGAGTCGGTCGGCCATGTCCCAGCCGGCTTCGGTCGAGACCGGGAAGACCTCGTCATGGGCCGTCGGATCGTAGATCGGCGGGACGATGCTCGAGGCCATGTGCTTCAGCCCCTCGAGGCCGTGGAGCGGTGAGTCCGGCTCGACCGCGACGCAGCGGATCGGACGATGGTGCTCTTTCAGCCGTCGCGCCGTGCCCATCATCGTCCCGCTCGTGCCGAGGCCCGCGACGAAGTGCGTGATCCGATCTCCGAGGTCGCGCAGGATCTCGGGGCCGGTGCCGTGATAGTGCGCGAGCGGGTTGGACGGGTTCGCGTACTGATCGGGGTAGAAGTATCGGTCGGGGTCCTCGGCGACGATCTTCTTCGCGAGACGGATCGCGCCGTCGGAGCCTTCGAGCGGGTCGGAGAATACGATCTCCGTGCCGAACGCCCGCGCGATGTCCTTTCGCGCCTTCGAGACGTTGGACGGCATCACGAGGCGCACTTTGATCCCGAGCGCTGCCCCGAAGAGCGAATACGCGACGCCGGTGTTCCCGCTCGTCGAGTCGAGCAGGATCTTGTCCCTCGTGAGGCGGCCGTCCTTCTGCGCGTCCTGGATCATCCGGAGGGCGGCGCGGTCCTTGACGCTCCCACCAGGGTTCTCGAACTCGAGCTTCGCGTAGACGGGGACGTCCGGCGCCTTCTTCGTGACGTTGCGGAGCCGGAGGAGCGGCGTGTCGCCGACTGCCTCGACCACCGATTCGATCCGCCGCGCCCGGAGCCAGCCGCTCATTCGCGTCCCTCCCCGAGCACGCTGCGGATGGCGGCGAGCGCCCGGAGCGCGCCCTCGGCGACCTCGCGGGCAGGAGCGTGGCGGAGACCGAGTGACGCGATGTCGGCCGCGCGGTCGACATGAGCCGGAGACACCGCCTCTGCCCCCTCGGTGACGGTCATTCCCGCGCGGCTGACATAGCGATGCTCGATCGTGCGGACGAAGCCACTCGATTGGACCGCGACCGTGGCCGCGCACAGCTTCGCCTGCCCGCGCTCGCCGATCTCGGCGAGGCGGGTCTGCCGGCTGTAGCGCCGCTTCTGGTCCGCGGACGTCGTCATCCGCCGGCGATCGCGGGGATGATGCTGATCTGCTCGCCCGCCTTGAGCTCGGTGCCGAGGCCGCCGGTGAAGCGAACGTCCTCCTCGCCGACGTAGATGTTGATGAAGCGACGCACGCCCTTCTCGTCGAGCAGGCGATCCTTCAGGCCCGGGTGACGCTTCTCGAGGTCCTCGATGACCTCGCCGACGGTCGCCCCGGCCGCCTTCACCTCGTCCGCGCCGCCGGTGAGCGTCCTAAGGGCTGCGGGGATCCTCACGATCGTGTCCATGGCTTCTCCTTCGTGTGTTCAATCCGGCTCGGTCGCGACCGAGCCTTCGAGCTACGTGCTTCGTTGCGACAGGCAGACGCCTTCGACGTACCGCCTGGGTTCGATGTCCTGGATGTGAGCGGCATCGCCGCAGAGCGAGCAGTCCGCCCTTCGGGTGACCCGTCGCCGCCGCGAGACGAGCGACTTGCCGTCGAAGGTGAAGAGCTCGCCGAAGACGTCCTCGCCGGCGAGGACCGAGAGCGCGAGGTCCGCCTGCGCTGCGCCGACGAGGCCGACCATCGGCCCGACCACGCCGGCCTCCGCGCAGTTCGGTACGTTCTCGAGCGGGACGTCCTCGAAGAGGCAGCGGTAGCAGGGGCCACCGCTCGGCCCGACTGCGAGCGCCGTTCCGTGCCATCGGATGGCAGCGGCATGGACGATCGGGCGCTTCGCGATGGCGCACGCGTCCGCCGCGAGGAACTTGGTGGCGAAGTTGTCGCTCCCCTCGACCACGAGGTCGTACCGAGCGACGAGCTCGACCGCGTTGGTCGGCAAGAGACGGGTCTCGTGGAGCTCGAGCTCGGCCGAGGGAACGAGCTCCCGGAGGCGCGTGGCGGCGGCGCGAACCTTCGACCGGCCGACGTCGTCGTCCTCGAAGAGGACCTGCCGATGGAGGTTCGAGATGTCGACCTCGTCGTCGTCCGCGATGCCGAGCGCGCCGACACCTGCGCGAGCGAGCGCGATCGCGGCGGGGCATCCGAGCCCGCCGACGCCCACGACGAGGACACGCGCGGACGCCCACGCCGACGTCATGGCCCCTCCGAGAGGTGCGGGAAATACTCTTCGAGGCTGAAGTATCGCTCGCCGGTATCGCAGAGGAGCGTGACGACGTTCTTGGCGGGATCGCCGAGCTCGCGCGCTACCTCGTGCGCGACGTGCACGGCTGCGCCCGAGCTGATCCCGACGAGCAGCCCCTCGTGCTGCGCGAGGCGCACCTTCGCCCGCCACGCATCGTCGTCGGAGACGGTCCGGACCTCGGAGACGACCGACGCGTCGTAGTTCTTCGGGACGAAGCCGGCTGCGAGGCCCTGGATCTTCGTCGGGCCGCGCTCGCCCCGCGAGATCGTCGCGCATGCGTCGGGCTCGACCGCGAGCACGCGTACGTCGGGGAACACCTTCCTGAGCTCACGGCCGACGCCGCTCACCGTGCCGCCGGTGCCGACGGTGCCGACGAACGCGTCGATCGAGAGGCCTTCCATCGCCTGCAGCAGCTCGAACGTGGTCGTGCGCGCATGAACCGACGGGTTGGCCGCGTTCTCGAACTGCTGGGGCATGAATGCGCCCGGCGTGCGCTGGACGATCTCGCGGGCCTTCGCGATCGCTCCCTCCATCTGCGCCTCCGCGGGGGTCAGGACGATCTCCGCGCCGTAGGCCTCGAGGAGCTGGCGACGCTCGAGGCTCATGCTCTCCGGCATCGTGAGGATGAGCCGGTAGCCCTTCACCGCGCAGACGAGCGCGAGCCCGATGCCGGTGTTGCCGCTCGTCGGCTCGACCACCGGACCAGGCGCGACGAGGAGGCCGCGCGCCTCTGCGTCCTCGATCATCGCGGAGCAGATGCGGTCCTTCACGCTCCCGCCCGGGTTGAGGTGCTCCATCTTCGCCCAGATCGCCGCGCGTCGTCCTGGACGAGCCGCAGCATCGCCGCTCGCCTCCGGCCAGTCGGCCCGCACGCGCACGAGCGGGGTGTGTCCGACGAGCTCGAGCATCGACTGGGCGATCATCGGGGCGTTCTCCTCAGATGACGTAAGGGGTGCTGGCGGTGCGTGCGCGCGCCGCCAGCGCGACCCGTTCACCGCGCGCGCAGAGGTCCTGCACCGTGATGCCGTCGAAGCACTGCTCGACCGAGCGGGACAGGTCCGCAAGGACGGCATCGGTGACGTCTCGTGCATCCACCTCGTCCCGCTTGTCGCTTTTGTCGCGTTTGGCCGCGCGGCGCGGCCGGCGCGCGGCGGTCTTCTCGGCAAGCACGACGGGCCCCTCCACCGCACGGAGGACGTCGCCGAGCCTCATCTCGTCCGGCTCGCGCGCGAGGCTGAAGCCCCCGCGCGGGCCACGCTTCGAGTCGACGAGGCCGCCACGCTTGAGCAGCTGGAAGATCTGCTCGAGGAACCGAAGCGGGATGCGCTGGCGCGTCGCTACGTCACGGACCTGGACCGGCGCCTCTCCGTGGAGCGCGAGGTCGAAGACCGCCCGGAGCGCGTACCTGCCGCGGTTCGAGAGCCTGAGCACGCCGACAATCTAATTGTCGCATCGGAAAACTCAAGTATCTCCCGAACGCCCCGCATTTTCAGTCGAATGAGGGAGTGGCGCCCGTCACAGGAGACGGCCGCGCGGGCGTCGGCGGGTCGGGATCGCCTCCGATGCCGTGCCGCTTCGGCGCGATCGGGACGTTCGCTCGGAGCGCCGGCGCGCGTGCACGGAGACGATGAAGACGGGCTCGACGCGTCGGGGCAAGGGCGGGCACACTGGCGCGATGCGTTCCATGTCGCTCGCCTCGGACGCCGCACGCGCGATCCACGCCGAGCACCCCGCGATCGATCTGCACGCCGACACGCTGATGTGGTCGCGCTGGATCGGCTACGACATCCACAAGGCACACGAGCCTCCGCTCCCGTTCGCGGCGCTCGGCGGTCACGTCGACCTCCCCCGCATGCGCGAGGGAGGCATGGGCGCGCAGTTCTTCGGGCTGGTCTCGCTCCCGCTTGCGGATCGGCCGCGCGGGATGGCGCGCACCGTCCACGAGCAGATCGATGCGCTCGACCGCCAGATGGCGCACAAGCCGGGCGCGCTCCGCCTCGTGCGCACGGCAGCCGAGATCGAGCAATGCAAGGCGGAAGGCGTGATGGGCGCGCTCCTCGGGATCGAGGGTGCCCACGCGCTCGAGGGTGCCCTCGACAACGTCACCACGTTCGCGAGGCGCGGCGTGCGCTACATCGGCTTCCTCCACTTCAGCTCGAACGAGGCCGGCTATCCGGCGTACGGGCGCGGGCGTCGGGACACCGACGGGCTCACCTCCTGGGGCTTCGAGCTCGTCGAGCGCTGCGAAGCCGAAGGTGTGCTCGTCGATCTCGCTCACATCAACAAGCGCGGCTTCCTCGACGCGTGCAGCATCGCGAGGAAGCCGCCGATCGTCAGCCACACCGGCGTGCTCGGCGCGTTCGAGCACTGGCGCAACATCGACGATGAACAGCTCCGCGCCGTCGCCGACAAGGGCGGCGTCGTCGGCGTCATCTTTTGCCCGAAGTTCGTCGGTGGCGACGGCCTCGAGCCGGTCGTCCAGCACCTCAAGCACATCGTCGACATCGTCGGCGAGGATGCGCCCGCGCTCGGCAGCGATTGGGACGGCTTCATCGTCCCGACCCAGCCCCTCAAGGATCCACGTGGTCTGCCGCTGCTCACCGATGCCCTCCTCGCGGCCGGGTTCTCGAGCAAGGCCATCGGCAAGATCCTCCGCGACAACGTCATGCGCGTCCTCGACGAGGCCTAGCGTCGTGCGCGCGGCCTACGAGCGAGCGACCGTCCTCGAGCTAGGTGCGCGCGGCGTCCTCGATGGCGCACCGTTCACGCTCGCCGGACGCACGTGCGTCCGCGGACGCCGCGGCGCGATCTGGAACGAGTGGCGCCTCTCTTTCGAAGACGGCAGGTCCCTGTTCCTCGTCGAGTCCCCGCTCGGGCTCGCCGTCTACGACGAAGGGACGCTGACCCCCGCGTTTGCGTCCGTCACGGTGGGCGCGCCGCTCGACACCGGCTTCGTCGTCGTCGATCGCGGAGAGGCGACCCGCGTCGCGCAGTGGGGCGACGTCGAAGACGCGCCCTCCAGGTACGCCTACGCCGACCTGTCGTCGCGCGCGGGCGCCGTCGCCACGATCGACTTCGGTGCTGCGAGCGGTCCGAGCGCTGGAGGCGGCGACCTTTCGAGCTCGCCGCCCCGCGTCTACGTCGGCCGGAAGGTGGGCTTCGCCGAGGTGGGACTCTCCCCCGTCTCCGCGTGCGAGCCGCTGCTGATCCGCGCGCCCGAGGTCTCGCGACCGGCCGGCGTCGAGACCTGGCTCGAGATCGGCGACGAAGGCGAGCTCGACGGCGTCCGATTTCGCGTGGCCGGTGTGCTCGGCCGCTGCCTCGATGTCGGGACGGACGAACGCGTGTCGTGGGAGGAGTATCTCCTCGTCGCTCGTGGGGTCGGCGGCGTCCGATGGCTCGTCGTCGCGAGCGGTCACTGGAGCTTCGTCGAGCCGGTCGAGGCCGGGCTCGTCGGCGAGTCGGAAGCATCGGCCTCGCTGGACGGCGTCGTCTACGACTTCCTCTCCGAAGGCACGGCTCGCGTCGAGTGGGCTGCCGGCGATCTCCCGTGGGAGGTCGCAATCGGCGATGCATCGAGCGTGAAGGACTTCGTCCACGCGCCTTGGGTCCTCACGAAGGAGTGGACCTCCGACGAGCTGACGTGGTCCCGCGCGATCCATGTCCGGCCGGACGCGATCGCGAAGGCGTTCGGGAAGCGATCGCTGCCGAGACCACGCGGACGCGCCCCGAACGAGCCGTGACCGCGAGGCTCGACGGCCCTGCGCGAGACGCTTTAGGTCACGCTCTCGACGTCGAGCCCATTGCGCTCGAGGCGCCTTCGGATCCGCTCGCGGAGCTCGTCTGCGCCCGTGCCGGCGAGCTCCACTCGGACGCGCCCGTCGTCCGAGTGCACGGTCACCAGCGTGCCGGCATGACGACCCGCGCCGAGCTCGAGCTGCACCGAGCCTCGCCGCCGGTCGCCCGCCCACGCGATTCGCTTCACGAGCTGCGGGAGGAGCTCCTCCATCGAGACACGCGCGCGCGGGCCGACGTCTTCCTGGCCGAGCGGCGCGCCCACCGTGGTCTGCACCGGCGGCCCGAGCTGCAGAGGCGCCAGCTGAGCCGCGCGGCGCGTCTCCGGATCGAGCGGGTCGAGCTCCGGCTTGTCCGCCCTCTCATCGAAGCCCGCCTCCTCGCGTGTCGCGTTCCGAGCAGGCGGAGCGTCCTCGGTCGGCGCCTTCGGGTGGTGGAGGTGGTCGCTCGGACGGGGCGTCGGGGAAGCGAGCGGTCGCCTCGTCGTCCCCATCCCCGGCTGCACGATGCCGTGCGCGCCCGGCCCGGAGTGTCCGCCGCTTCGCGCAGCCAACAAGAGCTGCGCGAACGGTTGGGCCGGGCCGCCTCGTGGACACGCTCGCGGAACGGCGTTCTCCGACCTAGGACAGGGACGCGGAGCATTCGTGGTCGGCAGGTTTCCAGAAAACGAGCTCACGTGCGCCCGTCGGCCGCCATGGCGGAGCGTTGCGCGTTCTTTCGCGCCCGGGGCTCGTCCCGCCATCGCTGCGGTTGGGCTTCGCGCCTTGCCCAGCACCGGCGCTGGGCAACGCGTCGCGTTTGTCGCGTTTGTCGCATCTCCTGACGCCGTGCGCCCGGCCCCACGCCCTCGCCGGCACGGAATGTGTCTCGAGATCGCGGTCACGCCCCTTGAAGCCAACCATCCCACACGCTACCGTTCGAGTCGGCCTGGGGGGGTCGCCGGCGGTCCCCACCGTGTCCGCCGGCGGAACTGCCACCGGCGCGAGGAGCCCTCCCGCATTTGACGATCCCTCTAGGACCGATCGTACTGGCCATCCTGGCCTCCGCCATCGGCTCGCTGTTCGCTTGCGCCGACGCCGCGCTGACGTCGCTTCCCGAGGCCCGGCTGCAGGCCCTCGTCGAGGCGAAGGATTCGGGCTTCGTCCGCTATTCGGCCGACCGGCTGCGCTTGCTCTCGCGGTGGCTCGTGGCCCGGGTCCTCGCGATCAGCCTCGCGGCCGTCGTGCTCGCGGATGCTTTCCGGGACGAGCTGGGGCCGAGCCTTTCCGCGTTCTGTGCGGTGGTCATCTCGGTCCTCGTCTACGCGACGTTTGCCGAGGTCCTCGGCACCATCGCCCGGCACCGGCCGGAAGAGGTGGGGCGCTGGGCGCTGCGCTTCTTGAAGCCGATCGAGCTCCTGCTCCTCCCCGTGGCGGAGCCCCTCGCCCTCCTCGGCCGGTTCGTCGGCAAGAAGGTGCCCGAGAACGCCGACGCCCGGCTGACGGAGACCGAGGTCGAGTGGATCGTCGCTCAGGGAGAGAAGGCTGGCTCGCTCGAGAAAGAGCCGGCGACGATGATCCGCAACGTGCTCGACTTCAAGCACCTCACCGCCCGTGAGGTCATGATCCCGCGCCGTCGGATCTCGGCCATCCAGGCGACCATGCCGCTCGATCAGGTGCTCGAGCACGTCATCAAGGACGGCCACTCGCGCTACCCCGTCTTTCGTGACTCGCTCGACAACGTGGTCGGGCTCCTCTACGTGAAGGACCTCTTCGACGTCGTCCGCCAGCAGAAGCTGGGCGTGATGAAGCTCGATGAGCTCGTCCGCAAGCCGGTGCTCTTCGTCACCGAGACGCAGGGGGCGCTCAGCGTGCTCCGCGAGATGCGCGGGCGACGGCTCCACCTCGCGATCGTCACCGACGAGTTCGGCGGCACCGGCGGTATCGTCACGCTCGAGGACATCATCGAGGAGATCGTCGGCGACATCCGTGACGAGTACGACACCGAAGAGGTCGCGCCGATCCAGAAGCTCGCCGAGGGCCGCTACGTCGCCGACGCGGCGATCCCGATCGCGGACCTCGAGCTGCATCTCGGGAAGAAGCTGCCCGAGGACGGCGACTTCGAGTCGCTCGGCGGCCTCATCGTCCACCGCGCCGGTCGCGTTCCGGAGGTCGGGGCCACGGTGACGCTCGACGGCTACAAGCTGATCGTTCGCGAAGCGGACGAGACGCGCGTGGTGAAGGTCGAGATCGTGCGCTCCGAGCCCGAGCTCGCTCCGCCCGCCGAGGCGCCGGCGTCGTGAGCGATCGCTCGAGCAGCGTCCCCACGCCTCGAGCGAGCCGCCCCACCTCTGGCGTCAGCGCGCGGACCGCTGCCCGAGCTCCTTCCGCCGCCGCGCGGGCTGCCGCGACGACGGTGGTGCTCGGCGAAGCCGAGGCTGCATCGGTCGCGAGCATCATGGCGACGCTCCCGGATCCCGCCTCGCTTCCCGCCGGGGCACTCGTGATCGTGGCCGGCGAGATCGCGTCGGTCCGTTCGGCTGGACCGCTCGCGCTGGGCCGGTCGCTCGCGCGAAGCGTGCTCTCCGTCTTCGGCCGCGCCCGGACGGTCACGCGCGCGCGGCGCTGCAGCGCGCTCGTCGCGCGCGGCTATGTCGACGTCGGCGCCGCCGAGGACGACGCCCACGCGGACCTCGCGTGGGGCTATGCGCCAGAAACAGCAAAGGCGTCCGCTTCGGAAGAAGCGTGACGCCTTCGATGCAGCGCGGTCAGAAGCAGTAACTGCTTACTGAACCTTGTTGAGCCCGGTGACCAGACGGTCGGCCTTCTCGAGCAGGCCGGGCTTCGGCTCGCTGATCGCTTCGCCCGCGGCCGGGGCCTCACCACGGATGTCGCTGATCAGGCGCGAGAGCTGGCTGACGAGCTGGCCGACCTGACCGGCGGTCTCGCTCGGGAACGCGGCGTCGACCGACTGCGGCACGACGTAGGCCGCGCCCGGCTTGTCGAGCGAGGTCAGCTTCGGCGCGGTGACGGCAGCCTTCCTGCGCGGGTCGACTGCGGTGAACTCGGCCGGCATCGACGCGCTGAGCTCGATCGGCTTCTGGAGCGGTGCGAGGACGGCGTACGGGTTCTTCGCGCTGTCCTTGTCCATGAGGACGACGAAGCTCACCGCCGGCGGCTTGCCGGAGGCCTGCGCCGCGAGCTGCTCCGTCATCGGCTTCTGGAGCTTGGCGAGGAGGCCCATCAGGGCGTTCTTGCGGTCGTTCGCCGCCTGGACGCTGGAGATGTACTCGATGAGGCCGCTCGTGGTGTCCTGCGTGAACCCGCTGAAGCGGACGCCCGCGAGCTTGGTTCCGTCGAAGTCGACGTTGACCGCGCTGAGATCCTTCGCGAGCGTGTCGGGGAACTTCTTTTCCTTGGCGAGCTTGTCGCGGCCCGCCTCGAGCTTCTCGGCGAGGGACTTGAGCTGCTCGCGCGAGGTGCCGACGTCGCCTGCGAGCGACTTCGCGTGCGCGACCGACTGCGTGCGCCCCTTGTTCGTCTCCTGCGCGCCGCCGGCGATGTAGCCGATCGCGCCGAGCACGACACCGAAGATGATGCCGACCATGAGCCCCTGCTTGCGGGCGCCCTTGCGAGCTTCCTGCACGGTGAGCTCGTCGACCTCGATGCGCTGCGGCTGCGGAAGCGCGGCCGGAGCTTGCGAACGCGCAGGCGCCGGCTGCGCCATCGCAGCTGCGAGCGGGTTCGACGGATCGAGGTTCACCGCGCCCGACTTGAACGCCGGCGGCGGCCCGACGGGGATGCCCGGCGGGACGGGCAGCCCTCCTCCGGATTGCACCGCGCCCGGAGTCGGGGCGGGTGCGACGCTCCCCGAGCTGCCTGCAGGAGTCGGAGCAGCGGCGGGAGCGGGAATGCCACCTACCGCCGGCGGCGGCGGCGTGGCGCCACCCACGGCGGTCTTGCCGAGGCGGGCCTTGAGATCGATCTTCGGCTTCTTTTCGTCGGCCATCGAGCCCCCAGGGGAGGATGCGAGCGGTGCGGACGCTACGGGAAAAATCGAGTGCCTGGCGACGGGTGATCCCCAGGGAAACTGCGCGCCACCTTATTGATTTTCATCCATGTTCGCAACATCACTGGACGTCTCGTCCGTAGCGAGAATTTGCGCGCTGGAGACACGACCGTCACCGGGCCGAGTTCCCTGCCGCGATCGCGGATCGACCGGGTTCGCGCGGTGTTCGAACCTCCGCGAGCCCTCCGCTTGGACTGCAATGTGTCGTCTCGGAATCTCGTCGAAACGGCGCACACTATCCCACCATTCGACAACACGATCGTGATCACCAACCGCCGCCGTGAGGTTCGTTCTCCGATGCGGGAGGCGTTCGCCAACACGTTCATCGACGGGAGGCCGTACACCGTCGAGGTCATCGACGCGTCGCCGAGCGGGTTCGCCATCCAACGCGCGCCGAATACCGCGCGCCGCGCTTGAACCTCCTGTCGCCGTGGCCGGATGAGCTTCAAATTTCCGCGGCCGCGATGCGTGGTCGACCTCGGTACGTTGGCCCAAGGTGTGCGACTATGCGCGCGCCGCGATGCGCGTCCTCGTCATCGACAACTACGACTCCTTCACGTTCAACCTCGTCCAATACCTCGGGGAGCTCGGCGCGGACGCCTGGGTCGTGAAGAACGACGGCATCGACGCCGACGGCGTCGCCCAGGCGGACGTGAACGGCGTGCTCGTGTCGCCCGGGCCGTGCACGCCGAATGAGGCGGGCGTCTCCCTCTCAGCCGTAGTGTCCGCCCGCGTCCCCGTGCTCGGCGTGTGCCTCGGGCACCAGTCGATCGGACAGGCCTACGGCGGCAAGGTCGTGCGTGCCCACCGCCTCATGCATGGCCGGACCTCGCCCATCCTCCACGCGGGCAAGGGCGTCTTCGCGGGCCTCCCCTCGCCGTTCGAGGCGACGCGGTACCACTCGCTCCTGGTCGAGCGTGACTCGCTCCCGGACTGCCTCGAGGTGACCGCCTGGACCGCGGAAGGCGAGATCATGGGCATCGCGCACAAGGATCGTCCGATACAGGGCGTCCAGTTCCACCCCGAGAGCGTCCTCACGACGCACGGCAAGGCCCTGGTCGCCAACTGGGTCCGCTCTCTCGGAGGTGGCCCATGAGCGCCAGCCCCGACGACACGCGGACGAAGCACGTGACATTCGCGGAGACGTTCGCGCGCGTGGAGAGAGGCGCGCTCGGCCCCGACGAGGTCCGCGCCGCCTTCGGAGCGATCTTCGACGGAGCGTGGACGCCGGTGCAGATCGGCGCGTTTGCGACCTCCCTTCGCCTCCGCGGCGAGACGGCGGAGGCGATCGTCGCCGCCGCCGAGGCCCTTCGCGCGGTGATGACCGCGGTTGAGCACGGCCTCGATCAGGTCATCGACACATGCGGGACCGGCGGCGACGGCGCGCATACGCTCAACGTGTCGACCGGCGCGGCGATCGTCGTCGCTGCTTGCGGCGTCCACGTCGCGAAGCACGGCAATCGTTCCGTCTCGAGCCGCTGCGGAAGCGCCGACGTGATCGACGCGCTCGGGATCCCGACCGACGTCGATCCCGCTCGCCAGGCGCCGATCCTCCGGGAAGCGCACATCGCGTTCCTCATGGCTCCCGCGCATCACCCTGCCCTCCGGCATGCCTCGACGGCTCGGCGCGAGCTCGGCGTCCGGACCATCTTCAACGCGCTCGGGCCGCTCGTGAACCCGGCACGGACCACGCATCAGCTCGTAGGCGTCTACGACGACGCGCTCCGGCCGGTCGCCGCCGCCGCGCTCGGCAAGCTCGGCGTTCGTCGCGCCTGGGTGGTCCGGAGCGAGGACGGGCTCGACGAGATCAGCCCGGCCGCCCCCACGCGCGTCAGCGTGCTCGAGGACGGCCGCGTCGACGAGCGTGTCGTCCGTCCGGAGGAGTTCGGTGTCGCGCCGATGCCGCTGTCTGCGCTCGCCGGCGGAGACGCGAGCGACAACGCGGCCGCGATCCGGAGGATCCTCGATGGCGGCGCACACCCGGCAGCGGAGGCGATCGTCCTCAACGCGGCCGCGGCGCTCGTCGTCGCCCGCGGGACGGAACCTCGCGATGCCGCTGCGGAGGCGCGGGATGCGCTCCGCTCCGGTCGCGCGCGAGAGACGCTCGAGGCATGGGCCACGGCTGCCCGTCGTGCGAAGGACTCCGGATGACGAACGTCCTCGAGGCCATCCTGCAGACGAAGCGTGAGGAGATCCGCGCCCTCGCGTCCACGCCATGCCGGCCGCGGCTCGGCGACCCGCGCGGCGCGAGCGTGGTGGCGGGGCTCGTCCGCCGCGGCCAACCCGACACGCTCCGCCTCGTGACGGAGATCAAGCGGCGCAGCCCGAGCGCAGGCCCGCTCTCGACGGCGCTCTCGGTGGCCGACCGCGCGCTCGCCTATGCGCGAGGTGGCGCCACCATGATCAGCGTCCTCTGCGACGCGCGCTACTTCGACGGCGGGTTCGACCACGTGGTCGAGGCGCGCCAAGCGCTCGACGGCGCCGGGCTCGCCGTGCCCATCCTGGCGAAGGAGTTCGTGCTCGACGAGCGGCAGCTCGAGGAGGCGGCGGCCTGTGGAGCCGATGCCGTGCTCCTCATCGTGCGCATCGTCGACGGCGGTCGCCTCGGCCAGCTCGTCACGCGGGCTCGCGCGCTCGGCCTCGAGCCGCTCGTCGAGGTGGTGACGGAGGAAGAGCTGTCGCTCGCGCTCGACGCGGACGCCAAGGTCATCGGCGTGAACGCGCGCGACCTCGACACCCTCGTGATGGACGCTGCGCGAGCGGCGCGGGTGCTGGCAGCGATCCCCGACGATCGGATCGCGGTCCATCTCTCCGGTCTCAAGGGCCCCGAAGACGTCGCCGCGGTGGCGAAGACCGACGTCGATGCTGCGCTCATGGGCGAGGCCCTGATGCGCGAGGACGACCCGGCACCGCTGCTCCAGGCGATGCTCGCCGCCGCGCGGACCTGACCGCGCCGTCGTAGTGCCCGACGTGGCGACGCGGGGGCCGTGGCGAGGGCGACGCCTTTTTGCTCACGCGGGCGCGGCGCCGTAGACTGGCCTCGTTTGGACCTCCACGCGTGGATCGACAACTACCTCGACCACCTCCGCGTCGAGCGCGCGCTCGCTCGCAACACGCTCGAGGCCTATGCGCGCGATCTCGGCGAGCTCGCAGCGCACATCGGCGAGGATGACGCGCATGACGTGAAGCGGATCGATGCGTCGCACGTTCTCGCGTTCGTCGTCTCGGCGAGCCGCCGCGGGAAGTCGGCTCGATCGAGTGCCCGCCAGCTCTCGGCGATGCGTGGGTTCTTCCGCTTCCTCATCCGCGAGCGGGCCATTCCCACCGACCCCACCGAGCTCGTCGAGCGACCGCGCCTCGCCCGGAAGCTGCCGCGCGTCCTCTCCTACGACGAGGTCGACCGCCTCCTCGCCGCGCCCCCCGAGGACACCGCTCGAGGCGTTCGCGACAGCGCGATGATCCACCTGATGTACGCGTCGGGCCTCCGGGTCTCGGAGCTCTGCGGTCTCGAGCTCGGCGAGCTCGATCGGCGCATCGGCACCGTGTCCCCGCTCGGCAAGGGCGGGAAACGACGCGTCGTGCCCGTCGGACAAATCGCGCTCGAGCGCATCGAGCGGTACATCGATCTCGTCCGCGTCCACAACAAGGGCGCAACGCGCGACAAGCACCTGTTCCTCTCGCCGCGCGGCAAGCGCTTCACGCGCCAGGGGCTGTGGAAGCTCCTCAAGGCCTACGCACGCGCGTGCGGGATCACGACGCCGATCTCACCGCACAAGCTCCGCCACTCGTTCGCCACTCATCTCTTGCGAGGCGGAGCGGACCTCCGCGCGGTGCAGGCGATGCTCGGTCATGCGGACCTGGGCACGACCGAGATCTACACTCGCGTCGCGCAGGACCACGTGCGCGCGGCCTTCGAGCGCGCGCATCCGCGCGCGTGAGAACGGGCGAAGCAACACCGACGACCGGGGTCGTCTCGACCGCGCGGGCTCTCGCCGCGGTCGAGCTGCGATCGTCCGCGCCCGCTGCGGGCATCGCTCCGGGGGGTTGGGGCACCACCGCGGGGGACCGCTTCGTTGGAGGGCACCACTGCCGGCAGCCGGGGCACTCGCTCCGCTGGGGTTGGGGCGCCGCTTCGGGTTGGGGCACTACTCCGGGTGGTTGGGGCGCCGCTCCGGGTTGGGGCGCCCCAATTTCGGACGCTGGGTAGCGTGGCGTTGCGCTACGGTAGAAAACGTCGATGAACGAGCCCTTCTCCGTCGTCGAGCCTTCTGGCGAAGAGACGCCCGTCATCGTCGAGATCCCGCATGCCGGGCTCTGGGTCGACGGGCCGGCGCTCGCCACGCTGGCCGCCCCCGCCCGCTCGATCGGGCGTGACGCCGACCTCTGGGTCGACGAGCTCTACGCCAATGCGCCGGCGCAAGGGGCGACGATGATCGTCTCCCATGTCTCGCGCTACGTCGTGGATCTCAATCGAAGTGAGAAGGATGTCGACGCCGAGTCCGTCGAGGGGGCGCCCGCCTCCGCGCGCGCGACCCGCGGAATCGTGTGGAGGCTCACGAGCGAAGGCACGCGCGTGCTCGACGCGCCGCTGTCCCGCCGGGAGCTCGCGCGGCGCCTCGACACGTTCTATCGGCCCTACCACGGAGCGATCGCGGAGCTGATCGTCCGAAAGCGCAAGCGCTTCGGTCACGCGATCGTCATCGCAGCGCACTCGATGCCCAGCGTCGGCCGCGCCGCGAACGGCGACGCGCAGATCCACCGCGCCGACGTGGTCCCGGGCACGCGCGGGCGGACGAGCGCGTCGGCCAGGTTCATCGACGCCGTGGATGCAGAGGCGCGAGCAGCCGGCTTCTCCGTCTCGCACGACAATCCTTACCAGGGCGGCTTCACGACGATGCACTACGGGCGTCCGAAGGAGGCCGCTCACGTCGTCCAGGTCGAGCTCGCGCGGCGCCTCTACATGGACGAGATGACGCTCCAGAAGAACGCCGGCTTCACGCGCGTTCGCTCGTTCTGCACCGAGCTGGTCGCCCGGCTAGGCAAGGTCCGACCCTGAGAGGGGCCGCACACGGCTGAGAGCCGGTCTCGCCGCCTATCGTCAGCGATCTCGTGAAATGGCTGGATTTTGCGAGCGTTCGGGGCCACATTCGCCGCGAACTCGCGCGAAGGAAGAGTCCGCATGTCGTGGAATCGACTCTTCCGGCGGTCCGGCCGGTCAAGCGGCGCTTGACATGTGGTCAGCTTTCCGCCAAGTTTCGCGCCCTTTCCGAGGGCTTTGAGTCATGGCGAAGAGCGATATCACCGGCAAGCGCAAGTTGAAGGCGCAGAATGTCTCGCACTCCAACATCAAGACGAAGCGCTGGCAGAACGTGAACATCCAGACGCGTCGCGTTTGGGTTCCCGAGTTCAACCGCTACGTCACGCTCAATCTGACGACGCGCGACATCCGCACGATCGACAAGATCGGCGTCCTCGCGTACGCGGCACGCCACGGCGTCAAGCTCTGATCGCTTCGAGCTTCTGAGCTCGTAGCGCGCGCGCGCAGCACCGGACGGATCTCCGTCGGTGGCTGCGCGCCTTCGTTTTGTCGGCACGATGCTCCCGATGGGCGAGCGCTTCCTCGGACGCCGGGCGTCCGTCCCCGCCCTCGCGAAGCGTTCTCGAAACCGGATGACCGAGCGCTTCCTCGGAGCCCGGCGTCCCCCGCCCTCGCGAAAGTGTCTCGAGAGCGAATGACCGAGCGCTCCGTCGGAGCCCAGGCGCGCCGTCCGCGGAGCGTCTCGAGAGCGAGAAGGCCGTGATCCGAGCGCGGGAGTCTCGGGCCGTCGGGAACGGCGGCGAGCTGCGAGCGACCACGGCCGTCGTGTGACAAAACCCGACGAGCGCGGCCGCTGGTGCCCCAGCTCGTTGGCGCCGTGGACGTGGGGCAGCGTCCCGTTGCAGCCCAGCGGCGCGCTTAGGACGCCGGCTCAGCCTCGGAGGACCGAGGCGGTACCGTTCGCGTGCGCGAGCGCGACGAGGCGTGACTCGCCGTGCGCTTCGATGCGCTCGTCAGTGATGAGCCCCTCGATGGCCTGCCCGAGGACGGCGTACGCATCCGAAGCACCGAACGCGCACAGCAGGATCTCCGGCGCACCTGGAGCGCCGACGAGCGCGACCGGCGCCGCGGCGGGGCGGATCTCACCAGGACGGATGCGCGTCTGACCGCGCCGCACCGGCTCGGCGAGGAACGGCGCGCGAAGGCCGAGCTCGGGGATCAGGAGCCCGTCCGTTGCCTCCTCCCAGCACGCGACTGCGAAGGTCGCGTTCCGATCGACGGCGGCCACGGCTCGAACGCGGGCCACGTCGACGCCCTGTGCGGGCGGCGCGGGGAGATCCGACTCGATGCGCGTCCAGGGGAACGTGACGAGGACGCGAGGCTCCGCCTCGAGCGCGGCGCTCTTCTTCCGGAGCTCGGCGGCGAGCGAGGTCATCCGCCCCTTCCCGCTCGCAGCCTCGCGTGCGCGCGGAAGGCCGCCCGCGACGAGCGTGGTCCGCCCCGCCTTCTGCACCTCGGGTCGAGGCGACGAGAGGTCGTCGGTCGTGAGGAGACCGCCGCTCGGGCGCCCGGCAGCAGCGAGGAGCTCGACGCCGAGCGCGCCTTCCTCGAGCGCGCGAGGCCCGCGCGAGGCGATGCGCTTGAGGACCTCCGCGCGCGGAGTGCCCTTCGCGAGCGCAACGGCAGGCGAGAGCACCTGGTTGAAGGTCGCCATCCCCATCGTGGCGATCGCGGCGGACATCGTCGCCGGCAGCCACGGGACCCCCACACGGGCGGCGTCCGGGATCTCCTCCGCGCTCATGAAGCCACGCGGGCGCGGTGCGCCGATCCCGGGTTGGCGGACACGCCCGTCGATTGCGAGGAACCCAGCGCCTGCACCGCCGACGAGGATCTGCACCGGTCCGAGCAGGACGCCCGGCGACAGTGCGCACGCAGCGAAGACGCCGGCGACCACCGCGTCCACCGCGTTGCCCTTGCCGAGGACCTCCTCGGCGACAGTCTCGACCTCGGGGGCGGACGCGACGGCCGCCCGTGCCTTCCGCAGAGACATGGCTATTCGTCCTGCTCGTCGTCGTCCTGGAACTCGATCGGCGTGCCGCGCGGACGAACGAGGCGCGTGAGCCCACCCGTCTGGCGCGAGCCGGCCGCGCGAATGAGACGGCGAAGGGTCTTCGCCTCCTTCAGCGCGCCCTGCGTCTCGATGACGACGTACGCATCGCGACGATCGCCGATCGCCACCGCAATCTTCTCGAGCGCCGCGGTGCTGTAGGCGCGCGTTCCGCCGAGCGCCCGGAGGCGAGCGAACGCGACGGGCCCGACCGGGACGATGTCGCGCGAGGGATCGACCGAGAGCACGACGCCCCACTGCTTCGCCTGGACGGCGGCGTCCTCGTGCTCCCAGAGCCCGCTCGGCTCCCAGACGACCGTGGACGCGTCGCGCGGCAGGCGGTCGAGCAGCTTCGCGAAGCGGTCACGCCAGAGCTTGCTCGGCGTGACGTCGGGCGGCGTGGGGACGACGAGGAGGCGCGACTCGAGCGTGTTGACGGCCCCGAGCATCGCCTCGAGCTCGGTCTCGAACGCCTCCGTCGGCTTGAGCTTGCCCACGTTCGGGCCGGCAACGACCGCGAACTCGAACTGCGGGGGCACCGCCTTCCGCCAGCGACGGAGCGTGGCCGCGCTCGGCGCGAGTCGAAGGTTCGGCGCGTCCATCCCACGCACCTCGAGGAGGTCGAAGCGCTTCGCATACGCCGCGAGCTCGCCGCGCAGCTCCTTCGATCCGATGTGCACCCGGGTCGCCATGTGGAGCGCACCTCTACACCACTTCGCGCGCAAGGAGAACGAACCTGACGCATTCCGCAGCTTCGACGCCAAGCGCAGTCGAGCTGGAACCGAGACGCCGGATGTGCTCGCCGGCCTCGCGGCGGGGTGTGCGTCGCGCGGACAGGAGCCTCGCTACTCCGTCATGCACTCGCGGAGCGACGCCTTCGCGCGGTGGAGCAGAACGTCGACGTGACCACGCGTGATGCCGAGGACCGCAGCGACGTCTTCCCCCGCGCGCTCTTCCAGGAGCCGGAGCATCACGACCGACCGCTGGGTCCCGCACAAGCGCTCGACGCATGCACGCAGGCGCACGTGCTCCTCCGCCTGCGCGAGCAGGTCCTCCGCGGACGCCTCGCCGGACGGCGCATCCAGGCTCTCGATCGCATCGTGCGGGACGGCGACGTGATGACGGCGCCGGCGATTCCGCGCGGCGTTCTTCGTGACCGTCGTGAGGTAGGGCGCCCATGCCGCCGCTTCGGCAGGCACCTCCTTGCGCTGCAGGAGCTGCAGGAACGTCGACAGCGCCTCCTGGGCGCACTCGACCGCGTCCTCGGCGGACAGTCCTTCCCGGCGAGCGGCATGAACGAGCATCCCGCGGTGCTGACGGATGAGATCGGTCAAGGCTTCGATGGGATCCACGGTGCCTTTGAGGATAGGTGCTGTCCCGGCCGGTTCTTACAACTTCGTCGATCTTCGTTGCCGCCGTAAGAACCGGCGGCGCGGCCACCTGTCCGGGCATGAGCAAGAACATCCCGATGGTCGACGAACAGAGCTTCGAAGAACAGGTGCTGCGCTCCCCCCTGCCCGTCCTCGTGGACTTCGGCGCCGAATGGTGCGGACCATGCCGTGCCATCGAGCCCATCGTCGAGAAGATCGCGGAGCAGCATGCCGGCAAGGTCCGCGTCGTTCAGATCGACGCGGATGCCTCCGCGGCGATCGCCGCGCGCTACCGGGTCCGAGGGCTCCCGACCGTCATCTCCTTCGTCGGAGGCAACGAGCACAAGCGGCACATCGGCGCGACCTCGATGAGCGTCCTCCTCCGTCTGCTGCCCACCGAGCTGGCCGCTACCGGGTGAATCACACCACCCGCACGGGCGCGTCGCGACGCATCGGCATTCGCGCGCCCGTGCGGGCTCGGTCACGCGGATCCCGAGCTCGGAAGTCGCGATGCGCGCGCCCACCGACGACGACACGGCGTGCCCCACGCGCCTCGACGGATCAGTGACGGCCTCCGGTCCGCGCCGCGAGCTCGTGCACGACCGTCGCGCAGCAGGCGCCGACCACGTAACAGCCGACGTCGTGCCACGCGAACGTCGTCCCGAGCGCGAGGTGCAGTAGGCGCGGGAGCCGTGCCGGGATCCCGGTGAGCTGGAAGGCCTCGACCGCGATGGAGATGGCGAGCGCCGCAGCCCCGAGCGCCCTCGGACCGAGCGTCGGTCGGGCGAGCGCCACCACGAAATAGACCATGACCGCGTAGAGCGCGTCGCCGAGGCTCTTGTCCCAGAGGTGAGCTCCGAGCGGAAACCTGCGTGACGCGAGCCCGAGCGCGATCGTGAGGATGACCCCGAGCGCCGCGTGATGCCTCCTCACGTCTCGACACTACGATGCAACCGAGCTGCGCCCACCCGCAAACGCTTCCGAGCGCGCCCCGATCCTGCATCGCGGAGCGGAGCAGCGCTCGACGCGAGGTCGCCCCCTGCGAAGCGCGACGACCATGACAGCGACGTCCAGCTGGCACACCACGGCACCATGGCCCCGCTCGTAGGTAGCTGGAATGCTTGAACCTGACGGCCGTCGGCGCTGGTCCGACTCCTGCTCCGGCACCTCCCTTCGGAGGAGCCCAGCGGAGATGACGATGAGGCGAGCGATGGGGATGGTGAGCCGCGACGTGCTACGCGGGGCGAGCGCAGGCCTCCTCGTGACGGTGCTGCTCGCGTGCTCGGGCGGGACCTCTCCCGGGTCGACCGGGAATGCGCGGTCGGGTAGCTCGACGGATGCATCGCTCCACGCGTGCTCTCCGCTCGAAGGCGCGACGCAGCCGATCGCCCTCGAGGTGGTCGTCGGCGCCGGAAGGCACGCGGACGGCACGCTCTACGTCCTCGACAAGGCCGGGTCGAACCACCGCGTCTTCGTCTCGGAGGGCGGCGGCCTCCAGCGGAAGAAGGTCGCCGGATCAGGCGAGGGCGAAGGCTCGATCACCGTCGAGGTGCTCGAGACGGTCCCGCCGTTCAGCCTCAAGGTCGAAAGCACGAACGGCGTCCCGAAGCGCATGGGGGTCTTCCGCGGCGAGCTGAACGACAAGACGTTCGAGATCGGTGGTCGGGGAGACGTCCTCGAGCTGGTCGACGCGAGCGCCTACGCGAGCCTTCCGCTCCGCAACATCCCGGGCGCCGCGCACGTCGAATACGACGCCTCCAGGTCGAACGGCGATCGCATCGTCGTCACGCGGCCGGACACCGACTGGACGTACGAGGACGTCCGCGTCTTCTACGGGGCGCGCGCGCGCATGGTCGAGCGACCGGTGGTCGACGTGTCCCGCGGCTCGAGCACGTACATCACGTTCATGGTCGACGGCGTCGAGCACAAGGCCACGTTCCAGTCCTCGATGAGCTCGAGCACGAACGCGACGTTGACCGCGGACGGCGAGGAGGAAGGTCTCCTCGTCAACTACGACGACCGCGGCGTCGGGCTCTCGTACTTCTGCCTCTGATCGTGGCGCGCCGATTCGTGGCTGCGGACGGCAGACGGCAGGCGCCCCGCAGTGAGTCGAGAAACCGAGGGGCTCGGGAATGGCCGACGTCCCTGGGGCGGGGCTTGAACGACACTAGGCGCAACTCGATGAAGCGGCAGTCCGCCTGCTCGAGGCCCGCACTGCAGCCGGCTCCCTGAACGACACGAGCCATTCGCCCCGAACGAGCGAATGACCAGTCTTCGAGCGCGCGCGCGTTCGACCGCCGACGAGCGGGCCACGTGGGCTCCGAGAGCCGTGGCCCGCCGTCGTGGCGTGGAGGATCAGATCCGGAGGATGCCGGGGTTCTTCTCGAGCAGCCGATCGAGCCACGCGTTCGCGACCTTCTCCTGCATGGAGTTGGCGCGGAGGCGATCGTTCAGGTGCTTGAAGTCGACCGCGTCGAGCTCCTGATCCTGGTTGTAGCAGGAGAACACCAAGGTCTCCTTCCCCGTCTTCGGATCGGTGTGCTTCTGGAGGCACTGCGCGCAGACCTCCTTCATCATGCACTGCATCGGCGAGTTGATGCTGCCGATGGCGACGTGGAGCGGGTTGAGCAGCGGCGCGAGCACGCCGTGCCGCGCCTCCCTCACCGCCGCCATCATGCGGTCGGAGCCGATCGCGATGATGCGGTTGACCGACGGCATCTTCACCTTCCGCTCGCCGAGCTCGCCCTTGCCGTAGGCGACCATCGCCTGGACGATGTTCCCGCGGAAGTGCGCGTCCTGCGGGCGACGCGGCGCGATCTCCGCGCCCGTGTCGGTGCACCAGATGACCTGGTCGGTGTACGCCTCGATTTCGTCCTGCTTGAAGAGGTCCTCGCCCTTCTTGTAGCCGGCGAAGTAGAGGACCTCGTTGCCGAGCGCCTTCATCGCGCGGGCGATCGAGAAGAGGACGGCGTTGCCGAGACCGCCGCCGCACAGGAGCGCGGTCTCGTTCTTCTGCACGTGGGTGGGCGTTCCCGTCGGGCCCATCAGGACGATCGGCTCGCCCGGACGGAGCGCGGCGCAGAGACGCGAGGAGCCGCCCATCTCGAGGACGATCGTGCCGAGGAGCCCCTTCTCTTCGTCGATCCACGCGCCCGTGAGGGCGAGACCCTCCATGCCGAGGCGCGTGCCGTCGACGACCGGCGCGAACGACTCGAAGTTCTGGAGGCGGTAGAACTGGCCCGGCTGGAACTTCCGCGCCGCCATCGGGGACTTCACGACGACCTCGACGATCGTCTTCGTGAGGCGGTTCACCTCGACGACGCGCGCAAGGAGCGCGTCGTCGAGCGACTCGAAGAACGACGCGAGCTTCGAGTCACGCATCGGCTGATCGGCGCTCGAGAGCGAGGCGAGCTCGGGGAAGAGCGCGGAGACGTGGTGGAAGCCGTGCTTCGCGCTCGCCATCGCCTTCACGACGCTGCCGGCGTAGTACGGGTGGTTGTCGCCGTAGAACGTCACGGCGCGCCGGCCGTCGCCCGCATAGCTCGTGAAGAAGGCCTCGGGGTTCCGGCCGCTCGACGGGGTGAGCACGACCTTGTCGCCGTCGACCTTCGCCTCGTGCGCCTGGAAGTACTGCTTCTTCGCGTCGAGCGCGAACGAGCCCTCGTACTCCTTCTCGTACATCGTGTTGGGGCTCGTGCCCGCGGCGACACAGACCGTACGCGCCGGGAGCTCGACCTCGTCGCGCTCGCCAGTCATGCGGCGGAACTTCATCGCCTTCACGTGACCGTACTGATCGAGCACCGCCTCGGTCGGCGAGAGGTTCTCGATGTACTTCACGCCCTCCTCGAGGCTCTTCTGGACCTCCTCGTGGTTGAGGCGGTACGCCGGTGACTCGAGCACCGAGCGGCGATAGACGAGCGAGACGCCGCCCCACTTCTCGAGCAGCGGCTGCACGCGCGGGTCGCGTCCTTCCTTCGCGGCGCGATCGCGCTCCTCTTCGAGCTCCTTCGCGTGCTGGAGCTGCACCTGGAGCTCGCCCCACTCCTCGTCGTCGAACATCGCGCGGACGGCGTCGGTGCCCTTCTCCGCGACGAGGTCGTGCACACGCTGCGCGACCTTCTCGATCTGGACGGGGTAATACGCGAGGAGCTCGGTCGCCGTGTCGATCGCGGTGAGACCGCCGCCGATGACGATCGCGGGGAGCTGCACCTGGAGGTTTGCGAGGCTCGACTTTTTGTAGGCGCCCGTGAGCTGAAGGCCCATCAGGAAGTCGGACGCCTTGCGGATCCCCTTCGACAGGTTGTTCTTGATGTCGATGATCGTCGGCCGGCCCGCCCCCGCCGCGAGCGCGACGTGATCGAAGCCGAGCTGCCACGCATCCTCGAGCGTGAGCGTCCCGCCGAAGCGGACGCCGCCGTAGATCTTGAGCAGGCGCTTCCGCGCGAGCGTGATGTAGAGGAGCGTGAGGAAGTTCTTGTCCCAGCGAACGGTGATCCCGTACTCGCTGACGCCGCCGAAGCCGAGCAGCGTGCGCTCGTCGAGCTCTTCGTAGAGCGAGCCGAAGTCGCGGATCGGCGTGGGCGGCGTAGTCGCGTCGCCCGTGAGCTCGATCGGGAGCGGCTCGATCTTGAGCCCGTCGATCGCGGCGACGCCGAAGCCCTCGCGCGTGAGGTGCTGGACGAGCGTGTAACCTGCGGGGCCGAGCCCGACGACCATCACGTTCTTGCCGTTGTAGGGCAGCGAGTAAGGACGGCGGACGTCGAGCGGATTCCAGCGCGTGAGCAGGCCGTAGATCTCGAGGCCCCACGGGAGCGAGAGTACCTCGGTGAGCACGCGCGTCTCGATCTGCGGGATGTTGACCGGCTCCTGCTTCTGGAAGACGCAGGCCTTCATGCAGTCGTTGCAGATGCGATGACCGGTGCCGGGGCACATCGGGTTGTCGACGCACACGATCGCGAGGGCGCCGAGCGCGTCGCCGCCCCGGCGGATCAAGTGCATCTCGCTGATCTTCTCGTCGAGCGGGCAGCCGTCGAGCTGGACCCCAAGGGGGTTCTTCTTGATCTCGTTGGTCTTGTTGTCCCGCAGCCCCTTCGAGCACGAGTCCTTGTCGCGCTCGTGGCAGTAGAGGCAGTAGTCGATCTCCTGCTCTGCCTGCCGCGGGTCGGCGCGGCGATCGGTGAGCGGGAAGCCGTCACGCTCGCGAAGCTCGTTCTCCGGACCGACGAACAGCTCCGGGAGCTTCGGCTCGGGCCGGCGCAGCTCGACGAGGTGCTGGTGCTCGACGTTCTTGGCCACACGGAGCGACGGCCAGTGATACGCGGGGTCGCCGTGGTCCCTGCGCCGCTGCGCGAGCCACGCCTCGATCGCGTCGAGCGCGAACGCGACGACCTTCTGGTTCTCGGCGTCCGTGGCGGCGCTCGCGTCGGCGACGGCGCACGCCTGCTCGCTCACCTTCGAGGCATTCCAGCTCGACGCGAGCGCCTTGCGCACGACGTCGGCACGTGCGCGGAGCTCGTCGGTCCACTGCGCGCCACCGGCCTTCGCCGCCTTGCGCGCGGTCTCGTCGACCTCCACGAGCAAGAGGACGGCCTTCGCGACCGCGAGCTCCTCGTCGGGGTAGCTCTGCGTTCCGCGGAGCACCGCGTCGGGGCGCTGCGGAAACATGGCGGTGATCGCAGCGGTGGCGACGGCGCCCGCCTCCGCGAACGTGCCCTTCCACGCCTTGCCGGCGCAGTCCTTGAGGACACGCTTCTTCGCGAAGTCGCCCTTGAACTTCCAGAGCGGCGTGCGGTCCTTCACCTCATTCGCGAGCTCGGTCATCTCCTTCTCGACGCCGAAGAGGCGGCCGACGAAGGCACTCACGAACGGCGCGGTCGAGAGGATCGCGTTCGACACCTCCTCGGGCTTCATCCCGGCGCCCTGCGCCGCGCGGTATGCCTCGTACGCACGCCACGCGTCGGGCGACTTCTGCGCGAGCTCGGTGCAGAAGTCGTCGTAGAGGTCCTTCAACCGCTCGGGGACGAACAGGTCCGAGTAGCGAAAGCCCTCGATGCCGAGCGGCATGTCGGAGCTCGGAAGCCCCTCGGGCGGCGGGAACGACTTGCGCGAGACGCGGAAGGACGGCGTGGCGGCGGACACGGAGGAGCTCTTCGGTTCTTTCCCGCCCCGCTCGCGAACGAGAGCGCGGGCGAACGCCTGGCGGCGGGTTCTACTGAAGGACGGTGCGGCTCACTTGTCGTCGTCACCGGAGGCGTCGCCTCCGCCGGGCTGGGCAGCGACGAAGGCCGTGTCGGCGAGCTTGCCGTCCTTGAAGCCGAAGTAGACCTCGGCCTGGTCGAACATGAACTTCTGGCCCTCCGGCGAGGTCAGGTCGACCCGGTACGTGTTGATGTACTTCACCGAGTCCTTGATCCACATGTCCCAGGCCTCTTTCGAGACCTCGTCGTAGATGCGCTGGCCGAGCTCGTTCCTGTAGGGGGGCTTGGCGAGACCGGGCAGCTCTTTTCCGAGCTTCCTGCACTTGACGAGACGAGCTTCGTTGGGGGAGGTCATGACGACGCGCCTTTTACCCGCGCGGACGGCTGGGCGCCAGCCCATGCTTGGGCCTCGGCAGCAGTGCGAGAGCCCGGCACAGTCGACGGCCGGTCAGAACGGCAAGCCGAGCTGGTAGGGTCGCGTCGCACGGACGTCGAGGGCGACCGGCGACGACCCCGGGAGCACGTCCACATCGATGCGTTTCGCGCGCGTCGCGACGGTCTCGAGGGCGCGGGCCGGTGTGTTGTTCGATCGCGAGAGGTGCCCGAGCCAAAGACGTGCGACGCGCGATCCGACGAGACGCGCGGCCAGCTCGGCGGTCTGCGCATTCGAGAGGTGCCCCCAGCCGCCTCCGATCCGTCGCTTGACGACATCGGGGTACTCGCTGAACGCGAGCATCTCTTCGCAGTGGTTCGCCTCGACGAGCGCCGCGTCGCACTCGGCGAGGAGCGACACGAGCCCGGGAGTCACACGCCCCACGTCGGTCGCGACGCCGAGCGCGTTCGCGCCGTCGTCGACGCGGATCGCGACCTGCGCCGCGTCGTGCGGCACGTGCACGGTCGTGATCGAGAGAGCGCCGACGCGAAAGACGCGGCCGATGTCGAAGCGGCGAACGTCGACCGCCGCTTCGTCCGTGCCGGAGCGGCGCGATCGCGCGCGGGGTGACGGAGGAGGAGGAGCGTCGCTCGCCGGCTCGTGATCACCGTCCGTATCCCCGTCCCCGTCCCTCGAGCTCGATGGTGCGATGCTGGAGGTCGGCTCGAGCTCGGGCTTGGGAACGACGCGACTCCGTCCGGTGGGCGCGTCGATGCCGGGATGAAGGTAGAGCGGCGCGCCGAACGCGGTCGCCAGCTTGCCGGCATGACCGAAGTGGTCACCGTGATGATGCGTCGCGACGATGCCGTGGAGCTCGCCCGCACGAAGCTCCACACCGAGCTCCGCAAGGCGGGCGATGGCGACCTTCGGTCCGACCCCCGCATCGACGAGCACGCGCGTGCCGCAGGACTCGACGAGCAGAGCATTGCCGCTCGACCCACTCCCGAGCACGAAGACACGCATCCGTCAGTTCCTCATCCCGAAGCCCCGGAGCTCATCGCAAGGTGGCGCTGCGATGGCAAGCGGCGCGCTCGACTTTCGACGCAGACGATTCCGAGGCCGCCTCCCTCCCGGAGCCTTGGATAGCGTGGCGGCCTGTGCTCTTCTCACCGGTCGTTTCCCCACACCGTACGAGCGTGCGCTCGGGATCGAGGACCGAGGATCGACAAGTGAGCACCAAGCCCTGTCCTCAGTGCGGATCGGTAGTTCCGGCGCAAGCGCGGTTCTGCGGGCAGTGTGGACGCACGTTCGATGCGGGGGCCGCGCCCACCCCGGCTCCGCGCACCGTCCCCAGGACCGTCGACGAGGCCACCGCCGACCCGCCCCCGGTAGAGCCCGCGCCGCCGCCGCGACCGCACGCGGGGATCGCCACCATGTTCGGTCATGCCGCCGTCGCGCCGGGCGCTCCACCGGTCGCCGCTCCCGGTCTCGGAATGGATCCGCCCGGAGCAGCGCCGACGCCGCGGCGTCCCGCAGCTCCGACCGCGCTCGGTCCTGCCGTCGCGTCGCCCCCCGCGACCTTCGCGAAGACGACGTTCGACCCGGCTCCCTACGGCGCGGCCCAAGCCGGCCCCGAGAGCACGGCCGTGTCGCAACGTCCGACGGTGGTCGTCCCGCCGCCCGAGGCGGAGACGAAGCCGGTGCTCGCGCAGACGATCGCCGATCCGCAGGTCGCCGAGCGTGCACGCGAGATCCGCGAGCTCGCGCTCGCCGAGGCTGCGAAGCCGAACCCGGAGACGCCCGGCCCGACGGCGAAGGATGCGGCGCCACGTCCCGCTCCGGCCTTCGGCAAGACGATGGTCCTCGGCGGCGAGGCACCAGCCGCCGTACCCGCGCCCGCGCCCGCACCGGCGATCGACACGAGCCCGCTCTCGAAGAGCGTGCTCGCGCCGACCGGGGCGCTGCCGGCTTCCGCCGGCTCCGTGCAGTCTGCACCCGTTGGCTCGCCTGCCCTGCAGGTCGCGCCCGTGCCCGTGCCCGCGCCCGCGACGGCAGCACAGGCGCTCGGCGCTCCGGGGAGCGACAAGCAGACGATGTTCGGCATGCCGGCCGTCGGCCTTCCGGCCCCGGCCCCGCAGCCGCCGCCCGCCGCGGCGATCCCACCCGCGTTCAAGACGATGCTCGGCGTCGCGCTGCCCGGCATCGCGCCGACCCACGAGAAGCCCCCCGCGCAGCCGGCTCCGGCGCAGCGCGCGGGGACCCTCCTCGGGGTCGCCGCGCCCGGCATCGCGCCGAGCGCGGCGCATGTGCCGCCAGCGTATGCAGCGCCTCGGTTCGAGCCGCCGGCGGCGCCTGCTCCACCGGTCGTCCCCGCACCGCCACCGCTCGTGGTCGAGCCGCTGCCGGAGGCGCCGCGTGTCCCGAAGAAGAAGGGCATCCCGGCCGTCGCCGTCGTGGGCATCGTGTTCGCGCTGGTCGCGATCATCGGGACGGTCGCCGCGCTCGTCATTCTCCGTGCGGGAGCTCCGCTCAGCGCCCAGCCGCAGCTCGACGAGACGGGCAAGGAGTCACTCCGGATCCGCTGCGAATCGTGCCCCGACGGCACGGTCATCTCCCTCGGCGCTTCGTCGTCGAAGGTCGAAGGTGCCGCGACGCTCCTGCCGCTGCCGGCGCCGCTGAGCATCGGCGATAACGACCTCGAGATGACGATCGATCGGCCCCCGCCGGGGCGCGACGAGACCGTGAAGGTCCACGTACCGGTCGCCTACCGGGTGAAGGCCGACCTCTCCTCGCTCACGGTCGCGCCCGCGGCGATCACGGTTCGCGTGGAAGCGCTCGCCGGGACGGAGGTGACGGTCGACGGAAAGCCGGTCGTGCTCGATGCCTCGGGCAAGGGCTGGCACGCGATCGACGTGTCGAGCGAGGTCGAAGGACCGAGCGACGATCAGAAGACGATCGACAAGCAGATTCCCTTCACGATCAAGGCCAAGGGAGCGGCCGCCCCCGAGAACGGTCAGCTCGTCGTTCGTACGGGCGTGGCCCCACTGCACCTCGACGCCCCCGGTCGCGAGCTCTACACCGATCGTCCGACCGGCAACATCGCCGGACAGGTCAAGCCGGGCGGGACCGTGCTGGTCGACGGGCAGAACGTCGCCGTCGATGCGCAAGGCCGGTTCGGCGTGCGCGTCGAGCTGCCTGCCGACGGCGAAAAGACGCTCACGCTCGTCGCGAACGCGCCGCCGCTGGCGCCGCGCACGGTCCGCTCCAAGCTCGTGCGTGTCGCGTCCCTCGACGCAGCAGCCAAGACCATCGATGCGAAGTCACCGCTGACCTTCGATGCCTACGGCTCCGATCCGGGCTCGAAGGTCGGACAGCTCGCGATGGTCGACGGTGAGGTCCAGGACGTCCGCGTCGGTCAGGGCCACACGGTCATGGCCGTCGAGGACAAGAAGAGCTGCACCGCGAAGAAGGGCGCGTGCGTCGTCCGCGTCGTCCACGGCGAGGAGATCAAGGTGGCGCGCGGCGACAGCGTGCGCGCCTACGGGCGGATCCAGGGGACCGCGACGCTGAACGGCCAGATGATCCCGGATCTCGAGGGCGCGCTCGTCCTCACCAAGGCGGCCAAGAAATGAAGCGGGCCGCGATCGCGCTCGTCACGCTCGGCGTCGCGATCGGCGGTGCGCTCACTGCGCCCCTACACGACGCGGAGGCGCAGCGAATCGATCCGCGCAGGCCTCGGGTCCTCGTCGTCGGCGCTCCGCCCGGGGCGTCCCCGATGCAACGGATCGACGCGAGGCGGACCGGTCTCTCGAAGACCACGCTGCCATCCGGCACGCTGCGCGTCGCCTGGCAGAAGACGACCGGGCTCACGATCGATCAGCCCGCGCTGAGCGGCGCCGACGGGACGCTCGCCGTCGTCTCGGTGCGAGGCGACGTCTCGTTCCTCGACGACGAGGGCGAGGAACGCGCGACCGTGAAGGTCGGCGTCGCGCAGGTGGGCCCCGCCGCGATGACCTCCGACGGCACCGTCGTCTACATGACGAGCGGCGGTGACGTCATCGGCGTGCGCCGGTCGAGCGCGCAGCCGCGCTTTCTGACGCGCATCGGCGGTGAGCGGAACGTCCGCGCCGCCCCGCTCGCGCTCGACGACGGCGGCGTCGTCGTCGCCACGACGACCGACCTCGTCGTGCTCGACAGCGAGGGCAACGTGCGCGCCCGCGTGTCACTGCCCGAGATGCCCGCCGCGCCGCTGATCGCCGCGGGGGACAAGGTCCTCGCGGTCACGACGAGCGGCGCGGTGCTCGGATGGACGCCCGGACGCGAGCCCGTGAGGCTCGGCTCGTTCGGCGCTCCGATCGACGGCGGCGCTGCGCTGGCCGACGGCGGGACGCTCCTCGCGGTGATCGAAGGCAACCACCTCGCGGAGGTCGACATCACGCGGGGCGGACGTTCCACCCGCTCGATCGCGACGCAGGGCCTCTACCTCGGGCCGCCCGCGATCCGGAGCGGGCGCGCGACCGCTCAAGCGCGCGCCTCGGTCGCGACCCTGCTCGCGCTCACGCCGAGCCGCGGCTTCGTCGTGACGCTCGATCCGGGCGGCCAGGAGCTCTTCCGCGCGCCGATCGCAGCATTCACCCCGGCAGCGCTCCCTGACGGTGGAGCGCCCCCGCTCGTCGCGCCGCCGCACACCGGCCCGATCGTCGATGCGAGAGGAGCGATCGCGTTCGCGGCAACGGACGGGCGCGTCGGCGTCGTCGGCCCCGAAGGTGCCGTCGACACGATTGGCGAGGTCCTCTGCGCGAAGGGAGCGCGATCCGGTGTCGTGGGCCTCACGCCGTTCGGCAACGGCGCGTTCGCCGTCACGTGCGACGGCGGAGTCGTCGCGCGGATCACGGGCGCGAGCGTCGAGCGTTCGCGGCCGGCGCCCCAGCCCCCCGGCTCGGCGGACCCGAGCCGGCTCCGCCCGGCCCCACGCGACTCCGTCGGCGATTGAGTCGTCGGCCCGGCCCACGTTGATTCGACGGCGGATAAGCCCAGCCGCACGAGCTCGCTGGGGTTCGAGGGTTCGTTCCTCCGCCGGGCGTTTGGGGCCGAGTGCGGGACGCGAGGCCTCGCTGCGGGTCGTCGGGGCGCGAGTTGCGGTCGAGGCATCCTGGCGAGCGGACCGAAGATTGCCTATAGTCCACGCATGATCAGCATCACGGACCGCGCCGCAGCAAAAGTGAAGGAGATCGCCGAGGCCGAGGACCTGACGAGCCAGGGGCTCCGCCTTCGCGTCGTCGGCGGCGGCTGCGCCGGCTTCACGTACGACCTTTACTTCGAGGATCAGACCACGGACATGGACGAGCACTTCGAGTCCAAGGGCGTGAAGCTCTACGTCGATCCGCTCAGCTTCCAGTACCTGTCGGACACCGAGATCGACTACGTCGAAGGCGTTCACGGCTCGGGCTTCAAGTTCAACAACCCGAACGTGACCGGCAGCTGCGGCTGCGGCTCGTCGGTGAAGTTCTGATGCAGGGAGGAGGCTGGGGGCCGCCGAATCAGGGCGGCCCGCCGCCGGGTGGCTACGGTCAGCCCCCTCAGCCGAGCCACGGCCAGCCCGAAGGCTATGGCCAGCCGCAAGGCTATGGCCAGCCGCAAGGCTACGGCCAGCCGCAAGGCTACGGCCAGCCGCAAGGCTACGGCCAGCCGCAAGGCTACG